>Ga0302320_10008440_pt1 | contig 22416 bp, 38 predicted proteins | sample Bog_T0_3_FD_202130 | JGI IMG/M metagenome (GOLD analysis project Ga0302320, IMG submission 202130) | Peat permafrost microbial communities from Stordalen Mire near Abisko, Sweden - Bog_T0_3 | ecosystem: Environmental > Terrestrial > Soil > Wetlands > Peat | place: Sweden: Abisko, Stordalen Mire...
CGTGGGTAAATTTGCTTTGTCTCGCTAGTGCTGGCGATGGAGTGTTGCCTGGAATCGACGATATGGCGTTTAGGCTACGATTGACCAAAAAAGTAGCGACGGACCATGTGAGCAAGCTCCGCGATCACGGGCTGTTAGATGAAATGCCATCCGGCTTATGCCCGCACAATTGGGCTGCCAGACAATTTGTTTCAGACGTTTCAACGGAACGAGTGAGAAAATTCCGAGAGAAACAAGCCGCAACACTTAAGGCAGTTTCGTGAAACGTTTCACTTATGTTTCTCGAAACAGTTTCCCTCTGGATCTGTATCTGAGTCTGTTTCTGTCTCTTCTATCTTGCCAGGAAAGAAAGAATATAAGAAAGGTAGATTATTATACTGAATGGATCAGACGACTAGAAAGGTAGATAGATAAAGGAAGGGTAATATCCATGCATGATCTCCGTCCCCATCAAGTGAAAGCAATCGACATGCTAGTTGCGGCCTTCAGGGCAGGCAAGCGACGGCCGATAATCCAAGCGCCGTGTGGATTCGGCAAGACCCTGTGCGCCGCGCGCATCGTCATTGGCGCTCGCGCCAAGGGAAACCGGGTAGTGTTTTGCGTACCCAGCCTCAGCCTCATACAACAAACTTTCGACCGATTCGTTGAGAACGGGATAGACCCAGGCGACATGGGGATAATCCAAGCGAACCACGCATGGACCCGGCCGCACGCCGGAATTCAAATCGCCAGCGTACAAACTTTGCAGCGACGCGAGTTCCCGTTGACGGATATCGTTATCTGCGATGAAGTGCATTTGGTTTATGATGTAATATGCCGTTGGCAAGATGAACAGCCGGATAAGCTGTTTATCGGCCTTTCGGCTACGCCGTTTTCGAGGGGCCTTGCACAACGTTGGGACTGCCTACTGAAACCTACTTCCATGGCCGACATGATCGCGCAAGGATGGCTGTCTAAGTTCAAGGTTTTCGCGCCGTCACACCCCGATCTAAGTGGCGTGAAAACCGTTGCTGGCGACTATCAGGAGGACCAACTAGGCGAGGCGATGAGCAAGCCCAAGCTCGTCGCCGATGTCGTCGAGACATGGTGCGCTCGCGCCGAAGGACGCCCCACGATCGTCTTTGCGGTCAACCGAGCCCATGCGAGATTGATCCACGATCAGTTCGAAAAATCACTTGTGCCGGTGGCCTATATCGACGCCAACACGGAGAGAGAAGAACGCGAAGCGATTGGGCGCAGGTTAGCTAACCGAGAGATTCAAGTAGTTGTAAATATAGGTACGCTGATTGTCGGTGTAGATTGGGACGTAAGGTGTATTTCGTTCGCTAGGCCGACAAAAAGCGAGATGTTGTATATTCAAGCGATCGGTCGCGGCTTGCGACCTGTCTATCCAAAAGGGTTCGATCCGCAATCTTGCACTGACGAAGAGCGCGCTGCGGCGTGCGAAAGTGAAAAAGGATCGCTTTTACTGCTTGACCATTCGGACACAACCATGCGCCTAGGCATGGTCGACGAAATCGACCACGACGAACTTCTTGGCGGGAAAAAGCCCAAGAGCGAATCCGAGCCTGAGGAAAAGCACATCGGCCTCCCCCACGAATGCGAGGATTGCGGCTGCCTCGTCCCGCCCAAGGCGACCGAGTGTCCGAATTGCGGCCACGTGAATCGACGGCGCGTCAACGTCGAGCAACTTCCTGGGCAGCTCGAAGAATTCCAGCGCGGCGGCAAGCGGGTCAAAGCGCCAAGCGTCAAGGATGCGCTGATAGCGATGGGAAAGGCGGAAGTTTGGGCGCAAATCAAGGGGATGTCCGAGCAATACAACTGGTCGAAAGGCCGTCGTAGCCATGTTTACCGCGACATTTTCGGCGTCTGGCCAGGATACGCGATCGAGGATTTGCCGGCGAAGTTGCCGTCCTCAGAGCTTCTTGGCTGGGAGCGCAGCAAGCGGATAGCCTACGCGCGTTCGATGAGGGCGAAGGAAAGGGCGGCTGGGTAATCCATCCGGGGGGAGTAAGGAAAATGTTTGACCGTATTCAGGACCGCTGCCGCGGAAGGTGGCGAGACATCCTTCTCAGCGTTGGCGTCCCGCCCGTCGTCCTAAACGGCAAGCACCAAGCCTGCCCTTTCTGTGGCGGGAAAGACCGATTCCGCTTCGACGACAAGGGCGGCGACGGTCGATGGATATGCGCCGGATGCGAGAGCGGGAAGGGCGGCAACGGCGTAGACTTCGTGATGAAATTTTTAGGCGTCGATTTCATGGGAGCCAAAGCCCGAATCGACAAGGAACTTCCGTCCGCGCGCGTCGCCCTCCCAAAGGCGACGATGACGCCGCTCGATGTCTCGAAAATAAACGATACGCTGTGGCGGCAGGCGAGCCCGCTGACGGGCTTTGATCCGGGGGCGCTCTATCTTGGCCGGAGGGGGCTCAACCTAAGCCCATGGCCATCCCAGCTACGCCACGCAATCAACACGCCCTATCTTGTCGACGCCAAAACCAAGACTCGCACCTATCATCCTGCATTGCTCGCAAAATTTATCGGGGCGGACAACACGTCGTTCATGATCCAGCGCCTGTACCTGACTGAGAAGGGCTGCAAAGCGAGGGTCGAAGAATGCAGGCGCATGACGCCTGGGAAGGTTCCCGATGGCGGCGCAGTTCGGCTCGCCAACTCGGCGGAAATTATGGGCGTCGCGGAGGGAATTGAAACGGCGATGGCCGCGATGCTGTTGTTCAAGATCCCGGTATGGGCCACGCTAACGGCGAGCTTGATGCAAAAATGGAAGCCGCCCAAGACGGCCAAGAGAATCATGATCTTCGGCGACAATGACCCGGATTTTCATGGCGCTGCGGCGGCCTACGGGCTCGCCTACAAACTGGCGCACGAAGGGTTCGATGTCGACCCGCGAATCCCCGAGCACCAGGGCGAGGATTGGCTCGACGTGTACCAACGAGAGAACGGGATCGAGGATCTGTCGAAGGACTATGGCGACGAGCCGGGCCACGCGGCGGAACCGTTCGCCGAGGCGGTGAGTTTTTGAAAATATCGCTTGCATCATCGGCATAACGGCGGCATAATCCCGCCATGACGAAGAAATACACACTCTTTGGGAAGCGATTCGAGGTTCGCCTTGGGCGTCCTCGAATCGGGGATGAGGGAAAAACTCTCAAGGTGCAAAAGCCCTGGGAGAAGTTGAAGCCTCCGATGTCCAGGCGGACATGGGAACGGCGGCGGAAGGAGGCGAGGGAAAATGTCTGACAGGATGTCGGTTGTTCTGGCGGCGGGAGTTATCTCCTTTGTGCTTGGATATAAAATTGGGCAGGTACTTGTGCCGCCCAGTCAGGATGTGACTTTTGAAAAAGCGTCTCGCGCCTTGGCGTATTCATGCGGGGCATTCAACCAATTAGTGATAGAGGAGTTTCTTTCTCCGGAAGAAGATTGCGATCAAGAGCGCTGGAACGCTAGAATGTATGGGTTTCATGCCCACGACACCCTCGATATACATTTAGGTGCGATAGACGCGTCACCTAAGAACGGAGGAATGTAATGGCTGACATCAAGGATCTTGCGGACGGACGGTCTGCGCTGCTTTGGTTCGATCCTCGCCGGCTGCGGATCAAGGATGGGCTCAACGCTCGCGATCTCGAAACGCCCGAGGCGCGCGCACATATTTCGTTCCTAAAGCAGTCGATCAAGGCCAACGGCTTCCTGCTGTCCAAGGCGATCGAGGTCTATCGATCCCCGGACGACGAGATTTTCGTCACGGACGGGCACTGTCGGTTGACCGCTTGCATGGAGGCGATCGACGAGGGGCTGGCGCTAGAGCGCATCCCGTGCATTGCGGAGCGCAAAGGCACGTCCGAACTCGACCGAATCTTTGGCCAGAACCTCTCGAATGAGGGGCTTCACCTGACGGCGCTTGAACAGGGGTTCAACATCAAGCGCGCGATGGCGCTCGGCGCGACACTTTCAGAAGTGGCGAAGCGGCTCGGAAAGAGCGAGACGCACGTCGGTCACCTGCTCGACCTGCAAGCGGCCCCCGTCGAGGTCCACGACATGATCCGGTCGGGAAAAGTCTCTGCCACACTGGCAAGCCAAACCGTTCGCCGACAAGGCGGCGAGCGCGGCGTGCAATCGCTCCAGGCCGGCGTGGCGACTGCGGCGGCGAAGGGCAAGAAGAAGGCGACGGCGAAGGACATTCCAGTTCAAGCCTCCGCTCAGACGGCGCTCGACGCCGGGTTCGAGGTCAAGGACATCAACGACTGCCAAACGCTGATCCGAGTAGGGACGAACACGATCATTCTGACGCCGGAAGGCGCGCAGCGGCTCGCCAACTTGATCCTCGACCATTTCGCGGGGAAGGACGGTTACGCGCCCGTCGATCGTGAGGCGGCGGAATGAGCCCCCTCTGGCACGAAGAAGCCAAGACCGCTTACGCCAATGGTGTGACGGTCGGAACAATCGCCAAGGCGTTCGGGAAGGCTTGGAACACGGTCGCTTTCGCCGTCGACCACAACAGCGCGCGTGCGTGTCATCGTGGCCGGCTCAGAAAAGCGAGAGAGGCGGGGAGGCAATATCGGGTCGACAACCCGCGGCCGGATGCGCCTAGCGCGACGAAGCGGAGGGTGAGATGACGGCACAGAACACATCGAGCGCCGTCATGGCGCAGCGGAGGATGAAGGACGAACCTCACACGCCACCAACGCGCGAGCAGGTTTTGGCCCCGGTTCGACGTTGGACGACCCGTCGAAAATGGGGAGTCCTTCGCGCGGTTGAGGCTGGCGTTGTCAGCGGCGATGAAGTGATGGAAGCGCACAATATCAGCGCGCAGGAATTTGCGACCTGGACCCTAGCTTGCAACATTTTGGGGACCGACGCTCTCAAAGCAACTGTTCAAAGGGCGGCTCGACCGGAAGGGATCGACGGCGACGGCCTATTGTTGGTTGGTATGGCGCAAGGGCGCGCCGCATGGAACGCATTTCCATTGGATTGCGCCTTGCCGCAAGCGCTTGGAGCGCGATTCCGATTATCCGAGCGAGGTCGCGCCATGAAAGACACCCAACTGTCCCGCGTTCTCGACGCCGTGACGCGCGGCTGCGATTGCACAGCGAAAATCCGAGACGATACAGGGATAAGCACCGCGGCTGTTGCTAACGCGCTGCTTACCCTGTTCCATGACAAGATCGTCGAGCGAGAGCCGCTTGAGCGCCGCGGGGCAGGCCGACCTGGGTTTCGATATCGACTGAGGAGGAAGTGATGGATAACTACTTGGCGTCGACTGCGGTATTCGCCGTTGGGATGGCGATTGCCGTTATGTTTTGGCTTGGTGAACGCCGAGCTAGGTTAGCCGCCGAGTCCGCCCTCGCCGTCGCGATGAAAAACCAGAAGCGGAAGCGCCGAACGCGAGCGGAGATCGAGTCGGAAAAGCGGGAGGAGGAACAACATGGCTGACGCTCGCCACCCCTGGCAGATCAACGCCGAAGACGGAATCTTTCTGCATCGCGTCACTGGCTGGCCTGCTATCGGGTTCACGCGCGACGGAAAATTCGTGTACGTCGCCATCGAACCGATCACCGACGCGTTGGGGCGAGATCCGGCTTTCTCATGTCGTCAGACGTGCGTCAGCCTGGACAGATCGAGGGGGAAGCCATGAGCCGCGGGCCTCATATCAAGGAATCCGAAGCACTCGCCCTCTTGGACAAGCGCGCGCTTCTCGAAGACGCAGCGGAAAAGCTCGGCGCAAAACCAGCAAACCTCCAAGCATGGGCGAAGCGTCGCTGTCGCAGATTCCAGCGGCGCGACGGCGTCGACAAGGTGCACCGATGAGGTGTCGGACGTTTCTCTACTCGCCACACCACATGACGGCGGCCTATGTCGAGGCCGGATGGATCGACCACGGCCCTTGCCCGGCGCATCATGGCGTTTGGAGTGACTGGATTGAGTGGCCGCACGATTCGCCGCCTGTCTATCCGAGGAGCGAGGAATGAACGGTCGCTTCACGCCCCGCGAATGGGCGATCCATGACGCCCAGCCCGTTGAGATCAAGCGGCTGGTTTGGGAATGCGGACTCGTCGTCCCGTATCCTGTCATGGCCGACAACGCCGAGACCGTAGCTCGAATCGAGCGCAGAGACGCGGCACGGAAAATCAACCGCCTCGCTTGCGAGGGAACCCGCAAGCGAGAGCGGCAGAACATCTTCGCGCGATTCATTCCGGCGGTTTGTGGCCGGATCGCCGCCGACCCGTCGACCGATCTAGAATAATCGGCGGAAGGTGTTCAAGAGCCGCACACGCCAGCGAGATCGGATGGGGAATTGTGACGGCCCCCGTCCAATATCGAGCTGTGGTATCGCGATCGCAGCCGAGCGCACGGGCCGCGTCGCGCTTGCCGAAGCCCATGCGGTTGCACCACGCGACGAAGTCTGCGGAGGTCATCGTCACCATCCCATTGACCATCGGAACGCCACGACGACGCCCCACCAAAACGCGAGGCAGGCCAAAATGAACACGGCCCACACAGCGAGGAAGCCGAATCGGCCGGGGGCCGTCATCTTGGGAGGCGGAGGGATAACTCGACGAGGAATCCGGGTAGGGGATGGGAATTCGTCGAGCCAGAACGGGGGTTGAGACATGGCGGGGCCTTTCAAGCGAGAAACGCGATGGCGACAATAGCGCCGGTGAAAACGAGGCCAGCGGCATAGCTGGCGGCGATGATGATGCGGATCATAGTCGATCTCCGAAAGAGCGCGCCCCGTAGGGCGCTGTTGGATTATCCGAATATTTCGATGAATTTTGCGAGTTGGGCGCCCCTGGCGGCGGCCCAGGCGGCGTCCCTGGCGGCGTCCCAGGCGGCGTCCCAGGCGGCGTCCCAGGCGGCGTCCCAGGCGGCGTCCCAGGCGGCGTCCCAGGCGGCGTTGTGGTCTTTGGCGTTGTAGGTCTTGGTCATCTTCATTCCCCTTTGATAGGAGCCCCGAAGGGCTCCGGTTGAGTTAGGCGGCTAGCCAATGCGAACGAACCTGAATACGGGCGATATCGCGGATCGTCTTGGCGTATCCGTAGCGCATCACGTATTCGGATTTGCGGCCGTACCGGATAAGGTTAGAGGCACATCTGGCGAAGTAGTTGAGATAGGTCATTTGCTTGCTCCGTTTCGATGATTTGTTATGCGGCAATTGCCGCACGAAGTCAAGTGCCAAATTAAAAATAGTTTCGCTTTCCGCCATGCGGCCAGTTCTCGATCGTGGCGCTCATGCGAGGGTGGCATAATAATTGGTCATCTTCATTCCCCTTTGATAGGAGCCCCGTAGGGCTCCGGTTGAGCGGTTGTTAGAAACAGGATTCCGGAGCCGCTGCGCACCGTGCGGAATGAACCACGTCAAATGCGGCATTCACAGTCGCATGGTATTTCCGGTTCGAGGCGGCAATCTCCGTATTCGCAACAAACCACGCATTTCTGTATTCCGGCGAAAGCGCCGAAACTTCGAGCGCCTTATCCTCGGCAATCCGGCATTCCTCGACGTTGATCATCTGTGCCTGACGCACCGCCAGATTGTAGGTGGTCTCGTAGGTCTCGATCTCGTAGGTCTTGGTCATTTGCTTGCTCCGTTTCGATGATTTGTTATGCGGCAATTGCCGCACGATGTCAAGCGCCAAATGAAAAATAGTTTCGCGGTGCGAAGCCCGAAACGGATATTGACGACGCGCGCGCAAAGCAATATTGTTCAACGCGTTGCCCGATCGGGATGCGCCGGAAACGGCAGTCCCGTCCTCGGGTTAGCGAATACGAAGTTCGGTCCATGCCCCCTCTGGATTGATCCTTCGTGCGGGGTGGCAGGTTGAGTTCCTGTGTCGAAGCCGCCCCGTTCCTTATTGCGCGGTGGAGCAGCCCGGTAGCTCGTCTGGCTCATAACCAGAAGGCCGACAGTTCGAATCTGTCCTGCGCAACCAGTTTAAGTTCGTCGTGGCGCTCGCTCCCGCGGCGTCTCCCCAGGCGGACCGCGCAAAGAACGCCGCATTCGATAGCGCCACGCCGGTATGGTCGCCGGTCGCATGACGAGCAAATGCGGAAGCCTGGAACCATATTGGAGATCGCGTCATGAATAGTTGTGAACAAGCCCAAGATGGATAGGCTGATCACAGAGACACGGGAGAACCTCGGCAGACTCGAAGCGATGAAGAGGGGGATGTCTCTCGACTATCTAGGACGCCCAGCGTCGGTCTTCCCCATGCTTCGCGGTCAGACGCTGTGGGCATAAAACGCCCGTCTCGCGACCGCCACTCAATCCCGGACGCCGTGCTTGTGCTGGCGAGAGGCGATGGACGAAGCCCAAATCTCTGGCAAGCCCGTTGATTCCCCCAAGACATGTCGTCATATCGAATACCGTGACAGGCAGAGACATGCCCGTGCCAAATAGTGCCGGCGGGAAAATGCCGAGAAACAGGATTTAGCCAGTCGTGGTCGAAAAGCGAAGCACTCCCGACTGGGAATTAATCGAGCGAGAATACCGGGCTGGGCAATTGTCCATAGCCGAGGTCGCGCGGCTTGGTGGAGTGAGCAAGTCCTACGTCATCAAGCGGGCTAAGCAGGACGGTTGGACGCGCAACCTCGCCGATCGTGTCCGGCAAGTAGTGACCGCTCGCGTAGTGACCGACGGAGTGACCGGCGCATCGGCGAGGGAGACCGTCGAGCTAGCTGCGGAGCGCGGTGTACAGATAATCCGCGAACATCGGACGCTTATTGGCCGTGGGCGAGGCCAAGTGCTCAAGCTTTTCGACGCGCTCGACGCCGCCACAGACGAAGAAATTGGCCTCAAGGATAAGTCCGTCGTGCTCAACAATTTGAGCACCGCACTGAAGACGTTCGTGGGCTTGGAGCGTCAAGCTTTTAACTTGGACGACGGCAAGGGCGACGGCGAACCCTCGGCGGCAATCCGCTTCATCGTCGAGGGCGCACCTCCAATCCTGGAAGGCCAAACCATAGAGATTGCAGACGACGGCAATTCGCGGTAACGTGAGACATCATCGAGCGAAGAGGTTTCGACCATGGCAAAGCGCGAATCCGAACACGAAGCCGGCATGAGCCCGCGCAAGGCGTTGGCGTCGAGCAGCGGCAGTTCGTTCGGGGCGAAGTCCTACGCCGAGGCGCACGGCGGAGCGGGCGAGCATCCCGACCACACAGCGCACACCGGCATGAAGGAGACGCTGGGCGACAATGAGCGTGCGACGCCCCCGGCAATCCACCACACGAAGGGCCACCTGCCGGCGCAGGCTGCCCCCAGGCATGGCCCTCATCATCCGGGCGGCTACGGCGAGCATTTCCGCCGCGAAGAGAAAGCGTAGCGCGGTTTCGCTGGCCCAACGCCATAGGAGATCGACATGGCCCGCTATGAGGATTCCCCTGCCGATCGCGCCGATGACAAGCGCATGGCGAAAAAGCGCGGCATGACCATGAAGGAGTGGGAAGCCTCGCCAGAGGACGCCAAGCGTGAAGGCAAGAGCGGCGACGGTATCGAGGCCGGATCATTCCAGACTTCCGGCCGCGACGGCGACCTTGAGCAGGATGAAATGAAGCCGCGCGGCGGCAAGGTTCTCGATCATCACTTTGCGCACAGCCGACCTGTCTGCGAGGGTTGATCCATGGCCGACGCGATGGCTTTCCCGACCGAGCAGACGGCTTTTTCAGCGCCAACGGCGGACGGCCAGGACGATGTTGCGATGGCCGACCAGCGTAACCAGCAAATCCAGCAAGTCTTTGAATCCAACCGCTTTCAGCGCACGATGGCGCAGGGGGTTGGTAAGGCGTTGAGCCAGCAGCAGGCGCAAATCGCGCAACTCGCAGCACAGAGGAAACAGCAGTCATGACCGTAACCCCTATCCTTGGCCAGCCCGTGTGGCTGTATGCGAACAGCGAGCATTTGGGCGGCATGGTGAGGCGCAACGACACGGACCCGTTCGCGGCGCTCGTCGCATCGGTCGAGAACGACCGTCTCATCAACGTGCTGGCGATCGACCATGACGGGTCAATCTTTCCGCTGAGGTCCGTCCCGCTGTTTCAGGGCGACGACGAAGATCTGCACGACGCGCCGTGTCATTGCGAGCTGAAGCCTCCGATTCCGGTCGATCAACCGGCCACCGACGTCAGCCACGATCCGGCTCCGGTCGAAGTCGGCGGCGAATAAAAGGCGGCCGTAATGGCGAAGCTGACCGCGTCGGCGCGCAATGCAATGCCGAAGTCCGAGTTTGCGCTTCCTGGGAAGGGTGACGGCCCGAAAGGAAAGGGCTCTGGCTCATATCCCATCCCCGACGCCGCCCACGCCAGGGCGGCGCTCTCGCGCGGCGCGCAGCACGCATCGCCGGATGAACTGGCGACGATCAAGCGCAAGGTCCATGAGCGGTTCCCGGATATCGGCGGCGATCACAAGATCGCCTACAAGCGGCCACGCTCGGAATGAGCCGCGTCCTGCCGGCCGATGTTGCCGCCCAGGTGCGGCCCGTCCCGTCCGATTTCAACCCGACATTTGAGGATCGCGGAACCCATCTCCAATGGTCAGCGACACTCGACGTCCACGGCGGCGCGCTGATCGACGTGGAGCTTGGCATTTCGAAGCAGCGAGAGGACATCGCGGCGTCAACGGCGAGTCTTCGCGATTCCGCATGGCAGGCCACCGAACTGGCGCGCATCGGCCGCGGGGATCTGTTGAAGCACGCGTCCGTTGGCAGGCACAAGCGAGCGTAGACGATAATTATCAAGCGTAGACGAAAAATAGCTTGCATTTTCTGTCTACGCATGAATAATCGTCTACATGTCTACCGACCCATTTCCTCATTTGCCTCCCAGGCGTCTGTTCGCGACGAACGAAGCCGAACCTGTCGCCGCCGCCACCAGCGGCGCACTGCCGCCAGCCGCAAAGCACGGCTCGATCATCAGTAAGCGGGAGGTTGCTGTGGAGGCTTTAGCCGTGGGGGAGAAGCGTGGTCGCGGACGTCCGAGGTCGACCACGCCGAAGCCGTGGGAAGTCGCGGGCATATCGAGGGCGCTTTGGTATCGCCGAAAAGAAAAGGGAGAGGCAAAATGAGAAAGGGATCCGACATGGGAAATATAAAGGGCCAGTTTCGACAGGGAGATGTCTTGGTCGAGTTCTTTCCGGGGCTGAAAATCCCCGAGAGTGCAAAACCCATTCCTCGCGAAAATGGGGCGACGATTCTGGCCCATGGAGAGGTCACTGGCCATTCGCATCGCTATCTCGGCGAGTCGGCTCTGTTCCGCGACGACGGATCGTCGAGCGGTGGCTACGTCGAAAACACGAAGCCGGACAGGCTTGTCCACGACGAACACAGTGCAACTCCGGAGGCGCTCGGCGTCGGGCGCGTTGTGCGTCAAATGCAGTATTTTCCGCAGGCAATTCGGCGCGTGGAGGATTGACTGTGGCGAAGATCATTGAACTTACGGCAGAACAGCGGGCTCGATTCCCAGAGTTTGTCGAGAAATGGACCAAGATCGGACTTTCCACCGAGCCGGCTGATCGTCCGCGCGCCGAAGAGGCGATCACAATGATGTATCGTGCGGCGGGGTTACCTCCGCCGAAGAAAATAGTATGGTGCGGATCACCTTTATCGCAAGGCATTGTGCGCGCAATCATCATAGACAAGCGACCAAAGCATCCAGGGGACAGCGTCGGGGCCAGCGTCGGGGCCAGCGTCTGGGACAGCGTCGGGGCCAGCGTCGGGGCCAGCGTCGGGGCCAGCGTCTGGGACAGCGTCGGGGCCAGCGTCTGGGACAGCGTCAGGGCCAGCGTCAGGGACAGCGTCGGGGACAGCGTCGGGGCCAGCGTCGGGGCCAGCGTCAGGGCCAGCGTCTGGGCCAGCGTCTGGGACAGCGTCAGGGCCAGCGTCGGGGCCAGCGTCTGGGACAGCGTCAGGGCCAGCGTCAGGGACAGCGTCGGGGACAGCGTCGGGGACAGCGTCAGGGACAGCGTCTGGGACAGCGTCGGGGACAGCGTCGGGGACAGCGTCGGGGCCAGCGTCGGGGCCAGCGTCAGGGCCAGCGTCTGGGCCAGCGTCTGGGACAGCGTCAGGGCCAGCGTCTGGGACAGCGTCGGGGACAGCGTCGGGGACAGCGTCGGGGCCAGCGTCAGGGACAGCGTCGGGGACAGCGTCGGGGCCAGCGTCGGGGCCAGCGTCTGGGACAGCGTCGGGGCCAGAGTCAGGGACAGCGTCGGGGCCAGCGTCTATGGCGCGCATGACGCAAGCTGGCTGGCCTTTCACAATTTTTTTCACGACGCCATTGGCCTTGAGGAACAGACAGACAAACTCGGCGGCCCATGGCTGCTAGCTCAATCCGCTGGTTGGGCTATTCCACATCAAAACATATGTTGGGTGAGCGAGCGTCATCATATTTTGGAACGGAACGAACGTGGTCAGCTACACAGCGTTTCCGGTCCCGCCGTCGCTTATCCTGATGGCTGGACAATTTATGCCGTAAACGGTGTTCGTGTGCCGGAATTCGTCATCATGCGGCCTCAGACAATAACGACGAATTTGATCGACGCCGAGACCAATGCCGAGGTCCGGCGCGTGATGATCGATAGATACAAGCATGGCGAGGAAATATCCGGAGCGGCGGCTTATCTTCGCGACGCGGGAGGAACCACCATCGATTATGATGAGCGGTGGGGAACCTTGAGGATGCGTGAAGTTCCTAACGACGAGCCTATATTGATGGTCGAGGTCGTAAACAGGACTCGCGAGATAGACGGATCGTTCAAGCATTATTGGCTTCGTGTTAATCCGGAATGCCGGCCGCTTCACGAGGACGGCACAATGGGCTTGCCACAAAGCCTGACGGCTCACGCTGCCGTCGCTTCGACTTTTGGCAAGCGGGCTGATGAGTATTGCCCTGAGTTCGAAAGCTGATGAGCGAGGCGGTAGATCGCGTCGCGGCTGCGATAGCGCGTGAGTGCTGGGGTGGGCATCTTTCCTGGAGCTCCGTTCCCGAGCAGCTTCGCGAGCGCTATCGGGCCTTGGTCGTGCTCGGCTTGAAGACGGCGCGCGAGAATGCTCCGGAGAACGTCAAGCGATGGATCGATGAGGAATTGAAATGAGTGAGCACAACCTAAAGCGCATCATCCCCGTCGTATTCTCGACGTGCCAGACATGCGTGTTCTGGCAAGAGCCCAAGCAAGGGGCGGCCGACTGCTACGGCATGCCGCCATCGGTCCACATCATAGGCGCAAGTCAGGACGCTCTCGGGCGTCCGGCGCTGCAACTCGAAACCTTCGTCCCGAAGTTGAAAGCCGATCGTCCCGCGTGTTCGCTGCATCGCGCGAAGATGTCGTCCTATAAGATGGGGATCAGTTGATTCTTGGATATCCGCTACAGCTACGCCAATGTTCCGACGATCGCGAAGTTCGCGGCGTCGAACGCACGCGTGCGAGGGATTGTAGGACCTTTCCGTAGCGGGAAAAGCTCCGGTTGCGTCGTCGAGATCGTCCGCCGCGCGCTCGCGCAGAAGCCCGGTTCGGACGGCATACGGCGCACGCGATGGCTCGTCACGCGCAGCACCTATCGAGAGCTATCCGATACGACGATTCGTACCGTTCATATGTGGCTCCCCCCAGCGCACTTCGGCCGCCACTACGCGAGCGACAACCGCTACGTCGTGAAGGGATTCGAGGGGGCTGAATTCGAGATCCTATTCCGCGCGCTCGACAAGCCCGACGACGTGTCGAATCTGCTTTCGCTCGAAGTGACCGGAGCATGGGTCAACGAGGCGCGCGAAATCCCGTGGGCAATTGTCGACGCCTTGCAAGGCCGCATTGAGCAATATCCGTCGAAGGCGATGGGAGGATGCACGTGGGCCGGGCTTTTCATGGACACAAACCCGCCCGATCAGGATTCGGACTGGTTTCGGTTTTTCGAGGAAAAGAAGCATCCTAAATGGTTTGCGGAGATGTTCAAGCAGCCGTCCGGCTTGTCGCCGCAAGCTGAGAACATCCCGAATTTGACGAACCTAAACTATTACAAGCTGCTGGCTGAAGGGAAGAAGCCAGAGTGGGTCAAGGTCTATATCCACGGCGAATACGGGTTCGTTGTCGACGGCAAGCCGGTCTATACGGAGTATAGCGATTCGCTGCACCTGAAAGAGGTCAACCCTGTTGCTGGAGTGCCTGTTATTCGCAGCTACGACTTCGGCCTTACGCCCGCGTGTTGCTTTTCGCAGTTGCTGCCCGATGGCCGATGGCTCGTCTTCGACGAAATGACCTCGACGAGCATGGGCTTCGATCAATTTTCAGACGACGTGCTCGAGCATTGCCAGCGTGCATTCAAGGGAAAGGTGACGTTTGAGGATTATGCCGACCCGGCGGGAACACAGCGGGCGCAGACGGACAAGAAAACGTGTTTCGAGATCGCCGAGACGAAGGGGATCACGATGGAGCCCAGCGTCCAAGACCCGACGTTGCGCATGGAGTCGGTTCGCAAGCCGTTGCGGACCTTGATCGGCGGCGAGCCGCAGTTTATCCTGCATCCGCGGTGCAAGACGATCCGCAAGGGCTTCCTCGGGGGCTACAACATGCGTCGCATTCAAGTGGCCGGCCCCGAGCGCTATGCCAGCCGGCCCGATAAGGGGCCGTTGTCCCACATCATGAACGCGCTCGAATATGCGGCGGCGATGATGTTCGCGCCCGCGCTGACTGGCGGCGCTCCGCGGGGCGAGGATGACTGGCCGGACAGCGGGTATGGAAGCGACCAAGGCAGGTCCGAAGTGACGGGGTATTGACATGACCAAAATTCCAGAATTCACACCCATCGCGTCGTCTATGATTTCGGGCCAGCACTACGACCCAAACTCGCGCGTGCTCACGGTCAAGTTCAGAAACGGCGCTGTCCATCAATACGACGACGTCGGGGCGGACAAGCACGACGCGTTCATCGGCTCGGCGTCGCCGGGGAAGTTCTTCAATGCGAAGATCAAAGACAATCATCTTGGCCGGAAACTGAGCGAGGGGAAGTGACCGAGAACGTCGTCAGCCTTCACACCGGCCGCCCCATAGCCACAGAATTTGGCGAGCCCGTCGAAAGCGCGGTCGAACTGTGCGCGCGGCTTCTTGATAGCGCCAAGAGCGGCAACCTTCGTGGGCTTGCCGTCGTATTCTTCGCCGATGGCAACTTCACAACGGATTGGGCGCATGACGGCGCCATTGCGCCGTCGATCGGAATTGGAGCCGGCATCGTGGCGTTGACGTGGCGCTACGGGCGCGCAATGTGTTCCGACGACTTCGCTCCGCCGCCCCCCCCCGGCGATATCGCATAGGATCGACCATGGCTGTAATTTCGTCGCTTCAAGCCGTCGACAACACACCCCCGCCTTCCTCGTCGAGGATCGATGTCGATGTTGACGATGAGACGCCCGCCGCCGAGCCTGAGGAAAGAACGCCCCCGGCCGAAGGCTATGGGCGCGACGACGACACTCCGGTCAAGGATTTCCTCGTCAAACAAATCGACAAAGTCAACCTCGCCGAGAATTACGCGCAAGACGTGCTCGACAAACTCGGGCAACTCGTGATTTTCGAATTCAATATCGACGAGAATTCGCGCTCGGATTGGAAGGACAAGGCTGAAAAGGCGATGAAATTCGCCACGCAAGAGGCTGAGGAAAAGCAATATCCATTTCCTAAGGCATCGAACATCATCTATCCGCTGATTACGCAAGCGGCGATCCAGTTCAATGCCAGAACCTATCCGGCGATTATCCAGAACCGCAACGTCGTCAAAGGCGTCGTGTGGGGGACAGACAAAGGCTTGCCGGCGACCGAGGATGGCAAGCCGGGCGGCAAGCCGAAGGTTCACCCTGACGGCACGCCGATTTGGCTCAGTGCGCCCGGCGAAAAGCGCAAACGCGCCGATCGCATCGGCGAGCATATGAGCTGGCAGCTTCTGGAGGAGATGAAGGAATGGGAGGCACAGACCGATAGCCTCTTGATGCAAATTCCGATCATCGGCGGTGCATGCCGCAAGACCTATCGCAACACGGTCGAGGACCGCAATTGCTCTGTGCTCGTACCGTTGCTCAACTTGGTTTGGAACTACAACGCGCCGAGCTTCAAGGACGCGCCGAGACATACCGAGATTCTGACGCTCTATCCGCATGAGATCGAGGAATTCGAGCGGGCTGAGGTTTTCCTCCCTCTCGTCTACGGGCCGGGAGGGAGCGACGAGACAAACCCCGAGCAAGCGCAGTCGGGCGACGAGGATGCGCCGCATGTGTTCCTGGAGCAGCATCGCCGCTACGACCTCGACGACGACGGCTATCCGGAGCCCTACGTCGTCACGGTCCACAAGCGCTCGGCGAAAGTCGTGCGTATCGTGGCGCGCTATGACGAGGACGGCATTCAGGCCGGGAAAGGCCCGGCAGTCGACGATGAAGAGGAAGACGACGACGATCTCGACGACAAAGACGAGATCATCAAAATCACGCCAGTCGAGCATTACACGCTGATCCCGTTCCTTCCGAACCCGGACGGCGGATCGTACCCGGTCGGTTTCGGCCATCTGTTGCGCCCGCTCAACGAGGCAATCAACACGACCCTGAATCAGATGTTCGACGCCGGTCATTTGCAGAACGCGGGCGGCGGCTTTGTGTCTGATCAGCTTTCGATCCATTCCGGGCCGGTCAGCTTCCAGGTCGGCAAATACATTCGCGTCGGATCGAAGGGCCAATCGATCCGCGACGCGGTTTTCCCGATTCCGTTCCCAGGCCCGTCCGCCGTGCTATTTCAACTCCTTGGCATGCTGATGACGTCCGGGAAGGAAGTCGCGTCAGTTCAGAATGTGCTCACAGGCGGGGCCGAACTCGCCAACGCGCCGCCGACGACAATCCTCGCGCTGATTGAGCAGGGGCTTACCGTCTACACAGCAATCCACAAGCGGATTTATCGGGCGCTGAAAGCCGAGTTCGACAAGATTTACCGGCTCAACCGAATCTACATGAAGGAGGGCCAGCGCTATCGCGTGGGCGACGAGTGGCGAGAAATCAGCCCGGACGACTATCGTCTCGGCGGTGGTGTCGAGCCGATCGCCGACCCGACGATGATAACCGATATGCAGAAGCTCGGGCGCGCGCAAATCCTCATGGGGTTCAAGGGGGATTCGCTCGTAAACCAAAAGGAAATCTACACGCGCCTATTCGACGCCGCGAGCATCGACCGCGTCGAAGATTTGTTCACGCCCCCGCCATCACCGCAGATGCAAATGCAAGCCATTCAGATGGCAATGGAAGAAAAGTCGGCAGAGCTTGGGCGTGTGCGTGCGGCGGAACTGAAAGACAACTCGCAAGCCTATCTCAACATGGCGTCGGCGGCGCAGAAGGCCAACGGGCCGCAAATGGATTGGATCAACGCGCAACTCCGAATCATGGAAATGCACATTGAGGCCACGAATACGATGGTGAAGGCCGCCGATGTCGAGGGCAAGCACCGCGCGCGCGGCCTCACACAACAGGCGGCGCAGAACAAAGGCGACGTGGAGAATATCGGGTCCGGGATTGCATCGTCGCCCCCGACGAGCAGCCTTCCGCCGTTCCCGCAAATGCCTCCCGGCGGACCCCAGGAAGGCGGGCCGTCGTCGCCGCTCGCGCAAGCCGTACAGCCCGGCGGCGGCCCTGGATTGCCTCCCTTGCCGCTTATGCCGAGTGGTGGCCCCGGCGGGGCAGGCGGTGCGTCTTCGCCTATGCCCGGACCTGCATCCGCCGTGCCGCTTGCGAGAGGTAGCGCGCCGTGAAGAAATCTACGCGACCGCCGCACGAAGATCTTTTGCTCGGATTGTCCGAGCAGGAATTCGCCATGTGGCGTCACAACCCGATCACGTCTGCCTATCTTCTCTACTTGGCAGACCAAATCGAAGCATTCCGCACCGCAGCGGCCGACCTCTTGGAAGCGGGTCGACTTGCTCCACAGGCTGACGTTCTCCAAGGCAGATTAGCGACCTTGCGGGAATTGCAAACGCTTTCGCTCAGTGTTATCCAGAACTTCTACAGGCAAGAAGACACGGAAGAACAACATGCAGCCACATCTGATTAAAGGACTTCACGCCGACTATATCTCCGCAAAATGGAACGGACACGACACGAGCGGCGTTCGCGTCGTCGGCAAGACCGTCCTCGTCCTCATGGACGAATGCTCGCCCACATCGAAGGGCGGCGTAAGCCTTCCCGAAGACATGATCGAAAAAATGAGCATGGCCGCTGAGACGGGCGTTCTCGTCGCCGTGTCGCCTGGGGCCTTCCTCCTCAACGAGGATATGTCGCCGTGGTCCGGCGAAAAGCCGAAGCCGGGCGATCGGTGTTACGTCGAAAAATACGCCGGAAAGCAGATCAAGGGGCGCGACGGCAAGACCTATCGCATCATGGATTACGGCAGCATCGGCGCGACGTATGAGAGCGACGCCGAGCCAGCCGCCAAGCCGCAGCGCGCGTTTCCGCCGCAGCCGGACTCGCTCGGCAGACCGTTCGGCGACCCGCAATGGGGATTGAGCGAGGGAGCTAAGTGATGGCCGAAGCCGACCTAGAAACCCACGAAATCGACGCTCCCGCCGACGAAGATCATGCCGGCGACCCCGCTATCGAGGCGCGCGCCCGCGAAATGGGATGGAAGCCGCTGGCGGAATACCGCGGCCCTCCCGGCAAGTGGCAACCAGCGGCGGATTTCATCGACCGCGGCGAGAACATTCTCCCGATCGTGCGCGATCAAAACCGGCGGCTCGCCGAGCGTGTCGGAAAGCTCGAAAGCGAAATCGGCGGCTTGCGCACGACGGCGCAAGAGCAGTTGCAGATCATCAAGGATCTGCGCGACATGGGTCGCAGCGCCGACCAACGCGGCTATGAGCGAGCAATGGCCGAACTCAAGTCGCGCCAGCGTCGCGCGGTCGAGGCTGGCGACACGACGGCATACGACCAGCTCGTCGAGCAGGCCGAAGCGCTCGCGAGCGCGCGACCTCCCGCACCGGAAGTCAAGAAAGCGCCGGACGCACCGCCGCCCCCCCAGCCGCCGCAACTTTCGCAGGCGGTGCGGGATTTCGTGGCGCAAAATCCGTGGTTCAATCGCGACGCATTCCTGACGCGGAAAATGATCGACCGTCATATCGACGTGATCCAAGAGGGAGCGATTGTCGACGAGGCCGAACAACTCGAAACGGCAAAGCAGGAATTGATGGCGGATTACCCCGATCGTTTCGGCGGCGCACCGCCTGCACCAAGACCTCGCGTTGTCCAGACCCCGCGTCGCGCCGCGGCCGTTGCCGCCCCGACTGTGCGGCAAGCGGCCCCTGTTCCTGGGGCGCCTCTTGTGAAGATCGACCAAATCCAGGATGTATCCGAGCGCCAGCAAGCGCGTGACGCTTTCAACAGAACCAAGCGGCAGTTGCCGGACTATACCGAAGCGGAATACATGGCGCTCTACGCCGATCCGCACGCCGACGTCCTGACAATGCAGAAGCCGAGGAAGTAAGACAATGGCCGATGAAATGTACCAGCCGGACCAAGCCAAGCGCGGCCCCGGGCGTCCGCCGAAGTCGACACTCCAAGGCGTCGAGGAATCGGCGATCAAGGTCGACGAAGGGCTGACGGCAGACGTCTCTCTATCCCCGAGCGCGCAATCGCCTGGGGAGGAAAACGTCGAACAGGCGATTGCGCGCATTCGGCAGATTCGCCAACCGTTCGGAGCGTACACACAGAAGCTTGCGCTTGCCGAAAGACCGGGGTATCATCGGCATTGGTTCAATGATGCGGCCGGCCGCGTCGATGAGGCCAAAGCGTCGGGATGGTCGCACGTTATCAATCCGAGGGACGGGAATCCCCTCAGTCGTGTGGTGGGTACGGGCCGAGACAATGGGGTCCTCAAAGCCTACGCGATGGAAATTCCCAACGTGTTCTGGCAAGAGGAAATGGACGCCAGACACGACGCCGCCAAGGCAAAGATTGACGCGATCAAGAAAAACCCATTTTCCGCGAAGCCGGGACAGGCCCAGCGATCGGACAGCGGGAAGTTCTACGATCCGGATGAGGCATCAGGAAAAGGCCCACTTCAAGTGGTAGGCCCCAAGGGCTGAGATAGGCATCCCAGGTAGTCTCAGGCAGGAATGAATGGCTGTGCGCCTTGCGCCGGCCAATGTCCCGTCCGCGCTTCCTGGAGGCTTCGCGCCATGGCGAATAACAACTTTGCATTCGGGCTACAGCCCATCAACGACAACGGCTCGCCTTGGTCTGGCCAGGGCCGTCTCGTCTATTTCCCGTCCAGCCAAACCGGCAACATCTTCCGCGGCGACCCTCTCGTGCCGCTCGGCGGCTCCGACGCTTGGGGCGTCCCGGCCGTGGGGATTGCATCGGCTGGCGCGACGAATACGATTCTGGGCGCGTTCATCGGTTCATCCAACGGCCCATCGGGGTCCGGCAAGACGCTCCTTCAAAGCGACCCGATCTATCGGGCCGGGAGTATCGCGAATTACGGGTTCGTCTGCGATGACCCGAATCAGCTTTACACGATCCAGGAGGACTCGGTCGGCGGCGCTATCGCGGCGGCCACGGGCGGATTCGCCAACGGCAACCTCGTCGCCGGGTCTGGCAGCACCGTAACCGGGTTTTCGGGATGGCTTCTGCAAAGCTCGGGCGTTTCGTCGTCGGCCAACCCGACGTATCAGCTTCGCCTTCTCGAACTCACCCGCGGCCCTGACAACGTCATCGGCAACTATGCGCGTTGGACCGTTCGCATCAACCTTCCCGCCCTTTGGGGCGCATCCGGCTATTGATCGCCGAGTAGCGAGTAAAGGAGACCTGATATGGCTACTGTCGGCGGCGTCATTACAACTGGCGCACATCCGAAATCCCTCTGGCCCGGTATCAAGACTTGGTGGGGCCGGCAATATGCCGAGCACCAGCAGGAATACCCGGAATTGTTCGACGTCGAGACGTCGGACAAGGCGTATGAGGAAGACGTCGAAATCTCCGGTTTCGGCGTGCTTCGCGAAAAGGACCAAGGGCAGGCGCTGAATTACGACAGCGAAGTCCAGGGTTCGATCACTCGATACACCCATGTCGCCTACGCCGGCGGCTACATCGTGACGTTCGAAGAACTGCGCGACAACCTCTACGAGGTCGTCTCGAAGCGTCGCGCGGCTATGCTGGCGTTCGCCGGGCGTCAGACCGAGGAAATCATCGCGGCCAACGTCTTCAATCAGGCGTTCAACGCGAGCTATCCGATCGGCGATGGCGCTGCGATGATCTCGGCGAGCCATCCCTCCTTGGTCGGCAATCAGTCCAACTTGCTCGCCAACTCGGCGGACTTGTCGGAAGTCGCGATCGAGGATCTGGCGATTCAGATCATGCAGGCGGTCGACTACCGCGGCAACAAGATCGCCCTCATTCCGCAGTCGCTCGCGATCTCGCCCGCGCAGTGGTTCGACGCGAACCGGATCATTCATTCGGTGCTCCAGAACGACACGTCGAACAACGCCATCAACGTCATCAAGGCGACGGGGATGTTTCCGAAGGGGATCGTGGTCAACCACTACTTCCTGTCGGCGACCGCGTGGTTTATCCGCACGAACGCGCTCTACGGTTTGCGTTTCATGTGGCGCGACAAGCCGATGTTCGACACGGATAACGAATTCGATACGAAAAACGCAAAAGCCGCGCAGTATATGCGCCTCTCTTGCGGATGCACCGACCATCGCCAGATTTACGGAACCCCCGGCGTCTGAGGCGTCGCAGCAAACTCAAGGGAACTATTGTCATGGCCGAAAAGAAAGCCCCCACGAAGGCCGGAAGCGAGCATCACGTCCACGTCCACGTCCATCATCATCATGCGGGAGGACGGGAGGCCAAGGGCGGCAAGGAGGCGGCCGAAAAGAAGGTCGAGCACAAGCGCGAGCCTCGTAAGGCCGCCGAGAAGAAGTGAAGTCAGCCGATCAAGGGTCCGCCTGCGCATTCCGCGCTTTGGCGTAGCGAGAAGGATTTCCGTCATGGGTGGCATTTCGACGATTTGGGCTCCGTTGCATCGCGCACTTGCTCGCTACAGCAACCCGAGCGCGCTGGGGTTCCCGCTCAATGCGGCCCCCAGCCTCGACTTCCTGGGCAACGGAATTCAGGATCATCGCCTTCCCTACAATGCGAGGGGCTCTTCGGCGGTCCAGCCCGGCATTGTCGGATGGTATGGGGCGTGCGATCCGATCGTCGCCAATTACGTTCCGAGCCAGATCGCGACGGCCAACATCGCGGCGCTCGCCAATGTCGTCAACGGCACGCCGATGACGTTGGTCAACTCTACGGCGGCAGGCATCACGGTTCTGAGCGCGGCGGCCCCCGCTTTTTTCATGCCGACCGGGCTTTCGCTGAGTGCGGGTGTCGTGATCGACGGACTCCCGTCGTTGTG
>Ga0302320_10008444_pt1 | contig 22406 bp, 10 predicted proteins | sample Bog_T0_3_FD_202130 | JGI IMG/M metagenome (GOLD analysis project Ga0302320, IMG submission 202130) | Peat permafrost microbial communities from Stordalen Mire near Abisko, Sweden - Bog_T0_3 | ecosystem: Environmental > Terrestrial > Soil > Wetlands > Peat | place: Sweden: Abisko, Stordalen Mire...
TAGGCACCGGAGGTCACGTATCCCTGGTTCACCACCAAAGGATTCGAGAGTGCCTTGTAGAAGAACCCGGCCTGCAACAAGCCGAGCGGAGTGAGATAGTGCTCATAGAGAAGATCGAAGTTGTTGGCATGCTCAGAGACAAGAGCGGGATTGCCAACGCCTTCCTTCGAGATGGAGCCTGAGGTGTCCAGCGTGATGTACGGGATCAGGTCCTGCGGGTCAGGCCGGGCAATTCCCCGTCCATACGAGGCGCGCACGTCGGAGTTGTTGGTAATCGGATACCGAGCCTGCACACTGGGAAGAATATCCAGGTATGACTTCGATCCATTGACCGGAGTCGTGCCGCCCCACGTGCCGTCGGGATTCGTGATCACCTGGTATCCGGTTGTTTTCAAATTCGTCTGCTCAAAGCGCAATCCGGCCTGGAGGTGCACCTTGCCAAGTTGCGTGGTGTTCATGATGTAACCCGCGGTGATGCGCTGCTCCAGGTTGAAGTTGCTGGCGTCGGAGCCCACATGCGTTGCATCCACATCGAGAGGGCCAATCTGGCCGGCGTTGGCGTTGGCAAAGGCAACAATCGCGGGCCAGTCGGTGAGCGGCCCGAGTTGGTAGCTGCCGTCGTAGAAGTTCTTGTTCTGGATTGGACTTGTGAACTGACTTGCCAGGATCGTGGTGGTCTCGTTGTCATAAACCGGCGAGTACGCGAACTGGCCCTTGTGCTGATTGCGAATCTTGAATCCAATCTCAAGCGTGGAGGGGTGACTGCCGGCGTTATAGTTGATGCCGTAGGAAGCGGAGCCCTGCAGGTTGATCTGCGCGGTCTGCCCGCTGGTCAGGTCCAACTCGGACAGATTCCACTGGGTCTGGTCATACAAAGGCGTGCCTGCTGCCGTGCAGGCCGGGTTCCACTGCGGCCGGTACTGGGTAGGGTTGGCGCCCGGATCGTAATAGCAGTTGTTCTCGGCAAAGTTCTTCACTGCCTTGGATGGCTTGAAGGTTGCGCCCGGATTGCCCGCGGCGGCCAACTGGCGGGCGCGCGAAAAGGCCGCTTCCCATTTGAACCATGAGTTGGTAAACAGATGGTTTCCGCCGAAGGTGGCCAGCCCGATCCCATAGTCCGGCGCGCGCCTTGAGGTCTTGTACTTCGGTTTGTCGCCCGCGAACGTGGCCGGGTCGCCGGTGGGGCTGCCTGGGTTCGGTGTGACTACATCTTGCAACGTATAGGTCCACTTATCGCCGAAATCCTGGAAGTCGGAGTAGAAGCCCTTGGCAAAGAGCAGTGAGTTATCGGAAATCTTGTAGTCGACGCTCGTGGCCGCCCCCCAGCGGGTGCGATCGTAGCGATATTCACGGATGTCGATGGCGTCGTAGCTGGGTGTCAGCGTTCCGGTGTCGGGCGTGGGTTCGATGTCGTCAATTCCGCGGCCGTTGTAGTCATAGGTGAAGTTGCCGAGAATCCCGAGCTTCTTGCCGGCCATGAATCGCTTGCCGGCGGTGACGCCATATTGGCTGGCATGGCGGCCATCGACGATGTGTGTATAGCCGCCGGTGCCAAAGGCGGTAATCGTTGGCCTCTCGCCCGCGGTCTTGGTTACCAGGTTCACTGAGCCGCCGATCGCGTCACCATCCTGATTGGCCGACAGCGTCTTGTTGATCTCAACCGATTCCACCAGGTCAGCAGGAATCGTATCGAGCTTTACCTGGTTCACGGCTGACTCGGGCGACGGCACCAGCACTCCGTCGATGGTGGTGTTGCTCAGGCGCGGCTCAGTGCCACGAATCTGCACGTACTTGCCTTCGCCCTCATCGCGCTCCAGCGTAACGCCCATGAGCCGGCCCAGCGCATCGGCCACGTCTGCGTTGGGCAGGCTCATGATCTGATCGTTCGTCAACACATTCAGGATGTTTTCCGAACTGTCGATGCGGTTGATCGCCTCGGCATCTCCGTGTGCGTCGGTCGCAGTAACAATAATCTCCTGCGATGCCGATGCAACCTTGAGCACTGCGTCAAGGTGAGCCGGCTTCCCGGCATCGATGGTCACAGTGGTTGAAAGCGGCGCAAAGCCCACGAATGTGATTCGCACTTCATACGAGCCCGGCGCCAGATTTGGAGCCACAAATTCGCCTTGTGTGTCGGATACGTACGAGGCTGACGTTTGAAGGATTTGGATCATCGCGCCTTGCAATACGGCGCCGGCGTTGTCGGTTATGCGCCCGGTCAATGTCCCTTTAATCGTCTGGCCCATGCCTGCGAGCGGAACCAGCAGCAGCAAAAGGAAGGATAAGAATGGCAAGCGTCTCATAGGAGCCTCCTGGCGCACGCAGAACCCGGATTCGCACTTTGGCGGCAAGGTTTTCTGGTTAGCGCTGAGGCCCACATTAGGCCCTGATGTTAAAGCCCGGTTAACAATGCGGCGAATTCTTCCTAAGGTTGTGCATTGCGTGATGACGATCACCAGAGGGTGTGTTGAAATCAATTCATCTCATCCATGTGGGATACCCATCTGCCCACGTAGTTGACTCCGGGACCTTATGCGCATACTTGTCGTTGAAGACGAACTACGCATGCTTGAGCTTTTGCGCAAGGGCCTTTATGAGCACGGATTCACCGTGATGACCGCTGCCGATGGAGAAAGCGGTCTGCAAGTGGCTTCAGTTTATGAGTTCGATGCCATCGTGTTGGACATTGGGCTGCCGCGGCTGGACGGATTTCAGTTGCTGCAGGCGCTTCGCGCGCGGTCGCGCTCCACGCCGGTTCTCATCCTCACCGCACGCGACAAGGAGGACGACATCATTCACGGACTCGCTGTGGGCGCAGACGACTATCTGACCAAGCCCTTCTCTTTCCCTGAGTTGGTGGCGCGCCTGAATTCGATCACGCGGCGTCAGCGCGAAGAAGGCGACGGCACCATCAAGGCCGCCGATGTGGTGATGAATCCCGTCCGTCACACGGTCACGCGGGCGCGCGACAACATCGGCCTCACCCGGCTTGAGTTTCGCCTTCTTGAGTCATTGATCCGGCGCGCGGGTCAGTGCGTCAGCCGCCAGGAGCTGACGGAGTCCATCTGGGGCACGGATCGTCCGGTAGGCCCGAGCGCGCTTGAGGTGCTGGTGAATTCATTGCGCTCCAAACTCGACGCGCCGTACCCAACCCGGCTCATCGGCACCGTGCGCGGCTCGGGTTATATCTTTCAGCTTGCCGCCTCCGCGCCAGGAAGAGAATCGTGATCGCGCCTCTGCCCATCCGTGTTCGACTGACGCTTTGGTATTTTGCAATGTTTGCCTCGGCCGCGACTCTACTGTGCCTGGCCAGTTTGTGGATGTTGCGCCGCAGCGTGGATGAGACCGAGTACCACGAACTCCAGGAACGGGCTGAAGATGTGCGATTGGTCCTGAGTCACGAAGATCGAGCCAAGACCTTGCAGCAGGTTAAAGAGGACTTCGCCTCAATTTACGAGTTGAAGGACGACGGCAAATACCTGCAGGTGCGCGATGCGCAAGGGAACTGGATCTTCCGGTCGAGAAGGATGCTGTCGCAGAATCCAGTTCTGGCCACCCCCAGCCAGCTTCCCAAGGCTGGGGTTATTGAGGAGTTTCACCAGGGAACCCACTATGTCCGCCTTCTCGCGTGCCCCATTGAAGTTCGAGGGGCGCTCTACGCCGTGCAGACGGGCATCTCGTTGAACAAGTCCATGGCGCTGCTGGTGAACTTTCGCACCAATCTGCTGCTGCTTACACCAATCGTGATTATGCTTGCTGCGGTGGGCGGCCACTTTATGAGCCGCAAGGCGCTGCGCCCCATGGCCAGCCTGGCCGCGGAAGCACGCAGCATCAACGAGCGCAGCCTCGATACTCGCCTGCCTGTGCCCGCGGCAAAAGATGAAATCTCTGACTTGTCGCGCACACTGAACCAGATGCTCGAGCGAATTGACAAGGCCTTTGCCAGCGTCCGCACATTCACCGGTAATGCCTCGCACGAACTGCGCACCCCCATCTCGCTCTTACGCACTGAGATTGAAGTTGCGCTTTATCGCTCTCGCGATGCAAAGGAGTATCGGGAGGTTCTTCGCCGCCTGCATGAGGAAACCGTCCGCATGACCAGCCTGGTCGAGAACCTTCTCTCCCTGGCACGGGCTGATGGAGGCGCCGAGACTTTCGCACTTATTCCGATTCGGATTGCCGATCTGTTACGCCAGATTGAGGAAACATGGAAGTTTCCCATGGACAACGCGATGCTGGACTTTGGAGTGGAATTTCCGGATCAGGAGATCTGGGCGCTGGGCGATGCGCACGGCATACCGCGGCTGCTGTCGATTCTTCTGGAAAACGCGAGCAAATACACGCCGCCAAGCGGGATGGTAAGAGTACGCGCTGCGACTGACGGGTCGCGTGTTGTTCTCAGCGTGTCGGATACAGGCATCGGAATCGCTCCGGAGCATTTACCTCGTATCTTTGAGCGCTTTTATCGTGTTGTGCAGCCTGACACTAAAGCTCGCGCCGGGTCTGGGCTGGGGCTTGCCTTGGCCAGGTGGATTGCGGAACGCCACGGGACGGAACTGTGCGTTGAGAGCCAACCAAGTTGTGGAACCAGATTCTCCTTCGGGCTGGAGAGTACCCATCTCCAATTGGAGGCCAGCCAGCTATTTTCTCCATTCCTGGCAGGAGCGATGGCGGAAGAGAAGATTTCTAAAATCGTCCTCTAAGGACGACCAATATCAACTTAATTTTATTGGGGTAACTTCCCTGGTTTGGCTGTTTTCATTCCGTCGAATGACTTCGCTTCCTGGCTTCGGGTAGGGATCGGATCGCTCCGATCTTGCCGAGGGCTAGCCGCGTGTACTGGGGCTGTACGCGGTTTTTGGGGGTAGTTGCAGGTGGTTGAAAAAGCTGGGTTTAGGGGTGTTTTACAGGCGTACCGATATTGTATTCCGGTTGGGTGTTGTGGCGGCAGGTTATTGATGGGGAAGGGGTTAGATGGGTTTTACAGGATTACAAACGTCTTTTTGGATTTCGTTTTGGGGATTCTGGGGTGGATTTGCAGGCGTATGGGCAGACGTTTTGGCGGTTTGCCGGCGTTCGGCGGCGGCTGCGGCGTAGAGGGGACGGCCGCCGGGGAAGCGGGCTTCCTTGATGGCGTCGGGCAGGACGAGGAGCAGGAACCGGACCATCTCAGTGACGGAGGTGTCGTACTCGGTGGCGATTTTGCGAGTCTGGCGGTAGAGTTCGGGGCTGATGGCTACGGTGATGTTTCTTGGGGTTGGCATGGTGTTGTGGTTCCTATCAGGGGCCTGGATTTGGGGACGGGCTGCGGTGGTGTTGCCGCGGAGGCGTCTCCAAGTTCAAGTGTGCGCCGTCGGGGGGTAATCTTCGGCAAAGCGGGGTGGAGGGGGCGGGGGGCGAGCGGGTTTTGGTGACTCGCAGGTGGACGGCGAGCAAAAACGCGGAACGTCGACTGGTGGGGCGACGGAAGTGTGGGAATGGTCTGCCTCCAGGCGGACATTTTCGTTGAAATGAACTAAAAAATAGGGCGTTTTTGGCAGGAAATGGCGGGAAAATGGCAGGAAAATGGCGGGAAAAGCAGAGATCAGATATCTAGGGTCAGGGGTCAGGGGTCAGGGGTCAGGGGTCAGGAAATAGGGAGAGGGCGCTCGACCGCCGGGATTTGGGAGCGATGGCTACGGATTAGCAGGTCAGCGGGTCAGCGCCGCTCAGCGGAGTTAGCAAGTCTGGGGGATTGTGGGTTGCCGGGGGTGGTGTTCTCCCGCCCTTGAATCAAAGGACGACTCAAGGGCGGGGTCCATGGGGTGTTGGTCAGCTTGCATTTCTCACAGACGGTGCGGCTACCCCAAAATCGAGGTGCTGCTGAAGCCCCTGGGGGCCGGGAGGCCCCCAGAACAGCCGGCCAGGAGGCCAGCGCTACGATGCTCCTTGGCCTGTGAGAAATGCGGGTTCGGGAGAGAAGGGGAATGCCGAAGGGGGTGAGCGGGCATGGGAATCCCTTCTCTCGATTGACTATTTTTTGGTGTAGGCTGCCGAGGCCACCGCGCTGTTGGTGTAGCCGGTGGCGATGGCGATGGCCTTGATGGTTTCAGCGGAGGTGACGCTGATGGGGGCGGTGTATTTGGTGGAGCTGGCAGTGGGCGTTGTTCCGTTGGTGGTGTAGCGAATGGTTGCGCCGGTGGTGGTATCCGAGATGGTGACGGACTGCGGAAGGGTAATGGCGCCGGCGGCGGGCGAGAAGGTGGGGGTGGCCGCGATGGCCTGGGTGTAGGCTGCGGAGGCTACCGCGCTGCTGGTGTAGCCGGTGGCGACGGCGATGGCCTTGATGGTTTCGGCAGAGGTGACGCTGATTGCCGTGGTGTAGGTGGTGGAGCTGGCCGTGGGCGTGGTTCCGTTGGTGGTGTAGTGGATGACGGCGCCGGTGGTGGTATCCGAGATGGTGACGGACTGCGGGAAGACGACTGCCCCGGCCGCGGGAGAGATGGTGGGCGTGGCCGCGATTGCCTGGGTATAGGCTGTGGAGGCAACCGCGCTGTTGAGGTAGCCGGTGGCGATGGCGATGGCCTTGATGGTTTCAGCAGCGGTGACGCTGATGGCCTTGGTGTATTTTGCGGAGATCGTGGTGGGCGTTGAGCCGTTGGTGGTGTAGTAGATGGTTGCGCCGGTGGTGGTATCCGAGAGGGTGACAGACTGCGGGAAGGCGACCGCGCCCGCGGCGGGAGAGAAGGTGGGCGTGGCGACCACGGCCTGGGTGTAGGCTGCCGAGGCGACCGCGCTATTGGCATAGCCGGTGGCGATGGCGATGGCTTTGATGGTCTCGGCGGAAGTTACGCTGATTGCCGTGGTGTAGGTAGCGGAACCGGCGATGGGCGTGGAGCCGTTGGTGGTGTAGTGGATCACCGCGCCGGCGGTGGTATCCGCGATCGTGACGGACTGCGGGAAGGCGACCGCGCCCGCGGCGGGCGAGATGGTGGGCGTGGCCGCCGTGGCCTGGGTGTAAGCGGCCGAGCCGACGGCGCTGTTGGTGTAGCCAGTGGCGATGGCAATGGCTTTGATGGTTTCAGCGGAGGTTACGCTGATGGGGGCGGTGTACTTGGTGGAGCTGGCCGTGGGGGCGGAGCCGTTGGTGGTGTAACGGATGGTTGCGCCGGTAGTGGTGTCAGAGAGTGTGACGAGTTGCGGGAACGGCACGGCGCCAGCGGCGGGACTGAAGGAGGGCGTGGCGGCGGTGGGTGGCGTGCTGATGGTCTGAGTGAGGTTGGCGCTGGAACTGGGGGCGAAGGCGGCCGCACCGGCGTAGGCTGCTGAAACGGTGTGGGTGCCGAGGGCAAGGCTGCTGGTGGCATAAGTTGCCGCGCCGGAGTTGAGTGATTTGGTGGCAACGACGGCGCTGTCGATGGTGAAGGCGACGTTTCCGGTGGGAGCGGCGGTACCGGTAGTGGGCGTCACGGTTGCAGTAAAGGTGACTGCCTGGCCGGCTGGCTGGGGATTTGCGCTTGAGGTGAGGGCAGTGGAGGTGGAAGCAATTCCCAAGGCGATTTTGGTGACGAATCCGGTGCCGAAATCGGCAAATGTGCCGGTGAGCGGGGCCTTGTTGGTTGATTGATAGGCTCCCGTAGTGACGGGATAGTCGAGGGAGCTGGCGTTGCCGGTGAGATAGACATTGCCGGATGCGCCGAGGGCAATGGCAGTGAAGCCGTCGCCAGCGCCGGAGCCATCGTTCAGTCCGCTGCCGCCAAGGTAGGTGGAATAGAGGAGCGCGGCGCCGGTGGGATTGAGCTCAGCGAGAATGCCGACAGGCGCGGCGTTGGCAAAGGCATTGTTTGTGGATTGGATGGCCCCCGGAGTGACGGGGTAGTCAGGCGAGACGGAGAGGCCGACGACGTAGGCGTCGCCTTGCGCGTCGATGGCGATGGCATCGCCGTTTTCCTGGATGCTGCCGCCGAGGAAGGTGGAATAGTCGAGGGCTGTGCCAGAGGGGTTGAGTTTGGAAACAAAGGCGTTGAGAGAACCCGGGAGCTTGACCTGATAGGCGTTGTTGGTGGTGGGGAAATCGGGAGACCGCACGATTCCGGTGACAAACGCGGCCCCGGTGGAATCGACGGCAATGCCAAGTGCCGCATCGCCATGCTTGTTGGTTGCATTGCCCGAGCCGCCGAGATAAGTGGAATAGACCAGAGCGGACCCGGTGGGGTTGAAAGCGGTGACGAAGGCATTATCGGTAAGGAGGGTGGCGGCTTTGTTGGTGGATTGGAAGGCGTTTTTAGTGACGGGAAAATCGGAGGAATAGGTGACGCCGGCAACATAGACCTGGCCCGCGGGACCGATGGCAATGGCATTGGCCCAGTCGCCGGCGTTATTTGAGTTACCGCTGCCGCCCAGATAAGTGGAAAAGACCAGGGCAGCGCCGGTTGGATTGAGTTCCGAGACGAAGGCGGTACGGGTGGTGTTTTTGGCGCCGGGAAAGCTGGTTTGGTAAGCGCCGGTGGTGGTTGGGAATTTTTTGGAGTTTGTCCAGCCGGTGACGAAGGCATCTCCGGAGTTATCGATGGCGATAGCGCCGGCCCATCCTGCTAAATCGCCTGCGAGGTAAGTGGAATAGATGAGGGCGGTACCGGTTGGGTTGAGCTTGGTAACGAAGCCACCCTGGGCGCCGGCGAAAGTGGTCTGGAAAGCGCCGGAGGTAACCGGGAAGTCGGCGGCCATGGTGTATCCGGCGATATAGGCATCGCCTTTTGAGTCGACAGCAATGCCACTTGCCATGCTCCATGCGGAACCATTGCCGCCGGTGGAGGGTATGCTGCCGCTGAGGTAGGTGGAGTAGACGAGAGCGGTTCCGGTGGAGTTGAGCTTGGTGACGAAGGTGGATTGATCGTCCGTGAGCGTGTCGAGGTCCTTGGCCTGAAAGGCTCCGGTGGTGGTGGGAAAGTCGAGCGAATAGGTGTAGCCGGCGAGGTAAGTGTTGCCGGAGGAGTCGACGGCGATGCCGGCGGGGTAGTCGCCGCTGGTGCCACCGAGGAAGGTGGAGTAGCTGAGGATGGGATCGATGACGAGCGGGAGGGAGCGATTGTAGCGGCCAAGCTTGAAAGTGACGGTGTTGTGGGCGAGGAGCTGGAACTGGCCGGCGATGGATTGGTCGCCGCGATCGAGGTGCTGATAGACGCGGGGTTTTTGGAAGGCGATGGTGCGGTGGTTGCCTTGAATCTGGAGATTGCCGCGGGCATCGAGGGAGAGCTTGTTTGCGGGCGCGAACTGGAGGCGAATGGAGGCAGGATCGGCCTGGGGCGCAACGAGGAAGTCGTACTCCAACTGACGCTGGTTTCCGTAGTAGACAAGATCGATGCCGGGGTAGACGGATGGGTAGCGGACTTTGCGATAGGTGGGGATGTTGCTGCGCCATTTGGCGGGATTGCTGCCGACGAAGTAGTTGACGACGCCGGGGAGCTGGTCAGCGCCGGAGGGGGTGAGGTTGGGATTGGCGCCGGCGAGTTGCATGCGGAATGTGGCGGCGTGGTGGAGGCTGGGGGTGGCGGGGAAGGCGAGGACAGCTTGAGAGCCGGTGAGGAAGAGGGTGTAAGCGCTGGTCCGGGAAGTGAAGCGGACCTGGGAGTTAGTTTGACCTTGATTTGCCTCAAAACTCAGCGGTAACTTGGCATAACTTGGGGATGCGGGGTGGCTTATGGTGCGAGCAGTCTGGGCGGCGAGGAAATGAACAGGGATGAGGATAGCAGCGGCGGCGGCGGCCAAGCGCAAAAGAGCAGATTTCATTGGGGCTTCTCCGAAGCGGACGGTTTGGGGGGGGGGGGACCGCTTCCTGAATTTGTTTGTGATTGTAGTTTGAAGGCCGTTGGGCGTCAACAGAAAAGGCAGGAGGATGAGTTCCCTTCTCTTTCCGGGCCAGAAGACACGACCTGGCAGGAGTTTTGGCAGGGAAACCTGGGCAAGGACGAAGGAGCAATGAGGAACGCCGAGGATGAGTTTTCGATCTGTGAAGGCAATGGGAGCCACAAGACTGAGGCGCGAAGCTTGCTTTACACTCCGGGTAGTTGGTTGCCTGGACGGCCGCGGGCTGCTTGAGGCAATTCCCCGCCAACGAGTTGAGGAGTGAACGAGTATGCCGCTCGAGATCGATGATCTTCCCCAGGATATTCGCAAAGTGAAGGCGAAGTTGCGCAAGGAGTTGCCGCGGTATGCGGAGGCGTTCCGCGAAGTGGAAGCGGAGATGCGGCGCAAGGTGGCGCAGATTGTGAAGGAACGCGAGGCAGGCGAGGCGGTGATTCCGATTGTGCAGTACGCCGAGATTGCGAGCGGCGCGGTGGGGCCGGAGGTGACGGCAGCGATCAAAGAGCGCGGAGCGTGCGTGATCCGCAGGGTTTTTCCGGTGGAGCAGGCCGAGGCGTGGAATGACGAGATTGGGCGGTATGTGGAGGAGAACAACCTGGACGCCAAGTTGGTGAACCGGGCCGAGGACAAGTATTTTGGCACGCTGGCGATGGCCAAGCCGCAGATCTATGGGATCTATTGGTCGAAGCCGCAGGTGGAGGCGCGGCAATCGGAGGCGCTGACGCGGACGCGGGTTTTCTTGAACCGGTTGTGGCGGGCGGAGAGCGAGGGCAAGCGGCATATCGATCCGGAGCAGGCGCCGGTGTATGCGGACCGGATTCGGCGGCGACCGCCGGGGTCGGCTTCGCTGGGGCTTTCGCCGCACGTGGATGGCGGATCTGTGGAGCGGTGGCTGGACGACAATTTCAGGCAGGTTTACCGGCACGTGTTCGCGGGCAACTGGCGGGAGTACGATCCGTTCGATGCGGCGTGGCGGCCGGATGTGCAGGAGATTGCGTCTCCGGCGGTGTGCTCGATGTTCCGGACGTACCAGGGCTGGACGGCGCTGACGCGGCAGGGCAAGGGAGATGGGACGCTGCAGTTGATTCCGATTGCGAATGCGATGGCGTACATTTTGCTGCGGGCTTTGCAGGACGATGTGCCGGAGACGGAGTTGTGCGGGGCGGAGCCGGGACGGGCGCTATCAGTGGATCCGGTTTGGCATGAGGCGCTGACGGCGGCGCGCACGTCGATTCCGCTGATGGAGCCGGGGGACGCGGTGTTCTGGCACTCGGACCTGGTGCATGCGGTGGAGGACGAACACAACGGGGCAGGGTACAGCAACGTGATGTACATTGGCGGGACGGCTGGATGCGCGAAGAACTCGGCGTATTTGGTGGGGGAGGCGGCGGCGTTTCTGGCGGGCAAGACTCCGCCGGATTTTCCGGCTGACAACTTTGAGGTGGACTTCAAGGGGCGGGCGACGGAGGCGGATTTGACGGCGCTGGGGCGGAGTCAGTTTGGGTTGTAGGGGCGGGGGGAGAAACCACATCTTTGCCGGGGCTTTATGCGGCGACGATGCGGGAAGATTTATCTCTTCAAAGCCGGTTCTTAAATGGCTTCTCTCGCGGTGTCTCTGTTTATTTGAAGAACAAATGCAGATCCTTCGACTCACCACCCCCAAGCTGAAAAGCGCTTGGGGCCCCGTTCGCTCAGGATGACGGCGATGAAAATAGGTTCAGGATGACAGCGATGAAAATAGGTTCAGGATGACAGCGATGAAAATAGGTTCAGGATGACGGCGATGAAAATAGGTTCAGGATGACAGCGAGGGATAGTGGAAGCACATCGGACGCAGGACATTAAGCGCTGACGGCAGCTACGGGTTCCATTGCCTCATGTGGCGCGGTTGCGCGGCGGCGGTTTTCTTTGGTGTCGAGGCCGGCCTGGGCGAGAATGTCACCCATCAGGTTGAGGCGGGTGGGATGGAACATGATGTGCGCGCCGGCGAGGCCTTCCATGGTTTTCAGGCGGCGAAGAATGTCGACGGTGAGGGCGATGCCGGTTTGCATGGGCTTGGCGGCCGATTCAAGCTCAACCATGATCTGCTCAGGAATGCGGACGCCGGGGACATTTTTGGAGATCCAGCGGGCGGTTTTGGGTGAGGTGAGGAGGCCGACGCCGGCGAGGATGTGGCAGCGGCGATGGAGGCCGGTGCGGCGGACTTCTTCCATGAAGAGCTCGAAAGCGGGCAGGTCGTAGACCATCTGGGTCATGATGAATTGGGCGCCGGCATCGACCTTCTTTTTGAGGCGCTGGACGCGAGCGCCTGCGGGCGGGGCGAAGGGATTTTCAACCGCGCCAATGTAGTAGGTGGGCGGGGCAGTCAAGGCGCGGCCTGACATGAACGTTCCGCCATCGCGCATGGTGCGGGCGGCGGCGATGAGGGAGACGGAGTCGAGATCGAAGACCGGCTTGGCTCCGGGGTGGTCGCCGTTGGCGACGCCGTCGCCGGTGAGGCAGAGGACGTTTTCAATGCCGAGGGCGGTGGCGCTGAGCAGGTCGTTTTGCAGGCCGATGCGGTTGCGATCGCGGCAGGTCATTTGCAGGACGGCGGTGTAGCCATTGCGGACCATGAGCGCACAAGCGGCCATGCTGGAGAGCGCGCTGTTGGCGCCGGCCGCATCGGTGGCGTTGATGGCGCTGACCCAGGGGGCAAGCTGCGCGGCCTGGGTAAGGACGGCAGTGCCGTTGGCGGCGGTGCCTGGGGCGACTTCGCCGGTGAGGACGAAGTCACCGGATTCGAGATCCGTTTCGAGGCGGCCTGCGGGCACTTCACGCTTGGCCGGCAGAGGCATGATGGTGGGCATGCCGTCGAGGGCTTCGGCGATCCAGGTGGAACGGCCGCCGAAGTTGAATTCGCGGGGAGGGAGGCGCTCGGGGAGGACTCCGCCGTTGTGTTCGACGATGTCGCGCCAGGCGCACTCCATGGTGGGATCGAGTTCGCAGAAGCCGTCCTGGCGGACGCCGCCGCAGGGGCCATTGCGGATTTCTTTTTTGCAGCGGGTGGGGCAACGGAGGGCGGTGACGTTGAGCATGCAGTTGCCGCACATCTGGCAATCGAAGAGGGCGCCTTTGACCTGGCGCTCCATCCAGGCCATGGGCCTTTCAAGGTGCTTTCTGCCGACGACTTTGACGACGGGGCGGAGCATGGCGAGGCCGACATGGACGGCTTGAATGACGAGGCGGGTGGAGGTGCTCATGCCGGTACCGGCCATTTTGAAGCAATCCTTTGATTCCTGGTTCGACGGTGTGGACATGGGGCCCCCTCCAACTACGGCTGCGCTGGTAACGGATGACTTGCCTTCAGATTGAGGTCTTACCGGGGAGGACTTAGCAGCGGATTCCCTGGCAAGGCGCAGTCCGGACGAAGGCGAGCCATCGACGCGGAAAGGATATCACAGGGGAAAAACACTCGACCGAGTCGCACGTCACACGGCGCGTGTTTCGCTGCGCGGAACGCGGGTGGCGGATTGGCTGGAATTTCAATCGGATCAAAATTGATGGGGGGATTCTTTCTATCTGCCAGTAAGTGAAACCTATACGGTGAGATATGCTGTGAATAAGATTCAGCTTACAGGCCACAGCCAATGCCATGCTCCGTCGCGGGACGGCGCAAGCCCGCACTTTGGTGTGGTTGAGCGCACGGGCTGAGAGTTGTTGCGCATGGTATTGTTTCTGTTGGGCAAAATCAAGAACTTGACATCGATTTGAGTCGAGAGGAAAGGCCGGTTTGAAGATGCTGGTGATCGCAGAGAAGATTAACGGTACCCGTAAACTAGTGAACAAGGCAGTGATGGAGCGCGACGCTGCGTTCATCCAGAACCTGGCACGCGCGCAGGCAGAGGCAGGCGGGGACTACCTGGACATCAATGCGGGGACGATGCCCGATCGCGAGTGCGACGACATTGTTTGGCTGGTGAATCTGGTTCAGGAAGTGGTGGACAAGCCATTGTGCCTGGACAGTGCGAACCCGGATGCACTGCTTGCCGGGTTGGCTGCATGCAAGCAGCCGCCGATGATCAACTCAATCAGCGGCGAAGAGAACCGGCTGCGGGATGTGTTGCCGGTGGTGGCCAAGCACGGGCTGAAGACGCTGGCGCTGGCGATTGACAGCAACGGGATTCCGGAGAGCTGCGAAGGGCGCATGGCGAATATCCGGCGCTTGTTTGCGGAGACGCGGAAGGCCGGGGTACCGGACGAGAACATGTATGTGGACCCGCTGGTGATGTCAGTGGCGACGGCTCCGGACGCGTGCACGATTACGCTGGAGACGATGCGGCAGATCAAGGCGGAGTTTCCGCTGGCGCATTTGACGGGCGGGCTGAGCAACATTTCGTTTGGATTGCCGGGGCGCACGCTGATTAACCGGGCGTTTCTGACGCTGGCGGTGAATGCGGGGCTTGATTCGGCGATTATGGATCCGACGGACCGGGGCTTGATGGAGACGCTGTACGCGACGAACGCGGTGTTGGCGATTGACGCGTATTGCGCGCAGTACTCGAGAGCGTTCCGCAAGGGCGTGATCGGGACGAAGCCGCCATCGAAGGGTGGGCCGGCGGCGGTTTGACTTGGGGCTAGGGACTAGGGACTGAGGGACCAGGGACTGTTGATCCGGCACGAGGATGGTTTGGGGTTTCCGCTCTTGCGCACAGATTGCAAAAGGGTGGGGGACGGGTTAACGAGTCAGCAAGTCAGCGAGTCAGCACCGCTTCGCGGGGGTAGCAAGTCAGCACCGCTTCGCGGGGGTAGCAAGTCAGCACCGCTTCGCGGGGGTGGCAAGTTGGCTGCTTCGCGGAGGTAGCGAGTCAGCGGGTTCGGAGATGGTTTGTGGTTTTACCGCTTGCGCCAGATGAATCGCTCAAGGATGCGGCAAAGGCGTAGGGTGCGCGGGCAAATTTTCAGGGGAGGAAATGATGGGGTTCCCAAGCGACATTGAGATTGCGCAGAGCACGAAGATGCTGCCAATCGTAGAGATTGCCCGGGCGGCGGGCATAGACGAAGACGATATTGAACTGTACGGCAAGTACAAAGCCAAGATTGATTGCAATCTGTATCAGCGGATCAAGAGCAAGGCGGACGGAAAGCTGATTCTGGTTACGGCGATTACGCCGACGCCTGCGGGGGAAGGCAAGACGACGACCTCGGTGGGCCTGGGCGATGCGCTGCACAAGCTCGGCAAGAAGGTGATGATCGCGTTGCGCGAGCCATCGCTGGGGCCGGTGTTTGGCGTGAAGGGGGGCGCGGCGGGCGGCGGGTATGCGCAGGTGGTTCCGATGGAGGATATCAACCTTCACTTCACGGGGGATTTCCACGCGATTGGCGCGGCGAACAACCTGCTGGCGGCGATGCTGGACAACCATATTTACCAGGGCAACGCGCTGGGGATCGATCCGCGGAAGATTACGTGGAAGCGCTGCATGGACATGAACGACCGTCAACTGCGGTTTATTGTGGACGGGCTGAACGGGAAGGCCAACGGCGCGCCGAGGGAAGACGGCTTCGACATCACGGTGGCTTCAGAGATCATGGCGATTCTTTGCCTGAGCCGCGATCTGGACGATTTGAAGGCGCGGATCAAGAAGATCATTGTGGGCTATACCTGGGCCGACAAGCCGGTGACGGCCGGGGAGCTGAAGGCCGAAGGGGCGATGACGGCGCTGCTGAAGGACGCGCTGAAGCCGAACCTGGTGCAGACGCTGGAGCATACGCCGGCGCTGATTCACGGCGGGCCATTTGCCAACATTGCACACGGCTGCAACAGCGTGATGGCGACGACGACGGCGTTGAAGCTGGCCGACTACGTGGTGACGGAGGCGGGATTCGGCGCGGATTTGGGCGCGGAGAAGTTTATCGACATCAAGTGCCGGGCGGCGGGGATCAAGCCCGCGGTGGTGGTGATTGTGGCGACGGTGCGGGCGCTGAAGATGCACGGCGGCGCGCAGAAGAAGGAACTGCACCTGGAGGATCTGGCGGCGCTGGAGAAGGGGCTGCCGAATCTGCTGAAGCACCTTGAGAACATCACGGTAAAGTTTGGGCTGCCGGCGGTGGTGGCGATCAACCGGTTCCCGACCGACACGGAAGCGGAGATGAAGCTGATTGAGGCCAAGTGCCGGGAGTATGGGGCCAACGTGGCGCTGTCAGAGGTGTGGGGCAAGGGCGGCGACGGCGGAGCTGCGCTGGGCAAGGAAGTGATCCGGCTGGCGGAGCAGGAGAGCAAGGATTTCCGCTTTATTTATGACACGGAGCTGCCGATCAAGGAGAAGGTGGAAGCGATTGTGCGCGAGGTGTATGGCGGGGACGGCGTGGACTTTGCGCCGGCGGCGCAGAAGCAGATGACCAGGCTGGAGGAACTGGGGCTGGGGAACCTGCCGATCTGCATGGCGAAGACGCAGTACTCGCTTTCAGACGATCCGCTGAAGCTGGGCTGGCCGAAGGGGTTCCGGGTGACGGTGAGGAACCTGAAGGTCTCAGCAGGGGCGGGGTTTATTGTGGCGCTGACCGGGGAGATTATGACCATGCCGGGGCTGCCGAAGGTGCCGAGCGCGGAGAAGATCGACGTGGACTCGGCGGGGAAGATTTCGGGGCTGTTTTAGGGAGAAGCTGTTTGCGCCTGCATGGTCTCCGGTTGGGGAGCGGCGGGCGTGGAGAACCAGTTCAAGAGCACGCCCACGGCAAAGGGACCATTTGGGGACCGGCTGGGCGTGTTTTTGCGTCTGCCCCAGGCCGAGATAGCGGCGTGGGGCAGGCGCCCCATACCTTCCCGCAAAGCCAAGAGAATGCTTCATATCGAGCCTATTTTTGTTCGCTGGACGCCAAAGTGCTCACGGAATTGAGCGCAATACCACAAAAGCCACTGGACAACTGTGATTCTCAAGTGAAATGATTGTCCGCGTTGAAGCCGAGTGAATTCCCGCGCTTCCCCTGCGCCCGGGCCACCAGCAATCACGCTGGAAATGCGCCCTGAGCTCGAACTTGCAGAGTGGGATGAACTGGGCCAGATACGCCGTTCAAAAGCAGACACGTTCTATAAGACCAGGTACGCCCTTTAAGACAGGTATGCCCTTTCATTTGATGGCAGCAAGGACAACGAGGAGGAGAGTTCCCCATTGGCAAAGATCGAGTTGAAAGCATTCATTTCCCGGGTGATGGATCGATTGAAGCCAGGCCTCTTTGGCGTTGGGTTACCGGTGTTGGTGACGGTTGCGGTGCTGGGTCCGGCGGTGGGCTGCCGCAACCGGGCGACCTACGTTGCTGCGGGGAAGCATCTGGATTTCAACCAGGATGTGCAGCCGATTCTGGCCAGCCATTGCTTTACCTGTCACGGGCCTGATCCGGAGATGCGCAAGGGAGGGCTGCGGCTGGATCTGGAGGAATCGGCATTCAAGAAGCGGCCAGGACACCCGGACGCGATTGTGCCGGGGTATCCGGACAAGAGCGAACTGATCAAGCGGATCGAGTCGCGGGATTCGCACCGGCTGATGCCGCAGACCTCGGCTGGCGAGGCGAAGCCGATGAAGCCGGAAGAGATTGCGATCTTGCGGGAGTGGGTGAAAGAGGGCGCGGTGTATCGGCCTCACTGGGCATTCGACAAGCCGGAACGCGCGGCGCTGCCGGCGGAGACGCAGGACCCTTGGGTGAAGAATCCGATTGATGCGTTTGTGCTGGCTCGGATGAAGCAGGATGGATTGCATCCCTCGGCGGAAGCGGACAAGACGACGCTGATCAGGAGAGTGACGCTGGATTTGACGGGATTGCTGCCGACGCCGGCGGAGGTGAAGGCGTTTGTGAACGACAAGTCGCCGCAGGCCTATGAGCACCTGGTGGATGGTTTGCTGGCGCGGCCGAGTTATGGGGAGCATCGCACGCGGTATTGGCTGGATTACGCGCGGTACGCCGATACGTATGGACTGCACTTCGACAACACACGCGACATCTGGCCTTATCGGGATTACGTGATTCGTTCGTTCAACAGCAACAAGCCGTTCGACCAGTTTGCGATGGAGCAGATTGCCGGGGATTTGATGCCGGCAAAGAGTCTTGATCCGCTGATTGCGAGCGGGTATGTGCGGCTGGGCGTGAGCAGCAACGAAGGCGGGACGATTCCTGAAGAATTGCGCGCGAACATTGCGCGGGAACGGACCGAGGCATTTGGCGCCACGTTTATGGGGCTGACGGTGGGCTGCGCGGTTTGCCACGATCACAAATACGATCCGACAACGCAGAAGGATTTCTACGCGCTGACAGCGTTCTTCAACAACATCGATGAAGAAACTTTCAATCGAGACCGGCCGGTGTGGGCGCCGGTGGTTCGGATTCCGAGGGCGCAGAATCAGGACGCGTATAACAAGGTGTTTGCCAGGCGGAGCGAGCTTGAAAGCCAACTGAGCAATCTTCACGGGCAGCAGAAGGCGCTGGTGGAGAAGTGGCTCGGGTCGCGGCAGAGCGCGCCGCAAGCGGTGGCGGTGGACAAGCTGATGCTGCGGCTGCGGCTGGATGAGGATGGCGGCGACGTGCTGAAGAACAGCGCGCCACATGCGCAGACGGCGACGTTCGCGGTGGGCAAGTCGAAGCCGGAGTGGGGCGAGACGACGTGGCTGTGGCCGGACTTCAGGATGAACACGAGCACGCGGATCATGCTGGGGCAGACCGGGGACTATGAGAGCAACCAGGCGTTTTCGTCGGGCGGATGGTTCATGTTGCGGTCTGCGCCGAACTATCCGCTGGATCAGTCAGGCACGCTGATCTCAAAGATGGATACGACGCAGCACGACCGGGGCTGGGACCTGGCGCTGGAGCACGGAAAGATTGCCGTGGATTTGGTGAATGAGGAACCGGACATCAAGGATCCTCCGCTTGAGACGCCGGGAGATGGCAAGCCGATGAAGGAGAAGTTCAGCTATCCTGCGCCGGCGGAGCTGTCGGCGGCGGACTTGTCTCCGGACAAGGCTGGGTCGCCGCCGAAGGAAGCAAAGAAGAAGAACGAAAAGAAGAAAGATGAGAAGCCGAAACCGGTGGTGGCGAAGGATACAACGCCGCGGCTGGCGATCAAGGTGTTGACGCTGGATACGATGCCGGTGGATGGGCATTGGAAGCATGTTTTCTTTACCTACGATGGATCAGGGAAAGCGTCAGGGGTGAAGGTCTATGTGAACGGAGTGCAGGCGGCAACGCGCGTGGTGGTGGACACGCTGGGCAAGCAATCGTTGCGGACGCAGGCTCCGATGCAGCTTGGATGGCGGTATCCGGAGGCGACGCCGGCAAAGGAGACGCGGTACCAGGATGTTCGGCTGTATGAGCGGGCGCTGGCCGCGGATGAAGTGAAGCGGCTGCCGTATGAGGATTACGTTGCCGAGATTGTGAGCAAGCCGGAGAGCCAATGGAGCGCGGACCAGTGGCATGTGGTGAGCCAGTACTACTTCAACAATCTGGACGGCACGGACAAGGCACTGCGCAGCCAGATGGAACAGTTGGATGCGCAACTGGACAAGCTTTCAGAGGGCGGACCGCTGACGATGGTGTCGTGGGAGCGGCCGGCGATTGCGTATGCGGACGTGCTGACGCGCGGGGTTTACACGGCGCGGACGGAGCGGGTGGAGGCGAACACGCCACACTATCTGCCGGCGCTGCCGGCGGGGATGGCGCATAACCGGCTGGCGCTGGCGAAGTGGACGGTGAGCCCGGAGAATCCGCTGACGGCGCGGGTGACCGTGAACCGGATGTGGAACGAGATGTTCGGCGCGGGGCTGGTGGAGACGACGGAAGACTTTGGCATCATGGGGCAGAGGCCGTCGCACCCGAAGCTGCTTGACTGGCTGGCGGTGGAGTTTCGCGACAGCGGATGGAATGTGAAGCACATGTACAAGCTGATGGCGATGTCGGCGACGTACCGGCAGAGCGCGAAGGCTACGCACGACCAACTGTTGAAGGATCCGCGCAACCTGCTGCTGGCGCACGGTCCGCGATTCCGCATGGATGCGGAGATGCTGCGGGATGTGGCATTGCAATCTGGCGGGCTGCTGGTGAACAAGATTGGGGGGCCGAGCGTGAAGCCGTATCAGCCGCCGAACTTGTGGGAGCAGATCAGCTATCCGACGGCAGACACCGAGCATTATGCGCAAGGCAGCGGCGAAGCGCTTTACCGGCGGAGCATGTACAGCTATTGGAAGCGGATGGCGATTCTGCCGGACATGGATTCGTTTGACGCACCGATGCGCGATGCGGTGTGTACCAGGCGGCAACGGACGGATACGCCGCTGCAAGCGCTGGTGACGATGAACGATGTGCAATGGGTGGAGGCGGCAAAGGCGCTGGCCGAGCGGGTGATCAAGCAAGGCGGACAACAGCCGGAGCAGCGCATCAAACTGATGGGCGATATTTTGCTGGCGCACGATCCTCCGCCGCAGATGGCGCAGGTGCTGGACAGCTCGCTGGCGCAGATGGAGAAGCACTACAAGGCGGACCCGAAGGCCGCGCATGCGCTGGTGGCGGAAGGCGAGAAGAGGCCCGACGGTTCGATTCCGGAGCCGGAGCTGGCGGCGTGGACGATGGTGGCCAGCGAGATGCTGAATCTGGATGAAACAGTAACCAAGTAGCTGACGGAGGTTCGTGTGAAGCAGCATCCCCTATGTACCGATAACGAGCACGCGGAAAACGTACTTGGACTTCCGATTCCGACTGGGTTGAAGCAGGAGTGGATGGCGCTGGAGAATCGCAGGCGCTTTCTTGGGCGGGCCGGCAAGGTGATGGGCTGGGCGGCGATGGCGAGCCTGATGGGCGACCGCGGGGCGAGCGGAGATGCGCATGCGGCCGATACGCCGGGAGCGCAGGGACCGCCTTCTCCGGCCGAATTGAAGTTGCCGCATTTTGCGCCGAAGGCGAAGCGGGCGATCTACCTATTTATGTCTGGCGCGCCGCCGCAGATTGACATGTGGGATTACAAGCCGAACCTGGCTGCGCTCTACGACAAGGACCTGCCTGATTCCGTGCGTGGCGGGCAGCAGTTGACGGGCATGACGGCGGGACAGGCGCGGTTTCCGATTGCGCCCTCGCACTGGGCGTTCAAGCGGTATGGCAAGACGGGGACGTGGGTGAGCGACCTGCTGCAGAATACCGGCAAGCTGGTGGACGATCTGACGATTATCAAGACGCTGAACACGGACGCGATCAATCACGAGCCGGCGATCATGCTGATGAATACGGGCAACATGAATCCGGGCAAGCCCTGCCTGGGCTCATGGCTGGCGTATGGACTGGGCAGCATGAACGACAATCTTCCCACGTTCATGGTGTTGCAGACAAAGGTGAACCCGAAGGAGAACAACCAGCCAGTTTCATCGCGACTGTGGAGCAGCGGTTTTCTTTCATCGGAGTATGCGGGTGTGGGGCTTCGCTCGGGCGGCGATCCGGTACTGTTTTTGACCGATCCGAATGGAGTGAGCCGCGAGGTGCGGCGGAAGATGCTGGATGCGGTGGAGCAGATCAACCGGCAGACGTATGAGGAGCTGGGCGATCCGGAGACGAATGCGCGCATTGCTCAGTACGAGATGGCGTACAGGATGCAGGCGTCGGTACCGGAGCTGGCGGATTTGAGCAAGGAGCCGCAGTCGACCTGGGACTTGTATGGAGAGGACGCCAAGGAGCCGGGGAGCTTTGCGTATAACTGCCTGATGGCGCGGCGCATGGCCGAGCGCGGAGTGCGGTTTACGCAGGTGTACAAGCGGGGATGGGATGTGCACGGCAATGTGACGGGCACGCTGCCGATTCTTTGCATGGAGACAGATCGCGCCTGCTATGCGCTGGTGACGGACTTGAAACAGCGCGGGCTGCTGGACGACACGCTGGTGATGTGGGGCGGGGAGTTTGGGCGGACCGTTTATAGCCAGGGCGGATTGACGCCGGAGAACTATGGACGCGATCATCATCCACGCTGCTTTACCGGGTGGATGGCGGGCGGCGGGGCGCGGCCGGGGATCACGTATGGCGAGACGGATGAGTACAGCTATAACGTGGCGAAGGATCCGGTGACGGTGAGGGACTATAACGCGACGATTCTGCACTGCCTGGGAATCGACCATAACAAGTTGATTTACAGATCGCAGGGACTGGATCAGAAACTGACCGGACCGGTGACAGCGAACGTGGTTCAAGGCCTTCTTGCATGATGAACGTGAAAGAACTGTTGGCGGACGCGGACCGGCAGCTTGGGAAGTTGAAGAGGACACGGGCAGCCGGGAAAGTAAAAGAGCTGATCGCGATAGCGGACCGGCTGCTACCGAAGAGCGAATGGACGAGGGCGGTGTGGCTGGCTTCGCTGGCGTTCAGCGTGGCGCTGCTGCTTCTGCCTTTGATAGTGAAGCTGGACGGAAGGCCTCATGCGGACTGGGAGCAGTTTCTGGGGCGGTTCCATCCGCTGGCGGTGCATCTACCGATTGGATTCCTGGTGCTGGTTCCGCTGCTGGAGTTGGCGGGATTCTACCGGCCGGCGCTGCGCGAGGCGGCGGCATTTGTGCTGGGGTTGAGCT
>Ga0302320_10008447_pt1 | contig 22402 bp, 19 predicted proteins | sample Bog_T0_3_FD_202130 | JGI IMG/M metagenome (GOLD analysis project Ga0302320, IMG submission 202130) | Peat permafrost microbial communities from Stordalen Mire near Abisko, Sweden - Bog_T0_3 | ecosystem: Environmental > Terrestrial > Soil > Wetlands > Peat | place: Sweden: Abisko, Stordalen Mire...
CACCGGCAACGGCGGCGACCGTCCCAACCTGGTGCCCGGTGTACCCATATACCAGAAAACAAAGATTCTGTCTAACGGGGGCAAGGACCTGTATGCTGTCCGGTCCTGGTTGAATCCGGCCGCCTTTACCGATAACACCGTATACGGAACCCAGGGCAACGTCAGCAGAAATGCTTTCCGCGGTCCCATCTACTTTGAGAATGATGCCAATGTCTCGCGTATATTCCCCATCCACGAGCAGTTCAGCCTGCTTCTTCGACTAGAAGCGTACAATTTCCTGAACCATCCGTCTTTCAGCAACCCTGGTGGCGGCGGTCCTACATTTACAACAGCAGCCAACAGCTTCGGCACTATCTCAGGAACCTCTGTTAACGCCAGAATCTTCCAGGGCGCTATCAAAGTGACCTTCTAGGTCTTTGACTGCTTAAAGAAGACTCCCCCATGCCCTATCCTTTCGCCCGCTGCTTGGGCGAAAGGGTGGGATAGCACGAACTGAACAAGTACGACCTCCTGAACCCGGCGAGCATCTACTGAGTAGTGCTCAGTAAATGCTCACCGGGAGTTTTTTCGCGCGAGCTCCGGCGGTATGCAGCACTTCCTAGCTTTGCTAGCCGCACCGGGCAAGTCATTCTTCCACGCAAAACATCGCCTGAGCGCATGGCGGCGCTTTAACCATTCCGCAGGCGGAAATCCGCCTGGCAATTCACCAGAATTTCCGGAGAACCCATGCAACATACAGACCGCGTCTGCTTTATCCGCAATGCCGTCGTAGCCGCACTCTTTCTCGTGACTTCGCTTGCTTTCGGGCAAGAGGCCAACAATATCCATCCATCCGGCAAAGCGCCCTTAATGAGGCTTATTCCTCGTTTCGAGTCGCCCGCTGTGCCGGCCATGAGCGCGGAAGAGGTGGAGGTTCCGAACTTTCATCCCGGCGCCCCACAGCCAGATGGGCTTCCCGGTACAGGCATGGCGCAGCATCCCATGCTCTATATCGGCGAAGGCAACAACAAGATGTTTCTAGTGGACCAGGGCAAGATTGTCTGGACCTATTCGACCGGAGGCGGATGGGAGTACGACGACGTATGGATGCTCTCAAACGGAAATATTCTATTCACTAGAATGCAGTACATCGCCGAGATCACACCGGAGAAGAAGGTCGTCTGGCGCTATGACGCTCCCGCGGGCACCGAGATTCATGCCTGTCAGCCAATCGGCAAAGATAAGGTGCTCTTTATCGTGAACGGCCTTCCTCCCAGGCTGATGGAAGTAAATATCAAGACGAAAGCAGTGGAGGTCGAGCACGTCCTGCCTGCGATAAGCGAGACCGATCGGAAGACAGTGCATGCGCAGTTCCGTCGCGTCCGGTATACATCCAAGGGAACCTACTTGCTACCGTTTCTTGAGATGAATCGAGTCGTCGAGTATGACAAGAATTTCAAAGAAATCTGGTCCTACGATATTACAAAACCATGGGCGGCCATTCGCCTGAAGAACGGCAACACGCTCATCACAGATGAGAGCGACGTCTTAACGCGCGAAGTCAACCCGAAAAAGGAGACAGTTTGGGAGGTCTCAAAGGCTGACATCCCGGACCAATACTGGTACGGCAATGCGCAATCCGTCACCCGTCTGGCGAATGGCAACACCATCATCTGCTCACGAGGCGGAAACGACCACGGACCGCAACTCGTAGAGATTACTCGGGACAAGAAAGTCGTCTGGGTACTCAAGGACTGGGAGGACTTTGGCCCTGCTACGGCTGTCCAGGTGCTCGATGAACCCGGCATTCCTGAACGCCCAGGGGATTCTCTGCACTAAGAGCATGACCGCAACATGACAAGAATAAGCGGTCAGGCGCCAGCTTTTCCGGGTTTCCATTCTTGGAGGCCTTCGTGCATGAGATGCAACTTAGCCGTCGTTATAGCCAGTTGCACCAGCAGGGCAATAGAACCATTCTCGTGACCCATCTAATTCCTGATACTCGAAGCCAATGATTCCAGATTGGTGTGTTTCGTTTCTGGATATACGAATAAAATCACGAAGAACTGAATGACCATAAGGACCGCGAGGCACGCAAATACTTTCCCGCCCAGCCTCGTTTCTATCGCAGGGAAAGAACAGATAATGATGGCGTTGGCAACCCAAAGTACAGTGCTACCGAAGCTTTGTCCGCGTGCGCGGACCGGGAGGGGGAATAACTCGCTAAGGTAGACCCAGACAACCGCACCTTGGGAAAAGCCAAAGCACACGTTGTAACATAACAAAACGACGATTACCGCTTCGGCGGGCCAGCCCATATAGCGAATCGCAGGGAGAATGAAAAGGCACGCACTCATGCCTACAGCTCCCGCTAGCAGAAGCGGCTTGCGGCCCACTTTATCAATGACACTTACTGCGATTGTGGTCACCAAGAGACTAAATGCGGCCGTCCATATTGCGTCTTTGCGCCCGTTCAAACGCCCCGATCCGAGTTCCGCAAAAACATCGAGAATGTAATAAAGAAGCACGTTGACCCCTGTGAGCTGATTGAAAATGGCAATGCTAGCAGCCAGAAGAATTGGCCGAGCATGCCGCCGCGAGAAGAGGTTCAACTGCCGCGAAGCTCTAAACTCCTCGAGTGACGCGACAAGCTTGGCCTGATCAGCATCGGGATTGTCCGATCCAAAAGCTTTCAGAGTTGCATCGGCCTCAGCGGTTCGCCCCTTGAGGGCAAGCCAGCGCGGGCTTTGGGAAGCGTGCAACAGAATTGCCCCGCACAGAAGCGCAAACACGCCGCCAGAGGCAAAGGACCATCGCCATGCCGAGTCGAGCGGGAAATGGCGAGAAAATATATAGCCCAGGCCAAAAGCCAGCACTACACCAATGCTGACATTTACTTGGAAACTGCCCACCACCCGTCCTCGCCAAAGAGGTGGAGCAATCTCAGCGAGGTACAAGGGTGCGGCCACCGAGGTGAGACCGATTGCAATACCGCACCCGAAGCGAGAGATTACAAACTGTAAATAGCCGAAAGCGAACGCTGTGCCAAACGATGCAAGGCAGTAAAGAAACGCGGAAAGAAGCAACGTCCTGCGCCGATCAATCGAATCCGCTATAAATCCAGCAAAAATCGACCCCAGGATTGTCCCGAAAAGAGCAGACGACATCGCCACACCGAGCGCAGGAGCTGAAAGCACAAATTGTGCTCTCAACCCCAGCGTGGCACTGGAAATTGCCCCGATATCATAACCAAATAAAAGGCCACAAAACGAAGCCGCAACAACGGAGAGTGCTAACTGCCAATTCATTTCACTGATCTTTATGGTACTGGTCAGAGAATACTCCCGTCTTGAATCGCATGAGGGTAACTCTTTCTTTGTAGAGTGCTCGTATCAACGGCTATCTGGTCGCCTTCAGTGCTCTAAATCCCCCCGGATGCTCGGAATTCCAAGTTCATCGAGAATCTGAACAGCAGAGGCAGCGCCAAAGTGGATCCAATCCTGTATTACCCACATCACTCTTTTACCAGACATGCACCATGATGGCTGGCAGGCACACAGCTCCGTGCCCAGTCTCGGCCGGTCTCAAAAATCGCATCCGGGGACCGTTATCTCTTGAGGTAAAGACAATGCTGTCTACCGTTACGAAGCGGAAGAGTACACCCTTATGACATCGTTGTCAAAAGTTGTGTTTTTCCTGTATGCTTGCTCTGGCACAATTATCAAAGACGAACGTTCGCTGGTCGTTAGAGTGGTTTTCTGTCGACTTCCGCTGCGACATCGCTAAGGGGCCAAGTGTCCGTTTTGCGCACATTTGCCAGCAATTTAGTGAAAGAGAGATGTATGAATCGACGGCAATTCTCAATCGGGACATTGGCGGTTTTGGCAGGCGGTGTCCGGGAAGCGAATAGCTCTGCCGGCGCATTCAGTGAGCCCGGTTCGGCCCTCCGGAAAGCAGAAGTGAACGTTCCTCGCGAGGCCCTTGCGACGGGCCGCCCCCCTGAGAGCCAGCGGGCTTTCGTCAGTGCAGCCGTGGAAGATGCCATAGTCGACGTCAAGCGCAAGATTAGGAATCCACAACTCGCCGCGCTGTTTGAGAATTGCTATCCGAATACGCTCGACACGACAGTGCGGCTATCAGTACGAAATGGAAAGCCGGATTCATTTATCATTACCGGCGACATTGCCGCGATGTGGCTGCGCGATTCTACCGCCCAGGTGATGCCGTACTTACATCTGGCGCCGAAGGACAAGAACCTCCAGTTGCTTTTTAGGGGGCTCATTCACAGGCAGGCGGACTGCATACTCCTGGATTCCTATGCCAATGCATTCTACGCAACCGACATAACGGGCGTCTTCTCCACGGACGTAACCGACATGCGTCCTGGCGTACACGAGCGCAAATGGGAGGTCGATTCACTCTGTTATCCCATACGCCTTGCGTACAATTACTGGAGCGTAACTGGCGACTCTGAACCTCTAGATGAGAGCTGGCATAAGGCTGCGCGGCGCATAGTGGGCACCTTCCGTGAACAGCAACGTCTCAAGAACGATGGCCCATATCGTTTTCAGAGACTCACTCAGATGTTCTACGATAATTCGCCGAACCGCGGTCTCGGCAATCCGACGCGAAAGATCGGCTTGATACACTCGGCTTTTCGTCCATCAGACGATGCTTGCCTCTTCCCGTTTCTCATACCCTCAAATCTGTTCGCTATTGTTTCTCTCCGCCAGCTCCAGCATCTTTCGATTGCCGTATTTCGCGATCAGGATCTGGCCGACGATGCCGCGCGGCTGGCGGACCAGTTGGACGCCGCGATCACGAATTATGCGATCGTGAATCACGCCGTGCATGGCAAGATCTATGCATTTGAGATTGACGGATTCGGGAATTCTCTGATGATGGACGACGCCAACGCGCCAAGCCTGCTTTCCCTGCCCTGGCTCGGCTGCTGCGACCTCGAAGACGCCACTTACCAGCGGACACGGGCGTTTGCCCTCAGCGATGACAATCCTTACTTCACCCGGGGCGTAGCAGAAGGCATCGGCAGTCCACACGTGGGTCCAGGCAAGATATGGCCGCTCTCGATCATCATGCGCGCCTTGACAAGCCACGATTCAAACGAGATTTCACACTGCTTGAGAATGCTGCTGGACACCAGCGCTGGAACAGGCTTCATGCACGAGTCCTTCGATGCCAACGACCCAAGCAAATACACGCGCGCGTGGTTTGCATGGTGCAATTCTCTTTTCGGCGAGCTTGTAGTTCGTGTCGCCGCTTCTCATCCAGCGATTTTGGAAATGAGCTAAGCGAGTAACCCGCGGCTGAACCCTTGGCTTCGCAGTACATCATTATTCTTGCAGAATTCAAAGAAGACAGCCTGATAAGGCGGAGGAGGAGATCGAATTATGAGTCCTAAATGTTCACGACGGAGTGTATTGAAGGGGGCCGGTCTCTCGGCCGCGTTGCTTGGACTACCCGGTGGGGCGACACACTTGGGTGCCGCAGAAATTGCCACCCGCTACGACTTTGAGCCCAAATCGAGGAACGCGCCCCTGGGCGAGGCTCGCGGCATCCATCCTGGACGAGTGGTTTGGGCGCATGATCCCCGGGTTGCACGCTGGAGCGGACAAGTGGCTCAAGCCAGCGGGCATTGGTGGGCGGACACCAGCACCAACCAGGAACGCGTGGACGCGATGCTCTCGGAAACACTGCGCAGCCTGACCGGCGCTAAGAGCGACGAAGCGGCATGGGCAAAGATACTCGGCTATTACAACCAACGGGTCCATGGAACCGGTCGAGGCTATTCGCCTGGCGAAGCAGTTGCTGTGAAGGTGAATCTGAACAGCAGCTATGCCGCAGCTCCGGACAATGTTGTGAATGTGTCTCCGCAGGTGGCCTTGGCCATGGTGAGGCAACTGGTGCGCAGAGCGAAGGTGCACGAAACCGATATCATCGTTTACGACGCGCGCCGCAGCATCTATCCTGCCCTGCTCACGAAGATTTGGATGGAGTTTCCTGATGTTCGCTTTGTGCAGTGGGAAGCGCCCACGGTGCCTCAACCCGTAAACCCGCATTACGGTGACTACCGCGGACTTGAGGGGGCGCAATGGATGGAAGGCATCAGTTACTCCACCAACCAGAATGAATACTATGACGCCAAGTTAATTCCGAAACAGATCAAGGACGCTACCTATCTGGTGAATGTGGCGCTGCTCAAAGCTCATTCTTATCCCTATGCCGCACACGAAGGTGGTGATGAGGGACAGACCGGCGTAACCATGACCGGCAAGAACCACTTCGGCTCGATCAAAGGCACACCGGAGTTGCACGGAGCAATCAATACGAACCGGCAAGGCACACCGCACGCGTATTCTCCGATTGTCGACCTGGCCGCTTCGCCCAACCTCGGTGCTAAAACGATCCTGTTCGTCCTGGACGGACTCTACTGCGCCCGGCGGCATCAATCTTATCCGCTGCATTTCCCGAATCCGCCTTTCAACAACCAGGTAATTCCCTATGAGAATCCAGAGTGGCCTTCGAGCCTTCTGGCCTCAATGGATGGCGTGGCGCTGGATTCCGTAGGGCTCGACATTCTGTACTCGCAGACAAAGAATAACGACGATGAGCATGGGCATCCGCGCATCATGATCCGTCAGAATGCCGACGATTACTTGCAGGAGATGGCGTCGCCACATAATCCGCCATCGGGGACCGCATACATGCAGGCAGGCAAGCCGGTTGCAAGCCTGGGTGTCTTTGAGCACTGGGATAGCGACACCACACAGCAGTATTCGCGGAACAAGGATCCGCGGAACGGAAAAGGAATTGAATTGATTTACCTGCCTATAAAGTCATAGCGCTCGGTGGTCTGCGAAAATGCTTGATCCATTCCGAGCATTCTCCGTGGGTGCAGCCAGTTCCCACGGAGAATTGCGGCCACCCAACTCCCGGCCGCTAACTCCATACCCGAATTGCCGCCTCGGTCTAAAGCTATTGGAGCTTACGCCCAACGTTTTCGGGGCAACCATTAGCGAAGTCGCCTGACCCTCCGGCAAATGCCGCCGCCGCAGGTATTGTTCCGTCCGCCCGTTATATCGGCAAAGATGGTCTGCGGCGAGAGATAATGGATAGACGGTCTCCCACAAGAGGCAAATATCTGAAAATGATAGCGAAAAACGGTTCCATAACCCTGGTTGATGTGGCGCGATTGGCTGGCGTATCGCTGAAAACAGCCTCGCGCGCTTTGAACGACTCTCCCGAGCTTCGCCCCGAAACCGGCGCTCGCGTGCGCGAAGCCATGGCGCGACTCGGCTATCAGCCGAACGAATTGGCCAGGGGATTGAAGGCGAAGCGTTCGGTCGCGATCGCGATGATCGTTCCGAATCTAGCCGACCCATTCACATCAGCCGCTGTACAGGCCGTTCAGGAAGTAGCCCGAGAGCGCGGATTCGCAGTTATTCTCGCCAGCTCTAGTGGAGATTTTACTCTCGAAGAAGCAGAGCTTCAGATCATGCTCAGAAGACAGATCGATGGTGTCGTCCTGATCGCGGCCAGCAGCGGCAAGAGCAATCTCAAGCCGCTGCTGGCAAAGAACGTGCCCATTGTAGTTGTTGACGAGCCCGTCCGCGGCGAAGAGGTGGATACCGTTACAGTGACCAACCGCAAGTCGGCCCGCGCAGCCACCGAGCATCTACTTGCTCACGGCTACAGACGGATTCTTGCCGTGGGAGCTCGTCCCCGTTTGTACACGTGCTCCGAGCGCGTCGCAGGCTATCGATCCGCGGTAAGAAGTGCGGGAGCAGAACCGGTCGAATTGTTGGTTCAGCATGAGAACGACTTGACTCCAGAGCTTCTTTCGCCATTCATAACCGGTCCCAACCGTGTTGAGGCCATATTTACCCTCAACTGGGTCTGCACTATGCGGGTTTTGCGCGCGCTCAACGCAGAGAATAAGAAGATACTGAAGGATTTTCCCCTCATTTCATTCGACGATTTTGAGCTTGCCGAAATGATTCCACCGGGCTTAACTGTTGTGCGCCAACCAGCGCATGAACTAGGGCGCCAGGCGGCGAATGCCCTCTTCGAACGAATAGGGGAGGCGCGAAAGCAGCCTCCACGGAAGATCATTCTCGACACAGAGTTCATCGTTCGTGGATCCTGCGGCTGCAAGCCAAAGGATGAGGGATAACACCCATTTCCATCTCGGAAGCGACTTGTCTCTAAGAAGGAAGTGAATGAGACCGACGGTTTTTCAGCGGCCGCTCGATTGCTGGCGCCTCACCTCTTAATGCGCGACCAATGAGGAGCCAAACATTGGCTCTCAAATGCGCGCTTTATATAAAAGTTTCAGGTGAAATGCCCTGAGACGCCCGGAACCGAGCCACGGCATTTGTCGTGAGGCAATCCGAACCTATGCTCGATAAAGTCCGTTAGCACTTGATTCAAGGCTGCAGTTTCTTGGCGCTCGCCAAATCCTCGTGCTCAAAGGCCGAGGCCACAATGTCCGTCTCCGCCGCCGGAATTTCCAATGCCATTGCTTCCCGTCTCCATCGTGAAACAGCCCTGGCCACCTCGCGGGCCGTTTGTCGCGCTTGGGGCAGAGTGAGGCGGAAGTATTCGGCCACACTCAGCGCCAGTTCAATCGACGCATCGCCGCTCTGCTCATCAATGAGCGTGGACAAGATGCGTGGCCGAAATTGCACAGGGACCGGGTTCAGATCGTAGGCCGGGGACAATCGCCAGCCTTGATTGCCTTCATAGAGAAAACCATGATTGCGCAAATGATCGTCGGTATTCGAGATCAGAACGGAGAAGACAATCCTCCGCCAGAGTTCCTGTAGGTCTTCTGTAGGAGCCGCGCCATACCGCTGAATCGCGTCGGCAATTTCCAGGTAGCTTCGGGTTTCGTGATCGATTGCGCCCAGCATACTCATCGCCGAAAGAAACGGTCGCCGCACCGCGCCTTCCCGGTCGAAGCGGCGCAGGAGAAAGACAGGCCGGCCGGCGACCCGCTCGATTCGTGCCGTTGCCGTTCGAATACCTGCCGCGGCGGCCAAGCGAAATGCAACAGCCTCCCAGAGAACCGTCTGGATGCGGTCGCTGTGATGCGGGAATTTAGCAATCGCCAGTTGCCCATCCCGATCTCGCACGGAGGCCTTGGGGCGCGCGCCGCCCAGCGAGGAACCTGGCGCAAGCAGCAGGCGAAGATCCTCCTCGGTTTCGACTTCGTCGTAGGCGTGTTCGCTGGCGGCAAGCAGCGCGGGGAGTTCGATCAACGGCGGCGTGCGATGGTCCGCGCCCTCACGCAGAAACGGGGCACCCTCTTGCGCGGCAAACCGCAACGCGCCCATCCGGGTTTCGTCATCGACCAGGAGCAGGTAATCAGCCTCCCAAAGTGTGCGGGGAGGCTCGCCGGCGTTTCTGGCGCGGCGGGCCTCGGAGCGCATCATTAAGGCTCGTCCCCAGCGATCCGGAGCCGAATCGCCAATCGCGCCGAAGAGACTCTTCCCCGCCGCAGTGTGGTGCGGCGCGGTATCCAACTGTAGCGCCGGCTCCAGGGGAAACCGCTGCGGATTCCGCAACCACTCTTCGTCATAGCGAAGGGTAGCGCTCTCGACTCGCTTGCGATTGTGCAGCCACAAGCGGCCAACCCGGTGCGGCACACCGTCGAAGTCTACGTAGACGAAGATCTGCTGATCCATTTACGGCCTCGTTTGCTCGCTCTCTGGTAGAGTCTTCTTCGCGCGTCGGGGGCGAAGATCAATCCTCTTGGGCAATCGCTCCTCTTCGAGCGCGAGACCCATCTCGTCCGTTTTCGCGCTAGCCAGATCGCGGAGCTTGTCGAGCATCCCCAGCGCAAAAAGCACGGCTGCATAGGTTCCCACCCCGACGCCCGGATCGCCCTTCTCCACCTTCACGAGGGTGGTTCGGGAGACATTAGCCCGCTGGGCCATAACCGCCGATGGGATACGGCGCCGCCGGCGCGCATCCCGGATGTCGCTTCCGAGCTTGTGCAAGGCGCTCTTAACGGGAATGGGTAATGTTTGCGTCAACATGGCTCATGCTCACTATGTTCATTATTATGAACATTAAATCATATTATGTCAATAATTATGGACGCAATATTACAGAAAAGTGACCCGAAAACCGCTCGTGCGGAAATCTCTGCAGATTATCAGTTTACGGCTTGGCATAATCGAAAATCCCTCCGGGCGATATTGGCGTTTGGGGACTGATCGAAGTAAGTTTGGTCTCACATCACCTGGAGGTTCTTCTTGTGTGTGGCTTGAGCACCAGTTTCAGCCAGAGAATCTGTTTGCTATCCAGTGACTTCCGGATATTCGATAATGACGCCAATTGTATTTATGACAAGTTTTTTTGTGTAACTAGCGCCACCGCGTCCTGCTACCGTTACAGCGCGTCCTGTGCAGGCACATCCCGACGATGCGTAGAAACCAAAGACTGCACCTGATGGAGAGGATTGACAGGCATTCTGCCCGCATGCTTCTCAATGAAGTTTTGGGGCGGTTTGTGAAGAGTTCGAAGGCGCCGCCGGCTCACTTAGGGGAGATTTAGATTCCAAAGGAATTGGGTGTGCGGGAAGCAGTAGCTGATGTGCTATGGCTGGAAGTGGATACTGGCGAGAGAGCACGGGAAGACACGGAGATTCCTTGAGACTCGCAGTCTCCGAAGCAAAGGGTGAAAGAGGGTCTATCTGTACAACGCCGGGACTATCGCTCTGGCATCGTATGTGTTCTTTAGCCAGTTTTCTTTTCTCCCTCCCTCCACGGTTTGGTTTGCTGTGTTCGTTTGGCTTCAATCATTGCATTTTCATGCCATTAACCCACCACTGCCCGCGACATTTCCCTCACCAAAGCTCCTTTGATTACTGCTGGTTAGTGCATTACTCTTTAGTGCATATACTTCTGATGTAAGCTACATCACGAGAGGAAAGGAAGATGACCCCACCCAAGAAGCCGGTGCCCCGACCGAAGCGCAGAGTCGTCGCTCCCGCAGAGAAGCGGACTCAGGTCCGGCTCACTGTCGATTCAAAATTCACCAAAACTCATTTCAACCAACTTTTTGCCGTGCTGAAAATCCGCAACAAGAACGCCCTCGCTGAACACATCATCATGAATTTCAAAACCAAGGCCGCCCAGGCGCAGATTCTAGGGTTCTATAACGGCCCGTGGCTGAACATTCCGTTCCAAAGCATCGACACTTCTTTCGTCTTCCCATTGACTCACGAGATAGCCGATGAATTGGAAAGAGTCGGCGGGGAGATTCTTGGCGGCGTCAATAAGTCCAAGACATTTCGCGTGATGGTGGCCTATTTCGCCTCTGTTTATAAGCTGAAGAATCAAACACAGCCCACCGTCGCATAATCTCCACAGGGCATTTGCAGCAGGCGGCCGCATTCGCGCGATGACAGTGGACGGCTTCCCGCCAATGGGCCATGGCGCATTGTTGACGCACTTCGCAGTCGATGGTGGATGTCCTCAGCTATGAGCTATCTGCCATCACGTTCGTTGCTGAGCGTTTTGAAGTTGTTGCGCGATGCCAGATATGCGGTCTGCCGGAGTTGAGCAACCCTCTCGATGATCTCTTGCCACTTCCCGTCGTGAATCGATACTTTGAAAGCCGGTTGGCCCGTGGAGGACCTGACAAGTGCAATTGTCAGGTCGCCGCCTATATCCGCCTTCGGCTCTGGTTGTTGCGATGCTTTCAGTATTTCGAGAATTTGGCGGGACTGGGCAGCGGGCTGGAGGCTTGAGAGAAGCAGGCGCGCATCCGTTTCGTCGGTGAAGATCAAATGCTCGGTTTCCTCAGTTCTGAGTCTGGTTTCGATGGAATGCAGTCGCGCAGCTCGGAGTTGGAGAGGATTCGCCAGGAGTTGTTCCTGGTGGAAGGCGCCTTCCATCTCCGGGTCCGTGAATTGGGCGAAGATGCCGTGCCTGATCGCGCACCAGGTAACCATCCGCTTCCACTTTTCGCTTCCAGTACATGCGATCCGCGATCCGTATTTCTGGACGGCCATCTCCAACCCGAAGACAATTGCCGCCTCGTCCTGGTTGAGTACGGTCACAAGGCGTCCGCGGTCGATGACGGAAACTTTCCCGTTCAGCATGTATGACACGTCGCCGGTTTTCCGGTTGATCGTCCAGATTCGCATCGCTGCGATTTGGTTGGCAAGATTCTGTTCCCGCTGTTGAGTCGATAGCCGCTGCTGTGCAAAGTCTGCCCAGTCGAATTTCTGATTATCCTCTGGCGGCGGCCCGATACGCAGTGCGTTTGGTTCCAGGGTCGCGTCGAGGCGTCGCAAGTTTCGTTGGTCCGCATAGCGCCAGCCGCGCAATTGCGCCGCTGCCCGCGCGTCGCCCTCGGCGGCGCGCTCAGCAACCCACGTGCGCAGGCTCTTCGGAAACTGTGCCTGGCGCGTCTTCTGCGTGGACAACTTGAGCGTTCGTAGATCGATGACGGACGCGGCAACAACCTCCGACAGCAATATCTTCTTGGCGGGCCATGGTTGCGCCGATGCGCGGATTTCCTTTTTGCGTTGCTTCAACTGGGCGAGGGTTTGCTGCCGGTCCTCTCTGCTCTTCGCCGTAATGCCTTTGCAGACTGCCCTTCGCTGGTTTCGGTATTGATTGTATTCGGACATGAGGGCGTCTCTGTTTCGGCGTCGCTGCTCTCTTCGTTCGTCCCGTAGAGTGTGATTACGAACGGTAGTACGTCCAGTATCTGCGGGGGGAGGATGAAACGAAGTTGCGGGTTCTCTCCAGGGCCCGAAAAGCTGTTCGGTCGCCTTACGATTCTCTTTACCAGCAAAGTTATGACGAAATACATCAGATGCTTTTACGCGGATGGCGTGGTCGATGGCGAGGACTGTGTACCCGCCTGCTTCCGCCTTTTCTATGCGAAGATGAGATTTTGCAAGAAGTGTATGGAGGGCTTCCCACGAGGCGCTCTGGCGGGTTAGCAGCGTTCGTACATGCGGAGCAACTTCTCGACGCACATAGGTCTGGAGGGACCCTTCATCGTGATAGTGCTCGTACTTTGCGGCGGCGCCAATCGCCTGGTCTTCAATGGACCGGGACTTATTGCGCTCGGATCTGAATGTCCGCACAGCCTTTTGAGTCGCCTCGTCCCATCGCATTGGACCAGCAGTGTGGGACCAGCCATACTTGGCTTCCAGATGGCGTACCGCGCCATCGAGTGTGAGCCAACTATAAGTTGGTGTATGCGCTCTATATGTAACAGGGTGAACCTTGTTTACCATGACGTGGATATGGAAGTGCTTTTTGTCGTCGTGAGCAACGAGAACGTACTGGTGTTGCTTGAAGCCAAGTTGGTTCAGCGTGTATGAGGCAGAATCGATCCACTCTGCCCGCGATGGACGTTCACCTGGAGGCCACGCGAGTTCATAGTGAAAAACTGCGTCGTTGCAGCGTGGGTTCAGAGATTCGACTCCTTTCATCTCGGCAGCGGCTGTGTCGAAACTGACGAGGTTGTACGACATTACGACATCTCCCCGGAGAAGAGTCTTTCCGGTTTCCGGGTCGCGTTCCATGGTGAGGTAATTCAGCAACCGCTTAAAACTACTTCCCGACTTCCGTTTGCTCGGTTGGACTTTAGCAATCACGTACACTCCTGCCGTTGACCTGCTTGGCGATCAATCTGAACCCTCGTCATTCTTGACAATGGTCCTTAGTGTTGCGGTGATCCCTGCGAGAACCGAATTCAGTTCACCGCGAAGTGTGCCTTCCTGTGGAAGGCGGGTGATTTGCATGAGCAGATACTTTTGCAGGCCGCACAAGCTGCTCAGGCGAGCGACTGCCTTGTCGCTTACTCGCGAGTGAAGTCGTTTATTGAGCGAGCATCTTCGCAAGTATTCGCTCACGGTGAGTCCGGCTTTCTGCGCTTGTATATGCAGAATGTCCTTTTCGTCACGCGTGACACGGATGTGAATTTCCGATGTGACGCCTTGCGCTCGTTTTGGTCGCGGCATTGCGCATTGTCCTTTCCGTGGGGTCTCGGGGCGTAGCCCTGAGCGAGATGCGCAACCATTTCTCCGAGTAGCCGCAGGCGGATTGGAGAAATGGTGGTGGAGACGCGAAACTCCGCAGGGGTTTTGTGGCTACAGCGCGCACCTCGCCGTGCCTCCTAACGATTCCGGCTTCAAGTATAATACATATTTGCTGTCAATAATGTGTTATTCTATTCTCGACTCGTTGTTGGCAAGGAAAGGAGAAAGGCAGATGGAAAAACGCCGCCGCAACCCGCAAACACTCACCGCAGAGCAGTTTGAGGCCTTTCGTACTTGCCTGGATGAGAAAGGGAATGTACCTCCCCCGCAACCCGAGTCCTACATGATGGGGGAGATCGTACGGGGCGTATACCCGCAGTTGAAAAAGTTGCGGGATAACGGCTACACGCTGAAGATGTTGGTCCGTGTTTTTGAAGAGAACGGCGTCGTTATCACAATCCACGCCCTTTCCACCTACCTGAAGAACCTAGCGTTGCCAAAGGAACACGCTCCAGTAAAAGCCGCCTGTAAGGGTACGGTGGGGCCACCAACCGTTGAAGTAAAGCATGGGCAATTCCAGATGAAACCGGACGTAACGCTGTAAGAAGGGAGCACGGTATGGCGAGGGCTTTCTTTGTAACTGACAGCAAAGGTGGCGTAAGGAAGTCGGTCGGCGCGATCGCACTCCTCGACTACTTCCGGATGGGAAACCGGAAGGTCTCGTTGGTGGAAGGTTCGACAATGTCAGCGGAACTTAGGACTGAAGAATGAGCACACAAACCACGACTTTCGAACGCCATTACCGGATCGCGGAGTTGTGCGACCTCTGGGGGATAGGTCGTGAAACTTTGAGAAAGATTCTGGTAGACGAACCAGGCGTGGTGAAAATCAGAATGGGCCGGCGTAAGTATCACACCACATACAGCGTCCCAGCCTCTGTGGCCGAAAGGATACATAGACGCTTGGCGTCTGAAAACGACTCTCGGCTTCGTTATACATAGAGATATCCGTCATCACCGAAGAAAAACTCCCCATCTTCCGGCATGGCCTGTCCCCGAATGTACCTTGCAGTATTCTGCCCAACGTTACCGGATCGATACCAATTTGCCTTTGGATCGATCTGCGAAAGCTTCCTGCAGAATTCGGGAAAGGCGATCTTGTCGGCCTGGTATCCAAGCAGCGTAATGCGTGCGAAGAATCTGTTCGCTATCGCCAATCAGCTCGGCAACGTCGGGAGCGGGCACGCCTTTCTCGAGCAGGATGCGGACGAATGTATGCCTGAATTTGTGGGGATGCGGGGACGTGTCCCAAGGCCCGGCAAGCGCGAAGACTTTTTTCAGGCGCTTGTTCCTCCATATATCACAAAGCTGTTTAGCGTTACGAGTAACGCCGGCGGCGAAGATCATCGGGCCATGTCCTTTCTGCCGTGCACGCAGGCGCTCAACAAGCCAATCCGGTATCCATGTAAACAGCGGTCGTCTTGTTTTGTGCATCCGCAGGAAGACATCATTGCCCTTCAGGCGTTTCGTTACATCAAAGGTCGCCACGTCGGAGATGCGCAAGCCGGTGTAGATGGAAAGGTAAATAAAGTCCTTCACATCCTCGCCGCCCCACGTGCGGTAACCTGGTCCCTGTTTCAATTGAGGTCCGACCTTGTCGCAGGCGGCATATAGCCGTTCGAGTTCCTCATCAGTGAAGGGCGACTTGGGGACCGTGACCGATGAGCCTTCAGGTGCCTCCAAGTCGTCGGCGATGTCCTTGGCGAGCCATTCGCGCTTAACGCAAAATTTGATGAAGGCTTTGAGCCGTTCTAGCTTCTTGGCCTTTGCGCGAATTCCGTCCTTCCACGAGGCATAGAACCGATCCATATCCGTGACCGCAAGTTGGTCGATATAGATGCAGCCGCGCTGCTGGCAATAGGCGTTGAGCTGGTTATCAAAAGTGCGGTATTTCGCTAGGGTGTTTGTGGCGATGTTCCTGTTCTTGCATTTGGCGAGGAAAGCTTCGCAGGCATCCTGAACGGTAACCCGAGTGGCCCGTGGCTCTTCGGACTCGGGCGGCCGTGGTGGTTGCGTGGTCCAAGTTCCCGCGCGCTCGAGGGTTGCGGCAACAGCTCTGGCCGCCTCGAATTCCCACTGCCCTGTGTTGCCTCTCTTGAAGTGTTTGCCGAGTGTTCCCGACGCAAAGATCGGGCACTCGCACCGCCTCCATCCCTTCTTGCGCTCGTCGTATTCGGATGTGCGTAGGTTATGCGGATGTCGCCCCTTGCATTCACGTCGATGGCGACGATAGAGGGCTAGGGGCATGACCGGTATTATATCTTGATTGGCCCATATTGGCCCACCAGAGAACCCAAAATCTGACAAATCTAACTAATATAATGAGATATAATTTGGGGCGGCTAGTGGGGATCGAACCCACGACATCCTGAGCCACAGTCAGGCGTTCTGCCGCTGAACTATAGCCGCCGTATACCCTATCGATTGTAGCATCGAAGCGAATTGCATGCGGACGGACAGCCAGGGGCAAATCTGCCGTCGAATGATCCAGATACGGCCGGCCGGGCGCAGGCGCGGAGGGCGTCGAGGAAAGTCGATCCGGGTTACAATCGAAAGAGGAATCGGGGCGTAGCGCAGCCTGGTAGCGCATCTGCTTTGGGAGCAGAGGGTCGGGGGTTCGAATCCCTCCGCCCCGACCAATAGAATCAATTGATAGCAAAGACTCTTTTTTTCCGGGCCGCGCGTCGGCTTTTTCCAGCTAAATCGCGGTAGACGATTTTATGGCGGTCACCGCCTCCGCTCCAAGCCAGCCGGAAATCGAGCGGGTGTCATCGCTCGAAGATTTCCGGAATTACCGCCCGCATTCCCTCAAAACCGCCAGGTCATTGTCTTCGATAAATGCTTCAGCTGTTGCCTGCCAGGTCCTGTTATCGGAGACTCTGCCAGACCTCCCGTCCAACTGGTCATAAAGTGCCTCATCATTGTAGGATTGGCGGATAAGGGACCGTATGACAGTGCACCGACGCGCCTGTTTCGGGGCAGGAGAGTGTCGATCTGCTCGTGTTTTCAACACGGGCACTTCGAACCGTCGCGCGCCATGGTCCTGACCTCCAATGGGATTGGAATTTGCGCAAGCAGCCTTAGTTCAGTGTGCCATGGGCGTTGGCTTGGAGTTTCGACCAGGAACCTTGTCGAACCCCATGACAAAATTGCCTCAGGACCGTATCGAACGGCACACCAATTACGGTAGCAGGAGTGTTGACTGCAACAAGCGACGTGAAAGTGACGATGCTGGCCCAATCCAATTCGGCATGCTTCGATATTTATGGATACAGAGTGCGGATTGAGTGCGATGTCCCGGGTGTTCTCAACGGCCTTGCCGACGACTTTGCATTCTTCGCCGCCGCAGCCAGCGGGGGTGAAGCTGTTATCAAGCTGGAGGAGCGTCAGCCTGCGTACGACGAGTGGAGCGCGGCGACCGCGTGCACTTATACGCCGCGCAATGTGGCTTACCGGCAGGACGGAAAGACGGTCATCGACTACTCGGGCCGTGCGGTTGGGGTCCATGATGCGCAAGCGGGCTCGTTTCATCTGATCAGCCTTGACCATGATTTGCTCTACGAAGCGGCGTATCTGTTTCTGCTTTCGCAGTCGGGAGAAGCGCTCGACCGCAAGGGCCTGCACCGGATTCACGCGCTGGGCATCAGTGTGCGCGGCCGGGCTGCGCTGGTGCTGCTTCCGATGGGCGGCGGCAAGAGCACTCTGGGGTCGGCTCTACTGCGCCACCCCGAGGTGGAGATTCTCTCCGACGACTCGCCGCTGATCGACGGCGAAGGAACTCTTCACGCCTTTCCGCTTCGTATCGGCTTGCTCCCGGGCAGCGAAACGAGTATCCCGCCGGAGCAATTGCGTGCCATCCGGCGCATGGAGTTTGGCCCCAAACTGCTGGTGAACTACAAATTTTTTGCGGACCGCGTGAGCACCTCGGCCCAACCCGCGCTGGTTTTTCTCGGGGAGCGGAGCCTCGGCGAAGACTGCACAGGGCGGCCCGCCGCGCAGCGCGCCGCGTGGAAGCCCATGCTGGTGAATTGCATCGTCGGCATGGGCCTGTTCCAGGGGATGGAGTTCATCTTCAGCCGCGGCGCGGGAGAGATTCTTCGCAAGGTCTCTGTCGCCTGGTCGCGGCTCCGGGCCTGCCGTGGGCTGCTCGAGCGGTCACAGGTCTATCACTTGAAACTGGGACGAAACAGTGAGCGCAATGCGCAGGTCGTGCTCGAAATGCTTGCCGGTGCGTCAAAATCCGGCCCGGTCCGGTGAGCCGGGCTGCCACTAAGTTGCCATAGACGAAGGCTGTGTTCCAGAATGACTTAAGAATTGCTCAATACGTCTCCCTGCTGTGGTTCCTGGCTGCACAGATTTCCCACACACATTCTTTCAAGGGGCTCGATGGCCGATATTCGAGAAACCGTTCTGCTTGACCACATGGACACCAGCCGCTTCCGGCTGAAGGCCTCCAACAGCTTCATGGCAAAAATGAAACTGGGCCTCCGCCGCTTCGTCGTCGCCACATCCGGCACTCCGCTCCGTCTTCTCTACGTCGCCATCTATCGCGCGCACGTTAGGTACGCCCTGCGCAAGCTCCGCAATCTCCCTGGCATTCACTCCATCTACATCACCGGCGGCATGGCCATCGACGAGCTCGAACCCGGCATCAGCGACATCGACCTTACCGTCAACGGCGAGTGGAACGACGAGCGGCAGGCGCGGGTGACCGCCGTTCTCAAGCGCCTCAGCGAGCAGTCACCGCTCTACGACACCCTGCTTTCGCAATGCACGCAGTCTCTCAGCAGCTTGCAATCGCTCTATGAAACCGACTTCTACTTTCAGTATCTCTTCGACCGTGGGCGGACGCGATGGAAGCGGCTTTATGGAGAAGACGTCTTCGCGCTGCTGCCTCCCGTTCCCGAAACCCGCGTCGGCGGCGGCTACTACATGGAGCTTCGCACCTGGTGGTGCTATTTCATCAAGAGCGTCTTCGGATTCGGTCCAACCGCGAGCGACGAAATCTTCCGCAAAAGTATTCCGTACAAGGCAGCGGGCGGCATCCTCAATTGCCAGGCGTACTTCGAAGGCCATACGCCGGCAGCCTCACGCAAAATCGCAATGCAATCCGCGGTCGAAAGTCACAGCGGCCCGGAGCAGCAGTTGCTGGTGCGCCTTGTTGCGAGCGCCGCGGGCCGCCATCGGCACTTCGGCGGCGACATTCAGGAAGAGACCTTTCCTTTCCTGATATCTCATCTCGAGAAAGTACACACGCTGCTTGGAAATAACTCCAGCTTTGGCAGCGTGAACGTCAACGGGGTCCACATCGACGTTGCGGCGGCCGAAATGCTGGTTTCCTCAGCGGCCCGCAGCTACGTTGAAGCCGTGATCGCGCGCGTGAAATTGGAGTGGGCGGGTTATCGCGCCGCCTATCTGGTTCCCAGTCTCTCCTTCTTCTATCCCGACGACCTCGTACTTCTCCTTGAAGTCCATCCTGACAAACTGCCCACGGTGCGGCAGATCCGCGACCTCTGCCGGTTTGCGCTCGAAAGCTCGGCCACGCGCACCCAGCGCGTCGCTCTCTTCCTCCTGCTCCCCGAAGCCGCCTATCAGCTTGAGATCGTCAGCGTCGTTGAACTATGGCACCACACGCTATGCCCACAGGCGAATCCAGAAGTCTTTGCCGTACTCGATCGCCCGGAGTTCGTTGTCGATGGCGCGGTTCGCCCGGCGCCGCACCCGCCCATTTGGAGCCGCTTTGCGAACGATCTCGTCAACGAAGAGATCGGCATTCGGCGATTGGCATTTGGCAAGGTCGCACAGGCAGGCGACGTCGCCTCGCTGGAGCTGCTCCGCAATTTGTGGCGGCAGTTGCAGTTGGAGATCGTGCAGCGCAGCGTTGCGCAGGGCTTTGCGGTGCTTCCCATGACGGTAGCTTCGATCGAGCGCATGTTGCAGCACTTCGGCTTGCCCGGCGCCGCCATTCTTGGCCGCCTGCGTGAGGCATACCAGTCCGAAATCAACGGGCAGCCCGTCGACATTCGACCGTTGCTGCCGGAACTGATGGCGTTGTTCGCTGCATTCACTGAGGCTGCAAACGCGCGCGCCAGCTAGGCAACCCGCACAGCCACCGGGGCAGTCTTGCTCTTGCGCTCGCTGGCGCGGAGGGCGAGAGCCTCCTGGATCGCATCGCAGGCGGCGGCCACACCGTCCTCGCTGCGAACTTGTTTTCCGATTCGCTGGGCCGCCGCGCGGTACTCGGGCGAGTCCAGCAGCGCATGCAGGTGCCGGGCGGCTGCGGCAGCGTTGTAACGGCGACGCGGCTCAACGCGAGCGACGCCAAGACGCTGCGCGCGGAAAGCATTGTCCGGTTGATCCAGGCCAAGAGGCACGACAAGCGAAGGTACACCGGCGCGCAGCGCGTGCCCTGTCGTTCCGATACCACCCTGATGGACGATCGCCGCCGCCCTTGGAAACAGTTCGGAGTAGGGAGCATAGGCGGCAATGATGACGTTCTCATCGCTGAGCGTCATGGGTGCTTGATACGAATCACCGACCAGAAACACGGCGCGGCCACCCAGGCGGCGGACTGCTGCAAGGCTCTGCTCGAAAAAGTCGCCGGCGTCCACCACCGCGGAGGAGCCCAGCGTGAAAACCACCGGCGGCGGTCCGGCGTTGAGGAAGGCATCCATCCGGGGATCGAGGTGTTGCCCCGGGGATTTGCTGTCGTAGATCGGAAAGCCGGTGATGCGGCTTTTCGCCGGCCAATCCGGCTGTACCGCGCCCAGGACGCTGGAGAAAAATGCCAGCGTTCCGTACGGCGAAAACATGTCGTCGTGCAGTGCGCACCGGGCCGGGCGCAGCCCTTCTCTACGCCGGATCTCGGCGATGGGGCGCATCCAGCTTTTCGTCGCGGCTTTCATCATCGGCACCAGCAGTTGGTACGGGAGCGGTCCAAAATGCCGCAGCGCGTGGGCCCACGGGATCGGCGGTAGCAGAGGAGGATCGTAGGCCGAGACAAAGACTCCCGGCGACAGCACCGCGGAAAGCCAATTCAGTTGCAGCTTCTCAGCCACAAGAGGCGCGGGAAAGAGGGTTGGATGGCTGACCAGCAGATCCGCTCCTCGGCAGGCGTCAAGCAGGTCGCAATAGGTGTCCTCCACATAAGGAATCACCAGTTCCTTGATGAGGAAGTTGGCGCCGCTGAAGGGATCGAATGTGCGCCGGATGACTTCAAGCGGCGAGGCCATGGGCACAATGTCGGGACGCATCGCATGGAAGGCCAGTCCCTCGCTCGTCACTTTCGCGCGATACGACTCCGCAGTCGCAAGAGTGACTTCATGCCCACGAGCCCGGAGCCCAAGTCCCACTGCCAGATACGGATGAAGGTCTCCGAAAGATCCTGAGGTGGCAAGCACGATGCGGGTCATCTGCTTTATTTTACGGCTGAAGTTCCTCCGTCAACTTGGAGAAGACGGCCTATCGGTTGTACACGGCCTGGGGCTTGTAAGCGGAATCCCCTGCGGCCCGGCGATAAACATCCATTCCAGCGATAGAGGAAGCCTCGCGTTTCCACACGGACGGGTCCAGAGCCAGGGCCGAACGCAACTGGACAATGTCGGGCCGAGGGTTTGCCGCCTGTACAACGACCAGAGACACTCCGGCCGCATCCAGGAAATGCAGCACATCCGGTGGAGACGCAAAGAGAAGTCGATAGTACTTCCCCGACCAGGTGCTGTGCGCCAGCGCCTTGCTGCTTCGCAATACGGTCCGCGTCCGTGATGGATCGGACAAGGAGGCCTCCGCAATCAGGCCGCCCTCATTGGTGGCGTCCGCGCCGATCAGGCTCACGGTATGACCGCACAATACGCACTCTGCTACAAGCTTGCGGTATCCAAAGCTCTGCTTTTTCTGAACACGAGCCACTGCGGGCGCCAGCCACGCAAGAGCGGCGAGGGCTACAATCGCGCAGGCGATCCGCGGCATCCGCTGCATCTGCGTCCGCATGCCGTCGAGCAGAACCTGGACGCCTCCGCCCGCCAGTACCGCCAGCGCCGGCAGAACAGTAATCAGATTCCGCTCGTCGTAATGCACGGTGGCCAGCAGTTGAAAAACAAGTCCGCATAGAGGCAGCGCAGCCATCGCGGCCCAGAAGGGCCGCTGCTCGCTCGCGCGAAATGCAAGCGTGGCGCCAGTCAGCGCGAGAGCCAGTGCCGGCCATCCCATATTCGAATAGATACCGATGACGTACGCGGATGTCCTGAACAGTGCGGGGCGAAGGGAGAATCCGTCAGTTTGCCCGACGAAGGGCAGCACGACAAACAACAGCGTCAGAAAAACGCCACTTGCCGCC
>Ga0302320_10008448_pt1 | contig 22401 bp, 15 predicted proteins | sample Bog_T0_3_FD_202130 | JGI IMG/M metagenome (GOLD analysis project Ga0302320, IMG submission 202130) | Peat permafrost microbial communities from Stordalen Mire near Abisko, Sweden - Bog_T0_3 | ecosystem: Environmental > Terrestrial > Soil > Wetlands > Peat | place: Sweden: Abisko, Stordalen Mire...
CATCCTTCGAGGCCCCCTCATCGTGAGTTTGTCGAACGACGGGCGCCTCAGGATGAGGGTCTTGGTGTCGGCGCCCTTCAAGGCGCCCTAAATATCGCCTACGCGATTTATTCTGGCCATGCCCATGACAAACTCGAACAAGGCGGCCAAACATTTGGCGTCTCCCTGCAAGCCGCCGAGCCTTTTTTGCCAAACTTTTCCAAATCCGAGCCTTTTTCCGCCAAGTTTATCCAACGATTCCTTTGGGGATTATCCCCTTGACGCACGTACGCGATTGAGCTATGCATAGGGGCATAGGAGATCGCAAATGGCTATCCGCAAGCGCAAACGCCCTTCTCAAGCCGGACAAAACGTTAGTGGCGTTCAAGCCTATTCGGTTCGCGATTTCTTCGCGGAATTTCCGAATGACGAGGCTTGCCTTAACCGGATCATGGCCGTTCGTTTCGGGGCGCGCCACGTATGCGACAGATGCGGCAAGCTCGCGACCTTCCATAAGCTTTCCGAGCGCAAGGCGTTCTCCTGCTCTCAGTGTGGCGCGCACGTTTACCCATGCGCCGGCACGATCTTCCAAGATAGCCGGACGCCGCTCCAGACTTGGTTCTATGCGATCTATCTCTTTATTGCGACGCGCCACGGCGTAAGCGGCAAGGAGCTTCAGCGGACCCTTGGCGTGACCTACAAAACCGCTTGGCGCATGGGCCAGCAAATCCGCGATCTTATGGCTAAAGCCGATGGGTTCGAAATGCTGCAAGGCCATGTTGAGGCCGACGAGGCGTTTATCGGCGGCAAGCATCACGGCGCTGGGCGTGGGCGTGGCTACGATAACAAGACGGCGGTGCTGGGCATTAAAGAACGGGGCGGCCGTATCCATACCGAGGTCATTCCGGACACGAAGAAAGTGACGCTTCGCGCCATCGTCAACGAGACCGTTGAAAAAGGTTCGACCGTTTCGACTGACGAACTCAACAGCTACGGTTTACTAAAGGGCGACGGATATATGCACGGCGCTGTGGATCACAGCCGGAAAGAATGGGCTTGGACGGATAGGGTTTCCGGCGTTCGCCACCACGTCAACGGCGTCGAGAGCTTTTGGAAGCTCTTCAAGGACTCAGTGAAAAGCACACATATTCATATCAGCGAACAGCATATGGAGAACTACCTTGGCGAGTTTCAGTTTCGTTCGAACCATCGTTCGATGCGGAATGCGATGTTCGATCTTCTGGTAGGGGCGCTTTGATTATCCGCGAGGCCGCGCGGTTGAATTCCGCGCGGTCGATTGGGCCAATTCCGCGTAGCTCTTCTTGGGCAATAAACTCTGCCATTCGCCCTAGGCGAACCGCGTCGGATAACGAAAGCAAACTGCTAATCATTCAGGCTCCTTCTTCGTCCTTGTATATTTTTGTCCCGGATGTTTCACCATTTCTGGATAGAGATAATCGAGGTGACCACTACGTACCATACTATACAGGTATTTTTGCGAGACGTAGGCTGACGTCTTGCTCATCAACGTTCCAATCTCTTCCGCCGAGAGGGGCCGCCACCGACATAGTTCCAAAATCAAACTTCGTGCGACGTGCGGTTCTAACCGCTTACCTAGCGATTGCAACCGAAGCCTCAGATTTGCGGGGAGATCGGCCATTCCCACCAGTTTGACACCACCCTTAGAATACGTCCTCAGGGTGCTAGCATCCATGCTACCATCTATCTTAGCAGGCTTAGCATCCATGATAAGGGATGGGAAATTAGCCCCCGGAACGTAATAAGTGCGCGCGCCGCTTCCTCGATCAGTGAGGATATCCTGCGTCCTGAGTGCCCTAAGGCTTTTGCTGGCTGATAGCGTGTCCGTTTGAGTGAGACTTCGATAACTTGAATTGTCAATCGCGCCTACTTCTCGGACAAAAATAAGGGCTCTAGTTTGGTCTTCAGATAATTCGTATTTCTTAAATTGAGCTAACCATGCCCAATCGCCCTCGCTCATAAAATGGTGCAACAAAAACGTGGCCGAAAACATGTCGTTTGCGCGATTAGAGTCAAAAGTTGGGGCGGACAATCCGCTTTGCGTCATTTTTTGCCGCATTACTCTAAGCCCGCTGCCTTTTGTTTCCGCAAAACGCGTCTCGTGTAAAATTTCGGCAATGTGCGGGTTGCGAAGCGCAGACCCTGAATCGTCAAATCTTTCCTGTGACTTAAGAGAATACCCAGGGTTCTGAATGTGCACACGATTAGAATAGCGGATAATTTGAATAGGTTGTGCAACTTGGTAAGATCTATGCATCAATGCGTTTACAACAGCTTCTCTTACTACGCGAAATGGAATTAGCGGGATTTCTGATCTTTGCCCCGACCCAGATTCATCTAAGCCAAAAGCTTTCGGCAAATCGTCAATGATAGCGGCGATTACCCTAGATACCGTAAGTAGAAGCGGCCCACGCATATCCGAGGCTTCGTATATTTTGTCTGGATCAGAAACCCACTGCGTCCCGGGAACTCTTATGTAGTCAATGCGGTGGCTTGGAACCAGCCGACGAAGCGCAGATGCCTTTCCGAACACGACCAATCCAGTCAATGTCACCCGCATAGTAGAACCGACACGTTTAAGTGCGCCGAGCGCATGGAGCATTTCATCATCAGGCCAGTTTAATTCAGACGCAACTAAATTCGCGTCTGCGCGAAACTTACGGTAAGCCGCAATCGCAGAGGGATCAAGATCATCAAGTTCTGCGTCATCAACTATACTGGAGTCGTAAGGTTCAAACGATTTATTATGAAAAAACGCGATCAAATCTTCATCGGTACATCTTATATCGGTCGAACCCACTCTTCGGAACGCCCCTCGTGGTAGCCCTTGAGATTTAAAGTACAATGGCTTTTGACCTCTTGGCAATTCCGGGACGTCTATTCTAACAATTATTTCTTTTCCGACCTTTTCAACTGAAATATCTACGCGGACAGGAATATTAAACATTGTCGCGCAGGCACTAGCGACATCGGATTGTATTTTATCCGGGTTTGAAACCCCCGACGCTTCGTATAATGGAAAGAGGGCTTCAATCTTATTCACGCCAAGTAGTATTGTACCTCCTTGGAGATCGGGTTCGTTGCTCATGGCGCATATGGTTTCATAGGCGCTCTTACCGACTTCCTCGGTCGAACACGTTTTCGCTTCCAGATGTTCCGTTTCGTCGGTCTGATTTAATTCCGCGATCAGGGCTGACGCTGATTTGCTTGATATCATGGCTGCTCTCAGAGACAACGCTGAGCATACCATTCATCATGATGGTATCACACCACAAAGAGCAGATGTCCTCGACAAGTCCACAAGTCGCCGAACAGATTCGGACCGGCCCCATAGATATGCGCCTTCCGCATGCCTATTTTTGTTCCGTGCGTCCAAGGGATACTCCCCATTCCTTTGGCGGTTTTGTGTGATTTCAAGCACTTGCAAGTCCGCGAGGCCCGATTCGATTTTTTCCAAATTTTTGACCCTTCGGGGGGGACCCACCGCCGCGAAAGCTTCCTGCCGCGCAAAGACGAACCCACCTTTCCGCGCCAGATATGGGCGAGTTGAAATCCCGGCATAAACCGAATGTTCAAGGTATCATAATTTCCTTGAATCAGGAACCACTTTGCGGAGAATTTCAGATATACCAAAACCATCGCGTACTGTATCGCTGCGATAACCGTCGCGCGCAGGCATACGGCGCGGGGCGGCGCCCTTCACGTGAGCGAGGGCCCAATTCCGTTACAGCGCATCGTCCCCCAAACGGGCGCCCCAAGGCCCAAAATCCCGACGCCATCGTACGGACCTACTCGCCATCTTCGCGTCGCGCGCTTTCGGCATTCAGTTCCGCCACGCTCTTGAACGCACGGGGTTCGATCTGCATCGCGTCCTCGGTCGTCGGGTCAGGCGCAACGGAGGTCAATGCTGGCTCGCCGTCGTCAAAATGCAAGGCCGGCGCGATATCGTCGTAGTCCGGTTTGGCAATGGCTTCAGCGGCATGATCGGCAGGCGGCATGCCGAGCATATCCTTCACATAGGCGGTGACTTTCTCTACTACCGTTTCCGTGTGTTCGGTTTCCATGACGAATCCCTTCAACGCATCATGGTCCAACGCGCGAGTTCGGGTTTGGTTCCTTTCGGATCCAATCGATCCGGTGACAGTTCACGTTTCCTTGCGGCGACGGACGGACGGCCTGCCACCTCGCCTGAGGGCTGCGCCTCGGCCTGCCATCTGATGAACCCGCTGTTGGGCGCGCTGCTGGCCTGGGCGATGCTGGGATCGCCATTGCGCCTGGCGGACTTTCTGGGCGCGGCGGCGATTGCCGCGGGGCAGTCGCGGGCGCTGGGGTTTGAGTCGAGGCCAAGGTTGCGAGGGGGACGCATCGCCTCTTTACCCGCGGCCCAAACCCGCGAAGCCTTCAACCGAGTCTATGCAAGCGACAAGAATTACACTTCAGCGTGTGTCCCTTAAAATCCTTCAACGAATCCTGGGGATATTCGATGCGCGGTCGCATTACGGAGGGGCGCTGATCTGAAAGAGCAGCAGGCCAGACGGTGGGTCGGCAAGGACCCGATATAAGGGATCACCGAGAAGGCGCGTAGCGACCGGAGGCGCGACCGCGTTTACATATTTCCATGAGGGAGGCGCGTTGGGATTGATCGCTACGATGTAAAGCGGCCTCACCTGATGAATCAATTCAATCACCCGATCCGGGTCCGGTTCGTCCGAAGAATGTCTGAAGAGGCAAGCGGGAGCCGCGTGCTTGGCTAGCTTGACCGCGTAGAAGGCGATCGAGTTTGCGTTCAGCGCGGGATAGCTGGCGGCGATGAAATTCGTCACCGGCGGAGTGCCGGCGACGCCAATGCATGTTCTGCGAACCGCCGCCTCGAGACGCGCCTTGTCGCGGGCGTCGCGTTCGACCGGGCCAGACCAATGCTGCCAACCCAAACGCAGCGGATCAAAGCCGAACGCATAGGCATGATTCACGACGGCGCTGACCGTCACCACGGCGCACAACAAAAGCCGAATGACTTTCAACTTGAATTGGGAAACGCTCCACGCAAAAAGCACAGCCCCGGGAGGAATCGTCGGCGCCAGGAAGCGAATATCCTCATTCACTTGCAACGAAAACGCCAGAAGCGTTGCCGCAATCATTCCGAGGACGGCCAGAACATATAACGATCCATCGCGCACCGCTGAGACCAGCAGGTTTTTGGGCGCTGTCGCCATCAATCGGACGACCGCGACGCACAACCCCGCGACGAACATCAACGCCAAGCCGGCGGTGAAGAACTTGTACGGCGAATAGGCGTCAGCGAAGTTCCCCAACCAAAATTTGAGTTTCTCGAGAATTTGGACGGAATGGCCCCATCTCGTGTCGGTCGTCGACGAGATGAAATGCTCGACGACCCGGCTCCAATTCGTTTGGTACCACAGGAGGGAAACACCCAAGAGCGCGCCCGCGCCCATCAAAAACAGGAAATCCAGAGGCTGGGTCCTTGCCCGGCCGCCGCGCGAAATCAAAACTGCGACGGTCGCGTAGGTCAGCATCGGGGCGACGAACGTGATGCTGGATGACTTCACGAGAAAACTGAACGAAACGGCGGCAAGGCAGAGGGCGAAGGTCCGCAACAGCGAGCGCCGGTCCGCGTGCAAGGCGGCAAACATCATCGTCGTACAAGCCGTCGCGTGAAGCGCCTCAGTCATATAGGTTGTCGTGATTGACAGCATGATGCCGCTGCCCCCGCAGAGAACGACGCCGGCGGAAGCGCTCAGAATGTCCGCGCCGAGACGCCGGCACGTCAAATAAACGAGCGCCAGCGTGCAGGTCGACGCCAGCACATTTGCCATCAGTAGCGCAAATTCGTAGCTTCCGGTCACGCCTCCCAGCGGCGCAAAGAATTGAGCGATCCATGTCAGCGCCGGCGGCTGGCCCGCGTTCAGATAGGTGAGGGCCTGTATCCACGCATCTAACCCGTGCAGACGCGCGCCCCACATCTTCAGGGTCCACTCGCCATAGGCGGCCTGATCCCAAGGCCAAACGCGTTGGTCCGACCAATCCCAAATGGAGCAGGATATCGCGAACGCCGCGATGATTGCCCAGGGCGCGAGCGCGGCGACGGAATGCCGGCGCAAGACGGGGCGACCCAAGCACGGAATCGCCTCGGGTTCAACGTGCATGAGTGACTCGGTCAAATGCGTTAAAGCCGTCGCCGGCGGCGAATACTCGTCACGTCTTAACACCCGATCCCACCGAGTCAAACTGGACCGGGCCCTCGCCGTCTCCGCGGATGCGCCGGCCGTAAGGGAAAAAAGCAAAGCGATGGCGACAGCCTCGCAAACGTCTCTGTTCCGCTACGACCGTTTTCGCCCCAACAACGGCAGCGCCACGTCCTTAATTCGCTCCCGCAACCGGGGCGCGGCGCGGTCCCAGGCGAGGAAAGCCGAAAACAGCGGCGCGGGGCCGAGGACAAACGCGAAATCGGCGAATTCCAGCCGCCCCGGCCATACGCGATCGATCATCGGATGGTCGGGCGCCGCGCAGGAATCGATCAGGTCGACTTCGCCCTCCTCGGCGAGCCGGCGCGACAGCGCGCGGGTCAGCAACACGCCCGGGGAAAAGGCGGCGAGGGCCTCGTCATAGGCGATCTTCCAAAAGAAGGCGCGGCGGCCGGCGCGCAATTCTATCCCCGAGGCGACGGCCGCGCCGTCGAGCGCGAGTTCGTGGATGCGAAGCCGGCCGTCTTGCCGAAACCCAGCCGCCATTTCGCGCGCGAAAGCGGCGCGGGCCGGCGCATCGATCAGCGCCGTGCGCCGTGCGCCCTTCCAGCCCTTGGCCTCGAGGGCCAGGAAGCGCTCGAACGCCTCGCCATCGACAAGGACTCGCGCCTCCAGCCGGCCGCGCTCGGCGAGCCGCCGTTCGAGACGCGCCCATTCCTTGCGCCGCTTGGCGCCGGGCTCGGCATCCGCGCCGAACTCGAAGGCGGCGCGGCGCAGCAGGGAGACCTCGGCGAACCGATCGCCGCCCGCGGCGCGCGCCGCCCTGGCCACCGCGCCGTCGCGCGCGATTCTGGGCAGCAGCCAACCGGCGGCGAGCGGAAAGGCGGACTTCAGCGCCTCGGCGAGAGGGCGCAGCGCCGGCGCCTCGCGATCGAACATCGCCGCGCCGAGCGCCGCCTGCTCGTGGCGCCAGACCCTGATGAAGCCAAGCGCCAACGCCGGCGGCGCGAATACGATCGCCGCGAGCAGCGTCCGTCGTTCCGGCTCCGACCAGACCAGTGCGATGCGCAACGCATTTTTCCTAGCAAGATGGCGCAGCGCCGGGCCGAGAAAGGCGATTTCGGCGAACGGGTTCGCTTCCGCCGCGCGCAGCGCCAGATCCCGCCACGCCGCTTCGTACGCGAGTCCTTCGGCGACGGAGAGGATTTCGGCGAAGGCGGGCAAGGTTATACGGCGCGAGAGGGCTTGGCGGGGGCGCCCTCGTCATTCCCGCGAAAGCGGGAATCCAGTCGGGAAAGGGCCGCACGGTGGCCCTGGAGTCCCGCTTTCGCGGAAATGAAGTTGTTTCTGAGCCCGGCGACGCGTCTCACAAGCGAACCTCGCCGGATTCCAGGCCGGCCAGCCAGTCGTCCCTGACCGGGCCGTAGCCGCTCCGCGCCCGGTCGTCGAAATAGACGGGGTCGCCGACGCGGCGCGTGTCAAAACCCTCGGCGACCAGATCGACCTTGCGCTGCTTGAACGTGCCGGTCACTTCGATCTGCGAGCGGAAACGCAGAAACATCGGCCGCGCATAAGCCGGCAGGCGCTCGGCGAGAAAGGCGTGCAGGCCGTCGAGGTCGAACGTGGCGGGCGTGTCGACGACGAGCGCCGCCATGCCGGCGCGGCCGTCGTGCCTGGACACGGCGACGCCATAGACCACGGCCTCCTGGACGCCGGGAAATTGCTGCAGGGTTTCCGCCACTTCGGTCGTCGAAACGTTTTCGCCCTTCCAGCGGAACGTGTCGCCGATGCGATCGACGAAGTAGAAATAGCCCTTGGAATCCTGCTTCACCAGGTCGCCGGTGCGGAACCAGGTGTCGCCGGGCTTGAACGCATCGCGCAGAACCTTCTGCTGCGTCGCCTTCGGATCGGCGTAGCCGTCGAAACGGGCGGCGGGCATTTTCGGATCGTCGCGGATTTCGGCGAGCAATTCGCCGATCTCGTCGGGTCCGAGTTCGCGGCATCGCCCCAGGGCGTCTCGCACAGGCGCGTTGGCGTCGTGATCGTAGGCGACGACTTTCACCGGAAAACGGTTCGTCGCCCATTTCGGGATGCGGCCGATGGCGCCGGGGCGGGAATCGAAATTCATCATCACCGCGTTGCCTTCGGTCGCAGCGTAGAATTCGAGCACGTTGCGCACGCCGAAGCGCGCCTGGAAGGCCGCGAATATGTCGGGTCGCAATCCATTGCCGATGCAGGCGCGAATGCCGTGGGCCCTGTCGATGTCGGTCGGCGGCGCGTTGAGCAGATAGCGGCAGAGTTCGCCGATATAGACGAAGGTCGTGCAGTTCTGCGCGATCGAATCGCTCCAGAACGCCCGCGCCGAAAACCGCTCGCGGATGAAGCCCGAACCGCCGTAGGGAAGCACGAGGCCCGGCGCGATCAGGCCGCCGTTGCTGTGATACATCGGCAGCACCATGTAGGAGCGATCGTCGGGACGGGCGCCGAGCGCCGCGCCAAATCCGTACATGACGCGCAGCGCGCGCGAATGGGTGATCCGCGCCGCCTTGGGCAGGCCTGTCGTGCCGGAAGTATAGATGTAGACCGCCGTGTCGTCGATCGTCACGTTGCGCCGCTCGGACGCGGCCAGCGGCTCGCCCGAGAGCCTGTCGACGGCAAGATCGATGCGGGAATCCGCATTGCCGGCGTCGCCATGCGACCAGATCGCCGTCTTGGCTGTGAGGTCGGCGCGCGCGGTGGCGAAGGCGGACGCGAGGGCGCGATCGACGATTGCCGCCCTGGCGTTGACGGATTTCAGCGAATGGACGAGCGAGGGTCCGGTGAGGTTGGTGTTGATCAACGCGGTGGCGACGCCGACGCGCGCCAGACCAAACCAGATCGCCAGATATTCCGGGCGGTTAGGCATGATCAAGGCCACCGCGTCACCCTTGCCTAGCCCCTGGGAGACCGCCCATCGCGCGTAAGCGTTCGACCGCGCGCCGAGCTGCCGGTAGGTCAAAGACTCGGTTTCGTTGGCCAGCGCGGGATTGTCGCCGGAACGGCCCACCCATTCGTCGAGATGGTCGCCCAGCGTCTTGGTGGCGACGGCCGTGACCGGCTTGGTCGCCTTGACGACCCGCAGCAGCCCGCGGAGATAGGCGATCTCGCTCTTCAACGCCGCCAGCATTCCCGCGGACCTCCCCAATATGGTTCTCAACTGAACTATATGCGTTAGTGCCAGGGTACGCTGTGCCGCGTCAACCGAAAAGGCCGCCGACGCGCGGCGCCAGCGGATTCTCGGTCAAGGCGGCGAGATCGGGGCGGTCGATCTCCGGGATGCCGCGCAGCGCCCGCCACAGCGCGACGATCTCGGCTTCCGCGATTCCATCGACGATGACGACCAGTTGCGTCCGCGGCCCGCCCGATGGCCACGCGTCGAGCCGTCGCGGCGTGTGCACGAGGTGCTGCGCCCCCTGGACGACGAGCGGCTTTGCCGGATTTTTCCGGGTATGAACGAGCCCTTTGACGCGCAACAGTTTTGGGCCGGCGAGCCGATGCAGCGCGGCGAAGAATTGCGACAGCGCCGCTTCGTCGACCGGCGCGGCGTCGGAGAAGCTGAAGGCCCGCGCGCCCGCCCCATGCGCCGACATTTTCGACGCCCGGGAAGGCGCCGGCGAGGCGAGGCGCTCGTCGAGGAAATCTTTCGCCACGATGCGCGCGACATATCGCGCGGCGGGGTTGATCTCGTGGGCGAGCGCCTCCAGGGCCGAAGTTTCGGGGGCGAGATCGCGCTTGGTGATCATGACGAGGTCGGCGAGCGCGAGCTGCCGGCGCGCTTCCGGGTAGGCCGCCAAGCTCGCCGCGCCGTTCACCGCGTCGACGAGCGTGACCACGCCCGCCAGCCGCAGGCGCCGCGCCGTTTCCGGGTCGGCGATCAACGCATGCAGGATCGGCGCGGGATCGGCGAGGCCGCTGGTCTCGATGATGACGCGGGAGAAGGCCGGCAGCGCGCCGGAATCGCGGCGGGAGAACAGATCGCGCAGCATTTCGGTCAGATCCCCGCGCAGCTGGCAGCACAGACAGCCCGACGACAGCAGCGCGACTTCGCCCTCCAGCGTCTCGTAAAGCCAGTGATCGAGCCCGATTTCACCGAATTCGTTGACGATGACCAGCGCGCCGGCCAGCGCGGGGTCCTTCAGCAGCGCGTTGAGAAAGCTGGTCTTGCCGGCGCCGAGAAAGCCGGTGACGATGTGGAACGGCAGCGCGTCCGGCAGGCTCACGGGCCGACCGGAATGAGCTTGCCGAAGAACACCGGCGCGCTGGTGGGCGCGCCGGTTGGCGATCCCCCGGGCTGTTCGACGGTCACCGCGTAGGTCGCGTCGGCGACGACGGCGGGATCATAGGCGCGCAATTTGTCGGCGCGGGTGATTTGGGCGGAATCGATCACGCCGAGCGAGCGCGGCGCGCCGAGCTTGGCGTCGATGATCCACAATTCGTAGGCTTTTCCGGTCGGCGCGGGCGCGGAGACCGGGCGCACTGTGAACTCGCGCGTATCGATGTTGACGCTGACGGCGAAGGCCGGCGCGTCGGGGCTCTTCTGCAACACCGCGACGAATTCATGCGGGAGGGTCTCGCGCGTCGCCTCGCGCCCCACGGCGCCGGCGAGCACGATGGCGGCGACGAGCGAGGCGGCGACGGCGAGAGCCCGCCAACGCGAAAGTTTTACCCGCAACGCCGCGACGGGGTCGTCGCCCACGCGCGCGACGGCAGGCCGGGAGGCGGCGCGAATGCGCGCTTCGATATCGGGCAGGAAGTCGCGGGCGGCGGGAATTTCCGGCGCGGCCTCGGCGAGCGGCGCAAGCCTTTGCTCCCAGACGGAGATCGCTGCGTCGAGCGCCGCCTCGCGCTGGCGGCGCGCCGCCACAACCGCGCGCTCGGCGGGATCGAGCGTGCCGAGCGCGTATTCTGCGGCGAGCAGATCGTCTTCCGGATCGAGGCTCATGATCCCAGACAATCCCTCAACTGAAGCAGGCTGCGCCGCAGCCAGGTCTTCACCGTGGGCACCGGTTTGTCGAAACGGCGCGCCAGGGCTTCCCGGCTGTAGCCACGGTAATAGGCGAGCATCACGGCTTCCCGCTTTTCCTCATCCAGCGACTTCAGGCAATTCGTCAAGGCGGCGAGTTGTTCGCTCCTGTCGCGAACGCCGAGCGGATCGATTTGTTCCGCCGCGGGCTCGAAACCCTCGGGCATGTCTTCGAGCGACACCGGACGGACGCGGCGCACTTCGTCGAGCGCGCGATTGCGAGCGATGGTCGCCATCCACGCGATCGGGGATCCTTTCTCGGGATCGTAGTCCGCGGCCTTTTCCCAGATCTTCACGAATGACTCCTGCAGCAATTCCCCGCTCGCATCGCCCCTGGAAACGATACGGGCGACCACCCCGTGAAGTTTCGCCTGGGTCAGCTTGTAAAGCCGGGCGAAGGCTTGGGAATCGCGCTTGGCGACGCGCGCGAGCAGGTCTGCGAGCTCCGAGGGTTCGGCGCCCGCGGGCCTGGTGTTCGATGTGTCCGGCGCTCGCGTCATGCCCGCCATTTATGCCGCAAGCGGCCGGCAAAGCAACGGGCGCCCCGAAGGGCGCCCGTCTGTCGAGACTCCCAGCGTCTACAAGCGGGGACAGGCGATCAGCCAGGGATCAGGACCTTGTTGATGACGTGGATCACGCCATTCGATTGCAGGACGTCGGCGATGGTGATGCGCGCGACATCGCCCTTGGCGTCGGTGACGGTGAGATGGCTCGCGCCGCTGCGCTTGAAGGTGAGATCCTCGCCCTGCACCGTCTTCAAGGTCAGCGCGCCGCCGGCGGCGTCGATCTGCGTGGCGAGATCCTTGGCGGTGAGATGGCCCGGGACGACGTGATAGGTGAGGACGGCGGTGAGCTGGCCCTTGTTCTCGGGCTTCAGCAAGGTGTCGACCGTGCCCTTGGGCAACGCCGCGAAGGCTTCGTTGGTCGGGGCGAACACGGTGAACGGGCCGGGGCTTTCCAGCGTATCCACCAGCCCCGCCGCCTTGACGGCCGCGACCAGGGTGGTGTGATCCTTGGAATTGACGGCGTTCTCGACGATGTTCTTGCTCGGGTACATCGGAGCGCCGCCGACCATGACGGTCATTTCGGCGTAAACCGGGCCGACGACCAAAGGCGCGGCGAAAGCGAGGCCGGCGGCGAGGCACACGGCGCGGAAGTTGATCTTGGCGGTCATTGTCTTGTCTCCTCTGACGTTGATCCCTGTCTCCGGGATGCAATCGAAACGGACCGGCGCCGCCCGAAGTTTCAGAATAATCACGCTGAAAAAATAAATGCGCCGGAGCGAAACCCGAGGCGCAGCCGCCCGTACCGGTTCGGATGCCGCCCGCCTTGTCAGCGCCCAGGTTTCAGAGCAAATTCCCAGCCCAACAACCCGGACGAATCCGGGAAAGAATGGGGCCCGTGCCGATGAGCGAGACGACAGAAGTGAGGCTTCCCTCCGTCCCGTCACAAGTTCCGCTGGCGCCCGTGGAGCTTTCCGACCGCTTCGACCTGAGCAAAACCTCGGTCATGCTCAACGGCGCGCAGGCGGTCGCGCGGTTGCTGATCGCGCAGAAGGAGCGCGACAGGCGGGCGGGCTACAACACCGGCGGCTTCGTTTCGGGCTATCGCGGTTCGCCCGTCGGCGGGCTCGACCTGCAATTCACCCGGCTCGCCAAGCTGTTCAAGTCCAACGACATCCACTTCGAGCCCGGCCTCAACGAGGAATTGGCGGCGACCGCGATCTGGGGCGCGCAGCAGGCGGAGATGCGCGGCGAAGGCAAGTTCGACGGCGTGTTCGGCCTCTGGTACGGCAAGGGCCCGGGCGTCGACCGCTCCGGCGACGTGTTCCGCCACGCCAACCTCGCCGGCACTTCGCCGCTGGGCGGCGTGCTCGCCCTGATGGGCGACGACCACACCGCCGAATCCTCGACGACCGCGCATCAGAGCGATTTCGCCCTGGTCGGCGTGATGATGCCGGTGTTCGCCCCGGCGGGAGTTCAGGAGATCCTCGACTATGGCGCGCTCGGCTGGGCGCTCAGCCGCTACGCCAGCGTCTGGGTCGGCATCAAATGCCTGAAGGACACGGTGGAGTCGACTTCCGTGGTCGACGCCTCGCTCGACCGTGTCAAGCCGGTCATTCCCGATTTTCCCCTGCCGCCCGGAGGCCTGAGCATCCGCTCGCCCGACCCGATGCTGGCGCAGGAGGCGCGGCTACAGGACTACAAGCGCGACGCGGTCGTCGCCTGGATCGCCGCCAACAGGATCAACCGGACGATCGCCTCGGGCGGCGCGGACGCCCGGATCGGCATCATCACCTGCGGCAAATCCTATCTCGACGTTCGCCAGGCCCTGGACGAACTCGGGATCGACGAGGCCCGTTGCAACGCGCTCGGCCTGCGCCTCTTCAAGGTCGGCGCCGTCTGGCCGCTCGTGCCGGCCGAACTCCACGATTTCGCCCGCGGACTCGATCTGATCATGGTCGTCGAGGAGAAGCGTTCGCTGATCGAAACTCAGGCGCGTGAGGAGCTTTACGGCGCGACGCATCAACCCGTCATCGTCGGCAAGAAGGACGAGAACGGCGCCTGGTTGTTTCCCGCCAAGGGCGCGCTCGATCCCAACAACATCGCGATCGCGCTCGGCGAACGGTTGATGAAATATCATCCCGACGCCAGGCTCGGCGAGGCCGTCCTGCGATTGAAGCGCGCCGAGCGCGCCCTCGCCGCGATCAAGGAAGAGGCCGTGCGCACGCCCTATTTCTGTTCGGGCTGCCCGCACAATCGCTCGACCGTGATCCCCGAAGGGGCGCGCGCCTATGCAGGCATCGGCTGCCACTACATGGCGCAGTTCATGGATCGCGCCACCGACGGTTTTACGCAGATGGGCGGCGAAGGGGCGAACTGGGTCGGGGAAAGCCGATTCTCGACCCGCAATCACGTGTTCCAGAATCTCGGCGACGGCACCTACAATCACTCCGGCGCCTTGGCGGTGCGCTTCGCCATCGACGCGAAAGTCAACATCACCTACAAGATCCTGTTCAACGACGCCGTGGCGATGACCGGCGGTCAGCGCCACGAGGGCGGCCTGACCGTGCCGCAGATCGCCGCGCAGGTGAGCGCCGACGGCGCCAAACAGGTCGTCGTCGTCACCGACGAACCGGACAAATATCCGTCAAACATTTGGTGGCCGGCGGGGGTCACAATCCGGCCGCGCGAAGAATTGATCGAGGTCGAGAAGGAACTGAGCCAGATTCCGGGCGCGACGGTGCTGATCTACGATCAGACCTGCGCGGCGGAAAAGCGCCGGCGGCGCAAGCGCGGCGAATATCCCGATCCCGACAAGCGCGCCTTCATCAACGAAGCGGTTTGCGAAGGTTGCGGCGATTGCGGCGTCAAATCCAATTGCGTCTCGATCCAGCCCAAGCAAACCGAATTCGGCCGCAAGCGCGTCATCGATCAATCGAGCTGCAACAAGGATTTTTCCTGCGTCGACGGCTTCTGCCCGTCGTTCGTCACGGTCAAAGGCGCGCGTCCGCGCAAAACCGTGCGCGGCCTGACGGCGGCGCCTGATGTCGCCGAGCCCGAGCGGCGCGACATCCTCGATCGCCCATACGCGATCCTGGTCACTGGCGTCGGCGGCACGGGAGTCGTCACCATCGGCGCGATCCTCGGCATGGCCGCCCATCTCGAGGGCAAGGGCGCGGCGATGATCGACATGGCGGGCTTGGCGCAAAAGGGCGGCGCGGTGTTCAGCCACGTCAAGCTGGCGCGCGCGCCCGACGACATTCACGCCATCCGCGTCGCCGCCGGCGAGGCGGATCTGGTGCTCGGTTGCGATTTCGTCGTCTCCGGCGCGCGCGGCGTGCTGGCGTCCATGCGCGGGCGGGAGACGGGCGTGGTCGTCAACGCCGCCGAAGTGTTCCCCGGCGATTTCACCCGAAAACCCGACTTCTCGCTGCCGACCGAGCGCCTGAAGCGCTCGATCGATCAGGCCAGCGGCGGCGGCGCGCGTTTCGTCGACGCCTCGGCCGCCGCGACCGCGCTGCTCGGCAATTCGATCGGCGGCAACATGTTCATGCTCGGCTTTGCCTATCAGGCGGGCTATGTGCCGCTGTCGTCGGCCGCCATCCGCCGCGCCATCGAACTCAACGGCGAAGCCGTGCCGATGAACCTTGCCGCCTTCGACTGGGGCCGCGCCGCTTTCGTCCATCCGGAGACGATCGCCAACCTCGGCAAGTCGGCGGCGCCCGCGGAGCCCAGCCTCGACGAGATCGTCGCCCGCCGCGTCGAAACCCTGACCGCCTACCAGAACCGCGCCTATGCCGAGCGCTACGAAAAGCTGGTGCGCTCGGTCGCCGACGCGGAGCGCGTAAAGGCGCCGGGGCGGACGGGGCTCGCCACGGCGGTGGCGAACAACCTGTTCAAGCTGATGGCCTACAAGGACGAGTACGAAGTCGCGCGGCTTTACACGGATGGTTCCTTCCAGAAACAACTCGAGGCGTCGTTCGAAGGCGACCTGAAGCTCGAATTCCATCTCGCCCCGCCGCTGTTCGCCCGCCGCGATCCAACGACCGGGCATCTGAAGAAGATGCGCTTCGGCCCTTGGTTGATGAATGTTTTCCGCCCGCTGGCGGCGCTGAAGGTTTTGCGCGGGACGGCGCTGGATATCTTTGGCCGCACCCCCGAACGCCGCGACGAGCGGGCGTTGATTGGCGAGTATGAGGACCTCTGCCGCGAGTTGGTCGGGGCGTTGACTTCAAACAATCACGCCGCCGCCGTCGCTCTGGCCTCGCTGCCGGAGAAGATTCGCGGCTTTGGCCACGTGAAGGAAGCGAGCGTGAAGAAGACGCGCGCGGAGTGGGAGTCGGGGCTGGCGGCTTGGCGGAAGCCTGAGGCGAAGCGGCAGGCGGCGGAGTGAAAACACGGACGTCGCCGGGTTACCCCTTCTCTCGCTTGCGGGAGAAGGGTTGGCGGCCCCCAAATTGAGAGGACGCCACCGGTTAGCCGCCGACGCTGGTGTTTTGACAGAAATTGCGTTAGTGTGACGTTCGCTGAGAGGTCGAAATTTTCTATGCTGGCTCTGAGCCGGGGATGGGGCTGTCCGTTCCGGTAGTATTGAATCTCGTGGATCGAAGCGTCGCGGTCGAATTTCCTTCCGCCGAGGAGTTGGAAGCCGACTTCTCGCCGGTCGAAACCAAAATTCAATTGAAATTCGATCGAACGCAAACATAATTTGCGATTAAGACAGAAAACCTATGCCCAAAAATCGAATTACAACGGCAGGAATTTCTCGGCGACGACCCCCGGGCGGCCGGGGAGTCCCGTTTCAGTTCATCGCCTGCCGGATCGCGTCGATCGTTCTGACCACGCTGTCATCGTCGAGTTCGGGATAAATAGGCAGGCTCAACACCTCACGGGCGGCCGCCTCGGTCGAAGCGAGCCCGCCTTCGGAACGGATCAGCCGATCCTCATAGGCCGGCTGTAAGTGAACGGGCACGGGATAGTGGATATTGAAGCCCACGCGCGCGGCGCGCAGCCGGGCGCAAAGCGCGTCGCGATCCCGGCAACGCACGACATATTGGTGGTAGACATGCGTCGTCCCCTCGCGTTCGACGGGCAGGACGAGATCCAGACCGGCGAGCCCGGCGCGATAGGCCGCCGCGATCTCCCGGCGGCGGCGATTGCCAGCCTCGAGCTGCGGCAGACGCGCGCGTAAAATCGCGGCCTGAATTTCGTCGAGGCGGCTGTTCATGCCGGCGATGTCGCTGACATAACGGCGCCGCCAACCGTATTGGCGTAAGGCGCGCAAAGTCTCAAGAAGCGTGGGGTCGGAAGCGCAGACCGCGCCGCCGTCGCCGAAGGCGCCGAGGTTCTTGGTTGGGTAGAAACTGAAGGCGGCGATGTCGCCGAAGCCGCCGACGAACCGCGCCCCGACTCGGGCGCCATGCGCCTGCGCGCAATCCTCGATCAGTTTGACGCCGCGCCGCTTGCATATGTCCGCAAGGATCGGCAGGTCCGCGGGCTGCCCGTAGAGATGCACGACGATGACCGCCTTGACGCCGGCGGTCGCGGCGAGCGCCCGCTCCAGATCCGCCGGGTCCATGGTGAAGGACACGGGATCGATGTCGACGAGCACCGGCTCGGCCCCGGCGATCTCGATAGCGGCGACGGTCGCCACGGCCGTGTGCGACACGGTGATCACGCGGTCGCCGCGCCCGATGTCGAGCGCCTTCAGCGCGAGGATGAGCGCGTCGGTGCCGCTGGCGACGCCGACGGCGCCGCCATAGCCGAACATCGCGCTAAATTCGGCTTCGAACGCGTCGCCTTCCGTCCCCAGAACGTACCAACCGCTGTCGAGCACGCGCGCCACAGCGGCGTCGATTTCGCCGCGATGGGCGCGGTAGAACGCTCCGACGTCCATTTGCGGGACCGGCCGCGGCGGCGCTCGATCACACATAGGCCCTCAGATTCTGGCGATAATAGTCGATCGCGCGCGCCAGACCTTCGTCCAGCGATACCTCCGCCCGCCAGCCGGTCAATTCCCGGAACCGCGAATCGTCGGCGTAATAATCGCCGATATCGATGGCCTTGCGCTCGGGAGGGAACTCGCGAAGGTCGTATCGGGCGTCGCCGGCGATCATGACCAGCCGGTCCGCCAGTTCGAGCAAGGAAATCGGCGGCGATCCGCCGATGTTGAAGGCCCGGCCCCACGCCTGGGGACAAACGGCCGCCGCCAGGCACGCGGATACCGCGTCGTCGATATAGCTGAAATCGCGCAATTGTTGGCCGCCCCAGACTTCGAACGGCCGGTTCTCGATAATCGCGCGCAGCCATACGCCCAAAAAAGTCTGCCGCGCGTCCTTGACGCGCATGCGCGGCCCAAACGTATTGGTCATGCGCAAGGCGACGCAGCGAAGACCGTAAACGTCGTGATAGAGCGTGTGATACGCCTCGCCCGCCATCTTGTTGACGCCGTTGACGTCGACTGGGCGCAAGGGATGATCTTCGTTGACGGGCAGCCGTATGGGCTTGCCGTAAATCTGCCGCGTCGAGGCGTAGACGATGGTCGCGTTGGGCGCATGGCGCCGGCAGGCTTCCAGCAGGTTGATCTGGGCAAGCACGTTGGCGTCCAGATCGGCGATCGGATGGGTCATGGAATCGAGGTGCGAAACCCGGCCGGCGACGTTGAAGATGTAGGACTTGCCGGCAAGGATCGACTCCAGCCCCTCGGGCCGCGCAAGGTCGACCAGATGAATCTCGATCTGGTTTTCGTATCCGGCCACATTGAACAGACGCCCGCCGCAATTCGGGAGCATGGCGTCGATGACCGCGACGCGCGCCCCCACGTCGACCAATTTGCGCGCCAGATTCGATCCGATGAACCCGAGTCCGCCGATAACGAGGACCGGGGCCTGTTCAAATTGGGAATACATTTACAAATCCTCACATATCCCCACGGAAACCGACGATGGCGCGAACTGCGCCGAGCCTCCCGCGACCTGAGGGCCGTCAGGGCCGAGTTTGAAACCGCAACTCGCTGAACCGCGCCCAACCATAGGCGGGATCCTGATCCTGTCGGGTCAGAAGGAAGATCGCCAGGGATCGAGACGCGTCGGGCGCCAGATAGACGTTGAGGGTTTCGGCGCGTAGCGGCGCCAGTTTGCGCCAACCCGAAAACCCGAAGCCGGCGACCGCGGCGCCGGTAGCGATGTCGGGATCGAATTCGTCCCTGTCCGCCGGAGCGACGTGGAGCGCGAACTCGGTGGGCATCGCGCCTTGATGGGCCAGAACGATCTTCGCCGACAGTCGCCAGGCGCGGTCGGGCGCATTCGACACGATGCGGGCCACGCTGATCTTGCCGAAACTCTGGGTGTGAACCTGGACGAAGTCTTCGTCGGCATTATAGATGACCACGTTCTCGTCGCGTCCGTTGGACGAGACGCTCTTGGCGGCGCTGAAATCTATCAGCGTCACGGCGGACGGCGACGTGTCGAGAACGGCGTCCGGCGAAAGATCGTCCGTCATCGTCGTCACCCGCACCCCGGGCGGCGAGGTGAATATTCGGAACGCCAAAGGCGCTCGCAACGGTCCGCCCGTCGAGGTTCGACAACAAAACTCCGGCAAAGGCACGGGAGCGCCAAGTCCGAGCCGCCAGCCTGCGCCTTTCGAGCAGACGACGAGCTTCAGACTGAGGGCGTCGTCGTCGATGGCCCTGCCCAGGGAAAGTCGAAGCCAGCCCTGACGCGCCTTTTCCGGCTCCAGCGTCCAGGTTGCGAGCACGGCGTCCGTCTCGATGGCATGGATGGCGAACGTGAGCGGTTCGCGCGCGTTCGCCGCCGCCGCCTCGGTCCACAAGGCGATCGTCGCCACCCCAATGGAGTTGACGGGCAGGAGTTGCTCGAGCGGCTCCGCCGGCCCAGGGACAAGGATCGTTTCCAACCCGCTCGTCGCCGGCGCGCTTTCGAACTGCATCTGCGGCCGATTCAGTCCGTGCGCCGCCACGAACGTCTCAAGCGCCGAAAAACTGTTCTGGAGCCGATCGAACTCCTGCCTGTAGTCCGACAATTCGAGGATCGAGGCGCCGCGATTTCGCTTTTCCTCCCTCCATCGCCTGGAAAGCTCGACCTGGGCGATGGCGAGAATGGAGAGTTCGCTGGCTTCCGACGCCTCGAGAATCGCGATGGGACAAAACGACGCGATGGCGGTCCATGCCGAACGAAGTTCGGCCAGCCCAGGATCGCCCGAGAGTCCGATGATCGCCAACAGATCCTTCGCCTCCCACTCCGGCTTTTCCAGATCGATGCGCGCTTCCAACACGCCCTCGCGCCACAGCTCGTAGCCCCCGCTGGCCGCACGCCGACACACCAACCAGGCGTTGCCGGTCCGCTTTGCAAGATCGGAGCCAAACTTTTCAAATCCTGGGAGCAACGCGAACATCTGCGACGCCGAGCTCCTTTCGAGCTGTCCAATCCAGCGAACATGGCGCCGACGCGACCAGCTTTGTCGCTTGCCCTGAAAAGAATTGCATGTTTTCATCAAAACCATAGCGGAGGTTGTTCCAATGCGCAAACCGCAAGGCCACGTCAGTCTCGAGCCCTGCAGCCGCCGGCGCCGCGCCCATTCCTAAGCTCGAGTTGCGCGCGGACCCTCCCGGAATGTCGACCCAGACGGATGAAGGGCGGCAGACGGAAGAGATCGTCGTCGGCGTCGTCATCCCGCTGTTCAAGCACAGCGTCTTGATCGCCGACGCCGTCAGCGCCCTCGTCGCGCAGCGGGCGGAATTTCGATTCGTGGTCGTCATCGTGAACGACGGTTGCCCCTTCGCCGATTCAATGACGCAGGTTGAGGCGTTGCGGTCGCTGCGACCCGATCTGATCCGCGTCGTCGCACGGCCCAACGGCGGCCTCAGCGCGGCGCGGAATACCGGCATCGACTTTCTGCTGCGGAATTTTCCCAGCCTGAAAGCGATCTACTTCCTGGATTCGGATAACCTGCTGCGGCCGACCGCGCTGGCGCGCGCCTATCGCGCCTTGAGGGAGCATGGGGACGCCAGTTGGATCTACCCGAACATCGACATGTATGGCGTGCGCCGGAACTACGACTATTGCGGGCCCTACCTGCCGTTACGTCACTTGATACAAAACATCTGCGAGGCGGGCAGTCTCGTGCATCGCCGCGTCTTCGACGACGGCATTCGTTTCGACGAGTCGATGCGCCTGGGATTCGAGGATTGGGATTTCTGGCTGAGCGCGATGGCGCGCGGCCATCGCGGATTGCATGAACCGATGTTCGGCTTTCGTTATCGCCACCGCGGCGAAAGCATGCTTACCCATTCCAAACGCGCCACGGAAATCATCGCGGCGCACATGCGCGCCAAGCACGAAACGATCATGGCGCCGCGCGCCCTATTGGAACTGGAGGCGCGCACGGCGCCGCGCTTCGTGATCTTCCTGGTCGATGTCAATCGTGTTGTTTTCGGATTGGACGCATTGGACTTGACGGCGGCCTTGCCGCTTGAAGACGCGGAACAGGCGCTCTGGCGCGCCCTGTTCGCGCCGTCGGCTTCGCATTTCCCGCCCTATTTCCTGTTCTCGACCAGCCTCGCCGTGCGCCGGCTCGCGGAGGACGGCCTTCTCTCCTGGGTGGGGTTCGAAGCGGAAAAAGTCTTGCGCGAAAAGAACTTCGTCGGCTTCAAATTCGAAGCTTGCGACGGCCCGTCGATTGAGGTCTCGCCCGGCGGCGTCATTGGCGACTGCAGCGTGTTCGCGGTCAGGCAATACCTGATCCGCGGCCTGATTCTCGACAAGACGAGCACTTGGCTGATCAAGCTGCTGAGCGAGCCCAACGAGGTGGGCGTCGCCGTCCAGACCATTCGATTTTCCAAGGTCCGGTTTCGCCCCGTGGCGCCCTCGTTGCTCGTCTGCCTGGGCTTCATGTCGCAAATTCAGAAATGGCGAGACTCGCCCTATGCGTCCTCCTTGCCGCTTCGATGGATCTGGCGGCAGCCTTGCCTGCCGACCCAAGAATTGCATCTCGAAATGCGGCGCCACTTCGAGGGGGCGACGCTGTTTTGTCCGCCGCGAACGGGCCGGCGCAACATCGGCTTCGTGCTGCGTGTAGCCAGTTTTGGCGGCGTCGAACGCGTCGCGCACAATGTCGCTCGAGAATTGACCGCGCTGGGCGCGGCTGTGCATCTGTTCCTGATCGGCGCCCGCGACCTGACTCTGCCGAGCGAGTTCCGGGGCGTCTATGCTTCGATCAGCTTCCTCGACGCCGAGGGACCGGTAGAATGGGACTTCGACAGTCAGTATCTCGGGACGAACCTGCCTTCGACTTTCGATTCCAACGCCGCGATCCATCGCCTCGTCGCCGCGCTGAGCTGGCTCGACGTGGTCGTCAATCATCATTCTGGAGCTCTCAACGCGGCCGCGGGCGCGTTGCGGCGCCACGGCGTCGTCACGGCGACGTATCAGCACGTCGTGGACGAAACTCCGGCGCGACGCCAGCATGGTCATCCGATGCTCGCACTCGCGTTCGAGCATGGCTACGATTACGTCATTTGCGTCTCCGAACAACTGAAGCGTTGGATGCACGCGTCCGGCGTCCCCGCGGACAAATTGACGCACGTGCCCAATGCGCC
>Ga0302320_10008449_pt1 | contig 22400 bp, 18 predicted proteins | sample Bog_T0_3_FD_202130 | JGI IMG/M metagenome (GOLD analysis project Ga0302320, IMG submission 202130) | Peat permafrost microbial communities from Stordalen Mire near Abisko, Sweden - Bog_T0_3 | ecosystem: Environmental > Terrestrial > Soil > Wetlands > Peat | place: Sweden: Abisko, Stordalen Mire...
AATCAGGGTGGCGGGCGCTTTGAGTTCGGGGAGAGCGATCTGCATGCTGACTTCAGCCTACGTGAATTCCCGCAAGGGCGCAATGCGCATGACATGATGGAAACTTCGCCGCATGACTGACGAAATGAAAACCCCCAAGGGCGTGCTGCCCTCGCAGGCGCTGGAGAAAATGATCGCGAGCGGAGCCATCCACGCCCGCACCGCGTTTCTCGCCGAGCAGGTGCAGCCCTCCTCCATCGATCTGCGGCTCGGTTCGGAGGCCTATCGTGTCCGCGCCAGTTTTCTTGCCGCCGGCACGGCCACGGTTACCAGCAAACTCGAGCGCTACCGGCTGCACACGCTCGATCTCTCTCGCCCGGCCGTTCTCGAAAAAGGCTGCGTGTATATTGTCCCGCTGCAGGAAGAACTCGCGCTGCCCGCCGCCATTTCCGGCAAAGCCAATCCCAAGAGCTCCACGGGTCGCCTCGATATCTTTACGCGCCTGATCACCGATGAAGGCCGCCGCTTTGAAATTGTCCCCGCCGGATATAAGGGCCGGCTCTACGCCGAGGTAGTCCCGCGAACCTTCAGCGTGGTGGTTCGCCAAGGCGATCGCCTGTCGCAGTTGCGTTTATTCCAGGGCGAATATCTGCCCTCCGATTCGCTGCTGCGTCAACTGGCGCGTGAAGAAGATCTCATCTACATGCCGGATGAGAGCCGCGGCGAAGCGGCCATTCAGAACGGCCTGCGCCTGTCGGTCGATCTCACCGGCATAGACGGCTCCCCCATCATCGGTTATCGCGCCCGGAAGCACGCCCCGCTGATCGATCTCGCCCGCGTCCAGTATTACGATGCGGAAGATTTCTGGGACCCCATCCGCCGCAACGACAGCCGCACTTTGATTCTCGATCCCGAAGATTTCTACATCCTCGCCTCGCGCGAGAAAGTGCGCATCCCCCCCGCCTACGCCGCCGAAATGGTGCCGTTCGACCCCACCATCGGCGAATTCCGCATCCACTACGCGGGATTTTTCGACCCTGGATTCGGCTATGGATCGGGCGAGATCAACGGCACGCGCGCGGTTCTCGAAGTGCGCTCCCACGAGGTTCCGTTCATTCTGGAGGATGGCCAGGTGGTGGCCAGCCTGGTCTTCGAACATCTGCTCGAGCGGCCCAAAATGCTGTATGGCGAAGGCATCGGTTCGTCGTATCAAAAGCAGGGCCTGAAGCTGAGCAAACATTTCAAGGCGCCGGAGCATGGCTGACTTCGATGTAGTCGGAGTTGGCCTTAATGCCACCGACACCATCCTTCGTGTGCCGCGTTTTCCGGCCTACGGGGGCAAAGTGCCATTTCACGGCGAGTGCTATTCGGTGGGCGGGCAAGTCGCCACCGCCATGGTCACCTGCGCGAAACTCGGATTGCGCGCCAAATACATCGGGACCATCGGCGACGATCTGCGCGGCCGCATCCAACTCGAAAGCCTGACCGGCTCGGGCGTCAATATCGATCACGTGCAGCAGCGCGTCAACTGCCCCAACCAATCCGCCTATATCGTTGTCGATGAATCGACGGGCGAACGCACTGTCTTCTGGAGCCGGCCCGACTGCCTGACCATCTCACCGGAGCAAATCGCGCCCGAGCAGATCACCTGCGCGCGCCTGCTTCACATCGACGGCCACGATACGCCGGCCGTGGCGCACGCGGCGCGCATCGCGCGAGAACACGGCATTCCCGTCACGGTAGACGTCGACACCATTTACGCCGGCTTCGACCAGGTGCTGCCCTTCGTGGATTATCTGATTGCCAGTTCGGAATTTCCCACCCGATGGACGGGCATCGAAGATCCGTTTCACGCGCTGCAGACCATTCAGGGAAAGTTCGGCATGCGTGTGGCGGCCATGACTCTGGGAGCGCACGGGGCACTTGCCCTCACCGAAAATCGGTTTGTCTATTCTCCGGGCTTTGTCGTCAACTGCCTCGATACCACCGGCGCTGGGGACGTGTTCCACGGCGCATTCTGTTATTCTGTTTTGCAGGGCATGCCTATCGCCAATGCACTCGGTTTTTCCAATGCGATGGCGGCTTTGAACTGTACTGCGCCGGGCGCGCGCGGGCGCATCGCCAGCCTCGACGAAGCGCGGGATCTGATCGCTGACTGTGAACGGAGAAGTTCGCCAGAAATCGCCGGCCGGGCGCAAACTCACTAAATGTTCCCGCTTCGCGACGACCGCCCGACCTACAGCGCACCCATCGTCACCACTCTGCTTATCGTGGCTTGCGCGCTGGTCTTTTTTTACGAACTGACGCTGGACGATTATTCTCTCAACTACTTCATGACTCGCTACGGCGTGGTTCCCGCGCACCTGCGGCTGGCGACTCTGGTAACATGCATGTTCGTGCACGGCGGTTGGGCCCATATTATCGGGAATATGCTGTTCCTCTGGGCTTTCGGCAAGAGCCTGGAGGACGCCATGGGGCACACTAAATTCCTGGGATTTTACCTGATTTCCGGTGTGATTGCGGGGATCGTCCAGGTGGCTTTTAATCCCACTTCGCATATGCCGACCGTTGGGGCGAGCGGCGCCATCGCCGGGGTGATGGGAGCTTACCTGATCAAGTTTCCGCGCGCCCGCATCCACACCCTCGTCTTCGTCCTTATCTTCCTGACCACGGTCGACATCCCGGCCGCTCTGATCCTCGTCTATTGGTTCTTCCTTCAGTTGGTGAGCGGCTACGGTTCCATCGCCCAAACTCAAGTGAACGACCCCGGCGTAGCTGTCTTCGCGCACATTGGCGGCTTCATCACGGGGATGATTCTCGTGAGTGTTATGGGGACACGCAATCGCTACTACCCCCGCCGGCGCGATGTTTACTGGTAGGTCACTTACCAGAGATCGGGGCATGCGGCTACCAACCGCGTCCGCCACGGCTTTTCTCAGGACGGCCCAATCCTGCCCGGCGCCAGAACGCTTCTGAGCCTGGCAGCCAGCGTACCCGCCGCGTATGGCTTCTGAAGGAAGCCCGCTAATCCGGCGCCGTTGAAGCGCTCGATCACTTCCATTTCATTGAAGCCGCTCGAGAGAATCACCCGCACATGGGGACGAATAGCTTTCAAACGCCGCAGAACCTCTTCGCCACCAATGCCCGGCATGGTCAGATCCAGCAGGACCAGCGAGATACGGTCGGGCATCGCCGTGAAGATCTCCACTCCCTGCTTCCCATCGGTGGCCAGAATAGTTTCGTATCCATAATGATCCAGCGTGGCCTTGGCGGCGCGCCGCACGGTTTCCTCATCGTCGATGATCAGAATGGTCGCGGCGTCCCGCCGCGCCGCGGCCCCATCGCCCGCGCCCCGGCCAACGTCGCCGGTCACCGCGGCCGATACTGCCGGGAACAGCACCCGGAAGGTACTGCCGGCTCCCGGCGCGCTTTGCACTTCGAGCGCCGCCTTGTGGCTGCGGACAATACCCAGCACGGCGGCCAGCCCCAATCCGCGTCCCGTGAACTTGGTGGTGAAAAAAGGATCGAAAATGCGCGCCCGCGTCGCATCGTCCATCCCTTGCCCGTTGTCGCGCACTTCCAGAACCACGTATCGCCCCGGCCCGGCTTCGCCCGCCGCGAACGCCTGCCCCGGCCTTCCGGCCCCGAGCTCTTCGTTGCGCGTGGTGACCACTACTTCGCCGGAGCGGTCCGCGGGAATCGCCTCGGCCGCATTGATCACCAGGTTCATGACAATCTGCTGCAACTGCGTCGCGTCGGCCTCGACTGCGTCCAGGTCGTCCGCCAATTCAAGACGCAGACAGGCGTTTTTCGGAATGGAACTCTGGATCAGATGCGTGATCGCCCGTACGATCTCCGAGAGATCGATCCTTTCGATGATGAACCGGCCTTTCCCGGCATAAGCGAGAAGCTGCCGGGTAAGGTGAGCGGCGCGCTCGCTGGCGCTAACCACATCTTCCAGCACCGTCCGCAGATGACGTGCTTCACGGGGAAGGCACTCGATAGCCAGGCTGGCGTTGCCCATAATGCCGGTGAGCAGATTATTGAAATCGTGCGCCACGCCGCCCGCCAGTACGCCGAGGCTCTCCAGCTTCTGCGTCTGCAACAGCTCTTCGTCCTTCTGCTTCAGGCGGGCCAGATAATCGCGCACCTGATACTGGCGGCGGCGCGCGCGATGAGCCGATCGCACGCTGCTCAGCAGAGTCGCCATGCGGATAGGCCGCTCGAGAATGGTGACGTTGGCCTCGTCGCCCAGCAGTTTCAGAAGATCCATGCTGGTTTCCGTGGGGCGGCTGCCCGTGGTGGTGAGAAAGAGCAGCGGGAAATCGGACCACGCGGGTTGTTTATCGAGCGCCCTCAACATAGGAGCCAGTGAGACGCCGATCAGCGCTTCTTCGGCGAGCAGCGCCAACCCGGCCGATTCGCCCAATCGCTCCGCCAAGCCATCGACGCCCGCGCAGATGTGACAGGGAATGGTTTCGCGCTGCAGCATTTCCGTTATCAGCGAGGAGTCGCGTCCGGTGGGCGCCAGCACCAGTACGGTTTCTCCATTCTCCGCCAGCGGTGTCATTGCGGTGTCAGTTGCGCATAGGAGGGGGACAGCAGATTCTCCCGTTTGCCTTTGTATACAGGCACTCCCGTCAGCACGCCCTCAAATTCCTGCAGCGGCTGCCCGATCTCCACGCCGGCCGACGTTATATGAAATTCGCGGATCAGCCGCTCGTGGCCGCCGGTGCGTTTCTTTATCACGGCGACTGCCTGTTTCACTTCACCGAAGGCTTCGAAGTAGCGCAGGAGAATTACCGTATCGGCCAGATAGGTCACGTCGACTGGCGATTGCATGCTGGTTCCCATCAGGCCATGCTGGGCCAGCACCATGAGAGTGAGCACACCGCGCTCATTCAGAAAAACCAGCAGTTCGTGCATCTGAATCAGCAGAAAACTTTCGCTCGGCATCGCATTCAGATAACCGTTCATGCTGTCGATGATGACCACGCGGGCGTCTCCGTCCTCCGCCGCGCTGCGCACCTTATGCGCGAACTGGCCGGGCGAAATTTCCGCCGGGTCGATCTGTTCCACCACGATGTGTCCGCTTTCCAGATGACTGCTCAGATCCATGCCGAGCCCCTGAGCGCGCTCCAGAAAATTCTCCCGGGTTTCTTCGAAGACGTAACAAACCACTTTCTCACCATGGCGCGCCAGGGTCTCGGCGTACTGTGTTACGAGAGTCGATTTCCCCGAGCCCGCGGGACCCATCACCAGGGTGCTGGTCCCATAGTGAATGCCCCCGCCCAGCAGCGAATCGAGCGCCTGTATCCCGCTCAGCGCGGCTCTCCGTGGAGTCGGTGCGAGCGCCTGGTCCTGGCGGTGCTGGGAGGCCACCAGCCGGGGATAGACCACCAGACCGCCCTGTTCGATGCTGAAATCGTGGTATCCTTCGCGGAATTGCAGACCGCGCATTTTTGACACGGTGAGCCGCCGCCGCGCACCCCCATACTCGACGGATAAGCGCTCCAGAAGGACGACTCCGTGCGAAATGCTTTGCAGCTGCAGATCCGTCTCTTCGGACGTGCGGTCGTCCAGCAGAATCACCGTACACTTCCGGCCGGCGAAGAATTGTTTCAGAGCCAGAACCTGGCGGCGATAGCGCAGAGGATCGCGCGCCAGCAGACGCATCTCCGAAAGCGAATCGAAAACCACGCGGGAAGGCTGGGTCGTGTTCACCAGTTCGCATATCCGTTTGGTGGTTTCGCTGAGTTCTACTTCCGCCGGATGAAAAACCGTGTACTGGTCTTCGCCCTGCAGGCGTTCTTCGAGTGAGTTCAGCTCAAAAAGTCCGATTCCTTCGAGCGACCAGCCATGCGATGCGGCCACCGCGCAGAGCTCATTCTTGCTTTCCGAAAGCGTGACGTAAAGGCCGGTTTCCCCGTGCCTGCGTCCTTCGAGCAGCCATTGCAATGCCAGTGTGGTCTTGCCGGTTCCAGGATCGCCTTCGATGAGATAAAGGTGGTTCTCGGGAAATCCACCGCCCAGAATGTAGTCCAGTCCGGGGATTCCGGCCCCCACTCGCCGTTCTCTGTTTCCTGCCGAAGCGTCGGTCAATCGGTCCCCTCCTTTGCGGTGAAGCGCTGAACACGAAAAGTTCCATTCCAAACGCGCTGAAGCCCTGCGATGTATGTGTTCTCACATTGCATAATGTGTTGATATATGGTCGATCTGCTGGCGATTGCCGCCCACCCCGACGACGTGGAACAGACCTGCGGCGGCGCCATGCTCCGTATGGCCGAGGCAGGCTACCGAACCGGCATCGTCGACCTGACCGCCGGCGATATGGGGACGCGCGGATCGCCCGAAATCCGCGTTGCCGAATCCTTAGTCGCGGCCGGAATCCTGAAGGTTTCTCACCGCGAGAATCTGCATTTTCCCGACGCGCGCCTCGAAAATTCCCTTGCGGGGCGCATGACACTGGCACTCCGTATCCGCGAGTTGCGTCCCCGTACCGTGATCCTGCCGTATTGGGAGGGCCGGCATCCCGACCATTACCGTGCCTCCGGGATCGGCTACGAGGCCTGCTTTCTGGCGGGCGTGAGGAAGATCGATCAGTATACCGAGCCGCATCGCCCGCATAAGATTATTTACGCGTCCATTTATGCGAATGTCACGCCGTCGTTCGTTGTCGACATCACGCAGTATTTCGACCGCCGTATGGAATCCCTGCTGGCATACCGCTCGCAATACGGCTCGGTCCATTCCGGTCCGGAAGACCACGGGCCGACGCTGTTTCCCGACGAGGCTGAGATCCGCGAACGCCTCGCCGCCATGGCGCGTTTTTACGGCAATCTCATAGGCGTCCGGTACGGTGAGCCATACGTCGTCAAGGAGACTATGCGAATAGACGATGTGGTCTCGCTGCCGGTCCGGACACTATAGATATAAATGGTCAATTGGTTGGTAATCGGCATAGGCGACGTTACGCGGAAGCGCGTCATCCCCGCAATCTTAAGCGAACCGCGGAGCACTCTGCGCGGATTGCTGACGCGCGATCCCGCGAAAGCCGAGGCCTATGCAGGTGTGCGCAGTTCTACTACGATTGACGAAGCTCTGGATGACGCTGGCATCGATGCCGTGTACGTGGCGTCGCCCGTGGCACTGCATGCGCCGCAGACTATCGCCTGCCTGCGTGCCGGTAAGCACGTCCTGTGCGAGAAACCTTCGGGGCTCAATTACGCGGAAGCGCAGTCCATGGCCCAGGCGGCGCGTGAAACCGGTCGCTTGCTGGGTATCGGCTACTACCGGCGGCTTTATCCCAAGCTGATTCGCGCCAAACAGCTGATCGCGGAAGGGGCCATCGGGCAGCCCCTCGTCGCCGAATCCAATTGCCACGGCTGGCTGGAGAATATGAATCGCCCCTGGCTGCACGACCCGGCGATTGCCGGCGGTGGACCGCTCTACGACATCGGCTCCCATCGCATCGACGCGTTTAATTTCCTCTTCGGCGAGCCTGTGCGCGCGGTGGGCATGCTCTCGAACGTGGTACATCGCCTGCAGGTGGAAGACTGCGCCACCGTGCTGGTTGAATATGCCAACGAGGTGCGCGGCGTAATCGATGTGCGCTGGAACTCCCGTGTGGTGCGCGATCAGTTTCGCGTAATCGGCATCGAGGGCGAGATGAACCTCGACCCTTTGAGCGGCCCCGCTCTGCGCTATGGCGGTAAGGACGAGATGCTGCCGGTCCACCAGAATGTTCACTACCCGTTAGTGGAAAACTTCGTTAATGCGGTTCTCGATGGCGCGCCGCTGGCTTGTCCGGCCGACGAAGCCATTCGGACCGATTGGGTCACCAGCCTGGTCAAATGAAGTTTTTCTATTGACTTCATCGAAATTATCGAACGGGTATAAGGATCTCCCTGACACTCTGGTTATGCCTTTTTAAGTCCCTGGTTCCTAAACTCAACTCGAAGTGGGAGGTTCACCCTAACTAACTGCAAAGCCAGTAGTAACTGTTCGGTCTACGGGCAACGGGAGAGGGTGGGAAGAGGAAAAGGAACGTGAAAATCTATATGATCGCCAGGACTGGTGAAAGGTTTAATCGGCGTCTCAGGGATACGGCCGGGATAATCGCTTTGATGTTCGCGGCCGGAATAGCCAGCGCTCAGGTACCTATGGGAACCATAGTGGGAATGGTAAAAGATCCCGCGAAACTTCCCGTCGGCGGCGCAACGATTATCGCGGCTAAGGAAGGCGGCGGTATTCGCAGCACGATTTCAAGCAGCGACGGGGTGTATTCATTCCCCGATCTTACGCCGGGAACATATACGGTAAAGGCGCGAACGCAGGGTTACCCCGACGGCATAGTCTCCTCGCTGAAGGTTATCGCGGACGACGCGACGCGAGCCGATATTACGCTTACGGCGCCCGCATTGATTTCAAGAGACGCCCCGCAGACCGCGAGCCCGGCCCCGATCCCGGCAAGCCCAGCTCCAGCCGTGGCTGGCGCGAGTTCGAATGTCGCGCCTAAGTTCTGGCCGCGGCTGGCCCATGAAATCGTGACCAGACCGCAACCCGGCGATCCGGTTGCCGTGGCTTCATTGAGCCCGCCGCCGGCCGCCGCGTTCGATAAACCGGCGGCTGTACCCGACACTCCGCAGGGTCCGTCGGCACAGGGGCCCGCCGCTCCGGGACCAACCCCGCAAGCTCCAGAGGCCGCGCCTGCCGCTCCGGCGGTGGACAATGTCACTCCATTTGGGGATTACGACTGGACCTGGCTGAACGGTAACACCCGCCAGCACGATTCACCGCTCGATTCGAAATACTTCAGCGGAGAGTTCCGGGCGGATACCTTCTACGGAGTCGATTTCAACCAGCCTGTAGACCACTCCATGGGCGGATCGAGCGAAGTGTTTCGCAACGGCGAGGTCCAGCTTGAGGACTTGTCGATCGGCGGTGATTTTCACGATGGCCAGATGCGCGGCAGAGTCCTCGCGCTGTTCGGTATGTTCTCCGCGACCACGGTGCGCAACGACGCCAGCCCCGCTGTCGGCCAGTGGGACGTTCGCGCCGCTTACAAATACGTATCGGAAGCCTATGGCGGATACCACTTCAACGTACAGCACGGACTCAACGTCGACGCAGGTATCTTCGTTTCGTACGTCGGTCTCTTCAGTTATCACAATTTCGATAACTGGGCCTACCAGCCGTCGTATGTTTCATCTAACACGCCATGGTTCTTCAACGGCGTACGCATACAGTGGTTCCCCACCAATCACCTGAAAATCGAACCCTGGTTTATCAACGGATGGCAGTCCTATAACAAGTTCAACAGCCACCCAGGCGTGGGCGGGCAGCTTAGATGGACCCCGAAGCCCTGGCTGAATATCATTGCCAACCAATACGGTGTCGGCACAGACACCCTTGGAGTTCCCAACCGCCAGCGGTATCACACCGACGACAGTATCGAGGTTATGTACTACAACCATCCCAAGACGGGTAACGGCATCGATAAGATGGCGTTCACGTTCACCGGCGATGCGGGATGCGAAGCCGGCGGTGGGGTGACCTGCGCCGGCGGAAAAGCCGGCCCCCGCCAGGACTTCCTGGGCTATATGGCTTACAACCGCTGGTGGTGGCACAAGGACCTTTTCGGCTTGACCCTCGGCGGTGGGCAGATCGACAATCCGGGCCGATATCTGGCGCTGGTACTGCCCATCAATGGCGCGGATGCGATCTCCGGCACGCCCTATTTCCCGGAATATCCCGGGGCCTCGTTTAAGGCTTGGGATGGCACGATTACGCTCGATTGGATGCCCAGCCAGTTCGTCACATTCCGGACGGAACTTGGCTATCGCCATACCAACGTACCCTATTGGTCCGGCAGGCACGGAATCACGCCTCCGGGAGGCAATAACGGTTCTCCGGCGGACTTCGTCTGTTCCAACGGATCCTCGTCCGGTCAGACGGTTTTGGGACCCGCCGAAGTCGCCTGCGGCGGCGGACCGAGCAGCATCTGGTACCCCGACCTGCGTGAAGGTCAGGGATTGCTGGATTTCGCCATCATGGTCAAACTCTAGCCTCATGGGCCAGCGGCTCGGAACATGCTCTTGTGTTTCTGAGCCGCGGTCTCCCTTGAGGCAGTGCATATCTTCACCGGATGAAAAGCAGCACGAATGAGGAGCGGTCTTATGAAGAGATGGAGATTAGTGTGCGCCGTCTGCGCCATGATGGCGCTGTTCGGAACGGTGGCAGCTCAGAAAGTAGACAAGAGTGCCAATAAGACGGAGAGAAGTGTTGCTCTGGGCGAAGTTGAAGTCAAACAGTTGTTGCTCCTCATGGACACGGACAAGAACGGAAAAATCTCCCGCCAGGAATACATGAATTTCATGGCTGCCGAGTTCGACCGGCTGGACAGCGACAAGAGCGGCGAACTGGACGTCAAAGAGTTGACAAAGTCGCAATTCCGGGCAAGCCGTCCGGCGCCCGGCAAGTAAGTTCGCAAATTCCGGGAAGTGTGCGAGGATAATATTCACTATGCGACGATTCCTCTGCCGTTTCCCGCAAATGTTCTGGCTGCTCCCGGTTTCCGTAGTGGCTCTTCTGGCCGCCGATGCCCCCTGGAAAAACAAGCCTGCCTCGGACTGGACGGTCGAGGACGCTCGGGAGATTCTTTCTGACTCGCCTTGGGCAAGATGGGTTAACGCGGGGTTGGCTCGCCGCGAGAGCGAGGACGAACGGAGGGAAGGCGGCAACATGGGTCAGCCGAAGGGCGTCGGTTACGACAACGTCGGCACTAAGTACGTCAGGCCCCAACTGGACCTCAAGACTATTTTCACCAAAGGCTATACGCCACCCCCGCCCGAGGCCATCAAGGTGCTCATCCGCTGGGAGACCGCTCTTCCCATACGCGTGGCGGAGTTGAAGTTCGGCGAAATCGAGCCTCCCACTCTCGAAGGCGATGGGTATAAGGTCGCTGTATACGGGATTCCGGGAGGGGTCTTCAAGGGCGATCCATTAAAGTTGGGAGAGCCGCTCAAAGCCACGTCATTTCTAAAGCGCGAAGGGAAGCCCAATGTGAAGCCGCTCAGAGTGGAAGTGTTCAACCGCAGGGATGGTTTGGCGGTTGTCTATCTGTTTCCGCTCTCGGCCGAGATCAGCAAGAAGGACCCATGGGTCGAGTTCGATGCGCAGATCGGACGTGTAATTATCCAGCAAGCCTTCAATGTCGGGGATATGCAATTGCGGGGCGAACTGCAACTGTAAGTTTCGTTTCGACTATTGAGCGGCGTTTTCGTCAAATACGCCTTCCAGAGTTTCGCCTGGGCCGGCCGGATAGTATTTCATTTCGCGGGAAGCGCGCGTCTGTATACCTGTTTTTGGTTCGATATCGACAACATCGATGGTCCGTTTCACGCGGCGCATGTTTTTCACCGATCCCTCCAGGCGCCACACCTCCTGCCGGCACCTTACCGTTCCATCGGGCGCGGCCGGCGAATGGGTCCCCCGCATACGAACAATTACGTCTTTCATAAAGGCGGGGAATTGTGCGTCGGGCCGCGAAACATCCGGCGGCAAAGCTTTCAGCGCGTCGCGTGCCGCGGATCGTGTTGAGGCGATCTCGGTGTCCGATCGGTTCAGCGCCTCCAGCAGAGCGCGGGAATCCCCCTCGGGGGTTTCCCGCTCGAGAGCGGTCCCGTTGGCCCACGCAGCCAACGCCTCGAGCGCGTCGGCCTTTTGGGCAGCTCGATCCACTGCGCGCCGCACCTCATTCTCGGAATTGAGAATGGCTTCCGACCGTCCCAGATGACCGCGAATGGCGAAGAGAGTTTGGCGGAAGTTATCGGGCAATTCGTCGTCGAGCGACGCATCGCTGCGCGCCAGAGCCTCCCGCAGGCGCGTCTTGAAAGACACTACTGCGTCGTCAAGTTCTTCGCGCGATTGAGACGTCTCAAGGGTCGCCGCCGCCATGTCCTTAAGGGAAGGCGCGCTGGCTGTTTCCGGTAATTTTGCCCGCGAAATGTAAACGCGCCCCCGGGAGTTATAGACTTCGTCCAGTTCGCCCGAAAATTCGCGATTCTCATAGCGTCTGAGCAGAGTCTGCTGCCCGGTTGCGGTATCCACCGCCACAGCCCAGCGTTTCACCGACGTGGTGCCCTGCCGTTGCTCCCAATCTTCCTGATAAAAAAGGTGTCGGCCCTGCCCATCTTCCATTCCCGAATCCATCAGGGTGACGCGGCGAAAGGCCTCATGGATCAGGGTAATTTTCTTTCCCCGCTCCACGCGGATGGGCAGTACGACATCGTCGCGTGTGTTCATTGGTTGCGGCAGGTCCGGGACCTTGGTGCCGTCGTTCTTCCCAACCGGCAGGGCTGTGCCGGTCAGGCTCCAGGTTCGATCCATCTGGTCTTCCGGCGAATCGATCTCCGGCAAGTCGACTGGTAGAACCGCCAATGCCTTTTTCGCTGCCTCGGTGGCGGCATTGCGCGCCTTCAGCAATTCCCCTCGCTGGCTTTTCGCCTCGACTTCAGTCCGGGAATTCAGTTCTTTCGCGGAGATCATGAGGAATTGCCGCATAGCGTTATTACTCTGGACAACGCGATTGCGCGTCTCCGCAATCAGGCTCTGTATCCGGTCGCAGTCGATGAGAGCGGCTGGCTCATAACCCGTCCTGCGGGCGGAAATCATGCGCGCGGTAAGGAGCTTCTGCACGGCCGGCAGGGCGAGGTCGGCCGGCCCGCTGAGAATATCGGCGTCCGCACCAGGAATCCGCCGTCCGTCCGCGGAGCGGTAGCCGCGGTCGTGCAGGGCGATTTCGCGATCCAGATGAGCCTCAAATTGTTTGACGGAATCGGTGAGTTCGCCGGTGATCTGGCGAAGAGCGGCGATCATTTTATCGGGGGCTTCCGCCCCGGCTACGGACTGCGTTTCCTCGCCTGCCCCCGCAGGTAACGCACCCAGCGCCAAGAGGGCTCCAGCAACCCAGGCTTCGAGCATCGGATGGCGCGTTCGCATGGCTGACGGCCGCAAACACATTCTGCCACACTTCGCGGCCGCGCGCCTTCCCTCAGCATTTGGCGCGGAGGAATTCGAACACTACGTAGCCGACCGCCGTCACCGCCATGCAGAAATTGGCCGGTGTCGGAATGTCAGCCAGTGCCCACGCCAGATCCATCTGCCGGCCCAGTCCCGAGCGCTCATATTCGCCTCAAGAGATTCGAGTAAAACAGGAAATACGATAAGACGATCTCGATAGTCGCTCGCCAGGTGGCCTTCTTCACAATCGGAAGTCTGGCAAAATCCGGCCGCGTTTCGCGTGTTCCGGCGGGGCTTTCCTTATCCCGCAGAGTGACTTCACGGACTCCTCATGCCGATCTGCAGCATGAGAAAAAAGTCATCAATCGCACTGTGCAACTGCAGACGCAAGTATCGGTTAATATGCTTTATTTCATATATTTACCTAATTGGCGTGCCGGCGATGCCGGGCATACTGATGAACTTTTTCTATCTCCCTCATAGAAAATTTCGTCATGCCATGTGTGAATTCCTTATCGGAAAGTTATGCGTTCCTCAGCTTCGGATTTCTAAACTCGGGCATTCAGCACAAAACACCGGATGACCAAATACCTTATAGCCATCTCTGTATTCCTGCTGGGAACCGCTGCACTCGAGGCGGATTCATTGTGCACGATCTCAGGCGTAGTCCGCGATAAACAGAAGACCGTGGTTACGGCCGTCGTCATCACCGCGAAAAAGCTCGACGACGGCAGCATCCGGAAAGCTGTCTCTGGACCCGATGGCGCCTGGCGGATCCCCGAGATCCCTTCCGGCACCTATTCGCTCACCGCGGAGAAAGAAGGCTACGCGCCACTCGCCGCCTCATCGCTGCAGGTCGAGCCTGGCAAGGCGGTGGCGTATGACGTCACTATCGATCCGGCTGTCACCAACATCGTCACGAAAGGTTTCTGGGGCCGTTTGGCAAAGGCCTATGCGGACGATTGGCATGACCGCGGCGGTGGCGGACCGGATCCCAAAGTCCGCGGATATCAGGCGCCCGAATCGAATCCGCCGTATCCCTTCACGGTGTGGCCTTATGGCGGCTCGCCCGTGATTGGTCAGCCCAATACCAATTTACCGCCGTTGATGGCGGCTCTCTACAACGGCCCCCATGGTGAATGGTGGCAGAACAGCAAGATCCAGATCTACGGATGGGTCGATACGGGCTTCAATGTCAGCAGTTCCAACCGGGGCGAGTTTGCCAACGCGCCGGCCGCCTACGACATCAAACCCAACACCATCACGCTCGATCAGGCGGTTCTCTACATCGAGCGCGTGCCCGACACTGTGCAGACGGACCATTTCGACTGGGGCTTCCGCTTGAGCGGGCTGTACGGGCAGGATTACCGGTACACCACTTCGAAGGGCATCTTCAGCAATCAGCTACTGGGCAAGAACAGTCTTTACGGTGCCGACCCCGTCATGGTATACGCGGACCTGTATTTTCCCAAAGTGGCGGACGGGATGAACGTGCGCATCGGCCGCTATGTTTCGCTGCCCGACATCGAGGCGCAGCTGGCGCCGAATAATTATACCTATAGCCACTCACTCCTTTATATCTACGATTGCTACACGCAGAGCGGTATCAACGTCACCACTAAGCTCAGCGATCACTGGATGATCCAGACCGGACTGTCGGGCGGTTGCGACTCCGCCCTGTGGACCAAAGACGCGACACCTACCGGGACTTTTTGCGGGAGCTATACGTGGAGCGAGGGCGGAGACAACTTCTACGTGTGCGCGAACTCGGTCAACAAGAATAAGTACGCGTACAACAACCTCGCCGCCTATTACCTGACTTGGTATCACAAGATCAATTCCAAGTGGCATTTCGATACCGAGCTCTGGTATCAGTACGAGAGAGACGTGCCCAGTATATTCGGCACCGCCCCGATAGAGAACGGGGCCAACGGCGCGTGGTGTAACCCCGGACAGCAGTATTGCTTCGCTCCCGAGTGGGCGACGACAAATTATGTAGAGCGGCAGTTCGGTAAGAAAGACGCGCTGTCGATCCGTAATGAGGTTTTTGACGACCTGAAGGGCCAGCGCACCGGCACCAAGACCTTATACAGCGAACACCTGATCTCGTGGACGCATTTCATCGGGACGAGCCTCCTGTTCCGTCCGGAGATCCGCTATGAACGCTCCTACGATAACCCGGCCTATGATCTGCAGACCAAGAAGAACCAGGTGATCGTAGCCGGCGACATGGTCTTTTTCTACTAGAACTACAACATAAGGATTTACCAATATCGGGATAGCTGGCACTTCAGCCTTTTCCTCAGGAAATCCTGTGATCCGGTGACTCTCGGCCAACCCTTCATTTTGTGAAACTATCCAGATCTATATATTCTGTTTTTAGTAAGTTACCGATTCTCACCAGATATCGGCCCTGTGCCGTCTTGATGAATTTTTTCTATGTCGACCATAGAAACAATCATGAAGGTATTAGTAAAAACCTCATTTTAAACTTATGCGTTCCTCATTTCAGGAACTTTAAACTCGACTCACGGTGGATTCAACCTTATGACAAAACTCACAATCGTGATGTCAACCGCTCTGTTCTGGACCGCAACTGTACTGAATGCCCAGTCGTCATTCGGGACCATTGCGGGACTCGTGAGGAACCCGGCGAAAGCTCCAGTCGCCGGGGCCATGGTTACCGCGACAAAGCTCGATGGCAGCACGATCCGCACAACTATTTCCGGCAGCGACGGATTATATACATTTTCCGACGTGGCGCCTGGTCCCTACTCGGTGGTAGCGCAAGCCGACGGCTATCCCGACTTCACCGTTCCAACGCTTCAAGTCACAGCGGGCAAGGCCACAAGGGCCGACATCGCTATGACTGGAGCTATGAACGCGCCCGCAACCATTTCTTCCGTGAGCCCTGTCAGCTCGAATCCCATGCCTCAGGTTGCGCAGGCGAGTACCTCCGAAACGGCATCAAGCACTTCGGGTAAATTCAAGGAACACATGAGCTGGAAGGATATCGTGCTCGGCGCCAAGGCGAAGAGCGATAGCGATTCCGATCCCGTTCTGACGACATCGCTCGCACCGCCGCCGGCAGCAGCTTTCGATCCGCCGTCCGCCAGTGCCGCCGATTCGGCTCCGCAAGCCCCGGCCGCCGCGCCTGCCGCTGGTGGACCGCAGGCTCCGGCTGAACCGGCTCCTCCGGCCGCGGCTCCCGTGGACAACCAGACTCCGTTCGCTTATGGAGACTTTACCTGGATGAACGCGGTATCGCGCAATCACGATTCGGTTCTCGACGGAAAGTATTTTTCGCCTGAGATCCGCGCCGACGTCAATTACATCTACGATCAGTCTCACCCGATCGACCATACTCTCGGCGGTACCACGGAAGGTGAGCGAACCGGTGAAATCGTCCTCCAGCAGCTCAACGTCGGCGGAGACTTCCACTGGGATCACATGCAGATGCGCATCCTCTCCCAGATCGGCGCCACCGCCACCGCCGTTCCCCGCAATGACGCCAGCAATGGCGGCTTAAACGGTCAGTGGGATCTTGCCGACGCCTACCGGTACATCACGGAAGGCTACGCCGGGTATCACATGGACGTGCAGCACGGCCTGAACATTCAGGCCGGTATCTTCATGTCGTTCATTGGTCTCTACAGCTACTACAGCTTTGACAACTGGGGCTATCAGCCGTCCTATGTGTCGTCGAACACGCCGTGGTTCTTTACCGGATTCCGCGGTCAGTGGTTCCCGACCAACAAGCTGAAGTTCGAACCCTGGATCATCAATGGCTGGCAGTCTTACGGCAAGTTCAACGGAAGGCCTGGAATCGGCGGTCAGATTCTTTGGCGCCCGACAACCAACCTTGACTTCGTCTGGAACACCTATGGTCTGGGTCAGGATACGCTCGGCACCCACCGCACACGTATCCACGAAGACGATTCGATGGAATGGAAGTACTGGGAAGATCCCAACAAGCTGATGCATCGGATGGCGTTCTCGTTCACCTGGGACGAAGGCTGCGAAACCGGCGGCGGCACCTATGTGAACAACATCAATGCGCCCGCCGGCAAGGTGCAATGTTTCAATAACAAAGGAGGCGTGCCGGCGCAGAACTTCCTCGCCGGGATGTTCTATCAACGCTTCTGGTTCGATCATGACAAGTTCGGCGCCACCATCGGCGGCGGATTTATCACCAACCCGGGCCGTTACCTGGTTCTGCTGCCGCCGATCAACGGCGCCACGGCATCCACCGGGACGCCCTACTTCACGGAAAATCCTGGCCAGAAGTTCGCCGGCTACGATTACCAGCTCACCTTCGACTGGATGCCGACGCAGTTCGTCACCTGGCGTGCTGAGTTCACCGAACGCGGCACCAACGTTCCGTATTGGTCCGGCGCGGGCGGCATGACGCCTCCCGGCGGCAACAACGGCAACCCAGCCGCTTACGTGTGTAACGACGGCACCTCTTCCGCGACGGGAGCTTGCGGCGCGGATGGCGGTCTCTGGAAACCGGATCTCAAGAAGCAGGAACTCCGGTGGACCTTCGCTCTGATGGTTCACCTCTGATCCATTAACAACGCTGTATGGCGGGACAGGTTGACCACTGCAACACGGTCAAGCCTGTCCCGTTTTTTTTGCCCATTCGACGATCGAGTAAGCTGAGAAATATATATGCACCCGAAACCCCGTCTCCTCCTGTTGGCGGTATCTTTTTCGATCTGCTCGCTATGGGGACAACAAGCCGTCGTCAAGCCGGAAGCCTTCGTGAAGATCGACGAGCAGAATTATTGCTTCGCCCGTCCCCGCGCGTTGGAGGTCGAGCGGATGCCTCAGTCGACCCTGGTATTGCGACTGCGTCTTCAGCTTGCCTACCGGAACACCGGACCCCGGCCGCTGATTATTCCCATCCAGCACGACCAGTCGGCTTACACGGCCCTCAAGCCGGGTGTCATGACCAAACAAAAGGGAGTGTTCCGAAGCCCGCTGGCTCCTAAGATCGACCTGATGAAGCATCTCCCGCCCGACGTGAGCCCGGACAATCCGGTCGATCCGCCGAACGATGTCTTCTCCATCATCCCGGCTGGCGGCGTCTTGAATTACCCGATCCATGAGGAAGTCCAGTTGACGATCTATCACAAGTCGGATCTCCACAGTCAGGACTTGCGTGGCCACCGCGTCTATCTGCGGCTCGAACTGGAACAGCAGCCGATATCTCCCGACCTTAAGGCAAAGCTCTCGGATATGTGGACGCGCATCGGCGTGCCGTGGACGGGAAAGCTGCGGACGAACACCTTGGCTATCGATGTTCCCGCCGAGCCCGACGCGAAAGGGCTGTGTGTCGATAAGAAAGACGAAGGCCCCAAACCCCAGTACACGCCTCTACAGCCGCCTAAATGAAATCCTTGGATTGGGCTCATTAATTTTATCGTGTCTGTATAAGGAGGATCCTTATACAGACTACAGACCTTCTTAATGACAGTCGCCCTACACTCGAACTAAGTCGAGGGCGGCTGCAATGCGTCGATACCTGTACTCTTTTCTTGCCACTTATTTAACTCTCATGCCGGCGGCCGGACAGTTTCGTGAGAATATGTTCGATGCCCCTGTATTCAACGCGGACGCGAAGATTGTATTAGTTCCGACTACCGTACTTGACCGCCGCGGAGCTATTGTAAGTGGACTGCGCGCCGATGCTTTCACGGTAATGCAGGATAACCTGCCGCAACGCATTGCTTCATTCGGCGAACAGGATGTCCCGGCGTCGCTTGGAGTTGTCTTCGACACCAGCGGAAGTATGAGCGGCGTTCTTCCCGAAGCGAAAACCGTGATGCGGACTTTCTTCGAAGCTTCAAATCCCGAGGACGAAGCCTTTCTCTTCACCGTCGCCTCGAAGCCTAACCGCGATTCCGGTTTCACGCAGGACTTCGATTCACTGGTCAACCACATGGTCTTTGCCGGCGCCCAGGGCAGCACCGCATTGGTCGATACCATCTACGCAGCCCTGTTGCAAAGTCGCACGGCTCATAACCCGCGCAAGGCCATCCTGGTGATTTCGGACGGCATGGATAACCACAGCCGCTATTCGGCGCGCGAACTGATATCCGCGGCGCTCGAGGCCGACTTACAGATCTACTCCATTACTGTCTACACCCCGCCGATGACGAAGAAGCCCATCGAACTCCGGGAAGAGCGCGAAGGTATGGCGTTCCTCGAGGAAATTACCCGGCGCACCGGCGGCGTTCAACTGGTGGTTCGCAACGCGCATGAAATCGACCAGGCAGCGCACGATGTGGCACGCGCCATCCGGGATCAGTATCTGATCGGCTATGTTCCCGAGCATGCCGAAGCCAACGGTCAGTGGCACACCATAAAAATCAAGCTCAACGTAGCCAACGCCAAGGCGTACGCGCGCTCCGGCTTCTTCGCCAAGTAGACCGCTCCGTCTCCTTTCCACCCTCTCTATCCCTCCAATTCAAAAAATCTATTTCCGAAGGTGCGTCTCGGAACGTAAACTGAACTTTTCCGTTACATGATGATTTCATGAGTTTATTGTGTTAAAAACATGAGTTTATTGTGATCGGGACGGATTCGGGGCACCCCGTGCGTGTCCACTCAAACAAGGAGACGACTATGAGAATAGCCCTTTGCATTCTTGCTCTTACGGTATCCGGATGGGCAGCTGAAGTGGATCCAGGTCAGGCCACCCCAACTCCCGACGCAGCCGCGGCGCCTACTGCGGGCCAAACTACGCCAGCCACGCCCGCTCCAGCGACGCCCGACGCCCCTAAACCGGCGGATGCCACACCTCCGGCGCCGCCGCCCAAATACGACGGTTGGGCTTTCAGCGGACTGGTCGATGGCTACTCGACCTATAACGGCATCAATCCGCCCATGAGCGCCAACCTGCTGCAGAATTTCGATCTGCACAGCGGCGCCCCGCGTCTGAGTCTGCTCAAGGCCACGGTCGACAAATCCGACAAGGTTTTCGGTATCCACATCGACGTGGGGCTGGGCGAAACCATGCGCCTCATCCACGCAGGCGACGTCGCCGCGCAGCAGCATCAGGGCCTTCGCTACGTCGAACAGATGTATTTAATCGCCAAACCCAATCACACACACGGCACGGAGATCGATTTCGGCCAGTTCGTAACGTCGGCCGGCGCCGAAGTCATCGAAAGCAGTTCCAACTGGGATTACACGCGCTCTCTGTTATTCGCGCTCGCCATCCCTTACTATCATTTCGGGATCAGGACCTCGACCCCGGTTACCAAGACACTGACCCTCGGCGTGCAGGTAGTCAACGGTTGGAATACGATCTGGGGCAACCATGACTTCCAGAACGTGGGCATCACGGCCGCCTACACCAAGACTAAGTACACCTACAGTGTCAATTACTATGTGGGCAAGAGCGACCTTGGTACCCATGTGGGCGAACGTAACCTGATTGACACCACGCTGCTGCTGACGCCGACCGGTAAGCTGAACTTCTACATCAATGGCGATTACGGGCGCGACAACAATTATGGCGGCGGCTACAACGATTGGTACGGGCTGGCCGGCGCGGGCCGCTATCAGCTGAGCAAGGTCTTCGCCATTGCAGGACGCCTTGAATGTTTCGACGATCCCGGCGGCTTCTCCACCGGACGCAGACAGACCCTAAAAGAAGGTACTGCCACCGCCGAGGGGAAAGTCAACGATCACCTGGTGGCGCGCCTCGAATACCGTCACGACCAATCCAATCAGGCTTTCTTCGAAGAGGGCAACGCTCACGTCATGAAGAAGGGTATGGACACTGTGACGATCGGCATCGTCGGGCTGTTAGGGCCGCTGAAGTAGGTGCAAAATGCAAGCTCTATTACAAGCCGACATACAGAACCTCCCATGGAGTGTCCCTGAATGCTCTCGTCTGGTAACTGAATGCGACCGTCTGAGGCAGTTGTATGTGGCCACAGTCAACCGCTTCTTCGCCACCGGCTACAGGCTCAACGACGCCGAACACAGGAAATTGAAAACGGCGGCCGAAAATGCCCGGATCCGGTGGGAAGCGGCCCGCGTGTTACTCGAACGGCACCAGCGGATTAAAGAACACCAGGCGAGCTAATCACGCGGTGACAGGCGGTCCGACGCCGGGTTTTCCCTCATCGTCGACACCAATTCCTGAATGGTGGGCAGGGAAAACAGGAACAGGACCGCCGAAAGTGTCAGAACAATCAGAGCGTTCATAGCTATGTATCCCTCCCGGGACCGAATGCGTGTTGGTTCCTAAACGGGTGTCTGAACGCCCACTCCCGGTGCTTCCGGGGAGGCATCCGAACGCGGCGCCTGGGCCGGGTCGACGAACCGGTAACCAACGTGGGTATCGGTCAACAGGTACTTGGGATTTGCCGCATCGTCTTCAAGCTTCTTGCGCAACTGACGCACGAAGGTTCTCAGATACTCCACTTGGTTGGCGTATTCCGCGCCCCACACCACATGCAGTAACCGCGCATGTGTGATGGGCAAGCCGGCATGCGAAATCAGATAGTAGAGCAGGTCGAATTCTTTCGGCGTCAAGTGGACGGCGTGGCCGCTCTTCTGGACCAGACGCCGCGCCGGATGCAATTCGATTTCGCCCACCGTGATCAGGTCCTCGCCCGGTACGGCGGAGGCACGCGAACGGCGCAGCGCGGCACGAATGCGCGCCGTAAGCTCCCGCATGTGAAACGGCTTGGTGATGTAATCGTCCGCCCCGGCCTCGAGCGCTTCAATCTTACGCTCGTGGTCGTCGTTCACGCTCAACATCAATATCGCCATGCCGGGCATCAGGCGGTTCAGTTCGCGGCATGTCTCGATTCCGCCCTTCCCAGGCATGTTGATGTCGAGAAGTACGGCGTCATAACGGACAATGCGGCAGAGCGCAATCGCTTCTTCGCCCGTGCTCGCTTCGCCAATATCGAAACCCAGGCTGTAAAGTGTGGTGTGTAACGCGCGTCTGACCGACGCTTCGTCGTCCACGACAAGCAGCTTGCCTTCCTGCCGGCTGGGCAGAACTTCTTTGTCGCGTCCGAAGGACAATTCGAATGCCGCTCTTTCTGAAGTCAACACAGGCCTTGTAAGTTACTTCCAAAGCGTAAGATACGACTCATGAGAAAAGCATAATGGAGTGGTGATGATGGCCTAATTATTATGGCCATAAAAAGTTTCAATAGCTAGTCTCTCCCGGGAGTAGAGAATGGGTCGCGATCTGCATAAGTATGGCCGAAGCACAATGCCAACAGCTGGCCCGCAGCCGCAAGCTTATAAAGAGATGGATCTTATGCGAGTTATTAAAGTTGTAGACGGGTAGCGTGAGGGCAATCTCGCGGGGTAGCCTGGTGGGATCACGTTTTCATGGAAAAACTATTTCTTAGCTACTAAGT
>Ga0302320_10008450_pt1 | contig 22399 bp, 17 predicted proteins | sample Bog_T0_3_FD_202130 | JGI IMG/M metagenome (GOLD analysis project Ga0302320, IMG submission 202130) | Peat permafrost microbial communities from Stordalen Mire near Abisko, Sweden - Bog_T0_3 | ecosystem: Environmental > Terrestrial > Soil > Wetlands > Peat | place: Sweden: Abisko, Stordalen Mire...
CGTGACCAGATCTCCGGCAAAAGGAGCAACTGCTGCCGAGCCACCCAAGGTGGCCGTCAGGGTCGAGTCATAGACCTTGTCGCTTGCGGTGACCCCGGTCACATCAAGCGGGAAGGGATTCACTATCAACGTGCCGTTGCCGTAACTGATGATGTAACCCTGCTGATTGGAGTACAGGCCGCCTGGAGTGATGACATAACTACCGGCGCCTTTTGCGCCTTGCGACGATCCAGCGAAGCTCACCGCACCGAGCAAGTTGCCATTGGGCGTGACGGAATAGACCACGCCATTTCCGCCAGAATACGCCAGCGCATCGTAGGTCTTTGCGAAGTCATTAGCCGTCACCGTAATAGGCGTCATGAAAGATCTCAGGAGCGGATTGGTAACTCCATTATAAATGACCCATATACCGGCAAAATCCCATGAGTTAAAACTGGACTGTTGCTGCATTTGAGCGCTGGTCAGTCCAATGCCATCCGCCGAAAACACCTGGCCCGACGTTGTTGTATTCCAGTAACTGTCGGTGACCAGACCCGTGCTGCTGCCCAGTAGTCCGCCGAAGGCGCTCGTGCCAATTACGCTGCCCGTGGAATAGGTGTCGGTAATAGGGCCCGCGCTGCTCCCGATCAGCCCTCCGACAGAACTCGTGCCGGTTACGTTGCCGATGGCATAGCTGTTGGTAACAGGGCCGATACTGCTTCCGATCAGCCCTCCGACAGAACTCGTGCCGGTTACGTTGCCGGTGGCATAGCTGTCGCTGACAGTGCCCGTGGAACTTCCCATCAGCCCTCCGACATTGCTGGATCCGCTTACATTACCCGTCGAATAGCTGTTGCTGACTGCACCTGTGGTGCTTCCCATCAATCCACCGACGGTGCTGGAACCGCTCACAGTGCCAGTGGTGTAGCTGTTGCTGACCGTACCTGTGGAATTTCCAATCAGCCCGCCGACAGTGCTGGCGCCAATTACGCTGCCGCCGACCAACCCCACGTTCAGAATCGCGGAGGTTGAGCCAGCGGCTCCAAACAGACCGACATAGGTCGTCGTCGGCAGATTGATGGTGAGATTGCCAATGGTGTGGCCCAGCCCATCGAGGGTGCCGATGAATGGGGAGCCTGTGTCGCCGATTGGAGTGAAGCCCGCGTTGCCGTTCCAGGATTGCGTTGCCGTTGCGTCGATGTTGCTGCCCAAGGCTATGGGTTTACCCAGATTGACCGCCGCTGCCATTCCCTGCAGGGTCGGCGTGGCCGGTGCGGTTGTCGCATCTCCCGGGGCTCCCAAGCTATTGATCACTTGGTAGTCAACGCCCGAAATGGACAGGCTCGGATTCGCGCCGGCCAGGTTCACAGATGCACCAACGCCAAGATTGAATGCACCTGTTCCGCTGGCAGTCTCGGATCCGTTTGCGGTATTGGGATTGATAACCAGCCCGGCTGTAGCTCCGGTTGCTGTGATGTTGGCATCAATGTTGACGTTGTTCGAGGCGGTGAGCGTGAGCGTTGTGTTGGCGCTCCACGTCACCGGAGCATTTACATTAACATTACCGGGCCCTGCTGCGCCGCCGCTGCTGCTTTGGAGGGTTATGGGAGTCGTTCCGAGATTGGCTGAAAGCACCGCGCCGGTGATGTCGCCGCCGCTTGCGGCCACGTTGAAATCTTGAGGGTCGATCAGCCACGCGCCGTATAGTCCCGCGGATGCGGCGGTCGTCACGCTGGTGCCGTTCGCTACAATCACATGGGCAGCCGAGGTTTCGACCGAGCCGCCGTTGCCGCCATTCTGAGCCGAGGCATCGAGCGTCCCGCCCACGTTGACGACTCCCGCCGTCATTCCGCCAAGCAGGATGACCGTTCCCTCATGGTTTTCGATCGTGCGCGCCTCGATAACCCCGGTGTTGTTCACCACGCTTGCGAGCAACGCATCCTCGGCGCCGGCGGTCATGACGGCCATCCCTCCGTCCGCCCGGATCAGTCCGCCGTTTTCAGCAAGGCTGTTCAGCACGCTTTGATTCACCTGCATGTGAACCAAGCTGCTTCCGCTGAAGGTCAGGGTGACATCACTGCCCGCCCCAAGCGCCACGGTGCCGAGCTGGGCAGTGATCATCCCTTCGTTGCTGACATGATTGCCGAGCAAAGCCACATAGCCGCCATTGGCCGCATTGATCGTTCCCTCGTTGACGATGCTGCCCGAACCACCGTCGCCGAAGGATCTCAGACTGCCATTCAGGCTGGCATCACTGAGATCCAAAGTGGATGCAACCAGGCCCCCAACGCTTACCTGGGCGCCTTGCCCGAACAAGATGCCGTTCGGGTTGATCAAGAAGACCTGGCCGTTGGCGTTGAGCTGCCCCAGGATCAGCGTGCCATTCGTGTCAAAGATGCGATTGACCGCAATTGCGGAGGCCGAAGGCTGCAGGAAATTCACCGTCTGTTGCGGTGCAATATTGAAGCTTCCCCAAGCGAGCGACAGGTTCTGACTCGATTGAGTGACCGTGGTCGTCGATCCGGACTGGGAGATGCTTCCCAGGCCTGCAACCACCAGTCCGCCGGCTGGTGTCGCATGGAGTGTCGTTATGGACAGCAAGAGGGCGGCCGCGATCCGCATGCGGAACGATTTCCCGCGCCACCCAAGCGGAGCCCGCCCTGCCGAAACCCAGCCTCTCATCCGCGCCCGGTTCCCTATCAGACAACAACGGCTGTCACTCGATGAAGCGAGTGGGCAATAATGGCCGTTTAGTGCTGAAAAGAAATTGATTTCCATAGATCGGATGCGCGGCTTTTTGAGCTGGGCGATCCCCGCTCTGAGTGTAACCCAAGCCAATCCGAATGCTATGGGGTGATGACCGCCCCGGCACTCGCCATCAATGTGATAACCAATTTATGTTTATCTTCTTACGAATCCGACCCGTTGCACCTTGCGGCAAGGAGCTAAAGGGCAAACACCGGGTCGCCGAGCGCGACCGTAGCGGGAGATTCCCCGGCCAGTTCGCAGTAATAGCCCCTCATCCCCTGATCGAGGAACTGCAAGGCCGCTTTAACCTCAGCCGCTGCCGCGGCTGCCTTTCCGATGGCGAATCTGCTAAACGGACTGCATGGCCTGGCGACGATCACATTTCCCAGGACAACGCGCCCATCCTTTGTTTCGATCACAACGCCCCGCGCCACCTGGTCCAATGAAATCACCTCTTCAGTCTCAATGAGGATGCTTTCGCCAGCGCTGCCGATAGGCAGATGGCCTCCGAAACGCGTCTGCATCGCCGCGTAGTGGCTGGTAAAGACGAATGAAAGCGCGTTATGGCCCCCGTTCTTCGTCTGTGGATGCTTCGAGTTGTGAACATCGATCGTCACGCTGCCGTCGGACGCACGGGCGCAGGCGCCCGTGCGGTTCAATGTCAGTTCCTGTACGGCAATCAAGGACTCGGGGTTGTAGGTGCGCAGATCGCCCTCGCCCTGCTTCAGGCTGGCCGGCTGGATTTGAAGGCGAACGATCTTGCCAAGGAGTCTCATCGGAGTCCGCATAACATGCACAAAAGCTTCCGTTTGAACAGTGTCTCCCTTGACCCGGGACGTCTTTGGCATCGGCGCCACCCAGGAATCGACTCTGCGCCCGGACAACCTTTTGCTCTGGCATCCGACATTCCTATGTCATGAAGATCACCCATCCTTCACCCCGACTCCTGATTGCTTCTGGATTCTTCGCCCTGGCCGCTTCGCGCATCCTTGCGACAGATGCTCCGTCCGCGGAATCGCCGGCGGAGTGGATCGATCCCGACACGGGGCATCGCATCATCCGGCTCTCTAGCGAGCCCGGCAGCGCGAGCCTGTACTTCCACCAGAACGCCTTCACGCCCCAGGGCGACAAGATGATCATCGTCACCCCGGGCGGCCTGTCCACGGTGGACCTGAAGACTCGGGAAATCGTACTGGTCGCCCCCGGCGTCCGCTACGGCATGAACAACAGCAACGGCATAGAGGTTGGCCGGAAGACCCGCACGGTCTACTACCAGAAGAACCTGGGCGGCCACACCGTCATCTACGCGACCGACGTCGACACCAAGGCCACCCGCGAAATAGTGACCCTGCCCTTCGTCGGCGAATTCGGCGGCATTTCAAGCGACGAGACGATGATGATCGGAACGACTGTCTACCGGAATCCCGCCGCAACGGCGGATAAGACCCAGGCCGCAGCGCCCGCCCCGGAAGCGGCTCCGAATGCCGGCAGTTTCACGGGGCCTCCCGGCCGCAGGGGCCGCGGCACGCGCATGCTGCAGTTTTTCTCGGTCAACGTTCAGACGGGAGCAGTCAGGACCTTTTTCCCCAGCCATGACAACCTGAACCACATGCAGTCGTCCCCGACGGATCCCGCCTTGTTCATGTTCGCCCACGAGGGCGAATGGCATCAGGTGGAGCGCATCTGGACCATGCACACCGACGGCACGGGCGTGCGGCTGATGCATCGGCGAACGATGCAGTACGAAATCGCCGGCCATGAATTCTTCAGCCGAGACGGCCAGATGATCTGGTACGACCTGCAGACTCCGCGCTCCGCCGAGTTCTGGCTGGCGGGCGTCAATGTGTACACCGGGGAGCGAATTCGCTACGCCCTGGCCCGCGAGCAATGGTCCGTGCACTACAACGTGTCGTGGGACAACAAGCTGTTCTCCGGCGACGGCGGCGGGCCCGACGGCGTCGCCAACAGGACGCCGTTGCCAGATGCCCGGCCTCTCGTTCCGCCGGTGAACAACAAATGGATCTACCTATTCAAGCCCGACCCCGCCAAATTCACCACGATCACGGTCGGCGGCGAGAAAGTTAAGACCGGCGGATTCATCGTCGAGAAACTGGTCAACATGGCCACGCACGACTACAGCAAGGTGACCGGGGTCGAGCCGAACCTGATGTTCACGCCCGACGACAAGTGGCTCGTTTTCCGCTCAAGGATGCAGGGCCCCATGCATGTATTTGCGGTCGAAATCGCCCGGGCGGGAGCAAGCAACTGAGGCGCGTGCGTTCAACGCCCCCGCTGATAGGTGCCCATCAGCCGGGCCTCGGCCAGAATGTGGCCTTCCATCGCCCGCAGCAGCGCCGCCTTGGTTGCCCGGGGCGGCAGGGTCAGCTCCGTATCCAACGCATAGAGCTTGAAGAAATAATGGTGCGGCCTTCCCGGCGGCGGCATCGGTCCGCTGTAGCCGACATGGTGGGAGTCGTTCAAGCCCTGGCGGGCGCCGTTCGCCAGCGTCGGCTCCGCGGGAACGCTGTCCGGGAATCCGCGGGTGTCGGCGGGCAGGTCATAGATCACCCAGTGGACCCAGGTGCCCATCGGCGCGTCGGGGTCGTCGCAGATGAGGGCAAATGACTTCGTTCCGGCCGGAGCCCCGTCCCAGGAAAGGGGCGGCGACACGTCGGCGCCCTCGCCGGTGTGCTTCGCCGGGATCGGCCGGCCATTCCCGAACGCGGTGCTCGTCAGATTCATGCCATTGGTCTCCTCTCCTGTTTGACCCGGTGCCGCCGCGGGCAGGCAGCCCGCCGCCATGAACAGGGCCGCCAGCCACTGCCGGCACCTGCAGGTCTTCCTGGTCCGTGTCATATTTTCATCGCTTGGACCGGATGAGTTGGTCACCCGGCCGCAGTCATCGCCCGTTGCCGGGCAGGAGTCTTTTCACACGGCCAAGGCGCTGCGTCAATGCCCCGGTTCCCCGGCAGCGGGCGCCGTCGCCCCGAAGCGGGCCGGAACGCCGTGGGCCGATTCCCAGGCCGGCAGCCAGGTCTTTGCGAACTCCAGCGTTTCGATCGCGTTCAGGGCCCATTGGACACTTGCCACCCCGTGCAGCTGCCATTCGACGGGGGCTCCGAGGAAGGCGGGGTCTGTCACAGGCTTAAGCAGTCCCTGGCCCGACACTTTTTTCGGCACCGAGGGCAGCGGCAAAGCCGGACCGATGAGTTTCTCCCAGGCCATGCGCCCCAGTTCCGCGCTCTGCTTTTTGTAGGCGGCATACGCGAGCATCCGCGGCCCGGTCATCTGGTTGCCGTTCGCCTGCCGCCCGACATACTCGCTCGTGTTGGTCCAGGCCCGCCAGAATTCTGGCACGTCGAACATCGGTTCCATTTCGTAGAGGTTTTCCGGTCCGCCGAAGATCATGTCGAAGTACGAGCCCGGCAGGCGGTCATCCGGCTTGAGTCCCGCCGACATCGCCTTCATGTCCCCGCTCACCCGGTCGCGCCAGCGAATGTCGCCGGTCCGCTGCCATTCCATCATCCAGTTCATGGAATAGCACATCCACTCAAGGCCGGCGCGGGCCGCCTCGGTGCGTTCCGTCGGGCGCGCCGGCAGGTTTTCGGGCCGTGGCGCGGGCGGCGGCGGCGTGCGGGGCCCAAAGCGTCCGCCGCCTCCGGTGTCGAGCTTGGCGCCCCCGTCCGCGGTCGGAACATAGTGGGAGCCGTTGTATTTCTTGAGCATCTCGTAGGTGAGATCGGCCGTCAGCTGCTCATGCATCAGGTCCCCGACCCGCTCGTCGGTGCTCAGGAAATAGTAGAACTGCTTCAGGCCGGAGTGGCTGATCCGCGGCTGCTTTGCGCCGTCGCCCCAGTGGTTGACATTGTGCCGGGAACCCAGCGGGGCGAACGGCCCGATGTGGTAGACCTCCACCTCGCTCGTCTGGCGGGTCATCGCCTCGGCCATGCGGAAGAGATCCGGCCGCCCGGTCCGCAGAAAACTGTACCACAGGAGCATGTCCGGCATCAGCTCGGTATTGGCCCACGCCCATCCTCCGACGTCATAGCGCCACTCGTGGCGCCCGAAGTCGTAGTTGTGCATGATGTCCCCGAAATCCCAGAATCCGTACCAGGAGCGCTCGTCGACCTGGTCGCTGTAGAAGTTCACCAGCCCGCCGATCTGGTTCTCGAGCCAGTCGAGCGCCGGAGTCGACCTGTCCGGCAGGCTCCAGTGGCCGAAAACCTGCAGGGAGTGATAGTACTCCGGCTGGCAGACGAGCATCGGCGGCTCGCGCCCCTCCTGGGACATGGCGAGCAGCTTCTCATCCGAGGGCATGGCCCCGAGCGCCCAAAGCGTAACGTCGGAGGTGTTCGCAACGCCAACCGGCGTGCCCCAGCCCGGCTTCCAGTCCTCGTAGTTGGTGGCCAGGCCGTGCGGCACGGTGTCGTAGCGGCGCAAGTCCATTGCCCCGCCTTCGGGCGACCAGAACCAGACCTTGATTTCCCCGGTTTGCGTCGCTGCGTTTGTCATCTCGATCGAGGTCGGATGCTTCTCCCAGAAATGCCGCAGGCTGACCGCGATCCCTCCCGAGACGTCCGCCAGCACCGCAAGACCCTGGGCGCGGTGCCCGTCGGTAACATGGAGCCAGGATCCGTCTGCCGTCGTGCGCTTGTAGATCGAGAAGCTGTTCGGCCCGACCTGTGTCAGTTTCGCGTCTCCCCAGACGGGAACCGTGAGCAGGGCCGACCGGGAGCGTTCGTTCATCGCGCTCAGGTTCGGGATCCGTTGGCCCTCGAGTTCCGGCTGATAAAGGTCTCCCACCTCCGAGCCGGCCTGCGAGCGGTAACCGGGCAGCATCCGCACTGGCTGACGCCAGATTCCGCCGCCATCGCCCACGAAGCGGAAATGCCGGTTCTGCAATTCCTCCTTGAACGGAACAGCCAGGGAGATCCCCAGCCCCTTCACGAAGTCCTTATCCGGATCGCCGTCGTAAATGAAGGAGTGCACGATGCGTATCGCGGGGGAACCCCGGAAGAAATACAGCCGCACCGTGAACGGCAGCCAAAGGCGTCCCGAGGTCACCGACTTGTGGTTGCCGGTGATCTTCACGACCGCCCGGACCGGTCCGTCCTGCTCCACGGCGACCGACTCAATCTGGCTGGCAAAGTCCTCCTCCTTCAGGATGCGCTCGGTCGCATAACGCGACTTGTCCTCGAGGAGCGCGATCAGTTTTCCGTCCTGCGCGACCTTTCGCCCGCCGACAAACAGCGCCTCGATGAGATTTGCCCCCTGCCGCGGCACGATCGCCCGGACGGCGCCCGTGTCGATCTCGATGGAGTTCGGGCCCGCCGAAACGGTCAGCGGGGCGCTCACCGGAGCGGAGGGTCCGATCGCCAGGTGCAAGGGTCCATCCAGCCCTTCGGCGACGGCGATCGCCTGGCCGGACCACTTAATCGAGCCATCGGGCCAAAACGCGAGCGGCCATGTCTGCAGCGGAACCGAGGCTCCTTTCTGCGTCTGCAGCACCAGGTGGTCGCCCTTTTGCAGCTGGCCCTTCGGCCAGGGAACGCCCCAGCTCACGCCGTCATCCGCAGTCGGCGCGGAACGGGCAAGCCAGCCGAGCGTGACGGCGCCCGAAGCGTCCGCGCCATCGAGAGCGGCTCCTGACCCGGCAATGGAGACCGCGACACAGAAAACAAGGGCAAGGTTTTTCATGGGGAAGTGCTCAGCCCGAAGATTTCACGAAATTCGTCCAAATCTCATCCAAACCGCTCTCGAAAAAGGGCCTTAAACTCCCTGCGATGTGCTTACAAGCACACCTCGGTCGTCTTCGGCCCTTTTCCCGCGGCGGTTTGGCGATCTTTGGCCGTTTTCATGAAATCTTCGGGTTAGGGGAAAGACGTCTGTAAACCGGCAAAGGGTTCGTTTCCGGCTCCCGCCGCCCAACATGCGGGGGATGCAAAATGGCATTGCCCGCCGGGGCGGACAGGCTTCAACTGTCCTTTTGGGTACGCCGTTCTTTTCCAACATCCGGGGCAGCGGGGAAGGCCGTGAGAATCGGCCACAGTTGCGCTGCGGTTACGCATCACGAACCTCCACTGCGCGCCAGTCGCGCGCCAAGAGCCAATCGGTTTTAAACCGGTGAAGGCGGAGGCCAGGAAGCCTGACGGTTTCCGCCGATCCAAAAGGCGGCCGCCAGGCGGGAACTGCGAAGTCCGAAGATCCGAACCCGGGTGCTCACGCGTCCGATGCGATTTGCGCGCGCCGTCCGCGAAAACTTCATCGCAAAAATGAAGCGTGAGAGCGGCGCCTTTTCGCCTCCCGAGTGGGTCTGCTCTTGCCGCCAGTCCGGAACCGCCGAAGCACACGGGCGACCGACCGATCGAAGGATCGGGACGGCTCCCCGTCCAGCGCTCAGGCCGTGCCGCAAGTCAATCGAGAGCAGAATATTGTGAAAATGATACACCTGTCCCGCCCGCCGGGACGGCTTCCCTGCCCCGTCGCGCCAGCGACGGGCGCTCTCTTTGTATGCCTGGTTCTTCTGCTGGCTCAGGGCCTGGCGGCGGCGCCCGCGGCCATCAGGGTCGTTTCGCAGACTGTCGGCACGGACGAATTGCTGCTCGCCCTGGCCGAGCCCGGCCAGATAGCGGCCCTGAGCCACCTGGCCCGCAATCCCGACTACTGCGTCGCCGCGGAGGAGGCTCGGCGCTATCCCTCGCTCTCGTCCAATGGCGACGCCGAATCGGTCCTGAGGTTCAACCCGACGCTCGTCCTCTGCACGGATTACACCCGCACGGAAATGGTCGCCCAGCTCAGGCGGTCGGGAACGCGAGTCGTCATATTCGACCGGTATTTCACGCTCGCCGACTCGTACGCCAACCTGCGGACGCTGGGCCGCGAGCTGGGGTCCGAGAAGCGCGCCGAACGGATCATCGCCGGGTGCGAAGGGCGGGTCGCCGCGTTGGAGGCCCGCCTCATGCACGCAAGCAAGGTTCGGGTCATCGCTCCGTCGACCTTCGGCATGATCCCGGGCTCCCAATCGACCTTCCAGGACCTTTGCGACCACGCGGGAGCGGACAATCTCGCCTGCACGCTCGGCCACATCATCGGGCACGGGGTGCAGCCCTCCGAGGCGATGCTCACCTGGCCCGTCGACTGCGTCGTCGTCGCCGGCGCCGACTTGGGATCGGCCTTGGCGCCTTTTCGCACGCTTCCGCCCTACGAGTTCATGCCTGCGATCAAGGCAGGCCGCGCCGTCCTCCTGCCCCCCGCCCAGCTGGGTTGCGTGTCGCACCTCCGCGTCGAAGGCTACGAGATTCTGGCGAGGCAGCTCCATCCGGAGGCATTCCGCTGATCCGATGCGCGCCTTCCATTCAGGGATGATTCTCCCCGCCCGATTGATCCGGTTTGTCCTCCCGGCGTTGCTCGTGATTCTGGCAGGCCTTGTCCTGGTCGCCCTGGCGACCGGCGACATGCCGCTTTCCGCGGCCCGGGTATGGGCAGGATTGAGGCACGGGGATTCGGTCGCGGCGACGATCGTCTGGCAGATGCGCATGCCGCGGATCCTCTCGGCCATTCTGGTGGGCGCTGCCCTCTCCTCGGCAGGACTCGTGATGCAGGCGTATTTCCGGAACAGCCTGGCCAACCCTGGGCTTCTCGGGGTGAGCAGCGGCGGCGCCGCCGGTGCGGTGATAGCGATCGCGGCGGGCTGGGCGTCAGTGTCGCTCTGGTTCCTGCCTTTGTCGGCGATCGCGGGCGCGGTCGCGGCAACGGGCGGCGTCCTCATCCTGGCCCGGCACGGGGCCAGCACAGAGCGGCTCCTTCTGGCCGGAGTCGCCTTGAACGCCCTTCTCGGCGCCGTCACGAGCTACGTCCTTTCCCAGTACATCGGCCTCTACGAGCGCAATGCGCAGATCCTCTTCTGGCTGCTCGGAGGCCTGGAGGACCGGACCTGGGAGCATGTGGCAATCGCGCTGCCGATCGTCGCGGCTGCCGCGCTGCTTTGGCCCCTCGGGCGCTCGATGGACCTCATGAGCCTCGGGGTTAGCGAGGCGCAAAGCCTCGGAGTAGACGTGCGCCGGGTCAGGCGCCAGATGCTTGCCCTTGCAACCGTCCTGACCGCTGTTGCGACCGCGGTAGCGGGCGCCGTCGGATTCGTCGGCCTGGTCGTGCCGCATATTCTCCGGCTCCTCGTGGGTCCGGAGCACCGCCGGCTGGTTCCCCTGTCCCTCGTCGGAGGGGCCGTTTTCGTCCTCGCCTGCGATATAGCCGGACGGATGGCCGGCGGATTGCGGCTGGGAATCATCACCTCCCTGATCGGGGCGCCCTTCTTCCTCTGGCTCTTGCGCCGCCTCCCATGAATTTCCTCGATCTCAAGGACGCCACCGTCCCGGGCCGGCTGGACAACGTCACCCTGGGGCTTCCGCGCGGAAAACTGATTGGCCTTGTCGGGCCGAATGGGGCCGGCAAATCCACCCTTTTGCGGGTCGCTGCCGGGATCCTCCCGGCAGAGGGGAGCGTCGCGTGGAATGGGCGGCTCCTGGCAGGGATCTCCCCTCTGGAACGCGCCCGATGCACGGCATGGGTGCCCCAGGAGGCGCATTTTGAATTCGGCTTCTCGGTGCGCTCGGTCGTCGCCCAGGGGCGTTACGCGCACGGCGACGATGAGAGCGGGGTCGATGAAACGCTCGCCCGCTTCGGGCTGGCCGCCCTCGCCGGCAGGCCCGTGAACCGCCTTTCCGGGGGAGAGCGCGCCCGCGTGCTCCTCGCCCGGGCGATCGTCACGGAGGCCCCGCTTCAGCTCTGGGACGAGCCGCTCGCCCCGCTTGATCCGCGGCATCGCCTGGAGGTGCTCGTCCTAGCCCGCGAGCTCGCCCAAAGCGGCTCGACGGTGTTCCTTTCCCTCCATGATCTTTCCCTGGCCTCCTCGCTCGACATCCTTGCGGTTCTTTGCGAGACCCGCCTGCGCGCCATCGGATCGCCGGGGGAGATACTCACTCCGGATCTCCTGCTCGACGTCTTCGGCGTTCGCGCAAGTACTGCGCCCAGCCTGAACCTCGAACTCCCATGAAATCACCGCCCAAGAAGCCAACCGAGGCCGCGCACCGCGCCCAGATGAAGAGGCTCCAGGCCAAGATGCGGGCAAAAATGGAGGCTGCGAAGGAGAAGCGCGACCTCTTGATCGTCCATACCGGCGACGGGAAGGGCAAGAGCACGGCGGCCTTCGGCATGCTCGCCCGCATGCTCGGCCACCGGCGCCGTTGCGCGGTTATACAGTTCATCAAGTCGGGGGACACGGCGACCGAGCGCGCCCTGCATTCGCCGCTCCTCTCCTGGCACAAGGTGGGGGATGGCTTCACCTGGGACACCCAGAACCGCGCCGCCGACATCGCCCGCTGCCGCGAGGGCTGGGCGATAGCCTGCGATTACCTGCGCAATCCGGAGGTGAAGTTCCTCCTCCTGGACGAACTCAATATCGCCCTCGCGCACGACTATCTGCCGGTCGGCGAAATCATCGACGCCATCCGATCGCGGGCTCCCGGCAAGCACGTCGTCATCACGGGACGCGGCGCGCCCAAGTGCCTGATCGACGCCGCCGACCTCGCGACCGAGATGCGCGAAATCAAGCATCCTTTCGCCGCGGGAGTCAGGGCGCAGCCCGGAATCGAGTTCTAGTCTAGACCAGGCCCGCATTTCAGGGCTGGACAACCTGTGGCGCCTGCCCTAACTGATCCCCTCCCTTGGTTACTTGCCCAGGTGGTGGAATTGGTAGACACACACGTTTGAGGGGCGTGTGCCGTAAGGCGTGCAGGTTCGAGTCCTGTCCTGGGCACCAATTCGAAGCAGGGTAACTTGCGGAATAAACCACCCTCTGGCGCCCTTGCTTCAATCGTCAAATGCCTTTCGCAGATGCTCGCTGATCGCTGAATCGGTGAACTTAAGGACCTCGGCCTTTCCCCGGTGCGGCAATCGACCGGCTATCGCCAGTTTGGCGATACCATGAACCAGCGACCAGGCGAAGAGCGCCCGGTTTAGCGGTTCGTCTGAGCCCCGCCGACCTTCTGGCAGGCAGTCCGTCACGGCTTTCATTAGGTTCCCGAAGGCCGCCTCCGCGGCCTCGTTCCGCTCGCGGTTGCTCCGCGGACCGGCCGGCGCGTCGAACATCACGGCGAAGTGCGCGGGCCGCCGCAATGCGAAGGCGACATACGCGAGCCCGCTCGCCTTCAGCCGATCCATGGGGCCGGGAATCCCCTGGACGGCGGCGCACAGCGCATGGTCCAGCTCGCGAAAACCCTGCGCCGCGACGGCGGCGATCAGGTCTTCCTTGCTCCGGAAATGTCGGTACGGCGCGTTATGCGACACCCCCGCACGCCGCGTGATCTCGCGCAGCGTGAACCCGTCGGAACCCACCGTGGCGATGAGCTCGATGGCAGCGCCCAGGAGGGCCTTGCGCAGATGGCCGTGATGGTAGGGCTTCCTTCGAGGCATGTCGCACCGGCAGACTGACGGAATGATGTTGACAGGGACAACATCAAAATTATCTCGATGTTGTCACTGTCCACATGTGAACCCGATCGGACCATGAACGGAACCGGATCTCCCCACCCCGCCGGCCCGCACGATGCCATCGTGATCGGTTCCGGCATGGGCGGCCCCACCCGTGCCGAAACCTCATGCCCGCGGTGTTTCGCCCCCCCTAAGCCGCGCTCCACGCCCGGGTGGTCAAGTCCGTCGGAAAAACAGCTATTATGAGGCCCGGTAGCCTGGAATCAATTCATGGAAATCAATCACAAGACCGTCCTCGTGACAGGTGCATCGGGTGGCATCGGAGCCGCCATCGCCAAGGCCATGGCGTCGGCGGGGGCCGCAGAAGTGCTGCTGCTTGCCCGAAATGAAGGGGCCTTGAAAAGGGTTGCGGACGAGATTGCCGCAAAAGGGTGCAATGCTCGCGTCTATCCTGTCGACTTATCCGATCCCGGCCAGATTTCGACCGTCGTCAAACGCATCATGGAGGATGTCGGCGTTCCGGACATCCTGATCAATAATGCAGGAAGCGGTCAGTGGAAATTCCTTGAAGACACAACGACCGAGGAAATCAGGGATATGATGGCCCTGCCGTATTTCGCCGCCGCCTGGCTTACGCAGGCGTTCCTTCCTGCCATGCGCCGCCGGGGGACCGGCCACATTGTAAACATCAGCTCGACTGCCTCGCGCGTGGTCTGGCCGGGGGCGACTGCGTATACGGCGGCGAGATGGGCCGTGCGCGGCCTCACCGAGGCGCTGCGGGCCGATCTCCATGGAAGCGGCATTCGCGTCACCTTATACGAAAGCGGCCCCGTCGAGTCGGATTATTGGCGGCATAATCCCGGCAGCCGCGAACGGGTGCCAAAAATCGGGAAGATGATCCGGGCATTAAAGCCTGAAGAGGTAGGCACGGCGGTTGTGAACGGAGTGCGCTGCAATGCCCGGCTGGTTGTGGTCCCTTTCGCGATGAAACTCATTTACGTGCAAATATCCCTGTTCCCCAGGCTGGTGCAGTGGCTTATGACCTCAACTGGCTACCGATGCCCCCGCGGATAGCGGCGCACTCCGGGGCAAGAAAACAACACGCAGACTTCGCCCAGCTGCGCCCGGGCCTGCAACCGGTCCCTTGGGCGAGCCCTGATCAACGGCGAAGTTAAATCGCCAACCGGCGCATGGCCGAGGAATCGACCCAAGGCCGATCTTCCAGTTCCCACTGGCTGATTGGCACCTCGACAATCCCAAGGCTCGGCAATCGGGGCCGGCGACTTCCCGTCTTGTTTTCATCGAAATAATGAACATTGTCGATCCGATGGATTCCTCGGGCCCCGCACTCGAAAAAGGCCTTCCTAAGGAGGCATTTAGGCTCGCGCAGCGAGCCTTGCGCGAGCACCCGCAATGCTTTTGGACGCGGCAGCCGGATGCGCCAATCCTGACGCGCGAAGACGTTGAACTTATTGTCCGCAGGCTCCGACAGAATGGCGGTGCCAGGACTTGGCGCGTAGCTGGAGAGATTGAGCGGTGCCTCTAACTCCCTTCCAAGTCGAAATACTGCGGATTCTCGCCAGAAATCGCTCTCCGGATAGTTATATAGCCGGCGGGATCGCACTCAACGCCCGCGAATCCGTGCGCTGGAGCGTCGACATCGATGTCTTCCATGACGTCGAACGGGTGGTCATGCAATCGAGCGACGCTGACATGGAAACCCTCCGGCATGCCGGCTATTCGATCCAGCAAGACATTTGGACGCCCACTTTTCGTCGGGCCTGGGTGTCCCGCGGAAACGACGGAGTAAAATTGGAGTGGTGCCAGGACTCTGCGTGGCGATTTTTCCCGATCGAGGCAGACGAGATGCTGGGATGGAAACTCCATCGTTTCGATGCCCTGACCAACAAGGCGTTGGCCATGGGTAGCCGCTCGGAAACCAGAGACTTGGTCGACTTGGTCGCCAATGCTGGAAGGTTTCCCCTCCATGCCGTCATTTGGGCCGCCTGCGCCAAAGATCCGGGATTCACTCCACCGTTGTTGCTGGACCAGATGCGGCGGAATTCACGTATTGACGCCGCGCAACTCCGCGAAATGGGCTACGAACCTGCTCCTGCGGAGCTCAAGAAAAGCTGGCTAGCACTCGCCTGCGATGTAGAACGCGAAATTGAGAGAGCAGCAAAGGCGAAGATCGACTTTGGAGTCGCGTTTATTGACCCAGAGGGTCGAGTCGGCTGGTTCGACTCTCCCGGACATTCACTGCACCGAGTTTCTCTCGGCGGCACTGTGCCCCGGATCGCTGGGGTCCACTACGAGATCGAGGATTAGAGACGGCTCGATGCGACGCATGGTGGTGTTGCCAACCTAAACCCTGCCGCAGAACGCCAGTTTACATCCGACAACGCGAATTCACGGCCGGGCGATGATTTCCACCTATCCCGGGGCACCTATCCCATCGGGTCAAAAATGAGGCGATTTGGCGGTTCTTGAGTCTATCTGAGTACGGACCCCTATCGTCATTTTCACTCGTAAGTACAAACGAGTCCACATAGGCTCCACTTTCGCAAGTACTTGAGGGGCGTGTGCCGTAAGGCGTGCAGGTTCGAGTCCTGTCCTGGGCACCAATTTCTTAAGTCGCTGGAATCGTGAGGGAATATTCGATCTTGCCCGTTGGGCAACCCTCATCCCGGAAACTCAACGAGAACCTTGACAAGGTATACCTATCTAGGTTTACCACGCTGCATGACTACTGTCGCCACAAAGGTTTCCGCTGAAACCAAGGCGCGGGCGGCTGCGGTGGCAAAACGCCGTCGGATGAGCCTTTCCCTTCTCCTGCGGACCGCCTTGGAGAACGAGATCCGGATGGAGAAACCCCGGACCTGGGGCGAACGCTTCGGATCATTGCAGGGCGCAGTCAAGAACACCCCAGCTAACCTTTCCGAGATTGAAGGCTTCGATTGAGATTGTCCTGGATACGGGCCCGCTCGTCGCCTGGCTCTGCCACGCAGATCAGCATCACGCCTGGTGCTCCAAGATTTTTTCCCGCCTGCCCCTTCCGGTCGCCACCTGCGAATCGGTCATAGCCGAGGCGGCGCACCGGCTCAGAAAATACGGTTCGGGTGTGGAGAGCCTTTGCCAGCTCCTCGAGTCGGGGGAGCTTCGGGTCGAGGCGGTCTCGGATCTCCACGCCGTCGCAGGCTTCATGCGCAAGTATGAATCGGATTTTGCTGATGCCTCCGTCGTGTGGCTTTCCGAAAAGTATCCGAAGGCCAGGGTGTTCACAGTCGACTTCACGGACTTCAAGATCTATCGCCGCTTCAGAAACCAGGTGATTCCTCTGGTCGAGAAGCCCTGATGTCTCACTTGGTTGCCTCTCGTTTACTGTTCGGAAGGGCCAACGGATTTTTTCGCGGCGATCCAATTCGCGAGTTCTCCGGCGACGCGCGCCAGCGCTCCGTCCCATGAGCCCGGCTCGGTTTGCCGGAAGAGCCGGGCCGTCGGATACCATGGGCTGTCCTCCCGGACGAGGAGCCAGCGCCAGTCGGGGGCGTAGGGCAGGAGTATCCAGGTGGGTATCCCCATGGCACCGGCCAGATGCGCGACCGATGTGTCGACCGCAATGACAAGGTCGATCTGGCCGAGCGCTCCGGCAGTGTCCTCAAAATCGCCCAAGAGCCCCGAGAGATCGACGGCGCCAGCCTCGCGGAGGGCCTCCGGTTCCCCCGGGCGCAATTCCTTCTGCAGGCTCACCCACCGCGGCAGCACGGAGGCAAGGACCGGCAGTAGAGCTGCGAAAGGCACGGAGCGATTCCGGTCGTTTGGATGGGCCGGATTGCCAGACCACACAACCCCAACCCGCGGAGAGGCCACCGAAGCGAGCCATTCGCCGGCCGCCTCCTTCTTGTCGCCCCTTGCGGCCAAATACGGAACAGCGGCGGGCACCGTCGCCAGGGTTGTGCCGAAGGCCCTAGGCAGACTGAGCAGGGGACAGTGAAAATCGCACTCGGGCCAGGGCTGTTCCGCCGTATTGACCGACACCGCGCCGCGGACTGTTCCAATGAGCGATTTCAGGGTCTTCTGCACGACCGCATGGACGGTCGCACCTCGCTCCGCCAGGAGCGGAATATACCGGGCGAACTGCAGAGTGTCCCCAATGCCCTGCTCCGCATAGACAACGATGGAACGGCCGGCCAGCGGCGCACTCCCGTCCCAGGGCGGACGGTTCTGGACCGGGCGCGGCCGGAGGTTCCTGAGCCGCCAGCGAAGCTCGTAGCCCTCCCAGGCCGAGGGCAGATCCCCTTGTAACAGCTGGACAAGGCAAGCATTGTAGGAAGTCTCGGCCGAGTCGGGACGCAACCGCAACGCCTCCTCGTAGGCCTTGGATGCCTCGTCCAACCGATTGAGCGCAACCAGGGCGTTGCCCAAGTTGCCCCAGGCCTCCACAAGATCGTGCTGCAGCGAGATTGCCCGGCGGTGGGCGGTAATCGCCTCATCCCAGCGCCGGAGGGCCTGGAGAATCTTGCCGAGGTTTGTGTGAGCCCCGGCATAACCAGGCTTGAGGCTGATGGCCTTCGTGCACGCCTCGAGCGCCTCATCCAGACGGCCGAGTTCCCTCAGGGCCTGGCCCCGGTTGTTCAGCGCCTCCGGACTATTGGGGGCCAGCGACAGGGCCCGGGCGTAGGCTCTCTCGGCGGCCGCCGGTTGGCGCTCCGAGAGCAGGGTATTCCCCAGGTTGTACCAGGCGTCGGAATAGTCCGGCCTTATGACCAGAGCACGCCGGTAGGCGGCAATCGCGTCCTCGAAACGTCCGAGCGATTTGAGCGTGTTGCCAAGATTGTTGTGCGCCTCGGCCAGCGCAGGCTTCAGCGCGATGGCCTGCGCGAGAGCCGCAGCGGCTTCATCCAGATGCCCCTGCGCGTGAAGAGCGTTGCCGAGATTGCAATGCGCCTCAGCGAGCCCGGGCTCGAGTTTGATCGCCTTCCTGTGCGCCGCCACCGCTTCATCCGCGCGCCCCGCAGCGAGCAGTGCGTTGCCCAGATTGGTCCAGGCCACGACTAACACCGGCTCGGCGCGCAGGCAGGCTTGATAGTGCCCAATGCCCTCGGCAATCCGGCCCTCCGCGACCGCAAGCAGGCCGAGGAGATGGAGGGCGGCCGGCTGGCCGGGTTGCTGGCGATGCGCGGCTTCGTAAAGCGCCCGCGCCTCCTTCAAGCGGCCTGCCTGATGAAAGGCCAAACCCCTCTGGAGCTGTTCCTGGACCGTGTGGGGCGTGAGTGGCATGGCCGGGTTCCCCCGATGGATGGGCCGGCGCCGGGCGGGCCGCAAGCTCTTCCACGGTCATGGCCGCTCGTTTCGTGTGGGCGCTGCGACTGCAGAGCGACAACGGAAGGTTCCCCGGTAACGTCAGCAATTCCCGATGCAGGGGGCCCGGCCATGGAAGACTGCCATTGCGCGCCCGCGGCGTCCGGTCTTAACCTTCATCCATCACAAAACCGATGAACGAGAACCTCGACCCGGCACTTCAATTCATCTTCGGCCGTCGGAGCATCCGGCGATTCGCTCCGGGAGATGTCGGCGAAGACGCGATCAACAAGCTCCTGCAGGCCGCCATGGCCGCTCCCTCGGCCGCCGCCTCGGACCCCTGGCGATTCATTGTTGTGAGAAAGCAGGAGACGCTCGAAAGGCTCGCGGCCGCCCTCCCCTTCGGCGGCATGCTGGCGCAGTCCTCCGTGGGCTTCGTCGTATGCGGAGACCTGGAGGCGGCCCACGACCGCCAGCTCAGCTATCTTCTCCAGGACTGCTCCGCCGCAATTGAGAATCTGCTGCTGTGCGCCCATGCCCTGGGCCTCGGAGGCTGCTGGCTCGGCGTGCATCCGCGCGAAGACCGCATGGAAAAACTGAAGGCGATCCTCTCCCTTCCCCACTCGGTCATTCCCGTCTCGGCGGTGGCGATCGGCCTGCCCGGAGAGCACAAGGAGCCGCGGGCCCGGTTCAGGGCGGAAAACGTCCATCGCGAGACCTGGTGAGCGCCGCCTCCGTCCCTGCGGCCGCCGAGGTTCGGAAAGATTTGACCGAGGTGTGTTGCAAGGCCTAACAGGCTCCACGCAAGTGATCTCAACCCTATTTTGCAGAAAATGCGCACGGGAAGCCTCCGTGTTGCTCTGCGTGGCCCTGGTTCCGGCAATCGTCACGGCCTGGATTCAACCCGATGGGCGCAAGCCAGCCTGGACCCGGGCGGCAGTCGAGGAGATTGCGGTCGGCAAAGCCGGGAACCCGGGACCAGGCGTCATATGGGTCGATGCGCGCACCGGGGCGGCCTTTAACCTCAAACATGTGCCCGGTGCGCTTTCGCTCAATGAGGAAAATTGGGAAGCCTTGCTGCCGGGTTTTGTGGCTGCGTGGCGGCCCGGTGCACGCATTGTAGTCTATTGTGACGATCAGCAATGCGACCGGAGCCAGGATGTTGCGGCACGGCTGCAGCGGGAATTGCAGGTCGGCAATTTGTACGTGCTAAAGGGGGGCTGGGCCGCCTGGTTGGGTACCCAAAAACCATGAACCGGCTCGCCTTCTTCGTTCGGATCGCGGTCGGCGCCTTGTTTGCCTATGCGGGCTCGTTGAAAGTCATGAATCCCGGGCAATTCGCGACCGATATCGAACACTACCGGCTCCTTCCCTACCTCGTGATCGAGCCGCTGGCGTTTTATCTCCCATGGCTGGAGATCGTTTCGGGCGCAGCCGTGATGCTCGGCCCCGGCCGGCGCGGCGGGCTTGCACTGCTTCTGGCCCTGACTCTCGTGTTTGCAACCGCCATCGGCTCAGCCATGGCGCGCCACCTTGACATCTCCTGCGGCTGCTTTGGCTCGCTGGACACCCAATCGCTCGGCCTTTCCCTCGGTCGCGACATTCTGCTGGGCCTGGCGCTTCTGTGGCTGTTCCTCAGAAGCGCAGGCCGCGGAAAAGATCACTTCACGTCGTAGATCTCGAGCAGGGCGACGCCGCTGGTGTTGCCCACGCCGGCAATCTGCACGGTGTAGCCCCCGGGTTGCAGGGTCATGACCAAGGCAGCGTCCAGGCTGCCGTTCGGCAGCGAAAATGCGCCGACCTGCGCAAATGTGGCGCTCATCTGGGCTGCGTTGTTGCCGACGCCCCAGGCGGAGTTGGTGGCAAGCTGGGTGCTTCCCGAAAAGAGCGTGATCTGCGGATTGGCGAGCGCCCCGACAATCCCAAGGGTTGACAGGGTCGGGCCGATGCCGCGGATGAGCACCGTCTTGGGAGCGTTGCCCCCGATGAAGAAGCCGATGGTGACGGGACCCAAGTTGCCGCCGACCGCGTTGACCTGCATTCGGGCGGACGCATTGATCAGGCGGGCTGCAGGATTGGCATCGGCGTCGTAAAGCTCGGCCATCGCGTTGCCGGTGTTGCTACCCGCGCTGGTGACCTGGGCCGTATACGCGCCGGTATTGAGCAGAACGATCACTGCGGAATCCTTGCTGCCGTTCGGCAGCGCGAACGCCCCGGTCTGCGCCTCCACAGTCGGGATATTGACGGCGGAACTGCCGGTCTGCCAGCCCGTATTCGTGGCGATCAAAGTCGACCCGCTGAACAGGGTGAGCTGCGGATTGGGCAGTGGGTTGGCGACGCCAAAGGTCGAGAGCGTCGGACCAATTCCGCGCACCAGCAAGGTCTTGCTGTTGCCAGACACCACGAAGCCAAGCGTCAGCGTCTGGCTGGCCGGTCCGGCCGCCGCGAGCGTGGAGAAGTTTATGATCCGGCTGGAGGGCTGCGGAGCGATCGTGACTATGATGACGGCATTCCCAGTTCCAGAGGCGTTCGTAGCCGAAATCGTCGTAAACCAGGTGCCCGCCACGGTGGGCGTGCCGGTGATGGCGCCCGTGCTCGTGTTGAGTGAAAGGCCGGGCGGCATAAGCACGGCGGCAAAGCTTGTGGGCGAGCCTGTCGCGGTGATCTGGTAGGTGGTGAATGGCGTGCCAACGGTTCCCCCCAGCACATTGGTCCCGACTGCAATGTTTGCCGGATTTGGATCCCACGGCTCGACGTCATAGAGGCTCGTGATCATCGGCGGAGCGTTGGCCGGGCCAATCGTGATGATGACTATCGCGGAGCCGGTGCCGCAGGAGTTCGTGGCCGTAATCGTCGTGAACCAGGTATTTGCCACGGTGGGCGTGCCGGTGATGGCCCCCGTGCTTGTGTTCAGCGTGAGGCCGGGCGGGAGAAGCACGGCTGAAAAGCTCGTGGGCGAGCCCGTTGCGGTAATCTGGTAGGGGACAAACGGCGTGCCGACGGTTCCCCCCACAACGTTGGTCCCAACCGTGATGTTAGCGGGATTGGGATCCCAGGGCTCAACGTCATAAAGGCTCGTGATCAAGGGAGGCACGCAGCCCGGTCCGATGACGATTATGAGGACGACGGAGTCGGAGCCGCAGGCGTTGGTGGCCGTAATCGTCGTGAACCAAGTGTTTGCCACCGTGGGCGTGCCCGTGATGGCGCCCGTGCTCGTGTTGAGTATGAGGCCGGGGGGAAGAAGCACGGCGGAGTAGCTTGTGGGCGAGTTGGTTGCGGTGATCTGGTAGGGGACCAATGGCACGCCGACGGCTCCCGGCACTATGTTCACGCCCGGCGTGATGTTTGCCGGATTGGGATCCCAGGGCTCGACATCATACAGGCTGTTGATCAAGGGCACGGCGCAGCACGCCGCGACCGCGAAGGTCTGCGATACCGGGGTGGCCGCCGAGTAGGACACATTGCCCGCCTGGCTGGCCTGCAAGGTGACGCTTCCCACGCCGGTGGGTGTCACCGTGCTGCCGGACACCGTGGCCGGACCGCTTGTCACGACAAGCGTGACCGGCAGGCCGGAACTGGCGGTCGGAGTCAAAGTGAAGGCAGTGTCGCAGGCCGTGTGCGCGGGGATGGCTGCGAAGGTGATTGTCTGCGCAATTGGCCCGACAACGCAGGCCGTGACTGTGAAGGTCTGGGACACGGGGGTGGCCGCCGAGTAGGACACATTGCCCGCCTGGCTGGCCTGCAACGTGACACTGCCCGTGCCGGTGAGGGTGACCGTGTTGCCGGACACTGTGGCCGGACCGCTCGTCACGGCCAGCGTGACCGGCAGGCCGGAACTGGCGGTCGGACTCAGGGCAAATGCGCCGTCGCAGGATGTGTGGCT
>Ga0302320_10008452_pt1 | contig 22395 bp, 15 predicted proteins | sample Bog_T0_3_FD_202130 | JGI IMG/M metagenome (GOLD analysis project Ga0302320, IMG submission 202130) | Peat permafrost microbial communities from Stordalen Mire near Abisko, Sweden - Bog_T0_3 | ecosystem: Environmental > Terrestrial > Soil > Wetlands > Peat | place: Sweden: Abisko, Stordalen Mire...
GATTGAAGTTCTGGACGTAGGGCGTACGCATGTGCGGATCGACGGTGAAGAAATCGCCCTCGGGTCCATATCCGCTATAGATTGGCTGCCCCGCCGTGATTGTATTACCGGTAACGGAACCCGTGGCGAGCGCATTCGGGCCCAAGCCCGGATAGGCCGGACCCGGACAGAATACGCAATTCCACGGCAGGTGGCCGAGGAACATATCCTGCGAGAACGCATCGTAGAATAATCCCCATCCCGCGCGGACCACCGTCTTTCCCTGGCCAGTCACGTCATACGCCAGAGCCACGCGGGGAGCGAAGTTGTTGTAGTCCTTGCCATACAACTGGCCGGTCGGGACGTTGTTGCCGCCGTTCGCGTAATCGACGGTGTAGAACTCCCCACTCTTTCCGCCCGTTACGCCGAAGTAGTCCCAGCGCATGCCGTAGTTCAGGGTTAGTCGGGGTGTGGCGCGGAAGCTATCCTGAATAAACAGGCCGTGGCTGTTTTGGTGCGTATGTCGTTCCGTATCGCCCTGTACCTGATCGCCGTCATCGGGATTACCGGCCAGAAAGTCGGTAAGGTCATCGAAGTCCAGGGTACCGCGGAAGTTGTGGTCGAAGAGCTGCGCAATGGTAGTGCGCCGGAATTCGTAGCCGAACTTCACGTCGTGCTTCCCCACCTTCCACGAGTAGTTGTCGACGAAGTGCCAGTTGGCATCCACGCGATTTTTCGCCAGCGAGTCGGTGGCGCCGATCTGCGAGAAGCTGCCCACGGTGGTCGCAGGAAGGCCGCCGTTATAGGTGCTGGTTATGCCCGTATCCAAACCAATCGAGTTCGGGATAAAACTCTGGTCCTCGGCGAAAAATCCTTCTGCGAACCGGTTCCATCCTACCCGGGCCTCGTTCACCTGTCTGGAGTTGACGACCTTCACATAGGAGATCGATACCAATTGCACGCGCGTGGGCGTGATTGTATTGAATCCGGGGAGAAGGCCGCCGGACAATTGCGCAAACGGAAAGCTCTGGTGGCTGTTGCCAAAATAATATCGGCCAGCCAGCATATTGTTCTGGTTGAAGTTGTGGTCGATCTTTCCGATAAAGCTATCCACACGGTTAAAGAAGCTGGTGGAATCGGAAAGATCGGGGCCGTTGGGACAACCGGCGTCCTCACCCTGACCGGCCACTAGCGAGGGGTTCCCAAAGGTTCCCGAAATGTTCGGAGCGGGGTAAGGATTGCGCTGCAGGAGTGCGGCGATCACGGGATTCGGGGGGCCGTTCAACGTCTCATCTTCGGCGATCTGCGCGGGATCGGGCACGCAGGTGGTTCCAGCCTGCGCGCCGTTTTCGCTCTGGCCTTCATAATCGGCATAAAAAAAAGTCTTGTCCTTGACGATAGGACCGCCGAGAGAGCCGCCGAACTGATTGTTGTTGAACGGGCTCTTGGGAGCGGGATCATAGTTGAAGTAGTTGCGCGCTCCCAGCTTGCCGGTGCGGAAATATTCCAGCAGCGAACCGTGGATCTGGTTGGTGCCGCTCTTGGTCACAATGTCGATAACGGCGCCGCTATTGCGGCCGTATTCCGCTTCGTAGTTCGAAATCACCTTCAGTTCAGCCACGGCATCCAGCGGCAAAATGGTCGCCGGGTCACCGAACACGCCAGCTTCGTTGATGGCGGGATCGTTGCGGAAGCCATCGTTCATGTCGGTGCCGTCGAGCAGGAAGTTGTTTGACCGGCCACGCGAGCCGTTCATCGAGAAGACGCCGTACGAACCGGGGGAGTCAGTGATCTGATCGGGAGACCCGGCAATGCCGGGATTGAGGTAGATCAGCTTCTGGTAATCGCGTCCGTTGACCGGAAGCGCCTCAATCGTTTCCGCCGTAAGAGTACCGCCTAGCTCGGCGGAGGTTGTCTCCACCTGGGGCAAAAGGTCGCCCGAAACCTCCACCTTGGTGGAAACCTGCCCGGCTTTTAAAGCCGCATCGACGCGCCGCTCGCCAGCCACGTCCACAGTCACGCCCGTGGTCACGGAAGTCTGGAAGCCCGTCACGGCGATGGTCACCGTGTAGGTGCCAATCTGGAGCTCCGGCAGGGCGTAGCTGCCGTCGGCGCTGGTCTCGGTGGTGCGCTCCAGTCCCGTGCCGACGTTCTTCACGGTGACCTTGGCTCCGGCAACCACTGCGCCCGTGGGGTCAGTGACGGTGCCGAGGATGGTGCCGCGGAAAGTCTGTGCGGAAAGGCTGACCGCGGCCAGAAGCACAAACACGAAGATGATGCGCGCTCTCATAAAATCTCCTTGAAGATGACCGGTTTTAAGGGATGACCTCTGGCGCGGCAGGCAGAACTTTCAGGCCAGCTACCTGGGAGCCTGCAATTCCTTGCATACTAACAAGATGCAGCGCACTACCGCTCAGGAAACAGTACTCAAACCCTATCCCAAGAGTCAACCATTGAGTTCAAATGGAAGCAATAGATTTTATCAATACAGTAACCCGCAGGTAACCTGGCTCAAGAGGGGATGGGTGAGCCGGGGGCGGGGACACCAGGATCCCTCGCTTCGCGGGGGAAGACAGGACTTCGCTGGATTACGATGACGGTGGGGTTAGAACGTTATCGTCACGCCGCCGCGCACGGAGCGGGCGGATTGCACCAAGTAGACCGTCTGGCCGTCCTGCCCCATCACTGGCACGTAGCCTTGGGCCAGCAGGTTGCGCATATCGACCAGCACTTCCATGTGCGCGGGCAGGAAGCCCATGGTAGGAATGGGCTGGCGGATAAAGACGTTCAGGTAGGGATCGGCCTGTCCCGGCGAGGCGTTGAACATATCCACTGGAGTTAACGCGGTGCCGTTTACCCAACGATAGGAGGCGATCCAGTTGGTATGAGTGCGGGGGATCGTGCCCTTGAGCTTGGCGGCGAGAGCGTGACGCCGTTGCGTGGAAATCCACTGCTGCGCTTCCTGGAGGTCGACATCGGGCCTGGCGAGGTCGAGGACGCCGCCGTAAGCGTAATCCAGGGTCGCGGTCAGGTCGGAGCAAAACTTGCGCTCAAGCACGACCCGCAGGCCGCGCGTATCCAGAGTGTCGCCGGAATATGTGAAGGTGCCCGAGTATAGATCGGGCAGCAGGAACCCACCGGCGGCGGTGACCGATCCAGTACCGATCAACGCGGTGTTGTCCACGCGATCGCTGTACACGGCGAACTGCACGCGGTTGTTGCCCAGGCGGCGCGATACGTTGAATTCCTGATGATGAGCACGCTCCAGCCGGGTGGCAAAGTTCACCATGCTCACGCGGGGATCGGCTTCGCTTAAATCCGCCGGAGACGAATCGAAACCCTTCTCGGCCCGGGTGTTGGGCAGGGAGGTGGCATAGTCATACTCGATGACAGTGTTGGGCGAGGCATGAAGATCGAGAGAACCATAGGGCCGGAAGGCGGTGACGCGGCCCAGAAATTGGATGGTTTGCAGTTCGCTGCCGAACCTGAGTTCGAACTCGTCTCCGAACGCCATATCGTCGCCCGCATTAAGCGCCAGAGCCTGCAGGGCCGCATAGTGCAGGTTGGGATCGGAGGGCGCGAACCGGCGCATGGTCACCGCCATTGAAGGCCCGGAACCATCTGGGAGCCGGTGCGAGTAAATGGCGCGCAGAACGGCTGTGGGCAGGCTGTCGCCGTAGCCGACGTTTCCACTCAACCCGATGTGGCTGGCGGAGAAAATGGAGCGCTCGACGGAAAAGCTGGTGCTCATGTCGGAGCCGCTGCCGTAGCCTTCTGCCTGGGAGCCGGCCAGAAAAGAAAGACTCGCCTTGAGATCATGCGCCTGTTTTTCGTCGCCGGGGGTGGGATTGTCGAATATGCGCAGGACGGGACGATTCGCGACCGAGCGCAGGGTCCACTTCCAGTCGTCGTCATCTTCGCCCTTTCCACGCAGCGGCCCCATGCGGACACCTTCGAGCAGATTATGCAGCGTGATATCGACAAAAATATGAGTGCCGGCGTGCAGTCCAACTTTTTCCCGAAGAGCGGGCAGGAACGACGGAACGTAGACCTTGATGGAATAGGACCCCGGCAGCAGGTTGGAGGCGGTATAAAGCCCGTCGCTGTCGGTGAAGACGGTTAAAATTTTTGCCGCCGAGCCGGCGAGCTCGACCACTGCGCCGATCTGCGGATTGCCGGAGGCATCGCGCACGTAACCCGAGATCGCGCCCGGCCGTGGTTCTGCCGCCCACGCAGGAAGCGACAGCGCGAAGATCACCGCCCAATATCCGGCTTGGCGAAGTTTCACTTCAACCCCCGCAGTATTGCAAGCAGGCCGCTATTCTACAGCGAAGGTCGCTGAAGGATCGATGGTCTGCTTGGAAACGTTGTCGTTCACTTTGATATCGATGCGATATACGCCCGGCTGCAAGTTCGCCGAGGCGATCGATTTCTGCAACGTCACTTGCTCACCCACGTTCCCCATAGTTTCCGTGGTTTCCGTCTTGGTGGCAACGTTCACGATATCGTACTCGAAGGTCGCGGAAGGCTTGTGCGTTTTTTCGTCTACGCCCAAGTTATAAACCTGCATCCAGAAGTTGACTTTCTGATCTTTCGTCCGTTTGAAAAGTGCGGGCTTGCCATCGGCTGGAGCCACGCGTGGACGGACTTTATTCAGACCGATTACGAAGCTGCCGGTACTCACATCCTTGGTCGGCACCGGCTCCATCACATCGGCCACAATGAGGGTCGAGGTCGACAGTTTGTCGTCGGAGTATTCCGGTACTTGTATGCCACGGCTCCAGACGCCCTTGCGGTCGCCGTTCACGTCCTTCACTGCGATATCGATCTTGTAGCGCCCCGGACGCAGCGGAATCGCCTTCCAGTAGACCGAGGAATTTTCCGCCATGCGGGGTAACAATTCGGGCATGACGTCCACCTGAGCGGGGTCTTCGAAGGTCTGTACAATGCGCCCCGTCAAAGAGGTCACCCGGCCAAAAATATTCACCGTGCCACGCATCACGCCATCTTTGTTGGCGAACGTAATGTCACGATACTTCATCTGGATGGTGATCGGCACCAGCACCGTGTCTCCGGTGACCTTGACGAAATCGGTGCGCACGTCGAATGGCATCAGGTTAGTGACGACCTTGGTGGTGACCAGTTCTTCCAGGTCCTTGTATTTAACCGCGGGCGGCGGCTGCAACTTGGCAAACGTCTCCAAGCGGTCAAATTCCTTCGATTGCAAGGTGTTGCTCATCGGGCCAGCACCCAATTGCTCAAGACCACCGCCAACAAAACGCTGGGACTTGCTGGCCATGCCCATCTGCTCGTACTGGGTAAGCCCAGCGCCGGGCGTGTATTTCAGCGCGTCCTTCTCCGACCGGTCGATGGTCATGTGGAAGTCGCCGCACATACAAGTGTCGACGAATTCGATGATCACTTCCTGCCCAATCCCTTCCAGATAGCGATAACGCCAATCTTCAAAGGGGAAAGTAGAGGTTTCGCCGCCGCCTTCTTCGATGGGGCGCTCGTAGGTCCCGCCAGAGGGATGCGACTCAACTTCATCCGCGGGGCCGTACATGATGTAAATCCGGCCGCGGTCGCTCTTCCAGCCGGGAATGCCGGCGGCAAAATGCTCGTTGGCGTAAGCAATACGCCGGTAGTGTTCTTCCTTGTACTCGTTCTCTTCGGTGTCAGGCGTGGGGTCGCGGCGCTGCCAGAAGGCCTCGATAAAATTGTCCCGCTCCTCGTCGTTCGAGAGTTGCTTAAAGGCGGCCCTTTCCTGGTCGGTGATGATCCAAACCACGTCTTCGTTAAGCCATTTCTTATAAGTCTTGCTGAGTTCGACGTTCAGGGCCCGCTTCTGCTGTTTTTTCTGCTTTTCGTTGGGTTGGCGCTTGAGAGGATCGACCTCGTCCGAGGCTTGCCCGGGGGAACTCGTGACCGTCGCGCCCGACTTTTGATTAGCCGCGGGATCGCCGGCAGGCTTGTCAGTCTGGGCGCTGGCCGAGACCCCAAGGCCTGTGGCGATAGCGGCGAAAATAAACGATAAAAGACAACGTGAATCGACCCGGAACATGAGAGGGACTCCTGCCGCGACAAACTTTCGTCGTACTATTCTAGGCGCTCAGTTGGGCGAAAGCAAGGCTAAGTCACAGCAAAAGAATGGATTGACGAACCCCCGCCCCGCTGTTTTGTTGGAAGCCGGGACCTTGCCGCCGAGTTGCCCGCGGAGCAACCGAATATTTTCCGAGGGGAGGCGGGGATCAAGCTATAATTTTGGGTTGCGATAGTTTTGCATCCCCGGGCGGCGGTGCTTTCCGGATTCCTCAGGTCTTGGCGCTCCATTCCAGATTGGAACTTTCCTGCCCTCAGGATCGTATCCCTGAATGTGCGCCCGTCAGTCTGCGGAAATAGGAGGGTATCTCTAAATCTCTAAATAATCCCTGACGGTGACCGGAAATCAATGAAACCCTGGAAAAAAATCGCGATTGGGGCCGCAGTGCTGGCGGTGTTGGCGATCCTCGTCGGCGTGACGGTCCACCAAAGCGGCAAAAACGTGGCCACGGTGCAGACCGGAAAGGCACAACGCGAGGACTTGTCGACGGTGGTAAGCGCCTCGGGCGAAATCAGGCCCAAGACGTACGTCAACATCGGCGCCAACGCGTATGGCAAGATCACTCACCTGTACGTGAAGGAAGGCGATCACGTAAAGAAGGGACAATTGCTGGCGCAACTGGAGAACGTGCAGTCCACGGCTGACGTAAGCGCCAACCAGGCCTCAGTGCAAGCCGCGGAAACGGATGCGCTTGCAGCCGATGCGGCGGTGAATACGTCTGCCGCCGATCTGGTGCGGGCTGAGGCCGATTACGCGCGCAACAAGCTGGACTGGGATCGTGCGCAGAATTTGTATAAAGACGGCCTCATCTCGAAATCGGATTTCGACAGCCGGCAGAACGCCTGGGCCACGGCAGACTCCGGACTGGTGCAAGCCAAGGCGCGTCTGGCGCAGGCCAAGGCTCAGAAGGATTCCGCCGACCGGCACGTCTCTCAAGCGCGCGCCAATCTCACGCGCGTCGCCGATGTGCTGCAGAAGACCACCTACGCCGCTCCTTATGACGGAGTGGTAACCAGCCTGCCAGTCCGGGAAGGCGAATCAGTGGTCATCGGCATCCAGAACGCACTGGGCAGCACGTTGCTTACGCTCGCGGACATGTCAGTGATTACCGCCGAAGTGAAGGTGGATGAAACCGACATTGTGAACGTACACCTGGGACAGCCCGCCGAAGTGACCATCGATGCCATTCCCAAAAAGATTTTTCACGGTGTGGTTTCCGAAATCGGCGATAACGCCATTGTGCGCTCCACGGGCGTAGCCACTTCCCAGCAATCCACCGCCAGTGAAGAGGCCAAAGATTTCAAAGTCGTGGTGACCGTGACCGATCCCCCTGCGGATTTGCGGCCCGGACTCTCCACCACCGCTAAAATCACGACCGCCGCGCGCAGCAACGTTCTGACCATCCCCATCCAGGCGCTGTCGATCCGCAGCAAGGCGCAACTGGAACAGGAGAAGGCAACCCCAAGCTCGGTCCATGCCGCGGCGCCTGTGCCCAAGGAAACGGCATCCAAGGATAAAGAGAAAGACATGAAAGAGGACGTGCAGGGCGTCTTCGTAATTCGCAATAAGAAAGCAGAGTTCGTCCCCGTGACCACCGGCATCACCGGAACCAGCGACATCGAAGTTCTCAGCGGCTTGAAAGAAGGAGATGAGGTCATCACTGGAAGTTACAAGATTTTGCGCACGCTGCGTTCTGGGAGCAGCGTGAAAGTAGATAACTCAGTTCCCAAGAAGGAAGACGAGACATAACCTTCGCCGGCTTCGTCCGTCCAAGCAGAAGCCGATGTAGGCATCTCGAAAAGGGTCTGGAACAAAAACGGAGCTCTCGGAGTCGAATCGAATCTCGGAGAACCCAGTGGCATCGGAGCAGGAGAAAAACATGGCAACCGCAGAAGTGATCAGCATGCCCAGCAACGCTGTTCTGTCGCCACCCGAATCTTGCATGATTGCGGCGGTCGATCTCTGGAAGACCTATGACATGGGTTCGGAGCAGCAGGTGCACGCCCTGCGCGGGGTCAACCTGCGCATTGAGCGCGGCGAGTATGTGGCCATCATGGGCCCCTCCGGTTCGGGCAAATCGACATTGATGAATCTGATCGGTTGCCTCGACACCCCCACCAAGGGCGAATACTGGCTCAACAGCCAGTTGGTCAGCGAACTTGACGATGACGAACTGGCGCGCATCCGCAACAAGGAAATCGGCTTCGTCTTCCAGACATTTAACTTGCTGGCCCGCGCCACCGCGCTACACAACGTGGAACTGCCGCTGATCTATGCTGGAGTTCCGACCGCGGAACGCATCGAGCGGGCCAAGGCTTCCTTAACCGCGGTAGGCATGGAATCGCGCATGACGCACAAGCCCAACGAGCTTTCCGGTGGCCAGCGTCAGCGCGTTGCAGTGGCCCGCGCTCTGGTCAACCGGCCCTCCATCATTTTGGCCGACGAGCCCACCGGCAACCTCGATTCCGCGACCGGGAACGAAATCATGGCCCTGTTCGACCGCCTCCACAGCGAAGGCAACACCATCGTGCTCGTCACCCACGAGCATGACATCGCCGAATACGCGCACCGCATCGTCAACATCAAAGATGGAGTGGTCGAGCGCGATGAGCGGAAAAGCAAGTAACGGGCAGAAAACCCTGCTGTCCCGAACTCCGTCCTGACACCATGTCATCCCGAGCGCAGCGAGGGACCTCGGTGTTGGCTTGAGGTACCACTGGCGCTGCCGGCAAAAACCAAGATCCCTCGCTGCGCTTCGGGATGACATTTACTAAAGGAAATTTACTACAGGAAATTGGCGTGGTTAAGCCCAGCTGACGGCCGGTTTTTCCGTACTGTCGAGGATCGATTCCTCGGTCGTTTTCGCCACAGCCAAGACCACCTGATCTCTCCCCCCGCGTTTGGCCTCATACAGCGCTGCGTCGGCCGCCGCCATCAATTCCTTGGGCGACCTTCCATGATCGGGCAACACGGCCACGCCCACGGAAATGGTGATCATTCCCATCGATTTGCCCTGGTAAAGGATGGTCAGTTCCTTCACCTTCGACCGCAAGCGTTCGGCTCGCATGCGCGAGGCTGCCAGATCTGCCGTGGGCAAGATAACGACAAATTCCTCCCCTCCGAAGCGGCAGACGAAGTCCTCCGCGCGAATGCCCTTGGTCAGCGACATTCCAATTTCGCGCAGCACGGCATCGCCGGCGTCGTGGCCATAAGTGTCGTTGAAGCTCTTAAAATGGTCGAGATCGATCATCAGGATGCCGAGCGCTTGGGTCGCTCGCGACGCGCGCCGCACCTCGCGATCCAGTATTTCTTCCAGGTAGCGCCGGTTGTAGAGGCCGGTCAAGGCGTCCCGCACCGACTGGGTGCGCAGCGCTTCCCGCAGTTTTATGTTGGCGATGGACAACCCCACTTGTCCCGCAAATGTCGTCTTGAACGAGAGCTCAGTGGCATCGAGCCGCGGCGCCTCATCCGTAGCCTGAAGGTGCAGGATGCCCATGGTTTCACCCTGCGCCAGGATGGGAATGCATAAATATGTATTCTTCACACCTGCGGCATGCTCGCAGCGCGCGGTCGAATCTCCAGCCAACACTAGATGAGGATGCCCCGTGCGCAGCGCCCAACAGGAGTTGGGCTCAAACTCCATGGCGGGAAGGCGGCAATCGCTCCATGAGCCAATAACCTCAGTCGAACTTCGCGCGTCATTCAGCAAGGCGATGGCTCCCCGGGCCACGGGAAATATCTTGGGTGCAAAACCCAGGGAGGCCGCGAACACTTCGTCCAGGCTCAAGCAACTCTGCAGGAGTTCGCCCATCCTCGCCAGCATGGTGGCCCGATCGGAGCGCAGCCTGAGTTCCTCCATCATCAGCTCCGTCTGCCGGTCGAGTTCTTTGCGGGCGGAATCCTTCTCCGACATTTCCTCCTGCAGCCGCGCGTTCGTATCGGCTAACTGCGTGGTGCGTTCCAGGATCTGCCCTTCCAAAACCTGCTGGTTCTGTTTCTGGTTCTCGATGTCGGTGCAGGTCCCGAACCATTTGAAAATCTGGCCGGCGGAGTTCTTGACCGGGTTCGCCCGCACCAGAAACCACCGGTATGTCCCGCCTTTCTCTTTGATGCGATACTCCGACTCATAACTGTTCCCAGAGCGCAGAGCGCTGTTCCACGTTTCCACACAGAAGGCCAAATCATCGGGATGGATGACAGAGGTCCAGCCCATGCCGCAACTCTGCTCCAGAGTGAGACCACTGTAATCGACCCACTTCTGGTTGGCGAAGTCGATCGCGCCAGCCGCGTCCGCAGTCCAGATGATCTCTGGGACCGCTTCCGCCATGGCCTGAAAATACGATTCGCGCTCGCGGGAGACGCTCAGATCATCCTTTTGAGTGATCATGAATCGATCGAAGATCGAGCAGGCAATCGCCGCTGCCAGCACCAAAAAACTGGTGGCGCTGATGGCCACCGCACCGATCGTCGAAATGCCGATTGCGTTGGTGAGATCGGGAACAATTCCCGAAGCATGGAAGGTCGCGGCCCACATGCCGGTGTAGTGCATGAGCGGAATGGCACAGCCCATAAGTACCGCGCCCGCGAGCTTCCTCCAACTGCTTTCCTTTTCGTCTCGCAGCCGGAAAGAAAGTTGCAACGCGACCAGCGAGACCGCAATAGCCAGGGCGATGGAAAGGGCGACAATTCTCCACTCATAAACAACCACCGCCCCGCAGCGCATGGCGGCCATGCCGATATAATGCATCGCCGCGATCCCACCCCCCATGACCAAGCTGCCTGCAATCGACTGCCAGAGGCTCATCTCCCCCCGGCTGACTACGAACAACGCCACACCCGAGGCCGCCATCGCCGCCAAAAGCGAGAGCGCCACCGTGGGAAGATGATACGCAACCGGCATCGGCATGATAAGTGCGAGCATGCCAACGTAGTGCATGGCCCAGATGCCCAAGCCCATCGCCGCCGCTCCCCAGCTAAGCCAGGCGGCACGCGACCAGCCGCGCGCCGAGGTGACGCGCCCCGCAAGATCCAGGGCCGCATAGGACGCTAGGATCGCCAACACAACAGAGAGCGCTACCAACCTGTAGTCGTAGCTACCGGGGAACACGGTCAACGAATTCATTTCGGTCACACCACCTCATCCTCAACATCTGGGCAGCAGCATGATTCTGCGGGGGCACATTCTTGCGCACTCCCTAGGCTACCTATCGGCAGGATTCGATTTTCCGTGTGAGCAAACGCTAAGCTTGTGAGCCCACGTCTGTGGGAAAACAAAAGCCTCTCGGCAGAGAGGCTTGGGTGACATTGTTGACGGGATTCTGAACTATGGCGTTGTGCTGACGGGCCGCGAGGCGGCGGTGTCGGCTGGTCTTTCGGCACCGGCAATGAAGAAATTGTGGTCGTAGAGATTGCGGTACATGAGCCCGGCTATTTCCGCCGCTTTGGGGCCGAACGTGGGCCGGCCACCTTGCAGGAAAACCACCACCACGACACGTCCCCGGCTGGTGTTGGCATAAGACGCAAACCAGCCGAAGCGGGTACCGGCGTGGGAGCATGTCCCGGTCTTGCCCAAGATTTCTTCTTCGTTAAAGTTGAGCCCCAACCGGCGCGCCGTGCCATATTGCACTGCGCCCGCCATGCCGTCGGAGATTTCGGGAATCAGTGGAGCAATGTCCAGTTGTCGCTTGATCCGTGGCTGAAAATTCGTAATCTCTTCCGCCGATGTGGGATGCTGCAGGTAGTAGAGCGTGCCGCCGTTGGCGATGGCCGAAACCATTGCGCCCAATTGCAGCGGCGTCATCGAAATGCCTTCGCCGAAGGAGCACATTTTGCCCACGCCGCCGAGCTTCTGCGGAATCACCTCGTCAGGATAAGTCCCTAATTGCTCGCCCGGAATGTCGTAGCCTGCCAGTTCGCCCAGGCCATATTGGTGGGCATAAAAAGCGACTTTCTCGAACCCCAGCTTGCGGCCCAGCGCCTCGAAGTATGCGTTGTTTGAGTGGGCTATGGCTTCGGTAAGATTCATGCGGCTGCGGCCGCCCAGAGGAACTTCGGTTTCCTTGGAGACCAATCCCTCGTTTAAGGCTGCCAGAGCCACCGAGAGTTTGATGGTGGAGCAGGGTTGCGCGCCGCTCGAGAGCGCCAGCTTCTGGTTCACCATGGCGAGCACGCGTCCGCTGGTTGGCTCGATGGCTACGACTGTGCCGTTCATATTGCCCAAAGCATCAATGGCAGCCTGGCGCACGATTGCATCTTCGCCTTCCGTGATATCGCCGTCAGTGAGGCCGTCGGCAAACGAACTGGCAAAAAAGCGCTCGTGATAACGATGCGGAGAAGCGTTGGCCGAGGCTCGCCGGAAGGACGCACTGGGCCCGGCCACGGCGTGAGTCGAACTGTGGACGGCTGTGCTGTGGACGGCTGTGCTATGAGCAGCCGTATTTCGTGCGGATGTAGGGTTCGCGGCGGCTAGGTGGCGCAAGCGGCGCCGGGTGCGCTGGCTCTCGCTCAGTTTGGTGGATTTCGTTTTGCCAGTCGTCAAAGCGTGTGTGTTGACGTGCGCCGCCCATATTGCCGGCGCCAAACACAGCCCTGCCACCACCACTCCTAGACGAAGACAGCGCTTCCCCAAATTGCACATTATTGCTGCGTCCCTCGGATCTCCGGCTTTCCCTGTAGTTCGATGCACTTCGATGCACGAGGCCCGCCAGTCTGCCGGCCTTGACCGCGAACTTCGCCTAACTTCGCGATATTACGGGAGTTAGAGCGTTTTAGGCAATCACAAAGTTTTTATCTTACAAAACGTTAGTTTCGATCTAACCCATTCTGGGACAAGTACTTAAACCGGAATTACTTTCGGCACACAGCCCACGGTAACAGTTACCCCGTTACTGAAAAGATACGGGACTGGACTGCAAAGTTTTTCCGCTTCTGGCTCGTTCACCGACTCCACAAATCTATGATCAGGTGACTTAGGCCAATCACGAAAAAGGCTCCCCCGACGACTAGAAAAAGCGTTACTCCTTGCCAGCGCGGAATCGGGCGGTTCGAAACAAAGTATCGATTCCCCGCGTAGAACTGTTTCGTCGTGAGTCCAACAACGATAACGACGATCCCGAGGACGGTGAGACACGCCGCCTTGCCCACAGTCATCGGCATATGAGTGCCTCGCCTCTTACATCACTTCGCCGCGCTTGCGCAGAAACGCCGGAACGTCAAGGTCATCCTGCTCGAAAGTTGCCACCATGGCGCTGCGCATGCTGTCGAGCGAGATCACCTCAGCACCTGAATGATTCATCATCCCCGGAGACGATTCCTCCATCTTCAGCTCTTCCATCGTGGAGTTGGAAGCGGGTTGGTGAAACTGCTCGACGAACGCCGGCGTGGGCGACGGTCCCACGGGGTCGGGAAAATCCATACTCGACAAACGCATTGCGTCGTCGTGCGCCGAAGCGGACGAATGCACTTCCGCTGGCCTGTGCTGACCCCGGTCTACCTCGCGGAAGCCCGTAGCGATCACCGTGATCTTCACCGCGTCTTTCATCTTCTCGTCCATCACCGCGCCGAAAATAATGTTCGCGTCTTCATGCGCGGCGCTCTGGATGATGGTGCAAGCCTGCTGTACCTCGGCCAGCTTCAACGATGCCGAGCCGGTGATGTTGATCAGAATGCCGCGCGCGCCATCAATTGCACCGGCCTCCAGCAGCGGCGAAGCAATCGCGCGCTGCGCCGCTTCCAGAGTGCGATTCGCGCCGCTGGCCGTCGCCGTACCCATCACCGCATAACCCATCCCCGCCATGATGGTCTTCACGTCGGCGAAGTCGCGGTTGATGATGCCGGGTATGGTGATGATGTCGGAAATCCCCTGCACGCCCTGGCGCAAAATGTCATCGGCGATGCGGAACGACTCAAAGAACCCGGCGTCCTCAGCGACGGAGAGCAATTTTTCGTTGGGGATGACGATGGTCGTGTCCACCGAGTCCATCAATTCAGCGATTCCCTTTTCCGCTTGCGTCATGCGCCGCTTGCCTTCGAAACAAAATGGCTTGGTAACCACGGCGACGGTCAGCGCGCCCATTTCGCTGGCGAGCGACGCGATGATCGGAGCCGCGCCCGTGCCCGTGCCGCCGCCGAGGCCGGTGGTCACGAACACCATGTCGGCGCCTTCAAGCGCCTCGATAATTTTGTCCGAGTCTTCAAGTGCGGCCTTGCGCCCGATCTCGGGATTCGCGCCCGCGCCCAGGCCGTTGGTCAGCTTCACGCCCAACTGCAGCTTCACCGGCGCGCGTGACATGCGCAGCGCCTGCAAGTCGGTGTTGGCCACGATAAACTCAATGCCCTCCACCCCGGCATCGATCATGCGGTTCACCGCGTTGCCGCCGCCGCCGCCCACGCCGATGACCTTGATCTTGGCGTCGTTGAGATGATCTTCGTTAAAACTGATGCGAATGCTCGAATCGTTTGTCATTTTGTCCACCGGAGTCTGATTTTCACTTCGTTTGTCTTAATCACACGTGCCTAAACTTTAGTCGACCGCCTGATAGTACTTTGTCTCCTGGAGCTTCTGCCCCGACTCACCGTCCGTAAGGGTTCGCCGACTGATGTGCTGCGCATCAAACTCTATCGTCAGTCCATAGCTTTCCGAGGCGTCTCCTCCGACGAGCGCCAATACCCACCCATGCTCGGCTGTCTTGAGCGAGGCTGTGTTCACGTCAGCCAAGTCGCAGAACACCGAACGAGGAATGAAGAGTTTTTTCCCGTTTGCAGTCACAACGATTGAATCCACGACGCTGCACGGATGTCTGCTCATGGTGCAAGATGAGTGCTTCGGCTTAACCGGCTTGCTGGGAATGCCGTTTTGCACTTCGTGAGTACTAATAGTTACTCGTACTCCGGAATTCTTCGAACCGAGGGCCAGGGCCGTCTCACCGCTTGAGGTAACGTGAGTATCCTGTTGCGCCGCTGCCAAATGCGCGGCCGTCGCCAGCAGCACAGCCCCACAAACACGCCGACGCAGGGCGTGAATCGCCAAATGAAAACGCGACCTCTCATCGACCCGATACTCACAGCTACTCATGCTTCCTCACCCTACTAACATTGCTTTCAATCTTGATCCCCACCGTTCCCCCTGAAACCCGCGCGCCAAGCGCGCCCTCTGTCCATAAGCCACCATGCCGAGCACCGTAGCAAACTCAGGTTCGGCCAGCGTGGCCGGCATTTTTGCCAGAGGCGTGGGCCATGACAAACGCACCGGCTTGCGCAGCACCGATTCCGCCACATCGAACATTCCCGGCAGCCGCGACCCTCCGCCGCTCAGAACGATCCCAGCTAGGCAAGCATCGAACATCCCGCTCTGCCGCAGGGTTTCGCGCATCATCTCGAACAGCTCGCGCGCCCGCGGCTCGAGAATTTCCGCCACCAGCCGCTGCGGCAAAAGACGCGAAGGCCGGTCGCCCACCGACGGCACCTCCACTTCATTCCCCTCCGGAATCAAGGTAACAATCGCATTCCCATACGCCTTCTTGATTTTTTCCGCCTCGGCCAGCGGCGTACACATGCCCACCGACAAATCGCTAGTGAAGTGATCGCCGCCTACCGGAATCACTCCCGTGAAAGCCACCGCTCCCTGCACGAAAACAATCAGTTCGGTCGATCCCGCACCGATATCGGCGAGACACACACCCAGCTCGCGCTCATCGGCCCGCAACACGGAATCGGCCGCGGCCAGTGGCTCAAACACGGTATCGTCCACATGCACTCCGGTGCGATTCACCGCAGTAATCACATTCTGTGCCGCGCTCGCCGCTGCCGTCACCAGGTGCACCCGCACTTCCAGCCGCGCCGCCATCATGCCCAGAGGATCGTGCACTCCCGCCTGATCGTCCAGGATGAATTCCTGCGGCAGCAGGTGCAGTACCTCGCGATCCGCGGGCAGCGGAATCGCCCGCGCGCGCTCCACCGCCTGCTTGATTTCGTCGCGGCCAATTTCCCGCGGACGCGTGCCCAGGCTGATGCCGCCGTGGCTGTTCACCCCGCGCACATGCGCGCCGCCAATGCCCACGATGGCGTGCTCCACGGCCGCGCCCGCCACATCCTCGCACGCCTCCACCGCTTTCTGAATGGCAGCAACAGCTTTGTCCAATTCCACGATCACGCCCTTGCGCGACCCCCGCGATTCGGCCACGCCGTGCCCGCGATAGCGCAAACCGCCGTCCGTCACCTCAACCATCAGCGCACACGTCTTGGCGCTGCCTACGTCGATCGCCGTTAGAAAGTTGCTCTGCTGATTCGCCATTGTCTAATGAGTTCCTAAGTGGATTGCTCGACGGAATTTCTCCACACCGCTGTTCATTCGAATTCTCATTGTCCCGGCCCTTGACCGGTCTGAGTCTTCGCCACCGCCGGACTCGGTTTCTGTCCAGCGCCGCTGCCTGGGGATTTTGCGGCCGGCTGCGGAAAGGGTGATGAAACCTGTTTCGGAGTTGGCGTCGCGGAAGCGGCGGGCTTCCCGACTGAGATGGTCTTCACGCCTGCAGCAGACTTCCCTTTCGCAGTGGTCTTCCTAGCTTTGATTTTAGGGGCCGCTTTTTTGGCGGTAGCCGCGGCCTTCGGATCCAGCTTCTTCTCCGCCAATTCGAACGCCGGCTTGGGCACAGCGCGATCCGGCGGCAGACGCGTGACTAGCGCCGCGGGTTTTACGCCCGCCGCAGCCGCCACTTTCGCAGCGGCTGGGGTCAATGCCGCCGCAGGCTTCGCCGGCCGCTGCATGTCCGGGTTGACAATGATCTGGTTGTCGTAGCGCAGGTCCACAGACTCCAACCTCTGGAACTGCTGCCGCCAGCCCTGGGCGTGGGTGACATAAATCTTGTAGCGCCGCAAGTAGTCCGCTGACCCCAGATGCACCAGCACATCGCCCGCCGCATCGTTCACCCGCACTTTCACATCTTCCAGGTCGGAGAGATCCACTTCGCTCAGATCTTGCGAATAGCGCGCGCCGCCCGAATCCAGATCCTGCACCAGCCCGCTGTAAGTTTTCATGCGGGGTGCGCGCGTCGATAACGGCTCGCCCGGATTCATTCCCAAAATCACAGGGAAGGAGTATTTGTGTTTCGGTGACAGTTCCATCAATGTTCCGCCCGCGTCGGTCAGAGCCATGCGCGGCCCCACTCGCGCGAATGCCACGGGTGTGCGTTCGTGAATTTCCACCTTCAACCGGTTTGGAACGAACCGCATCACGCTGGCAGATTCCACCCACGGAATCTGCTCCAGTTGTGCCTTCTGCTGCGCCAGCGGAATGAAAAAGATGTTGCGCCCAATGTCGGCGCCCATGACTTCCATGATTTGTGACTTGGTCACGTTCTGCATGCCCGTGACTTCAATGTTGTCGCTCGACTCCACGCGGAAGCGCCACGAGTGCTCGCCATAGTGGTACAGTCCGCCCGCACACAACGCCGCGACGCAGCAAGCGGCGGCGGCCACGACGGCCCACAGCAACCCGTTGGCAGTTTTCTTGGGAAGAGCGCTGCGGCGGGCGGAAACGCGCTTTTGCCCACGCAGAAAATGAGGTTCCTCGTCTACATCCAGGTCGAGGAGGCGCGCGTCGTCCATCTCCTGATCGCGCAGCTCATGCGGGCGCAAATCGTTTTCGCGCAGACCGTGGACACCCGGGCGCGCGGCGTCAGCGCCGGGTGGATACAACTCCTCCTGCAAGATGGTGGGCCCCGATTTCCTCGCCATCAGTAGGGTCAGTTGTCGCTGGTGAATCGCTGAGCCTTCAAACTATAACGTCATTTTGCAATTTGAGATAGACAAAATCTTGGTTCTTTGCACAGGCAGGAACCGGGTTGGACATCATGAAGAGAATGCCGAAGCAGCGGGCAAGAACGAGAGGTGCAAAACAAGCGGGCGCTTCAGTTTCGCCGCGCCCCACTCGTCGAAGACGAGAACCCTAAATCGGCCCGTCGCCCAGCATTTCAACCTGCACTCCCGGAGCGGGAACCATTAGCAGTTGCGGAACGCTCACGCACGGCGCGTTGATCCGCAGAACATTGACGCGCACTCGCGGACAAGTCACTGCAGGAATCTCCACGGTGTTAAATGCCACCGGGGCCAGGCGAACGTGTTCAACCTGCGCATCCATCCTGGCGCGGTGAGCTTCCATTCGGGCCAGCGGGCCCTCTTCGCGGGCTGACATGGCTTCGAAACGCGCCATTCCATTTTGCATCCGAGCGATTCCGGTCTGGAAACGTACGACCGCCGTCGACAAGCGGCAGGAAGCAGTCTCGTCTGATGCCCCAACCAACTCTGGCGCAATCAGGTTAGCCTTCTCCCGAACCCGGTCCAGCGCTTCGGATGCGAGACTCAGCAGCGTGAGGGAGCGCTCTGCAACCCGGACCGTCAGGCCATCCATAGCCCGGTGCGCCCATGCAGCGCCGCCATCCTGATAAAACCCGTTCAACCCCAGGGCCAGCACTCCAGCGGCTAGCCATGCCCAGGCCCGTCTCGTCTTCATTGCCTTCTCTCCCTATGCAAGATTGGACGGCCCTCGTCTAAATCCGTTAGCGAGGGGAGAAAATTACTAAAAAATTGTGCAGTGGCGCTTATTCCAAACGCTTTCGCGCGAACATAGCAGCCGTGTCCCACTGCGCTTCGAGGCGGACGATGCGACGGTCGTGGTCGCGCAGTTCCACGGCCACCTCCTTAAGTTCCTGCGCTGTTCGGCGCAGTTCGTTGGAAAGTTTCAAAGCCGACTGGACGGCCGCCACCGCCTCCCTGAACACCCTCATACTCGATGCTCCGCCGAATCTGTTTTGCGGCGTGCTCGCAGGTGGCTAAGAATTGCTCGCGTTTCGTCCAAATTGCGCCGCACCTCGGCTCGCGTCGCAGTCACCTCCTTCCGGAGAAGCGCGGTCAACTCCCCCAGCGCGGCTTCTTCATCGCTCACCCGTTGCCCGCAGCGCGTGCGCACCGGCTCCCCTAGGCTGACTCCGCCTTGCCGGCCTCTTTGCGCAGCCAGTCGCGAAACGCGGGTGTGGTCAGCACTTGCAGGCGAGCCGTTTTCATGACTCCCTCCCGAGAGGGCATGAGCATGTGCATGCTCATGTGCGATTCTATCAACCTTGGAGACTCTCAGCCCTGGCCCTATTCCCTTGAGACAGCCAAGCCAACCGCGGGCTTTCCCAGTCTCTCCAGAATCATCGGCCCCAACTGCGAAACGCTACCCGCACCCAGCGTGAGAATCATGTCCCCATCCTCGGCAACGGCTGCGGCCGCACTCGCCGCATCCGCGAAGGAACTCACATACTCGGCGCTTCGTCCACTCTTCTGACGGATAGTCCGCGCGAGCGCTTCCCCGCTGATCCCTTCGATCGGCTTCTCGCTGGCCGCATAAATGTCGAGCAAGAACAGCGAGTCGGCATCGGCAAACGCCGAGGAGAATTCGTCGATCAGATCGCGGGTGCGCGTGTAGCGGTGCGGCTGGAACACCACGTGAACCTTGCGAAATCCGCACGACCGCGACGCCGCCAGTGTCGCCCTGATCTCCGTGGGATGATGCCCGTAGTCGTCGATCACGCTCACGCCCGCGACACGCCCGCGCAAATGGAAGCGCCGGTCGACCCCGCGGAACTGATCGAGCGCGTTGCGGATCGCGTCGACGCCAACATCCAGACCCACTCCCACTGCAATCGCCGCCGTCGCGTTCAGGACGTTGTGGACTCCCGGCACATGCAGCGCGAACGCTCCCAAGTCCTTCTTGCGATAGCTCACTCGAAAGCGGCCCATAGGCTGACCATCGCCCTGCACAGTGGTCCGCGCTGAATCCGTTTCCAGCTTGATCCAAAAATCCGACCCACGCTTCGTACCGTAGGTCACGGTTCGGCGCTGCACTTGTGGCAGCAACCGCCGCAGCAGGGGATCGTCATTGCACGCCACGACCATGCCATAGAACGGCACCCGGTCCATGAATTCCAGAAAGGTCTTCTTCACGTCCCGCATGTTGCGGTAACAATCCATGTGCTCGCGGTCGATGTTGGTCACGACCGAAAGAATTGGAGACAACTTCAAAAAAGACCGGTCACTCTCATCCGCCTCGGCCACCAGATACTGCGACTTCCCCAGCCGCGCATTCGAGCCCATCGCGTCCACGCGCCCGCCCACCACTACGGTTGGATCGAGCCCACCCCCCGCTAGCACCGCCGCTACCATCGAAGTCGTAGTCGTCTTGCCGTGCATGCCGGCGATGGCAATGCCATATTTCAAGCGCATCAGCTCGGCCAGCATTTCCGCGCGCTGAATCACCGGCACATGAAGCTTGTGCGCCTCGATGACCTCCGGATTTTCCGCGGCAATCGCCGAACTTGTCACCACCACTTCGGCGCCGGCGATATTTTCCGCTCGATGTCCTTCAAACACCGCTGCGCCCAAGCCAAGCAACCGCCGCGTGACAGTGGAACTCTTTAGATCAGATCCCGAAACCCGGTAGCCGAGATTCAGCAGCACCTCGGCAATCCCGCTCATGCCGATCCCGCCGATGCCCACGAAATGTATCTGCTGAATCTTGGCAAACATGGATAGAAGAATTTAGTAATTTAGTAATTTAGTGATTGGGTAATTTTCGGACGCCCCCAACTCCAAATTACTCAGTTACTAAATTACAAAATTACTCGATTCCTCCGACCCGCGCCGCCATGGCTGCAATGTCCCGCGCCGCATTGGGATGCGCCAACCCCCGCGCCGCCTCGCTCATCGCCGCCAAGCCTCGCGGATCACCGAGCAGAGAAGAAATCGTCTCCGCCAGCCAGACGCCATCGAGCTTCGACTCCTCGACCACCACGGCCGCTCCCTCGCGTGCCAGTGCCTCCGCGTTCACCCGCTGATGATCATCCGTTGCGCGCGGGAACGGCACAAAAATCGCAGGCTTGCCAGCGGCTGTAATCTCGGCCACCGTGCTCGCCCCCGAGCGGCACACTACCAAATCCGCCCGTGCGAACGCCGCCGGCATGTCTTCAATAAACTTGAAAACCTCCGCCGACTCCCCGAGAGATTTATACGCCGCCAGCGCGTCTTCATAGTCACGCTCGCCTGTTTGATGAAGGATGTGCATCCCCGGCGCCTGCCGCCGCAACTCGGGAAGGCATCGAATCATCGCCTCATTAATCGCGTGGGCTCCCTGGCTTCCGCCAAACACCAGCAGAGTAGGAGTTCCTCCACGCTTCGCCGCAATCTCAAAAAATGCCTCCCGAACCGGCACGCCCGTTACTTCCGCGTGACGAAAATATTTCGCCGTCTCTTCAAAATGAACCGCCGCACCCGACACAAATCGCGCCACTATGCGGTTCGCGAACCCCGGCACCACATTCGGCTCAAATGCCAGCGTCGGAATATGCTTCACGACCGCCGCCAGCATCGCTGGACCCGATGCATATCCCCCCACGCCGATCACCACATCGGGGGCAAACTCGTCCAACATGCGGCCAGCATCCCAAACGGCGCGCGGCAAGTCGAACGCCGTCTTGGCGCGCGTCATAAAACTAACATTCTTCAGCGCCCCCACCCGCACTAACTGCAGCGCATGCCCCGCCGCTGGCACCAGGCGGTTCTCAATCCCGCGCGAGGTCCCAATAAATAGCACCTCGGCCGCATAATTTTTCTTGAGTTCGTTGGCAATGGCCAGCGCAGGTATCACATGCCCACCCGTCCCGCCGCCCGCCAGAATGGCCCGCATGAGGTGACTATAAACGATTGAGCCATGGAGTGATCGGGCCATTGAGCGATTGAACAAATGGCCCCGTCACCCGATCACTCAATGACTCAATCTGTTCACTCGGCCTGCTTGGTAATATTCAGCAGGACACCCACACACGCCAGCGTCACAAATAGGGACGAGCCTCCGTAGGACACCAGCGGCAGCGGAATGCCCTTGGTTGGCATCATCCCCAACACCACGCTGATGTTGATGAACGCCTGCAGCACCACCATACTCGTAATGCCCACTGCCAGATACCGCCCGAAAATGTCTTCCGTGCGCCACGAAGCCCTCATCCCGCGCCACAGGAATATAGCGAACAGCGTCACCACCAGAAGCGCGCCCACCAGACCCAATTCTTCGGCAGTCACGGCAAAAATAAAGTCCGTATGCGGCTCCGGCAGATAAAACAACTTCTGCTTGCCCTCCATCAACCCTGTGCCGGTGATGCCGCCTGTGCCCACCGCGATGAGAGATTGAATCAGGTGAAACCCGGCCTTCTGCCGCTCCGCATACGGATTCATGAAAGCCAAAATCCGGTCGCGCCGGAAGGCGACATGAAAGATCAAAAAGT
>Ga0302320_10008456_pt1 | contig 22386 bp, 17 predicted proteins | sample Bog_T0_3_FD_202130 | JGI IMG/M metagenome (GOLD analysis project Ga0302320, IMG submission 202130) | Peat permafrost microbial communities from Stordalen Mire near Abisko, Sweden - Bog_T0_3 | ecosystem: Environmental > Terrestrial > Soil > Wetlands > Peat | place: Sweden: Abisko, Stordalen Mire...
ACCGTCCGCAGGTCGGCGACGAACTTTTCCTGATTGGTGCGCTGCCATACGTCTTCTTTTGGGAAAACCTGAAGAAGAAATTTCCCGGTTGCGCCTGCGAACTGGTTGCGCAAGGCGGAAGGCAGGTCGTTCACTTGCAACGGCGCACCCACGTCTTGATTTTGGATGGACTGAAACGTTTCCCGCACGTCATTGAACAACGCCTGTTGAAATATCGCCAGCTTGGCCGCGTGCGCGGCCACTTCGTTGGTGTCACCGGCGAGCATGGTCTTCCGTAAGTTTTGGATGGCTTGCTGCATGGCAATGAACTGTTGTGTCAAAACCGGATCGCTTTGCACATTTGTATCATCTAAAGCCATACCCGCGTAGCCGAGGGTGCCAAAGAGGGTCAGACTGAATTCGTCAATGTTTACGGGCTGCAAGTCCGGCGGGCTGAATTCCAGCGGCGCGACCTCCTCCTTGATTCCCCGGATCAACCCCAATTTTTGGATTTGGTTCTGCTCGATGAAATCCTCCAGCATGTCTGCCGGCGGTTCCACATCGGCCACCGTCGGCAGGGCTTTCAGCTTTTCTTCCAGCCCGATGGCCTGGTCCAGGTTCGTGGCCACGATGGCACCGGCCAGCGTTGACTTGTCCGCATGGGTCAATTTTTGTTCAAACACCACCGACGGCAGGCTGGGGCTTTGCATTTTGATGAGGTTGTAATCGAATTTCACCTTGCCTTGATAAATCTGGGTGAAGGCCAGCGCACCGAGCGCGACGGTGATTCCAATGACGAGCGCCGGGCGTTGCAGCCAGAAATTCTCGATGCGCGCGCGGGTTTCATCTTCCGTCTGGCTGCGGTCAACGACGTTTTGCCGGCCGCGCAGCAGCAGCACCGGCAGCAGCGTCATCATCGGGATGAGGCAGAGCAGCAAGCCGCCGCCGCAAATGATGCCCATTTCCTGGATGCCCTTGAAATTGGTGAAGGCCATGGCGATGAACGCCCCCGCCGTCGTCAGCGAGCCGGTGAAAATTCCCTGGCCGGTGAAAACCATCGCCTTGGTCAGCGCCTCCTCCTGCGTCCTGCCGTGGCGCAATTCCTCCTCGTAGCGCGTGATCAGATGCACGCCATAATCAATGGCCAGCCCGATGAGCATGGGCACGAACATGACCGTCAGCACGTTCAAATGCCCGACGGCGAGCGTTGCGAATCCCAGCGTGTAAGCCATGCCGACGAGCAGACAAATCGTCGCCTTCACCGGCCGGCCCGTCTCGTTGTAACCGTAAATGAAAATCAACGCGCACAAAAACAGCGAGACGATGCTGGCCAGCGCGACATCCTTTTCCGACTGCGTCATCTGGTCGTAATCCAGCACCGGCTGGCCGGTCAACCCGACGTTGACGCCGGGCACTTCGTTCTTGGTCTGCTGAATCAGCTGGCGGAGGTGATCGATCGCGTCGCCGGTCAAATCACCGCTTTCGACGTGACGATGGAACATTTTTTCCTCAATGGCACTTTTCAAAACTTTCCAAAGTGTCGGCAACTCGTCATTTTGCCCGTCAACCGGCGTATGCGTTGTGAGCAGAAAGATCCGGCCCTGATTCAAGGTGATGTAAATGTCGGACGCGTCTCCACCGACGAATAGCGACGCGACGCCCGGCGACGGCGGCGAGCCGGGCATTTGCAGGGCGGCGTTGGCCTGTGTCAGGATGCGCGCCAGCACCGGCAGCGCCTGAACCAGTGATTCGGTCTGCGCATTCGTCTCGCGCGGCGTGGTGCTGAACGCCGTGTTGATCTGGTCGAAAAATGAGACTAGATTCGTCGTCTGCGTGAACTGTTTGATGAACGGCAAATCGTCCTGGAGCGCCGTTTGAATCGTGGCCAGATCGTTCGTCGGGACAAAAAACAATGCCTTCGTTCCCATCATCGCCAGGTCGTGCTGGTAAAAGATGTCCTGAAACAGATTGGTTTCCGGCGCCATTTTCACGGCGAGGCGCTCGACGAACTGCCGGTTTTTCTCCATGTCCTCGCTTTCCACGACCACGGCGAGATCGTTGCCCTGCTGGGGAAACTCCTTTTGCAGCGCGAGAAAATTCCGGTGATACTTCAGGTTCGGGCCGACGAGGTCGTCCTGATTCATGTCAAATTGCAGGAACGCCACGGTGACCGCGATGCTCGCCAGCACCAGCACCAGTTGCGGGTAAACGAACCAGCGCGGATGACGGCAGAGCGCCGCCGCCAGTCTGGCCAGCAGCCGCGCGAGCAGGGAGTCGGCGCTTAATGCCTTCATGATTCAGGCCGACTTGAAAGGTTCACATTTCAACGGCTTTCGGCCTCCACGAAAACCGCCGTGCCGTAACACAGCACCTCGGTGATGCCCGGCGCGATTTCCGTGGCGTCGTAGCGCACGCCGATGACGGCGTTCGCGCCAAGCTGGCCGGCGTGCGTGAGCATGAGGTTGAACGTGTCCTCGCGGGCGCGCTCGCAAAGGTTGGTGTAAAGTGAGATGTTGCCGCCAAAGATTGCCTGGATGCTCGCGCCCACGTTGCCGATCACCGAACGCGACCGCACCATGATGCCGCGCACCACGCCGAAGGACTTGGTCACGCGATAACCGGGCAGATCGAACGTCGTCGTTGTCAATGGATGTGTCTGACTCATGCTGGAATTGAACACCACCCGGCACTTCGGCAAAAGCGAAAAGTTCCGGTTGGAGTTCAAGCTTTAGCTTGCTCTTCCGGGAACAAGCTGAAGCTTGAACTCCAGCTATGGTGACAAAAAGGAAAACGCCGGCAGATTGCGCAACACCGTGAAAATCGCGGCAACGATTAACAGGAGCCACAAAGTTTTTGCCGGCAAAAACTCTCCGACCGGCTGCCCTTGGAATTTTTCTACGGCGAGCCAGATACCGCGCACGACCGCTGCCGCAAGCAGGACGACGAACAGCGCGTTATCCTTCAGCGCCAGCGGAATATTTCCGTGCAACAAGGCGTAAACCGAGCGCGTCCCGCCGCAGCTCGGACAGTTCCACCCGGTCAATTTGTGAAACAGGCAGATGGGATAAAATCCGTGCGTGCTCGGATTGAAGAAAAACACCACCGCTCCCGCGCCCAAAATGGCAATGCCCAGAATGATGCCGGCATAAACACCCAGCGGGGACGTTTCGGTCCTGATCTTCGGCGGGATGGAATGTGATTGGGCGGGCATGGGTTTTAAAACTGGTTCACGTTCCAGTTGAAATGAACATTGCCCGATGCCAGCGCGATCGCCAGCAACAGGCCGTAAATGAGAATGCTTGTGACGGACAGCGCCAGTCCCGTAATGGCAAATCCGCGACCTTCGTAAATATCAGGATGGCGGTTGATTTGAACAAGCGCGAGGGAGGAAAAGACCAGACCCAGAATGTTGCACGGAAGTCCGTAACAGCAGCAAAATATCAACGACAGCACACCGAAAACCATTCCCGTGGTTGCGAAGCCGTTCGTCTTGCGTGCGTGGCCCGGCGGCACAATCGTTGACGGTGTGCTGCCGGGAAAAAGTCCGGCGAATTCCGGCAGCAAGCCGACAAAATTCCAATCCTTCGCGCCGTCCACGAAAACCGGCGTCCGGCTTTCGATTCGGCCCTCGGCTATCCACTGCCGGATCTGGTCGGCGGTGATCGGTCCGTATTGCCGTCCATCCGTCCCAATAATTTTGTAAATCGCGCTCATTCCTCGTTGCTGGCTTCCGCCGCGCGCCCGACATCCGCACACACGCCGCGCTTCGCCTCGGCAATGAAATCCAGCAGAATTTTCGCTGGCGCGCCGGTGAAATTTCCCCGCGCCTCCGCCAGCGCGGCGCGCAGATTATTTCCGCTGCGGAACAGCAGGTGATAAAGCCGTTTCAGTTCAAGCCGCTGTTCCGCCGTGAATCCGGCGCGGCGCAGGCCGACGACATTCAAGCCGCAGATTTCATTTTGACGCAGCGCCACGCAGAACGGCGGCAAATCCTTGCTGACGGCCGCGCCGCCTTGCATCAACGCCAGCATGCCGACGCGCGTGAACTGATGCACGAGACCGTTGCCAGAAATGAACGCCCGGTCCTGCACCACCGCGTGCCCCCCCAGCAGCGCGCCGTTGGCCAGGATCACATGGTCGCCGACGGCGCAATTATGCGCGACGTGCGAGCTTGCCATGAAAAAATTGTCCGAGCCGACGACCGTGTCCTCGGCGGTTTTGTTCGAGCGGTGGATCGTGACGTGCTCGCGGAAAACATTGTTGTCGCCGATGCCTAGGCGCGTCGGTTCGTTCTTGTATTTCAAATCCTGCGGCGCGTCGCCGATGACGCAGCCGGCGTGGAACCGGTTGCCGGCGCCAATCTTCGTCAACCCGGTGATATAAACGTGCGGCCCGACGACGCATTCCGCGCCCAACTCAACACCGCCGTCAATCACGGCATACGGCCCGACCTGAACAGTCGCGTCCAGTTTCGCCTGCGGATGAATGATGGCCGTTGGATGAATCATTTCGGCACAGATTCACACAGTTCTGCACGGATGAAAACTGTATTTTCCCGGCACGAAGATTCTTTGTTCCCCTGCGTCTTCGTGGTTAAACTGAATTGGAAATGAGTCGCGCGCCAACAACTGAAGCAATTCCGCAATCCGCAATCCTTGCCGCGTCGGAGCGAAGCGAAGACGGGTGCAATCCGCAATTGCCGGAGCTGCTCGCGCCTGCCGGCGACTGGGACTGCGTCAAAGCCGCCGTTGAAAACGGCGCGGACGCGATTTATTTCGGCCTCGACAAGTTCAACGCCCGGATGCGTGCGCAGAATTTCACCGAGGCGGATTTGCCGAAGCTGATGGAGTTCCTGCACCGGCGCGGCGTGCGCGGCTACATCACGCTGAACACGCTCATTTTTGAAAACGAACTTGCCGAAGCCGAAAAGTATCTGCACACGATGATTTCCGCCGGAGTGGACGCGGTGATTGTTCAGGATGTCGGCATCTGCCGTCTCATCCGCGAGCTGTCGCCGGATTTTCCCATCCACGCCTCGACGCAGATGACCATCACGAGCGCGGCGGGAATCGAATTCGCCCGCGAACTCGGCTGTAGCCTCGTCGTGCTCGCCCGCGAATGTTCCATCGCCGAAATCGAGAAAATTAACTCCGCTCAAGGTAGGGCGGGCAGTCCTCTGCCCGCCGCCGAATTGCCAAACAAACGCGGCGCGCACGGAGTGACGCGCCCTACCGCACTTCCTCTGGAAGTTTTCGTTCACGGCGCTCTCTGCGTTGCCTACTCCGGCCAGTGTCTCACGAGCGAATCGCTCGGCGGCCGCTCGGCCAATCGCGGCGAATGCGCGCAGGCCTGCCGGATGCCGTATGATTTGATTTCCGACGGCCAGAAAGTTCCGCTTGGCGACCGGAAATATCTGTTGAGTCCGCAGGATTTGTCAGGGCTGGAAGTGTTGCCGGAATTGCTGCGCGCCGGTGTCGCGTCGCTGAAAATCGAAGGCCGGCTCAAATCGCCGGAATATGTCGCGAGCATCACGCGCATCTATCGTCAGGCGCTGGATGATTTGCGATTTACGAATGATGATTTACGCGCCGCCAACCCGTCCACTCGTAAATCCGAAATCGTCAATCGGAAATACGACATGGAAATGTCGTTTTCGCGCGGGCTGTTCACCGGCTGGTTCGGCGGCACCGATAACCAAAAATTAGTCCACGCGCGGTTCGGCAAGAAGCGCGGCGTGTTCCTCGGCGAGGTGAAAAAAATTGTCCGCGACGGTGTTATCGTCAATCTGGCCGCGCCCGTCAAACCCGGCGACGGCGTTGTGTTTGACGCCGGCAGGCCGGACGAAAAGGAGGAGGGCGGACGCATTTACGAAGTGCAGGCGCCGCGCTTCAAAATTCCCGGCCAGCAACTGACCGAACTGCGCTTCGGCTACGGCGACGTGGAATTTCTGCGCGTCCACATCGGCGACAAAATCTGGAAGACAAACGATCCCGAACTCGACAAGCGTCTGCGCCAGAGTTTCGCGGGTGACAAGCTGAAGTTTCAGCGGCCGATTGAAATCGAAGTCCACGGCTCCGCCGGCAAACCGCTCACGCTCATTGCCCGGGACGAATTTGGAAACATCGCGAAGCTGGAATCTGAAATGCCGCTGGCGAAAGCGGAAAAAATTCCGCTGACGGAGGATAAATTGCGCGAACAGCTTGGCCGGCTTGGCGGCACGCCGTTCAAGCTCGGCGAACTGAAAAATTTCCTGGCGGGCGACGTTTTGCTGCCGGTGAGCGAATTGAACCGCTTGCGCCGCGAAATCGTCGTTGAGTTGGAAAAACTCCGCGTGCAACCAAAGCCGTGGCAAATTTCAAGTAGGAGACGAGGTGACGAGTCTCGAATGAAGTTGTCAGGTCAGAGCCTCCTCACGTCGGCTCCTACAAATCCGCAATTGATTGTTCTCGTCCGCAATCTTCCACAGCTCGAAGCCGCGCTGAAATGCGGCGTGGCGACGGTTTATTGCGAATTTGAAGATCCGAAGAAATACCGCGAAGCCATGCGGGCGCGTGACGAGTGGCAAGTGACGAGTGACGCGAGGCACGCCGGTGATTTCACGTCACCCGTCACCCGTCACTTGTCACAAATCTTTGTCGCCCCGCCGCGCATTTTCAAAATGGGCGAGGAATGGACGCTCGAACAGGTCCGCTCCTGCAACGCCGACGGCTATCTCATTCGCAATTACGACCATCTGAAATTTTTCGCGAACGACCGGCGCGTGGGCGATTACTCGCTCAACGTCGCCAACCGGATTTCCGCGGATTATTTCAAAAACAAGTTCAGCCTGGAACGCGTGACGGCGAGTTACGACTTGAATTTTTCGCAGCTCGAAGCGTTGCTGCGCGCCGCGCCGCCGGAATGGTTTGAGGTGACGATTCACCAGCACATGCCGATGTTTCACATGGAGCATTGCGTGTTCTGCGCGTTTCTTTCCAGCGGCAAGGACTTCCGCGACTGCGGACGGCCCTGTGACAAGCACGATGTGAAGCTGCGCGACCGCGTCGGCGCGGAGCATCCGCTCAAGGCGGACGCCGGCTGCCGCAACACGGTGTTCAATTCACAGGCGCAGACCGGCGCGGAGTATGTCTCGCGCATGATCGAACTCGGCGTGAAACATTTCCGCGTGGAATTTCTCAATGAAACGCCGGAGCAGGTCGTCCAGACGATTTCGCAATACCGCCGGCTTCTGCGCGGGGAAATTTCCGGCACGCAGCTCTGGCGCGAATTGAAATTGTTCAACCAGCTTGGCGTCACGCGCGGGCAGATGGGCAAGTAATCTGGTTCACGCGAAGAAATATCCCAGCTCCCGCAGCGAGACAAAATCCTTCTGCCGTTCCGGCGTCGCGCGGCCGATGATGACGTGGTCCACCACCTCAATCTTCAAAAGCTGCCCCGCGCGGATCAAATCGCGCGTCACCTTGATGTCCGCCTCGCTCGGCGCCGGGTCGCCGCTCGGATGATTGTGGACGAGCACGATGCCCGCCGCGTTCGCCACAATCGCCGCGCGGAAAACCTCGCGCGGATGCACCAGGATCGTGTCGAGCAGGCCGTGCGAAATCTCCTCCGCGCGAATCAATTTTTTCCGCACATTCAGCAGCAATACTTGAAACGACTCCACGTTCAGCAGCCGGTTCGTTTCGCGCATGAAGCCCACGACCGTCGCCGGGTTGTCCAGCACCGGCGATTCCCCGCGCCGCTCCTGCTCCATGCGCCGCGCCAGCGCGAAGGCCGCCACCAGCGTCGCCGCCTTGTCGCGCCCGATGCCGTTCACCAGCCGTAATTCATCCACCGTCGCCAGCGCCAGCGCGTTCAGCGATTGGTCGTATTTCTTCAAGACATTCTGCGCGACCTGCACCACGTTCGCGCCGCGCAGGCCCGTGCGCAGCAGGATGGCGATCAGTTCCGCGTGCGTCAGCGCATCCGGCCCGCGCGCCACGAGCCGTTCGCGCGGACGCTCGCTGACGGGCTGGTCTTTAAGCCGGAAACTTTCTGACATGTGCGAAGATTAGCCAGAACAATTCAAATTCCAAAGCCGAAAGTCGTCGTTCGCGCCGGACTTTGGACTTTGGACTTTGGGCTTCGGACTTTAGACTGGCGCAAGCAATGGAACCGCCCGCCGGAAAAAATGATTCGCGCCTGACGCCATCGCAGCAGAAAGCCGTGGAAGCGCGCGGCAACGTGCTGGTCATGGCCGGCGCGGGCACCGGCAAGACGCACACGCTCGTCGAACGCTGCCTGGACCGCATCGCCCGCGAAGGCGCGTCGCTTGATGAGATTCTTGTCGTCACCTTCACCGAAGCGGCGGCGGCGGAAATGAAACAACGCCTTCGCGCCGCGCTTGAAAAAACCATCAACCATCAACCAACAACCATCAACCAATTCGCGGCCGAGCAGCTCGCGCTCTTCGACGCCGCGCACATCGGCACGCTCCACGGCTTTTGTTTCAAGCTCGTGCGCGAACATTTTTACGAGCTGGGCCTCGACCCGCAACCCGCCGTGCTCGACGATGGCGAGGCGCGGCTGCTGGCCGACGAAACGCTCGACGAGGCATTGCAGGAGCAATACGAAGGCCGGGACGAATTCGCCGCGTCGGTTCAAAGCCTGATTCAAACTTACGGCGGCGCGCGCGACGAAAAAATCCGTTTGCTGGTTTTGCGCCTGCACCACTACGCCCAGACGCGGCCCGATGCCGAAGGCTGGCTTGCGGAACAAATCGGGAAATTTTCCACCAACGAACCCGCCGACTGGCAAAAGTGGCTGCTTGAGGCCATCGCCGGCTGGCGTGACGAGTGGCTGCCGGTTCTGGAAAATCTCAGAACGCCGAACTCCCGATCGGCCAGAAGTTCGCAACGAAACGGACGTGCCGAACAGGAGTTCGGCGTTCCGCCCAACAACGAAAAGGCCGCCGAATTGCTCGGAATTTTTCAGCGTCTGGGAAACACGTTTTCGCGCGAACTTGCGGCGGAAGTTTTGGGACAACTTATTTCCGCCGATGGCAACTGGCCGGCGAAGCGAAAAGGTGTTCTTCGCGAGCCGCTCGAAGATTTGTTTAACGAGGCAAAATTTCTCGCCTCGGTTGCCGCGATCAAAAATGGCCGCGACCCGCTGGCCGAGGATTGGAACTGGATCCGCGGCCAGATGACGGCGCTGCTGCGGCTGGCGCAAAACTTCGCCGCGCGCTTCGCCGCGCGCAAACGCGACGACGGAGTTTTAGATTTTCACGATTTGGAACAGTTCGCGTTGAAGCTCCTCTGGGATTTTTCGGCAGATAAACCGACAGCAACGGCTGAACGCTGGCGCTGGAAACTTCGCTTCGTCTTCGTGGACGAATACCAGGACATCAACGCCGCGCAGGACAAAATCATTCAAGCTTTGAGCCGCGACGACGCGGACGCAAACCGCTTTCTGGTCGGCGATGTGAAGCAGAGCATTTACCGTTTCCGGCTCGCCGATCCGAAAATCTTCCGCGACCACGCCAAAAGCTGGCGAGATAACGACGGCCAGACGATTCCGCTCGCCGAAAATTTCCGCAGTCGTGAATCGCTGTTGAACTTCGTTAACTCACTTTTCGAGCCGCTGATGCGCGAGGAAATCGGCGGCGTGAATTACGACGACGAGGCAAAATTGAAATTCGGCTCGCCAGAATCGCGCGCGGATTTTCGAGCCGCCAAAAATTCGCCACCTCGCGCGGAATTGCTGCTGTGGCTCAAGCCCGGCCGCGACGCCGAGGCGGCTGATGACGAGCTGGCTGGCCTTGGCGAAGCGGAAAAGGAAGCGCGCCTTGTCGCCCGGCGATTGAAGGAACTCGCCGCTGAACCCGAACCGCACAAGATTTGGGACGGCAAGAAGAAAACCTCCCGTGCGGTTCAATGGCGCGACATGGCGGTGCTGCTGCGTTCGCCGGCAGGCAAGGCGGAAATCTTTGCGAAGGAATTCGAGCGCGCTGGCGTGCCGCTGGTGGTTGCGCGCGGCGGATTTTACGAAACCAGCGAAATTCTGGATTTATTGAGCCTGCTGCAACTGCTTGACAATCCATTGCAGGACGTTCCGGTCATCGCGGTGCTGCGCTCGCCGCTCGTCGGCTGCTCGCTTGACGAACTGGCGGAAATCCGGCTCGCGGCCGGCGGACATTTCTGGTTTGCGCTCAATCGAGCGCGGAGCGCGGAGTGCGGAGTGCGGAGTGAACTCCGCCGGAAGATTGAAGGATTTCTCGAACGGTTTTCGCGCTGGCGGAAGCTGGCCCGGCAGGTTTCGCTTTCGCAATGCCTCGAAGAAGTGCTGGCGGAGACGCATTACGCCGACTGGCTGCAATCGCGTCCGCGCGGCGCGCAACGGCGGGCGAATGTGGAGCAATTTCTAAATCTGGCGCAACGGTTCGACCAGTTCCAGCGGCAAGGGCTGTTCCGTTTTTTGAAATTCATCGAGGCGCAGCGCGATGCCGGAGCCGAACCGGAGGTCGCGCCGGTCGCGGACGAAAACGCCGTCCGGCTGATGAGCATCCACCAGAGCAAAGGGCTGGAATTTCCAGTGGTCGTCGTTGCCGATCTGGCGAAACAATTCAACGAGCAGGATTTGCACGGCGAAATCATTTTCGACGAGGAATTCGGCGTCTGCCCGAGGGTGCGGGCGCCGAACGGCGGACGTTATCCGAGCCTGCCGCACTGGCTGGCGCAGCGACGCGAGCGACGCGAGTTGCGCGGCGAGGAGCTGCGGCTGCTTTACGTCGCCCTGACCCGCGCCCGCGACACGCTAATTTTGTGTGGCAGCATCACGGAAAATAAGTGGCGCGAAACCTGGAACGAGCCGGCGACCATCACGCTGCGAAAAATCGCCGGCGCGAGAAGTTTCGCGGACTGGCTTGGGCTTTGGTTCAGCGTTCAAAGTCCAGCGTTCCAAGTTCCAAGCGCAACGCAAGGAGAGTTGCCTGAATTACGCTGGCGGATTGTGAAGGACGCGGAGTTGGTCGGGGCGGACAAAGCGGAAAGCGGAAAGCGGGAAGCAGAAATTGAATTGCCCGCGCTCGATGATGCGACGGCGAAAAAGCTCCGCGCCATGCTGGAGTGGGAATATCCGTTCGCGGCGGCGACGCGGCGCAAGGCCAAGTCGTCGGTCACGGAGCTGCGCCGGGCGGCGGAGGAATTAGACGAGGAGGCGGAACCGATTTTAACGCGGCCAAGATTTTCGGCCAAAATTCGCGGCAAAAAAGCGGAAAGCGGAAAGCGGAAATTGTCGGCAGTGGAAACCGGCGCGGCGCACCACACCTTTTTCCAACACGTCGCGCTGGAGAAAACCGGCGACCACGCGGCGCTCGCGGCGGAGGCGCAACGACTGGAGCGGGAGAAGATTCTGTCGGCGGACGAACGCGCGGTTTTGGATTTGGACGCGCTTGCGGCATTTTGGAATTCGCCTCCAGGCAGAAAAATCCGCGTGCAGTCGACGGATTCAGTGAAGCGCGAATTGCCATTCACGGCAAAATTCAGCCCGACGGAGCTGTCGGAAATTATCGGCGCGAAGGTGGAAGTTGGCCTCGAAGACGAATTCGTCGTCGTGCAAGGCGTGGCGGATTTGGTGGTATTGTTGCCGGAAGAAATCTGGCTGGTGGATTTCAAGACCGACCGGCTTCGCGCGGACGAATTGCCGGCGAAGACGAATCTTTACACGCCGCAATTGAAGCTCTATGCGCTGGCGCTGGCGAAAATATATTCGCGACCCGTCGCCAACGTCTGGCTGCATTTTCTCGACGCCCGGAAATCCGTGAACGTGAATATTTGAGCCGTCCGCGCTCCAATCAATCCGGCGAGCCGAGCGGGAGTTCTTCCTCCAGATTTTCATCTTCCGGCGGATTGGCCGGGGCGGATGCGGCGGGCGCGGATTCAGCAGACAGATTTTCCTCGCACAGCCGCACCAGTGCCGGACGCAAAAGCCGGCCCTGAAATGTGAAGCCCGCGCCGACAGTTTCGGCAACCACGGCACCGGCGGGCGGTTTTTCCTCCGCGCCGACGGGTTGATGGCGCTCGGCGTTGAACGGTTCATCCATCTCGGCGCTGAACGGCACGAGACCGATGCGGCGCGCGGCGTCGCGGCAGGCGTTTTGGAAATTGGATAATTGCTCTGCGAGTTTTGGCTGGCCGGCGCGCACAGCGGCGGCGTGCAACACGAAAACATGGTCAAGAATGCGCACCAGCACCTGCAACCACTCGCCCTCGCCGCGCCGAAGCTTTTCGATTTCAAGCCGGAGCGCGGCCTTTTCGCTGTCGTTCATCTTCTGCATGAACTCGGAAAACTGCCGGACCTCGTCGGCCATCTTGTCGGATATTTCCTTTGCGCCGGCGGAGGTCTTTTCAGCCTGCGTTTGCGCGTTCGTCCATTCGTTCGTGGCGGCGTTGATTTGCGCGGCGAGCTTTTCCAGGTTCTGGATTTTTTCGGCAATGGAGCCGAGCGCGCCGGCTTCGATGACTTTAACAATGGCGCGGTAATCCAGAATGAACGGCATCGCTCCCAGGACCGCGCCGAGCGCGACGCACGCCGCGACGGTGACAATTTCCCACCGGCCAATCGGATGCGGCGCCTGCTGGATGAGGAAATAGGCCGCCGCGAGCAGCAGCGCGTCGCCGAGCAAAAACGGCCATTTGGGGACCGTCCAGTGTTTCGAGTCGTTCACGCTGCCAGTTTCCAAAAAAAATGCGCCAAAGGCAATTCGCTTTCTCCTCGACTAAAACCGCCCGTGCCAAAATCATGCGCCGGTGCCAATTTGCGTCATCTTCAATCCGGCGGCCCGCGGCAACAAGGCGCGGCATTTCCATCGCCAGCTTGACGCCATCGGCTCGCAATGCGCGCTGAAAGCCACCGCCGTGCCCGGTGACGCGCGACGGCTTGCGGCGGAGGCGGTCGGCGATGGATACGATTTGATTGCGGCTGCCGGCGGCGACGGCACGCTGAACGAAGTGCTGAATGGAATCGGCGACGCGCCGAACGGGTTTGAGAGAGCGCGGCTTGGCGTGCTGCCGTTGGGGACGGTGAACGTTTTTGCGCGCGAGCTCAATATCCCGCTCCGGCTTGAACACGCCTGGGAGATTTTGCGGCGTGGAAATGAAACCAAAATTGACCTGCCGCGCGCGGAATTTTCCATCAACGGGAAGACCGAGCGGCGCTATTTCATCCAGCTCGCCGGGGCCGGCCTCGATGCGCGGGCGATTGAACTGGTGGATTGGCAGCACAAGAAAAAAGTCGGGCCGCTGGCCTATATCATCGCAGGGTTGAAAGCGTTGCGCGAAACGAAGCCGCAAATCACGGTTCGCGAGGACGCTCGCCCCACCGCCCAGAATTTCGCCGGCGAAATGGTTTTGATCGGCAATGGAAAGTTTTACGGCGGGCCGTTTGAAATTTTTCCACAGGCCGATTTGCGCGACGGCCTGCTGGACGTTTGCATTTTGCCGCGCGTCAACTGGCCGACGCTGCTGCGCTGCGCGCCGGGTTTTGTTGCGCGGCGGAAATTGCCAGAGAAACTGGTGCGGCGGTTTCGCCCGGCGGCGTTTGAATTGTCGGGTAATGCAAAGATTGCCTTTGAACTGGACGGCGAGCTGGCGGGGAATTTGCCTGTTAAATTTTCGGTGGAGCGCGAACGCCTGCGCGTCATTTGCTGCGAATCTTAGCGCATGGCTTGTCCCGCTTCGAGAATTCCAAAACTCCCAAACAAAGTGAACAACGGGCAATTAACTGGTGGAATGGTGCGCGTGGCGGGGGTCGAACCCACAACCTTCAGCTTCGGAGGCTGACGCTCTATCCAATTGAGCTACACGCGCAAGGCAAAGCCCAGATTACCGGCGCACGCCCCTTTGCTCAATCGCAATCTCGCGCTGAAAACAAAAAGGGACGGCGCGTGGCCGTCCCCGTTTGTGCATTCCCCACAGATTATTGCTGCGGCGCGGCGGCAGGCGGAGGATTGGCGGGGACAGTCGCGGCGCGGCGCTGGCGCTGGGTCAGCTTCTGGTATTGATCGAACTGATCCGGCGTCAGGATGGCTTTCAGTTGAGTGGCCGTGTCATCGCGGATGGCCTGCACCTTGGTGCGGCGATCTTCCGGCGACAAGCTCGTGTCGGCACGCAAATCGGTCATCTTCTGGCGCTGCGCGTCGAGGATGGGTTTGATTTTGGCCTTGGTGGCGTCGTCCAGCTTGAGCGCCGTGGCGATCTGGTCCAACGACGGACCACCCCTCATGCCGCGAGGTCCGGCAGGCGGTGCGCCAGCGGGCGGCGTGTTGGTGTCGGTTTGCGCCTGAAGCACGGCGCTACCGGCGAACAGGCTGCCGGCAACAAGCGCGGCAATAATCAATGATTTCGATAATTTCATAAACTTTCGTTTGTTTTCAGTTGGTTTCAACCATTGCGCCTTCGTGGAGCAACGGGGTATTTCGTCAGACGCGGCGGCTTTGAAAAGGTTACAGCCCGCGCAACACTTTGGCCGCCGCCTTCACCGTCCGGCCAATGTCCGCCGCCGTGTGCGCCGTGGAAATGAAGCCCGACTCGAACTGCGACGGCGCGAGATAAATCCCCGCATCCAGCATTCCGTGGAAGAATTTCTTGAACCGATCGCGGTCGCTCTTCATCGCATCGGCCAGATTCCAGACAGGCCCGCCGGTGAAGTAACCGCAGAACATCGAGCTGCAGCGGTTGAACGTCATCGGGACTTTTGCCGACTTCGCCGCGTCACGCATTCCAGCTTCGAGTTGTGAGCCAAGCTTTTCCAGCAACGCATATTTGTCTCCGCTTTCCGCTTTCCGCTTTCCGCTTCTTGAATTTAATTCCTCCAGCGCCGCGATGCCCGCCGCCATTGCCAGCGGATTGCCGCTCAAAGTTCCCGCCTGATAAACCGGCCCGAGCGGCGCGAGCCAGTCCATGATGTCTGCGCGCCCGCCGAAAGCGCCCACCGGCAGCCCGCCGCCGATGATTTTGCCGAGGCACGTCAAATCCGGCGTGATTCCGAAACGCTCCTGCGCGCCGCCTTTCGCCAGCCGGAAACCTGTCATCACCTCGTCGAAAATCAGCAGCGCTCCGTCCGCCTTCGTCGCCTTGCGGAGAAATTCCAGATAACCCGGCTTGGGCAGATAAAGCCCCGCGTTGCCCGGAACCGGCTCGACGATGATGGCGGCGATTTTATTTTTGTTCGCGCGAAACGCGGCCTTCACCGCGGCGGTGTCGTTGAACGGCAGAACAATTGTATGTTGCGTGAATGCCGCAGGAACGCCCGCGCTGTCAGGGTGCCCGAACGTCAGCGCGCCGGAACCGGCCTTCACCAGCAGCGAATCCACATGGCCGTGGTAGCAGCCGTCGAACTTGATGATCTTGTCGCGCTTCGTGAATCCGCGCGCCAGGCGGATGGCGCTCATGCACGCCTCCGTGCCGGAATTTGTCATGCGCACCTTCTGCACGCTGGGCACGAACGAACAAATCAACTTCGCCATTGTCACTTCAAACGGATTGGGAATGCCGAAGCTCGTGCCTCGGTCGGCGGCAGACTTGACGGCGGAAATGATTTTCGGATGCGCGTGGCCGAGAATTGCCGGCCCCCAGGTGCAGACGTAATCAATCAACTCATTGCCGTCCACGTCCCAGACGCGCGCGCCTTTGGCTCGGTTGACGAAGAACGGCTGGCCGCCGACGGCGCGAAACGCGCGCACCGGAGAATTGACGCCGCCGGGAATGAACTTCAACGCCTCGGCGAAAAGCGCTTCGGATTTGTTGCAAGCCATTTGAGAAAAGATTAACCTTTTAAGAGGTAAGGCGCGAGAACTTTGAATTTCAAACCTGCGATGAATGCACAATTAAAAAATGGTCTTTGCTTTGCCGCAATGTGCCTTGCTCTCGGCTTGAGTGCGCTGTCCGCGCGTGCCTTTTCATTGCTCGGCCCATTTGAGCCGTGGATGACTACGACCAATGGGTTTTCTCCATCGGATGAAGGCCCCCTTCTATCGGTTGGAGGCGACATTGGCGGTCCGATGTGCATTAGCAATGGGTATCGCTGGAATGTGCCTGTGGTGACTTACGGTTTCGACCAGTCGTTTTTGGACTATTTCGGAACGAATGGTGTGGCGGCTGTGGAAGGCGCGATTCAAATACTTAACAACCTTCCACCGGCATCCAGCATCGTGTTGGCCAATTTTCCATCGGAAACCAGAAACTTAAATTATGAGGCGCAATTTTATTCTCTTTATGATTTGAAATCAGAGACGCTTTCCTTGCTTTTGGAGCAATTGGGGCTGGCACAACCTACGCGTTATATCTATGTGCTGCGGCAATGGAATCCTGTTTTGATGAATAATTCTGAAGCTTATGACTATGGTAACTTATTGGAAGAAGTATTTGAAGGAACAAACCTATTACAAAACTATGTCTTTACACGGAATTATGACCCACAGACGCTTAACGCCAGTCCTTACGTCAATAATTCTCTTTATTCGGGGTTAATTGTGATTTTCCCATATGGGTCTTTTATTGAACCATTCGCGGTTGATCCACAAGGTGACAGTTACAGCGCCGTTGCTGATAACAGTTTGGGCGCAGGCATATTATATCAAGGGCTGACTCGCGATGATGTGGGTGGTTTGGCTTATTTGCTTTCAACGAACAACGTCAATTACGAAACGCTGCTGCCCGGCGTTTATGGTGTCCGCACAAACGCGAACTTGTATGTGAACGGCGCATGGCGACCGGGCGTTGACAAAATTACCTTTGTTCAGCAGCCGGCGGATCCTCTGACTCGCGCATTTTTGCCGATGACCAATCAATTCACGGACACTTACATCACGAACGGCAATACAATACAACAACAGTTGGCCCGCGTGACTTCGCAGCCGGATTTTCTCTTTTCGGTTGCGGACACGGGCGAGAGCAATTTTTATACGCCGTGGTTTGTGCGCACCGGAACAACAAATTGGATTAACAACGCGGCATTGAATGGGAATCCGCCCAATGCCGGACGCGGCAGTTAGGGTAACGTTCTGGATAAGTCCCAATCTTAATCATGAACGCCAGATTCCAATCCCGCCGCGATTTTATCAAAACTGCGACCATCGCCGCCGCGAGTTTGCCGTTCGCCGGCGTCTTGACTTCTTGCGCCCAGAACGCCGCGCCCGGCAGAAAAATCGGTTTCGCGCTAGCCGGCCTCGGCAGTTTGAGCACCTATCAAATCGCGCCCGCGCTGCAAAAGACAAAATTTTGCAGGCTCACCGGCATCATCACCGGCCATCCCGACAAGGCCGAACGGTGGAAGGCGCAATACGACATCCCTGACAAGAACATTTACAACTACGACAACATGGAAAAAATGTTGGACAACCCGGACATTGAGGCCGTCTATGTCGTCACGCCCAACGGGCTGCACGCCGACCATGCCATCAAGGCCGCGAAGGCGGGCAAGCACGTCCTTTGTGAAAAGCCGATGGAAGTGTCCGTCGAAAAGTGCCAGCAGATGATTGACGCATGCAAGGCCGCCGGCCGCCTGCTGGCCATCGGCTACCGGCTGCACTTTGAACCGACCAATCTGGAATGCGTCAGGCTCGTCCGCGAAAAGGTTTTCGGCGATTTGAAAGTCATCAACGCCGGGTTCGGTTTCCACATGGGCGACCCGACGCAATGGCGGCTCAAGCGCGCCCTGGCGGGCGGCGGGCCGTTGATGGACGTGGGCATTTACGCGCTGCAGGCCACGCGCCATCTGACCGGCGAGGAACCCGTCCTGGTTTCCGCCGTGGAAACCAAGACCGACCCGGTGAAATTCAGCGAGGTGGAGGAATCCCTCGCGTGGCAGATGAAATTTCCAAGCGGCGTCATCGCCAATTGCAGCACGACCTACAATGCGGAGGGACTGGATTATTACGCGGCCTACGCGGACAACGGCTGGTTTCAGTTGCATCCGGCCTACAATTACGACGGCAACCGCGGCAACCGCAGCGACGGGCAGGTCATCCAGTTCCCCGACATTGACCAGTTCGCCGCCGAGATGGACGACTTCGCGCAGTGCATTTTGGAAAATCGCCCGACCAAGGTGCCCGGCGAGGAAGGCCTGCGCGACGTGAAAATCATGATGGCCATTTACGAGGCGGCGAAAACAGGCAAAACAGTCGAACTGTCGTAACGCGCAAAGTCATCTTCCAAAAAACGTTTCCTGCAACGAACCCTTCTCGGTGCGGACGACCGAGCCGACGTTGACGTTGTGGCGACCGAACCAGCCGTCGCTGGTTTCCAACACGAAGATGATGTTGTCGTGCTCGGCGACGACTGGCACGCAGTCGTTCTTCTCCAGATGATGAATCTCCTCGATTACACCGTCCGGGCCGATGTAGGCGGCGGAAAGCGACACCGGACAATTCGTCATCCAAAAGCCGTATGGCGCGCGAATCGGTTCAGACAGTGGAAACAGCATGGCGCTTTCGTCGGTGACATTAGTGCGGAACATCATGCCGGTCTGCTGCTCGCTCGGGGTGAGCGCCTGCTCGGCATCCAGCATTTCCGCGCCGAGATAAAGCTTCACCGTCGGCAGTTTCGGCTGCGCCTGCGTGGGCAGCGAATTTTCCGCGGACGGCGGCGGGGCGGCGTCCTGCGAATTTTTGCAGCCGGCCAGCAACGCGGCGGCAAACAGCAGCGCGAGAAGACTTGTCCGTTTCATGCGGACATTCTGCCGGAGCCGCCGGCGATTTTCAACCAAACTGCGCCGGTCAGTGAATGACCAGCACCAGCACGGTGGCTTGCTCGGCGGATTTCACCACGTCCTCGAATTCGCGCGGGTCGGTGTCGGGCGACTTGAGTTTGCCGGCAACGTCGGGAACGGAATCGAGGAAGTTGAGGAGGTAGCTGCTCTTGACAGCATAGTTCACGTTTTCGGGCAGCGCCCCGCTGGTGAGCAGCGCCGCGTTCGCGTCGAGCTTGGCCGCGACGATGCCGACGACGTTGCCGCGTTCGTCCACAAGCGCGCCGCCGGAGTTGCCCGGCTGCAACGGCACGCTGATCTGGAAATAGCGCGGGTCGTCATGCGCGCCGGCGAGCGCGGCGATCTCGCCCTTGGCCAGCTTGGGCGACTGGCCTTGCAACCGGATGTTGGGATAACCGATGGTGGCCACCGTGGCGCCCAATGGCACCGTGCCGCTGGGGACAACGGGCAACGATTCAAAACTACCCTCCGTCTTGAGCAGCGCCAGATCATGCTGGGCATCGGTCTTCACCACGGTGGCGTCCAGACGACCGGTGTCGGTGACGAGATAGATTTGCGCCGCATTTTTCACGACGTGGTTGTTGGTCACCAGATATCCGTCGTCCGTGACGAAAAAGCCGGTGCCGCTCGCCGCCGGGCTGGTATCCGCCGCGCCGCCGCCTGCCACGGGCGCGTCGGCCTCCGCCGAGGGGATGGGCTTGAAATCGCGAAAGGATTGTTGCGCCATGGCAACCTCGTCGGAAGACATCATCGCCTCGACTCTGGACAAAAGCTGGCGCGCGTTTTCGTTGCCGGCGGCGGAAGCGACGTTCAGCCATTTGTCCGCTGCCACCAGATTTTTGGCCACGCCGTAACCGTAAAAATAACAGCAGCCGAGATTGTATTGGGCCGGCGCGTTTCCGCGTTCGGCGGCCTTGCTCCACCATTTCACGGATTCGGCGTAGTCCTGCTCCACGCCGTAGCCGGCGTAGCAGCAGAGGCCGAACTGGTATTGTGCCGGGGCGTAATCCTGGTCGGCGGATTTGCGCCACCAGCGCGCGGCCTCCAGATAATCCTTCGCCGCGTTGTTGCCATTGAAGTAACAAAGGCCGAGCTGGTATTGCAGTGCGGCGTCGCCATTTTCCGCCCGGGCCTTGATTTCGTCGAACATCAGGCCGCCGGTGCCGGACGGCTGGGCGGAAAGCGGAACGATGGCCGCGTGCAGCAGCAGCAATCCAAACGCCCACAGACTCGCTTTCATGGCGGCAACTTACCTGCTTTCAATCCGTTCGCAAGCGCGCTTGCGCCCGCCCGCCGTGCCCACTAATGTTTCCTTGGCCGCGCCCGTAGCTCGGTTGGATAGAATCAGCGCGTGCGTTCAAATGCCATACGGCAGAACCAGTCGCTGCGGGCCGCGAGTGTAACGAGCAGATTTTGCAGCGCAGGCGTGAGGATGAGTCGTTGCAGCCACTTTGCCCATGCAAGACGGCGCGCAAAAGCGGTGTCACAATCGCTCGCGATTTTTTGGCGGGCTTCGTTCCACGATGATTCACCCCTGCTCCACGCGGCGAGCGGCGCAATCGCCAGTTCCGCCGACTCGAATGCCATGGACATGCCATTGCCGGTGACGGGTGGAATCATGGTGATGGCGTCACCCACGGAAATTTCGGCACGCGATGCGGCCTGCTGCGGACGCAAGGAAAGTCCGGCCACGGCGCAAAAAGAATTTTCATCGAACTCTGCGTTCGCAAGCCGTTGGCGCAACGGTGAACCGGGCTGGCCGCGCAGCAATTCACACCAGTTTTTTGATTCGCTGTTCTCATCCGCGCGTTTGCGAAACAGGCCGCAAACATTCACCTCGCCGCCATTGATTTTACACAGGCCAACATAGCCCAGTGGCGAGATGTGCATTTCTAGATCGGCAACGAGTGCCACCTTGCGCGTGTGAATTTTCAGGCCGAACCAGCGCGAGCCGCCTTCCACGGCTTGCGCGCGGCGACCCGTAGCGCACACGATACCATTGCCAAAATCTCCATCATAGCGTTTGTCTTCGTGCAATTCACCACCGAGTTCGTGGAATCTTCCCACCAACGCGGCATCCAGCGTGAAGCGTGAAAGGCAGATGGCAGGTGACGGCAACGGGCGCGGGGCGGTTGATTTGATCGCTGAAGAAAATGTGGTGGTCTGCGCGCGGACGGCACCGGCGTGTTCAAGCAATTCAAGCAAGTTCAGCCGCGCAAGCACGCCTTGACCGCGCCCACTGATAAATTCGCCACAGACGCGGTGGCGCGGATAACGGCCGGCCTCATAAACGACCACAGGCACATCGCGTTGCCGCAATCCGATGCCGAGACTCAAACCAGCGAGGCCGCCGCCGACAATCGTGATGAGTTTTGCATCGGCCATGATTCAACTGATTTTCCGCGCGATGAAAAGGTGGCTGAAAGCACCGGCGCGTTGTTCCGTGAGCCGCCAATTCTGTTTGTCCGCCCATGATGCAGAAAGTTCGTCGCTGGAAAAACCAGCACGCACGCTGATCACGCCATCATGGCGCGTCACGTCGTTGCAATCAATCGCCCACAGCAACCGACTGCAAAACAGGGGCCACGGTGCGCGTTGCGGTTCAATGGCGATGAATAGTTTTGCGCGTTGCGAAATCAGGCGAAGCAATTTCTCCAGCCGCGCACCCTCGAAATGGTGCAAAAATAAATTGGCAATAACGACTTCGCTGTCGTCTGAAGTTTGTAGCCAGTCAAAAACATCCGCCACGATAGTTTCCGCAGGCCAGCCGAGTGAAGCGAATGCAGCAAGCGTCTCATCGGACACAATTCTTTGGAAGTCTAGCAACGTTGCCTTTACTTCTGGATGGTGCTGGGAGATTGCTTGGGCTATTCGGAGCAGAAAGTTTCCATCGCCAGCTCCAAGTTCTGCGATTTGTTCAGGAGCATGGTGGCTTAGCGCATTCTGCAACGTGTCAGCCATGATGGTGTGATTGCGCATCCAGCCGTTTACGCGGCGCAAATCCCGACGCGACTGGATGGCGCGAGGATCGTCGGGTGGCAGCGAATCAAGGAGTTCGGGTTGAACGATACGCTTCATGGCGCACTCACTTCTAAAAATGCACCGTGGCAACTGAAGCCTGCGCCGAATGCGGACATCCACCAGAGGCCATTGGGCACGGTGTCACAAAGGGCGCGTTCGAGAACGAAATAAACAGTGGGGCTGCTGATGTTCCCGAACTCGCGCAGCACGGCGGAACTGTGACGCACGGCGAATTTGCTCAATTTGAGTTTTTCGCGCAGGGCGTTAATCACAGCCTGCCCGCCGGTGTGCAGAATCCATCCTGTGATCTGTTCGCGTTTCACGCCTGCCGCGACAAGGGATTCCGAAAATAATTTCGCCGCAATCTCGCTGGCAACTTGAGGCACCTGCGGCAGCAGGATGTTCCGCAACATTCCGTTCTTGTGGCTAAACCGGAGCGTTTCGCGTTCGGCAGTAACAAGGCGCGAGTCGGTGAATTTCCATTCCACCCGGCGGCGTTTGCGTAATGGTTCATTTGACAGAACCGCCGCTCCCGCGCCATCGGCGAACAGGCACGCGCTGATGAGCACGCCGGGATTGTCGTCGAGATAAAATGCCGCGCTGCAAATCTCGACACAGATGGAGAGAACGCTTTTCGCACCA
>Ga0302320_10008457_pt1 | contig 22384 bp, 20 predicted proteins | sample Bog_T0_3_FD_202130 | JGI IMG/M metagenome (GOLD analysis project Ga0302320, IMG submission 202130) | Peat permafrost microbial communities from Stordalen Mire near Abisko, Sweden - Bog_T0_3 | ecosystem: Environmental > Terrestrial > Soil > Wetlands > Peat | place: Sweden: Abisko, Stordalen Mire...
GGAGTGTGGTTCTACACGCGGGGGCGAGGACAGATCCAGGCGCGCCGCAAGCGCACGCGACCGCGCAACAAATGCCACACGGTGGCACGTATTCTTGCAGCGCCACGCCGTTTTCGCCAACGCGCTGACGCTACCTGCCATTATGTGTTCAGGTATTTGCCGTAAGACAACACGCCGACGAACCGAATTGAGGAATTATCTGTGAGTGACTTTCTGAAGACCAAGCGCGAAGAGATCGCCGCGCGCCTGCACGAGCTCAAGCCGCTCGTCGATGAGTACCATCAGCTCGAGGCAGCAGCGGCAGCGCTCGGAGAGGCGCTCGCCGGTCTTCCCGCCGCCACGCGCGCAGCGCGCTCGGCTCGGACCGCAGCCGCCGCCGCGCCCAAGAAGAAGGCGACCGCCACGAAGCGGCGCACCCCGGCGCGCACGACGCGCGCACGCAAGCCCGTCACCGGCGGTCGCCGCGGCCGCCCGCGTGGCTCCGGTACGCGAGCGCTGCAGACACTCGAGCTCGTCAAGTCCAAGCCGGGCATCACGATTCCCGAAATCGCTAGCGCGATGGGCATCAAGCAGAACTACCTATACAGGGTGCTGCCGGGCCTGGAGAAGGACGGCAAGGTCAAGAAGCAGGACCGCGGCTGGCACGCCTCCTGAGACTGCGCAGGTGGCGCGGGAGAGGGCCTTTGCCGCCCCGCTCCCGCGCCGGCGCTCATGCCTCTGGCGCCAGCAGTCCCAGCGCGAGCACCGCTTCGCGCTCGTCGACCAGTTCTGCCGTGCTGGCATCGATCCGCGCCCGCGAGAAGTCGTCGATCTCCAGGCCCTGGACGATCGAGTAGCTGCCGCCGGAGGTCGTCACCGGAAAGCCGCACAGAATTTCCTCCGGCACACCGTATGAGCCGTCGGACGGCACCGCCATGGAGACCCAGTCCCCCTCCGGCGTGCCCCCCATCCAGTCGCGGATGTGATCGATCGCGGCGTTCGCCGCCGAGGCGGCGCTGGATGACCCTCGCGCCTCGATGATCGCGGCACCGCGCTTCTGCACCGTGGGAATGAACTCAGCTTCCAGCCAGGCCTGATCGGCGACCACCTCGGCGGCGCCGCGCCCGGCCACCTTGGCATGAAAGATATCCGGATACTGGCTTGCCGAGTGGTTACCCCAGATCGTCATGTTCGTCACCTCGGCAACGCCGACCGCGGCCTTCGCCGCGAGCTGCCCGCGGGCGCGATTGTGATCGAGGCGCATCATCGCGCTGAAGCGCTCGCGCGGCACATCCGGAGCGTGCGACATTGCGATCAGCGCGTTCGTGTTCGCCGGATTGCCGACGACCAGCACCCGCACATCAGCCGCCGCCTGCTCATTGATCGCCTCCCCCTGAGGCTTGAAGATGCCGCCGTTTGCCTCGAGCAGGTCGGCGCGCTCCATACCCGGCCCGCGCGGGCGCGCTCCGACGAGGAGCGCAATATTGACACCGTCGAAGGCGACCAGCGGATCGTCGGTGATCTCGATCGCCGCGAGCAGCGGAAACGCGCAGTCGTCGAGTTCCATCGCCGTGCCCTCGGCCGCCTTGACGGCCGCCGGGACCTCGAGCAGGCGCAGCGCCACCGGGGTGTCGGGGCCGAGCATCGCTCCGCTCGCGATGCGGAACAGCACCGCGTAACCGATCTGGCCGGCGGCCCCGGTGACAGTGACCTTCACAGGATTGCTCATGCGCCCATCTCCTCGATCACTGCGTCGGCGAATTGTGAGGTGCCGACGGCAGTCGGGTCGTTACGGTCGGCCTTGAGGTCGTAGGTGACCTTCTCGCCCCGGGCGATCACCTCGGCGATCGCACGCTCCAGCCGCCTGGCGGCGTCCTGCTCGCCGAGATGCGCGAGCAGGTAGACGCCGGAAAGCATCAGCGCCGTCGGGTTCATCTTGTTCTGACCCTTGTATTTCGGCGCCGAGCCGTGTGTCGCCTCAAACACCGCGGCGTGCGTTCCGATGTTCGCCCCGCCGGCGAAGCCGAGGCCGCCGATCATCCCGGCAGCCAGGTCCGAGACGATGTCGCCGTAGAGGTTTGGCAGCACCAGCACGTCGTACTCCTCGGGCCGCGAGACCAGCTGATTGCAGAGGTTGTCGACGATCCGGTCCTCGAACTCGATCTCGGGATGGCGAGTCGCGACATCGCGCGCGACCTCGAGGAACAGGCCGTCGGAGAATTTCATGATGTTGGCCTTGTGGACCGCGGTGACCTTGCGGCGGCCGTTGCGCTTGGCGTAGTCGAACGCCGCTTCGACGATCCGCTCGGAGCCGAATACCGAGATCGGCTTGATCGAGATGCCGGAGTCCTCGCGCACCGTCGATCCGAGCTCGGCGAGCAGCTCGCGCAGGCGGGCGTTCTCCGGCGTGCCGCGCTCGAACTCGATCCCGGCGTAGAGGTCCTCGGTGTTCTCGCGGATGATCACCAGATCGGTCTCTGGAAAACGCGTGCGCACACCCGGGTAGGACTTGCACGGGCGCACACACGCGTAGAGGTCGAGCTCCTTGCGCAGCAGCACATTGACCGAGCGGAAGCCGGAGCCGACCGGTGTCGTCGTCGGGCCCTTGATCCCCACCTTCGTCCGCTTGAGCGAGTCGAGCGTCGCCGGCGGAAACGGGTTGCCCGAGCTTTCGTACTCGTCGATCCCTGCTTGTTGTACATCCCAATCGAACGCGACGCCGGTCGCCTCGAGCACGCGGCGAGTGGCCTCCGCAAGCTCGGGGCCGGTGCCGTCGCCGGGGATGAGAGTCACTTCGTAGCCCAACGGTGTTCCTTTCGCTCGGGGGGCCGATGCTATCGCTCCTCACCGTAGGATTGAGCGGTGCGCGGCTCCGACACGATCCGGCTCGGACAGCTGTTCGGGATCCGCGTCGGCGTCAGCCGCTGGTGGTTCCTGGTGCTGTTCTTCGTGATCTACGCGCTGAACGGCTACTTCGGGCAGATCCTCCCGAACAGCACGCAGGCGTTCATCGTCGCCGTGCTCGGGGCGCTGTTGTTCTTCGCCACGGTCGTCGCCCACGAACTCGGGCATGCGCTGGTCGCACGCCACCAGGGGATGGCGATCGAGGGCGTCGACCTGTGGGCGCTCGGCGGTTTCACCCGCACCCGCGGCGAGACCGCCTCCCCCGGCGCCGAGTTCGCGATGGCCGCCGCGGGGCCCGCTGTCAACGCGCTGGTGATCGCGGTCTGCGTCGCGCTCGGCCTGGCCTTCGGCAGCTTCCGCCACTTCCTCGACGTGGCGCTGCTGCAGTCCGGTCTTCGCGCCGGCGCCCCGCTCGTGCTGCTCGGCTGGCTCGCGCTGATCAACTTCGTGCTGCTCGCCTTCAACCTGCTGCCCGCGTTCCCGCTCGACGGCGGGCGGATCGCGCGAGCCGCCGTCTGGCGTATCACCGGCGACCCCAACCGCGCCACGGCCGCCTGCGCGCGGCTCGGCCAGGCTTTCGGCGTCGTCGTGATCGTCGGCGGCGTCGCGCTCGTGCTCGAGAGCTACACGACCAGCGGGCTGTGGTTCGTGCTGATCGGGCTGTTCCTGACCCAATCGGCGCGCCAGGCGCTGGCGCAGGCGACGGTCGGCGCGCGGATCCGCGACGTCACGGTCGCCGACATCATGGACCGCCGGCCCGTGACGATTCCGTCGGCGACGACCCTGCTCGACGCCGAGTCCGAATACTTCGCCGGCGATGCCACGCCCTGGCTGGTGGTGGCCGACGAGGACGGCCGCTACCGCGGGCTGCTGCTGAAGGAGCGCCTCGACCACGAGTTGCGCGAGGGCCGTCCGGCGCTGACGGCAGCGGAGGTTTCGATCGATTCGCCGCCGTGGCGCATCGACGCCTCCGCCACGCTCGAGACGGCTCTGCGCTCCGATGGCCTGCGCCGGCTCGGCGCGATCGTCGCGGTCGACGCAGACGGCCGGCTGGCCGGCGTGCTGACGCTGCCGAGCATCCGCCGTGCGATGAATCCGTCGGCGGCCCTATAGAGTCCGGCCTCGCAGACGACCCCGCCCGACCCGTCCACACAAACCATGCCCGAACACGACGTATTGATCATCGGCGCCGGCCTCGCCGGCCAGCGCGCAGCCCTCGCCGCCGCGCGCGAAGGGGTGTCGGTCGGGATCATCAGCAAGGTTCACCCGGTCCGCTCGCACTCCGTCGCGGCCGCCGGCGGCATCAACGCGGCGATCAGCGTCGCCGACGACTGGCGCTCGCACGCCTACGACACGGTCAAGGGCTCGGACTTCCTCGGCGACCAGGACGCGATCGAGGTGATGTGCAGCGAGGCGCCCGCCGAGGTCATGCATCTCGAGCACATCGGCGTCACCTTCCACCGCAACGACGCCGGCGAACTCGACCTGCGGGCGTTCGGCGGCGCCTCGATGAACCGCACCGCCTACGTCGCCGACATCACCGGCCAGGCGATCCTCCACGTGCTCTACGAGCAGCTGATGAAGCACTCCTCGACGGTCGAGCGCTTCGAGGAGTGGTTCGTGACCTCGCTGATCATCGACGACGACGGCAGCTGCACCGGCGTCGTCGCGCGCGACATCCGCAGCGGCCGGATGGAGACCTTCGCCGCCAAGAACGTGATCCTCGCCTCGGGCGGGGCCGGCCAGTGCTTCAAGCCGACGACGAACGCGCTGATCTGCACCGCCGACGGGATCACCCAGGCCTACCGCGCCGGTGCACCGCTGATGGACATGGAGATGATCCAGTACCACCCGACGACGCTGGCCGAGAACGGCTTCCTGATCACCGAGGGGGCGCGCGGCGAAGGTGCGCACCTGCTCAACAGCGAGGGCGAGCGGTTCATGGCCAAGATGGCACCCAACAAGATGGAGCTCGCCTCGCGCGACGTGGTCTCGCGCGCCGAGCAGATCGAGATCAACGAGGGCCGTGGCGTCGGCCCCGACGGGCGGGGCATCTACCTCGACATCACCGTCGTGCCGCGCAAGCGGACGCTCGAAGCGCTGCGGGAGATCGTCAACATCGGCAAGGACTTCGCCGGCGTGGACATCACCCGCGAGCCGATCGTGATCCAGCCGGGGCAGCACTACATCATGGGCGGCGTGAAGACCGACAAGGACGGTCGCACGCCGATTCCCGGCCTCTACGCGGCGGGCGAGGTGGCCTGCGTGTCGGTCCACGGCGGCAACCGGCTGGGCGCCAACTCGCTGCTCGACACGCTGATCTTCGGCCGCCGCTCGGGTGAGCACGCCGCGGCCCGGGCGCGCTCGATCGCGATGCCGTCGGTAGCGGACACGCAGCTGCGGCGCGACACCGAGATGATCGAGCAGATCATCGCCCGCCCGCGGGTGGGCCGGCGGATCTCCGAGATCAAGGAGGAGCTGGGCATCACGATGAACCAGCACGTCGCCGTGTTCCGCGACGAGCAGGGGCTCTCGAGTGCCCGTGAGGTCGTCGTGCGCCTCAAGGAGGAGGCCAGTAGCGCCTACATCGACGACCGCGGGACGGTCTTCAACCAGGACGTGCTCGGCGCGATCGAGCTCGGCTACATGCTCGACGCCGCGGAGACGATGGTCGTCGCCGCGCTCGAGCGCAAGGAGTCTCGCGGCGCCCAGTTCCGCACCGACTTCCCGGAGCGCGACGACGCCGAGTGGCTGAAGCACATCGATATCAACCGCGGCGCGGACGGCGAGCCAGAGGTTTCGTACTCCCCCGTGACGATCACCCAGTGGCAGCCCGAGGAGAGGAAGTACTAGTGGCTCCGTCCGTAAGTGCGCCACGTTCCTGGCGGCGTCTCGACGTCCGTGGCGTCGTCCTCGGTCGCGGCAAGCCAGCCGGGCTTGCCCGCTTCCTGCGTCCTCGCCACGACCGCCGAGCCACTCGCCGGATAACACGCCCCACTTACGGACGGAGCCACCAATGAGCGAGTTCACCCTGCGTCTGCGCCGCTACGACCCGGAGTCCGGCGAGCCTCCCTACTGGGAGTCGCACACGATCGAGCTCGAGCCGCACCGTTCGGTGCTCGAGGGGATCCTGCAGGCCCGGGGCCGCTTCGACGGATCGATCGGCATCCGCTGCTCCTGCCGGGCCGCGATCTGCGGCTCCTGCGGCGTTCGCATCAACGGCCAGCCCGGGCTCGCCTGTCACACACACCTCGACGAGGCGCTTGAGCGCTCCACCGACGGGACGATCGCGGTCGAGCCGATGGGCAACATGCCGGTGATCAAGGACCTGATCGTCGACATGGACGCGGTGCATTGGAAGAAGATCCAGTCGGTGACGCCGTGGCTGCTGGCCCGCGAACCGGTCCCCGAGCGCGAATACCTCGTCGACCGCGAAGCGATGGTCGACGTGACCCAGTCGATGGCCTGCATCCAGTGCGGCGCCTGCGTGTCGGACTGTCTCGCGATGGAGGTCGACTCGGACTTCACGGGCCCGGCCGCGCTCGCCAAGGCCTACCGCTTCGTCGGCGACCCGCGGGACGCCGAGCACAGCGAGCGCCTGACAGCGATGTCGGAGGACCCGCACGGGCTCTACACCTGCACGCACTGCTTCAAGTGCGTCGACGCCTGCCCGAAGGGCGTCAACCCGATGGGCCAGATCATGCGGCTGCGCCGCATCGCCGGATCCGACCACCACATCGAGGATCGCAACAACGGCTACCGTCACGAGCACGCGTTCGTCAACAACGTCCGCCGCAACGGCCTGCTGCACGAGGCCGACCTGCTACCGGACTCCTACGGCGGCAAGTTCAACCCGCGCGCCGTGCCCGAGCTGCTCGCCTCGATGCCGATCGCGATTCGCGGTCTGCTGCGGGGCAAGATAACCCCGAAGAAGGCGCTGCTGCACCCGCACAAGGCCTCCAAGGAGCTGCGCGCGATCTTTGACCGGATCGAGAGCAAGCCGGAGCGCTACGAGCTGAACCTCTACGTCAGCGGGACCGATGAGGACAACGAGCCGACGACGACGGAGGCCCTCGCATGAAGGTCGCCTACTGGCCGGGCTGCGTCAGCCGCGGCTTCACCCCCGAGCTGCACGGCGCCATGGCGGCGGTCGCGCCGCTGCTCGACATCGAGCTGCTCGAGCTCGACCGGGCGAGCTGCTGCGGCGCCGGCGTGATCGCCGAGCACAACCAGGAGCTCGCCGACACACTCAACGCCCGGACCTTCGCGATGGCCGCCCAGACCGAGGGAGAGCTGATGATGAACATCTGCTCGACCTGCCAGGGCGCGCAGAGCGAATGCCAGGAGCGCCTGGACGCAAGCGCCGTCTACCGAACGCAGATCAACTCCACGCTCGCCTCCGAAGGGCTGCATTACGAGCCGGGCGTCACGAACAAGAACTTCCTCTGGCTGCTGGTCGAGGAGATCGGCCTGGACACGCTGCGCCAGAAGGTGAAGCGGCCGCTGACCAACCTGCGCGTCGGGCCCTTCTACGGCTGCTACATCGTCCGCCCGGCGCAGCGCCTGGGCATCGACCACGAGCATCCGCGCCACCGCTACCTCGAGCAGGTCATCGACACGCTCGGTGGCACCGTGATCGACTACGCCGGCTCGCACAAGTGCTGCGGCTTCCCGATCATCACGATGAACAAGACCGCCTCGCTGCGGCAGGCCGGCCGCAACCTCGGCGACGCCGTCGACGCGCAGGCCGACTGTGTCGTCACCCCGTGCCCGCTGTGCCACCTGAACCTCGATCTCCAGCAGCCGCTTGCCCAGGCCGTCGTCGGGCGCGAGCTGAAGATGCCCGTGCTGCATCTGCCCCAGCTCGTCGGCCTGGCCCTCGGCCTCGGGCCGGCAGAGCTCGGCTTCCGCCGCCACATCGTCAGGCCGACCGCGGTGATCGACTGGACCGAGAGCGTCGTCGCGGCCGCCGCAGCCTGACTCGCGACACAAGCACGCCGCGGCCGGGCGCGGCAAGCCGCGGGCGCCGAGCCCACATCACCTTGTCCTCCCGAGGCCGCCGCGGACGGATAGCGCGACCAGATGGGCCGGCGGCAGCGCATCACGTATATGGCCGACTGGACCGACGATGAGGTCGAAGCAGTCTCGAAGGACCGCACTGCCGATCGCAGGCTACGGAAGGACGCGATCGCCGAGGCGAAGTTTCGAGGGCGCAGAAACAAGGGGAAGCGCGATGGCCGCTGACGGCGTGAATTACACTCGGGTCATGGCTCGCTATCGCCTTCGCACCAGCATGCGCGGCGTGCTGCCTGGATGGGCAGGTCGTTTCGCGCCCAAGGGTGCGCGTGACTGCGGTGCCCACGAGTGGTACCACGCCGGCAACGGCGTTGATCGCTGCTACCACTGCGAGGTCGCGATGAGGCCGCACGACGACGCCTTGGGTCCCTCGGTCGCGGAGGTGCTCCGCCGGCGACTGTGGCGCGCACAGGCCTGACTCGCGTCAGGCCGTGGCGGCGACGCTGCGACCGAGCAACCCCTGCGCAACCAGCAGCTCGGCGATCTGCACGGCGTTGAGTGCGGCGCCCTTGAGCAGGTTGTCGCCGACGACGAAGAGGTTCAGTGAACGCGGGTCGCCGAGGTCGGCGCGGATGCGCCCGACCGCGACCTCGTCGCGGCCGGCGTACTTGACCGGCGTCGGCAGCTCGTCGAGCACGACGCCGGGGAACGCCTCGAGCGCCGCGAGCGCGGTCGCGTGGTCGACCTCACGCTCGAAGCTGGCGCGCAGCTCGACGCAGTGGCCGACCATCACCGGCACGCGCACGCACGTCGGGCTGACGCGCAGGCCGGGGAGGTCGAGGATCTTGCGCGACTCGTTGACCAGCTTGAGCTCTTCGTCGCTGTAGCCGTCGGCGGCCGGCGAGCCGAGCCAGGGGACGACGTTGTAGGCCAGTGGCGCTGCGTGGATCGAATGCTCGATCGCGGCGATGACCTGCGCGCCGGCGCTCACCAGCTGCTGGCGCGCGTCGTGCACGATCGGCACCTGGGCGGCCAGCTCGTCCATCCCCTTCTGGCCGGCACCGCCCGCGGCCTGGAAGCTCGTGGCGACGATCTCGCGCAGGCCGAAGGCGTCGTGCAGCGCCTTCAGCGGCAGCATGATCACCATCGTCGTGCAGTTCGGGTTGGCGACGATCCCGCGCTCGATCCGCGCGAGCGCTGAAGGGTTGACCTCGCTGACGACAAGCGGGACCTGCGGGTCCATCCGCCAGGCGCTGGAATTGTCGACGACCACCGCGCCGGCCGCCGCGAAGCGCGGCGCCCACTCGCGCGAGGTGCCACCGCCGGCCGAGAACAGGGCGATGTCGAAGCCGGCGATCGTGTCCTCGCGCAGCGGGACGACGACGCCGGCGCCCGGCAGCTCGCGCCCCGCCGAGCGCTCGGACGCGAACGGCACGAGCTCGGCGGCCGCGAACTCGCGCGCGGCGAGCACCTCGAGCATGATCCGCCCGACCGCGCCGGTCGCCCCGACCACCGCCACACGCGGGCCGGCGCTCACCGCGGCCCCGCGAACGGATCCTCGGCGACGATCGTGTCCTCGCCGGAGAGGCCGAAGGCCGAGTGCAGCCCGCGCACCGCTTCGGGCACGCGGTCGGCTGCGATCACGCACGAGATCTTGATCGGCGAGGTGGAGATCATCTCGATGTTGATGCCGGCGTCGCCGAGCACCGTGAAGACCGTCGCGGCGACGCCCGGGTGGCTGCGCATCCCGGCGCCGACGATCGAGACCTTGCCCATCGACTCCTCGGCGGCGACGTGCTCGATGCCGAGCTCGCCGACGATCCCCTCGAGCGCCTCGCGGGCGATGCGCCCGTCCTCGCGCGGAACGGTGAACGACATGTCGGCGCGGCGGCCGTCGAGCAGCGGCTCGTTCTGGATGATCATGTCGACGTTCACGTTCGCCGCCGCCATCGTGCGGAAGATGCGGCCCGCGATCCCGGGCTCGTCGGGCACGCCGAGCAGCGTGATCCGCGTCTCAGCGGTCGAATGGGTGACGGCGGTTACAAGCGGATGCTCCATCGTGTCCTCTTCCGAGACGACAACGGTACCGGGTCCATCGTCGAAGCTGGAGCGGCAATGGATGCGCACGCCGTGGGTCCGCGCGTATTCCACGGAGCGCAGCTGCAGCACGCCGGCGCCCGACGCCGACATCTCGAGCATCTCCTCGAACGAGACGACCGGGAGCTTGCGGGCGTCGGGCACGATCCGCGGGTCGGCACTGTAGACGCCCGCCACGTCGGTGTAGATCTCGCAGACCTCGGCGCCAAGAGCGGCGGCGACGGCGACCGCCGTGGTGTCCGAGCCGCCGCGCCCGAGCGTCGTCACGTCGTGGCTGGTCGAGACCCCCTGGAAGCCGGCGACCAGAACGATCTTCTCCTCGTCGAGCGCCGCGATGATCCGATCGGCGCGCACGTCGAGGATCCGCGCCTTGGTGTGCGAGGTGTCGGTGACGATTCCCGCCTGGGACCCCGTCAGCGACAGCGCCTCGTGGCCGAGGTCGTGAATCGCCATCGCGCACAGCGCGCAGGAGATCCGCTCGCCGGTCGAGAGCAGCATGTCGAGCTCGCGCGGGTCCGGCGCCGGCGAGACCTCCTCGGCCATCGCGATCAGCTCGTCGGTCGTCTTCCCGCGCGCCGAGAGCACCGCGACGACGCGGTTTCCCGCCTCGCGCTTGGCGACGATCCGCCGCGCGGCGTGCTTGATGCGCTCCGCGTTGGCGACCGAGGTGCCCCCGAACTTCATCACGACGATACCCATGGCTTCCAGAATATTCGGGATCGGCGCATGCGCCGATCCCCGGCAGGCTGCATGCAGCCTGCCGCGGGAGGGTGCATGCCTGTGCCCCGAATGGGGTGCACCCTCCCGAACGGCCTCCCTCAGACGGAGCGGCGACCCGCGAACGCCCGCCCGAGCGTGACCTCGTCGGCGTACTCGAGGTCCGATCCGACCGGCAGGCCGCTCGCGAGCCGTGTCACCGTCAGCGTCGGCGAGCGCTCGCGCAGGGCCGCCGCGATGTGCAGCGCGGTCGCCTCGCCGGTCGTCGTCGGGTTGGTCGCGAGCACGACCTCGCGGACCGGGGAGCCGGCCTCAAGGACGCGCGTGTAGAGCTCGGCGATCCGCAGGTCGTCGGGATCGACGCCGTCGATCGGCGAGAGAGCGCCGCCGAGCACGTGGTAGCGCCCGTGGTACTCGTGCGTTCGTTCGAGCGGGATCACGTCGGAGGACTCCTCGACGACGCAGATCACAGCCTCATCGCGGCGGGTGTCCTCGCAAATCCGGCAGCGTGGGCCCTCGGCCAGGTTGAAGCAGATCTCGCATTGCCCGATCCGCTCCTTGACCTCGGTGATCGCGGCGGCCAGCGCGGCGGCATCGGCGTCGTCGGAGCGCAGGATGTGAAAGGCGAGCCGCTGAGCGGTGCGGTTGCCGATCCCCGGAAGCTTCGAAAGCTCGGTGACCAGGCGCGCGATCGGGGGGGCGTAGCTGCTCAAAACCCGGGCAGTCCGAGACCGCCGAGCGCGCCGAGGTCGAGGCCTCCGGTCGCGCCGCCCATCTTCTGGGCCGCGAGCTCCTGTGCGGCCCGCAGCCCCTCGTTGACGGCCGCGAGCACCATGTCCGCCAAGAGCTCCGGGTCATCGGGGTCGATCGCCGCGGCATCGATGCGAATCTCCTTGAAGACGAGCGCGCCGGTCACGCGCACGCTGACCATGCCGCCGCCCGCAGACGCGCTCACCTCTGCCGACGCGAGCTCCTCCTGCGCGCGCGCCATGTCGGCCTGCATCTTCTGGACCTGCTTGAGCATCTGCTGCATGTTGGGCTGGGGCATCAGCGGGCCTCCTCGTGCTCGTTGTCTGAGAGCTCCTCGGCGTCGAACTCGTCCTTCAGCCGCGCCACCAGCTCATCCTCGCTGAGCGGCTGCGGCTGCGCCGAGAGCACCCCTTCGCGCAGCTCGTAGCTGAACGTGAGGGCGTGGCCGGTGACGGCGCGCACCGCCTCGGCGAGCGCGCTGCGAGTCGCGCGCTCCTCCGCCTTCTGGCGCAGAAAGGTGTCATCGTGGGCGAACGCGAGCACCAGTCGATCGCCTGCCAGCTCGACCGGGCTCGCGACATCAACGACGGCGGCGAGCATCGCGTTACCCGCTCGCACGGTATCGAGGACGTCCGGCCACAGCCCGACGAGCCGCTCGAAAGAGAGCTCGGTGGTAACGGCCGGCGCCGACGGCAGCGCCGGCTCCGGGACGGATTCCGGGCGGGCGCCGGCGGGTGCCGCCGCGCTCGGCGGTGGATGGAAGTCCACCGGCCCGGGGTCGGGCTCGGGCTCCGCGAGCTCGGGCTCGCGCGCCGCAACCGCGGGCGCCGGCTCGGGCTCGACCGCCGGCTCGGGCTCGCGCGCCGCGGGGGCCGGCGCCGGCTCGGGCGCCGCGACCGCGACCGCCGGCTCGGGCACCGCGACCTCGCGCACCGGCTCGGGCTCGCGCGCCGGCTCGGGCTCGCGCGCCGGCTCGGGCTCGCGCACCGCAACCGCGTGCGCCGGCTCGGGTTCTCGCGCCGCAACCGCGGGCGCCGGCTCTAGCTCGGGCGCCGCGACCGCGTGGGCCGGCTCGGGCACCGCGACCTCGCGCACCGGCTCGGGCTCGGGCGCGCGCGGCGGCTCGGGCACGCGCGCCGCGGGCGCGTGCGCCGGCCGCGGGCGGCCGGATTCGAGCTGCTCGATTCGCGCGGCGAGCGCGGCGAGGGTCGGGTCGAGATCGGCGCGGGCGGCCTTGACCATCGCCAGCTCGAGCTGCGTGCGGGCGTCGGCGCCGGCACGCAGGTGGTTCTGCGCCGCGGCGAGCAGATCGAGCGTGCGGACCAGTGTGGCGCCGTCGAGGGCCGCCGCCGCAGTCGCGAGCCGCTCGTCGCGCTCGGGCGTCAGGCTCAGCTCGGGCGGGACGCCGCCGCCCTGCATCTGCACGATCATCAGCTCGCGCGCGTGGATCTCGAGCTCGCGGATGAATGCCGCCGGCTCGTGACCGCCGTCCACCGCGTGGGCGCAGGCGTGGAGCGCAGCGCGAACGTCGCCGGCGGCGATCGCGTCGAAGGCGGCGAAACGCAGGTCGGCGTCGGAGATCCCGAGCACGGCGAGCACGTCGGCGAGTGCGATCTCGCCGCCGGCGTAGGTCTGCAGCTGCTCGAGTGTGCCGAGCGCGTCGCGGAAGCTGCCGGAGGCGTGGCGGGCGAGGACGGCCACCGCCTCGGGCCCGATCGCGATGCTCTCAGCGGTCGCGGTGCGCGCCACCACGGTGGCGATCTGCTCGACGCTCGGGCGGTGGAAGTCGAAGCGGTGGCAGCGGTCCACGACCGTCGCCGGCACCTTCTGGGCCTCGGTCGTCGCCAGCACGAAGACGGTGTTCGGCGGCGGCTCCTCGAGCGTCTTGAGGAAGGCGTTCCAGGCGGCCGTCGAAAGCATGTGCGCCTCGTCGAGGATGTAGATCTTCTGGCGCCCGGAGACCGGCGCGTAGGCAACCGAGTCCCGCAGCGCGCGGATGTCGTCGACGGAGTTCGACGACGCGGCGTCCATCTCGAGCACGTCAAGCGAGCTGGCCGAGGCGATCGACACGCAGGAGTCGCAGACGCCGCACGGCGTCACGGTCGGCCCGTTGGTGCAGTTCAGGCACGCCGCGAGGATCTTCGCCATCGACGTCTTGCCGGTGCCGCGCGAGCCGACGAACAGGTAGGCGTGGTGAACGCGGTCGCCCTCGACGGCGTTGGTCAGCGTGCGCACGACGTGTTCCTGGCCGACCACCTCGGCGAAGGTCCGCGGGCGGTGACGGCGATAGAGCGAGGGGCCGGCGGACACGAGTCGCCTGAGTCTACCCCGACGTGTGGAGCGGATAGCGTGCCTGCGATGCGGCTGCGAGCACCTCTCGCGATCGTGGCCGGCGCGGTGGCGCTGCGGCTCACGCTTGGCGTCGGCTTCGCCAATTACGACACCCTGTACTCGCTGACATGGGGCCAGCAGCTCGCGCGCGGCCAGACCCCGGCCTACAAGCTCACGCTCGCCCCAACGCCGCATCCGCTGCTCGAGGCGCTGGGATTCATCCTCTCGCCGCTCGGCGCGGCCGCGACGATCGCGGTGATCGTCGCGCTCGCCTATCTTTCGCTCGCCGCGCTCGGCTACCTCGTCTACCGGCTCGGGGCGAGCTGGTTCTCGCCGGCCGTCGGGCTCGCCGCCGCCGCGCTGATCCTCAGCCGCTACGAGGTCCTCAGCTATGGCGCGCGCGCCTACGCCGACATCCCCTACGTCGTGTTGATGCTGGCGGCGCTGGCACTCGAGACGCGGCGCCGGCGCGCCGGCTGGCCGGTGATCGCGCTGCTTGACCTCGCGGGCCTGCTGCGCCCCGAGGCCTGGCTGTTCGCCGCGATCTACTGGCTCTATCTGTGGCGCGGCGCCACGCCGCGCGAGCGCTGGGCGCTCGCCGCGCTGGTTGCTCTGGCGCCGCTTTTGTGGGCGCTGTCGGACCTGCTCGTGACCGGCAACCCGCTGTGGTCGCTGACCAACACGCGCTCGACCGCCAAGCAGCTGCACCGCGCGACCGGGCTGCTCAACGTCCCCTATTACGGAGCCCGGCGGCTCGGCGAGGTGCTCGGTCCCGACGGACTCGTGGCCGCTGCGATCGGCGCCGTCATGACGCTGTGGCTGACCCGCTCACGCGTGGCGCTCGGTGCGGTGGCGGCGGTGATCGCGATCGTCGGGCTGGCGATCGTCGCGAGCTCGGGGCTGCCGATCCAGGACCGCTACGTGTTCCTGATCGCCGCACTCGGGGCGATCTTCGGCGGCGCCGGCCTGTTCGGCTGGCGATCGATCGAGCCCGGCCACCCACGGCGGCGGCTGTGGCAGGCGGGCGCGATCGTGATCGCCGTCGTGGTCGCGGCCTCGGTCCTCTGGCAAATCCCCCGCTTCCACAAGACGTTCGACTCGGCCAAGCCCGCCGATCAGTCGCTCCCCGCTCAGCAGCGGATCGCGAGCGACCTGATCGCGCTGGTCTCGAGCCACAAGATCACGGCCGGCTGCGGGGCGATCAGTGTTCCCTACGCCACACCGGTGCCGCTGCTCGCGCTCTACCTGCACACGAGCCCGGCGAACATCGTCGTGCACCCGGTCAGGCGCGGGATCTACCTGGCGACCGCCAACCGGGCTGTCTACATCGCCTACCAGCTCGACCCGGCGGACCCGCAACGCACCGGCGGCGTCCCGGCGAGCTTCCACCTGGTCGCGGCGAACCGCTCATGGCGCGAGTACTCGAGCTGTGGTTGATCGCGCAAGCGATCAACCACCCCAGGCCCGGGAGGGCCTCATGAATTTGAAAATGGACCGTGCACCCGCCTTCGTGGCCTGACGTGCGGTGGCGCCGGCGGCCGGGGCTCCGGTCAGGTAACTCCCCTCGCGCCTGCCGGCACCCGCTTAAGGCTGCTTCCTTCCGGACCTGACCTGGTTCGCGGACCAACATCGCGGGGGACCCTTCCCTTCAACACCCCAGCCGGCGGAGCATGCCGCACGGCACGCCCCTCGGGAGGGAATTCGGCCCCGCTTGAGCGGATTGCGAGTTCAGGGCACCGCTAACTCCCCGCCTAGCACGGTCCGCGGCCCAGTGTAGTGGGTTGTCAGCACTGCTTGAGCAGCGGCCTGCGCGACGCACCACATGAGGGTTTCTGATCAAATATCAAGGATGGCCCCGCCGCTGGCTTCGTGCGATCGAACGTGACTGCCGCGGCGATCGAGGCACGCCAGCTCGGGCGCTCCGCAGTGACCGCGCCGCGCGTCGCGCTCGGCTGCGGCAACTTCGGCGGCGTCGGCTCATCGGTCGAGTTCTTCGGTCGCGGGCTCGACGAAGCGCAGGCCTTCGCGATCATGGACGCGGCCTGGGAGCTCGGGATCAACCACTTCGACACCGCCGACGCCTACGGCGGCGGGCGCAGCGAGACCACGATCGGCAACTGGATCCGCTCGCGCGGGCTGCTGCCGCTGCTGACCACCAAGACCTACAACCCGATGGCGGCTGGCGCGGACCACGGCCTCGCCCCGGAACGCATCACGCGCCAGCTGCACGCGAGCCTGCGCCGGCTCGGCGTGGAGCGCGTCGATCTCTTTCTCGCGCACGACCACGACCCGGACGTCACGCCGGAGCGCGTCGTCGAGACACTGCAGCAACTGCGCTCCGAGGGCCTGGTCGGCGCGATCGGCGTGAGCAACTACGACCCCAGCCATCTGCGCGCCGCACTCGACGCCGGCCACATCGACGCGATCCAGAACTCCTACTCGCTGCTCGCCCGCGGCGACGAGGCAGAGATCCTGCCGCTGTGCGCCCGCGAGGCCGTCAGCTACACCGCCTACAGCCCGCTCGCCGGCGGCTGGCTGACCGGCAAGTACCGCCGCGGCATCCAGTTTCCAGCCGGTTCGCGCATGACGCAGCGGCCCGACGTCTACGTCGACTTTCTCCGCGACGACATCTTCGACTCACTCGAGGCACTCGAGACGCTCGCCGCCGCGCGCGCGATCTCGATGGCCGGCCTGTCGCTGCGCTGGATCCTCGCGCACCCCGATGTCAGCGCGATCGTCGTCGGGCCGGGCAGTCCGGACCAGCTCGAACCGGTGCGCGAGGCGCTCGCTGGAACGCTTGAGCCGGGCGAGCGGGACTCGATCGCGAGGCTCTTCGCGTGAGCGTGATCGTGTTGGGCGAGGCCGAGGTGCACGCGCATCTTGCAATGGGTGAGTGCATCGAGGCGATGGAGCGCTCGCTCGGCGAGCTCGCGCGCGGCGAGTCGCAGATGCCGTTGCGCAACGTGCTGCGGGGCTCGGGGTCAGCCGGGATGCTCGGCCTGATGCCGGCCTTCCGCGGCGGCCGCCACCCCGTCTACAGCCTCAAGGCGGTCTGCGTGTTCCCGGGCAACCCGGCGCTCGGGCTCGACGCGCACCAGGGCACCGTCACGCTGTTCGACGGCGAAACGGGGCTGCCGAGCGCGATCCTCAACGGCTCGGCCGTGACTGCGATCCGCACCGCCGCCGTGACGGCGCTCGCAACCCGTCTGCTGGCCCGCGCCGACGCCACCACGCTCGCGATCCTCGGCTCCGGCGTGCAGGCCCAGGCCCACCTGCGCTCGCTGATGCTGGTGCGGGCGTTCACCAGGGTGGCGATCCATTCGCCCAACGCGGAGCACGCCGCCAGCCTCGTCGCGGTGGCCGCGGCGGAGTTCGGGGACGGTGTGCGCTTCGAGGCGTGCGAGAGCGCGCGCGAGGCGCTCGAGGGCGCCGAGGTGGTCGTCACGGCCACCAACTCCCGCACGCCGGTGCTCGAGCGCGACTGGCTCGCCGACGGCGCCCACGTGAATGCGATCGGCGCGAGCATCCCGTCCGCCCGCGAGCTCGACGTCGCGACGGTCGCCGCGGCCGAGCTCTTCGTCGACAGTCGCGAATCCGCGGCCAACGAGGCCGGGGAATACCGCCTCGCGCTGGAGGAGGGGACGATCGGCCCCGATCACATTCGCGCCGAGCTGGGGGAGGTGGCGATCGGGGCTCACCCGGGACGCAGCGGCCCGGACGCGATCACGGTCTTTCGCTCACTCGGGCTCGCCGTCGAGGACCTGGCAGCCGCCGAGCTCGCGGTCGCGAGCGCTCGCCGCGCCGGGGCCGGGACCGAGGTGGAGCTGTGATCGCGATCGACGAGATCCGGGCGGCCCGCGAGCGGATCGCCGGCGCCGCGGTGCGCACGCCGCTCGTGCGGCTTGAGGTTGACGGCGCGCCGGGCGAGATCTGGTGCAAGCTCGAGACCCTGCAGCCGGTCAACTCGTTCAAGATCCGCGGTGCCGCGAACTGCGTGCGGGCCGCCGACCCGGCGCTCGTGCGCGGCGGCCTCGTCACCGCCAGCGCCGGCAACGCGGCCCAGGGTGTCGCGTGGATGGCCCGCGAGCTGGGCGTTGCGGCGACGATCGCGGTGCCCGAACATGCCCCGGCAACCAAGCTCGATGCGATCGCCCGGCTGGGCGGTTCGGTGGTCAAGCTGCCCTACGCCGACTGGTGGCAGGCGATCGTCAGCAGCCGCGTCGAGGGGGTCGAGGGGTTCTTCGTGCACCCGGTATCGGATCCGGCCGTGATGGCCGGGAACGGGACAATCGGCCTCGAGATCCTCGAAGACCTTCCCGACCTCGACGCCGTCGTCATCCCCTACGGCGGCGGCGGACTCACCGCGGGTGTCGCGAGCGCGGTGCGGGCACTCGCGCCGCACACGCGGATCTACACCGTCGAACCGGACACGGGGGCCGCGGCGGTGGCGGCGCGGGCGGCCGGTGAGCCGGTGGCGATCGATTACACGCCCTCGTGGGTCGACGGCTCGGGCAGCCGCGGCGTGCTGGCCGAGATGTGGCCCCGGGTCGCGCCGCTGATCGACGATGCGCTGGTGGTGACGCTCGCGGAGACCGCCGCCGCGGTGCGCCTGATCGCCGAGCGCCTGCGGGTGATCGCCGAGGGCGCCGGCGCGCTGGCGGTGGCTGCGGCGCTGGCCGGACACGCCGGTGGCGGGCGGATCGTCGCGATCGTCTCCGGCGGCAACATCGATTTTTCGACCTTCGCCGCCATCCTGCGCGGAGAGGAGCCGGCATGAGCGCAGGCGCACGCACGTGAGCGAACAGACCGGCCCGGGCGACGACTTCAAAGCGCCGCAGCTCGCGGGCGCGGGCGCGAGCGACTACGAGCGCTACCTGCGCACCGATGAGCTGCTGTCACTGCAGAAGACGGCGGGAGAGTGGGCGCACCGCGACGAGCTGCTTTTCACCGCGGTCCACCAGACCTCCGAGCTGTGGCTGAAATTCGCCGCCGGCGAGATGGACGAGGCCCGGCGGTTGATGGAGGCCGGTGATCTCGCGGCAGCGCTGCGTTTGATCGCCCGCGCGGTGCTCGCGCTCGACTACGTGACGACGTCGCTCGCGATGCTCGAGAAGATGTCGCCCTGGGAGTACCAGGAGATCCGCGTGGTGCTGGGTCACGGCAGCGGCTTTGACTCCCCCGGCTTTCGCGCCGTGGCAGAGACGACGCGGCGCGCGGGCCGCGCCTTCACGGCGCTGGTGGAGGACGCCGGGCTCGATCTCGTCGAGCTGTACCGGCGCGGGCGGGAGTTCGAGCAGCTCTACCAGGCAGCCGAGGCGCTCACGGACTGGGACGAGCGGATCTGGATCTGGCGCTTTCGCCACTATGCGACCGTCGTGCGAAGCATCGGCGAGGACACCAAGGGCACGCAGGGCACGCCGGTCCAGGTGCTCGCCAAGCTGATCGCACAGCGCCAACTGCCGGAGCTGTGGAAGGCCCGTGCTACGCTCGTTGAGCTCTTCGACGCCGAGGAGCCCCCGCCGGCATGAGCCGAGATCCGCTCATGCCCCTGGCTTGCGCCGATTCGCGCGGGCGTTCGCCCGCAGCCTTCACGCACCAACCGCAAAGCGCTGCGCGCACGCATTACGCCCGCGCGCCGCTCGCCCGAAACCGAGGAGACCGATGGCAGCCCTGACAATTGACCCGACCGCCGTGCGTGCCCGCTTCAGCTCGCTGCAGGGAGGCTTTGCCTTCCTTGACGCCCCGGGCGGGAGCCAGGTACCCGACAGCGTCGGCGACGCGGTCGCTCGCTGCCTGCGCGAGGCGAGCGCCAACATGGGCGCGAGCTACGAGAGCAGCCGCCGCGTCGGCGCGATCGTCGCCGAGGCGGAGGCGAAGGCCGGGGCGTTCCTTGGCTGCGAGCCCAGCGAGATCATCTTTGGCCCGAACATGACCTCGCTCAACTTCACCCTGTCGCGCACCGTCGGGCGCGAGTTTGCGCCAGGCGACGAGATCCTCGTTTCCTCGCTTGACCACGACGGCGGCGTGGCCCCCTGGCTGGAGCTCGCCCACGACCGCGATCTGCGCGTCCGCCACATCGAGCTGCACCCGGACACGACCCTCGACTTTGACGATCTTGCGGCCAAGCTGAGCGATCGCACGCGGGTCGTGGCCTTCGCCTGGGCGTCGAACGCGATCGGCACCGTGACGGACGCGGCGCGGGTCTGTGAGCTGGCCCACAGCGCCGGCGCGCTGGCATGGGTGGACGCCGTGCACTACGCCGCACATGAGCCGATCGACGTCGGCGCGATCGACGCCGACGTGCTGCTGTGCTCGCCCTACAAGTTCTGCGGCCCCCACCTCGGCATGGCCTACGGCCGCACGTCGCTGCTCGAGACCCTGCGTCCCTACAAGGCGCGGCCGGCGCCGACCAGCCCGTTGGGCCGTCGCTTCGAGACCGGCACGCTGCCCTACGAGCTGCTCGCGGGCTTCAACGCGACGATCGACTACCTGGAGGAGATCGGCGGGATGGCCGCGATCGTCCCCTACGAACGCTCGCTCGGCGAGCGCTTCCTTGAAGCGCTGCCGCCGAGTGTCAAGGTCTACGGCCTGCCGACGCTCGAAGGCCGCGTGCCGACGTTCCTTGTCAACGTGGACGGCGCACCGGCCACAGAGGTGGCGACGCGGCTCGGCGAGCGCGGCATCGGCGTCTGGGCACACAACACCTGGTACTCACTGAACCTCTACCAGCGTTTGGGCTACGACGGCGACTCCATCCGGATCGGCTTCATCCACTACAACACCGCCGAGGAGGTCGAGCGGCTCGTCAGCGAGCTGGCGGCCTGCGCGCCATCCTGATGGCCACCGGCGGCGAGGGGAGGCACTCGTGGGAATAAGGATCGTCCGCACCGCACAGGCGAGTTGGAGCGGCACAGTGCCCGACGGCGGCGGGCGCCTCGCGCTCGGCAGCGGCGCGTTCGAAGGGCCGTTCACGCTTCGCGCGCGCGTCGAGGAGGGCCAGCACACGGCCAACCCCGAGGAACTGATCGGCCTTGCGAATGCCGCCTGCTACACGATGTCGCTGGCCGACCTGCTCAGCAGCGAGGGACATCCCCCCGACGATCTCGAGACCTCGGCGCGCGTTCACCTCGAGCAGACCGACACGGGCTTCTCGATCACGCGGATCGAGCTGCACACGACCGGCGCCGTCGGGGGCGTCGACGCGGCAACCTTCGAGGCGCTCGCCCAGCAGGCGAAGGCGACCTGCCCCGTCTCGCGCGCACTTGCCGGAACCGAGATCACACTCGTGGCCGAATTGGTCGCCAACCAGCGCGAGGCGTCGTGAAAACCGCTACGGTCGGTCATCGAGGTTCCAGGAGGAAGTAAGTGGTGCAGCTATTTCTAGACATCCTGATGACCGCGCAGCGCAGCGGTCTCACACATTTGTCGCAGCACACCGGCGCGGTCGCGCCCGGAAGCCCGACGCCGTGAGCGGGCTGGTTCGCCACGCCGCTGACGCCCCCGAGCGCCGGACCGGCAACGACGCCGCGGCGCTGCGCGACGTGATCGATGCGGCACACGGGTGCGAGCTCTTTACGCTTCGCCAGTTGCGCGTTGTGACCGGCCGCAGCGCCGCGCGGAGCACGGGCGAGGCCGATGAGCTGCTGTTTGTGCGAAGTGGCCGCGGCCTGCTGATCACCGCCGACGGCGAGCACCGGCTCGAGCCCGAGACCGGTGCGCTGGTGGCGCGGGGCGACCATTACGAACTCGACAACGAGGGCCCGGAAGACCTGCTCGTCGTGGACTGCTGTCTGCACGCGCCGCTGCCCGGCGAGGGTGGTGAGCGGCCGGCCACCAGGCTTTCCGTGCTCGCCGACGCGACCGCGCAAGCGGCCACGGCCGAGCGCGAGTTCCGGATCGTGTTCGACCCCGACAACGGATGCTCGTGCGCGACCCAGTTCGTCGGCTACATCCCGGTCGGCGCGGCCCCCGCCCACTACCACCTCTATGACGAGGTGATCTACATCCTCGAAGGCGAGGGCGTGATGCACATGAACGCCGCGCAGACACCCCTGAGCGCCGGTTCCTGCATTCACCTTCCGGCGCGCACGGTGCACATCCTCGCCAACAGCGGCCCCGGCGTGATGCGCGTGCTCGGGGTGTTCCGCCCGGCCGGTTCGCCGGCCGCCGCCTTCTACCCCGATGGAACGCCAGCGACCTACGGCGTCGGGGAACCCAAGCTTGCCTCAATGTCAACATGACGCGTTTTCGCACACAACCAGGAGGGACTCACATGCATCTACGTCGCATTTTTGCCGGAGCGTTGGGGGTGATGGCGCTGGCATCGGTGACGGTGCTCGGCGCCTCGAGCTCCGCGCACGTAGCCAAGGTCGCCAAGGCGTCCTGCTCGACGAGCATCGCCATCGAGGCGCCGTTCGCCACGGGCCCCGCCACACAGCTCGGCCTTGAGCAGCTTCACTTCGCTCAGCTCGCCGTCGCTATGGCCAACAAGGCCAACGGCACCAGCATCACGCTGGGCAAGGACGACACCGGTCTGAACCCGTCACTGGCCACCACCAGGACGAACTCGATCATCGCGTCCAAGGCCGTC
>Ga0302320_10008458_pt1 | contig 22380 bp, 33 predicted proteins | sample Bog_T0_3_FD_202130 | JGI IMG/M metagenome (GOLD analysis project Ga0302320, IMG submission 202130) | Peat permafrost microbial communities from Stordalen Mire near Abisko, Sweden - Bog_T0_3 | ecosystem: Environmental > Terrestrial > Soil > Wetlands > Peat | place: Sweden: Abisko, Stordalen Mire...
ATGCGAGTTGAACACGCTCCGCTGGCGCTTGTTTGGGCGGGCGGCGGTTTGGAGCCGGGCCGGTGGCAAACCCACGCTTAAACTGGCCGTCCGGGGTGCCGCCAACCGTAACTGGTGGCGGGAAATGTTGGCCAAACTCACCGCGCCGCCCAACTGCCATGCAGTTGTCTCTCTTCAAGCATGAAAGAAAAATCACATGGAAATACTCACTCAACTGAATCGTTCCGGCTTAGATGCGGGCGCGGATGATGTCGGTTTTGTTGAGCTGGAGCGTTCTTCGTTGGCGGGTGAGCGGATGCACGTTGAGCGTGCATTTCCCCGCGCCCGCAGTCTTATCAGCATCGTTCTGCGGATGAACCGCGACAATGTCCGCAGTCCCTCGCGTTCGATTGCGAACAACGAGTTTCACCATCAAACGGATGAGACGAACGAAGTGGCGCGACGCATCGTCGCGGCGCTGGAGCGCGAGGGCATTCGTGCGTTGAATCCACCGGCGGGGTTTCCAATGGAAGCAGATCGTTGGATGACGGAACGGATGTGGGTGGTTTCGCACAAACCGGTCGCGGTTGCCGCCGGCATGGGACAAATGGGAATTCATCGCAATGTGATACATCCCAAGTTCGGCAATTTTATTTTGCTCGGAACCATTTTGCTTGCCGCAGAAGTCAGCGAATACGCCAAGGAAATTGATTTTAATCCGTGCCTGACTTGCAAACTTTGCGTGGCGGCGTGTCCGGTCGGGGCGATTGGCGCGGATGAGCATTTTAATTTTTCCGCGTGCTACACGCACAATTATCACGAGTTCATGGGCGGATTTGCGGAGTGGGTCGAGACCGTTGCGGACAGCCGCGATGGTAAGGATTATCGCCGGCGCATGAAGGATCCGAAACGGTCTCGACGTGGCAGAGCCTCGCGTTCGGGCCGAATTACAAGGCGGCGTATTGCATGGCGGTATGTCCGGCGGGTGAGGACGTGATTGGTTTTTACAAACAATCAAAAAAAGATTTCACAGCGGAAGTGTTGAAGCCGTTGCAGGAAAAAGTTGAACCGCTTTATGTCATTCCCGGCTCGGATGCCGAGGCGCACGCGCGGAAACGTTATCCACACAAAACACTACGCTACGTTGAAAATTCGCTGCGTCCACGGAATCTCAAAACGCTGCTGCAGGGAATGCCGCTGTCCTTTCAACGCGGCGCGGCTGGCGATTTGGATGCGACGTATCATTTCACTTTCGCCGGCAGCGAATCGGCGACCGTCACCATCATCATTCGCGCGAGCACAATTTCCATATTGGACGGTCTTCACGGCGAACCAAACCTCCGCGTCACCGCCGACACCGCGACGTGGCTGGGTTTTCTGGCGAAGGAAAATAATTTGCCGTGGGCGCTGCTGACACGCCGAATCAAACTGCATGGAAATCTAAAATGGCTGCTGGCGTTTGGAAAATGTTTTCCAAGCTGAACGAAATTCCAACTAAAAAAATCATGAGCTTAAAACAAAAGGAGCAATTTCAATCACGTTACGGAAAATGGGCGGTCGTCACCGGCGCGTCCTCGGGCATTGGCCGCGCCATGGCCGGCGAACTGGCGGCCAAAGGACTCAACCTCGTGCTCGTAGCGCGACGACAAACCGAACTGGAGCAAGTCGCCAAAAATCTTTCAGCCCGGCATGGCGTCGAAACGCGCGTGCTTGCGGCAGATTTGGCGACTGTGACGGCTTTAACAAAAATCGAATCAGAAACCAAAGACCTCGACATCGGTTTGCTCGTGGCGGCGGCAGGTTTCGGCACGGCGGGCAATTTTCTCGCTGCCACGCTGGAAGATGAACTGGCGATGCTGGACGTGAACTGTCGCGCGGTGTTGCAATTGAGCCTGCACTTCGGAAATCGTTTTGCGCAGCGCGGTCGCGGGGGACTGATTTTGTTTGGCTCGCTCGTCGGTTATCAAGGCACTCCGCGCGCGGCGCATTATGCGGCGACGAAAGCTTACGTCCAAACATTGGCCGAGGCGCTGCACGTGGAACTTGCGCCGAAAGGCGTGGACGTTTTGTCCTCCGCACCCGGCCCGGTCAGCAGCGGATTCGCTGTGCGTGCCGATATGAAAATGGGCGCAGCGGAAAAAACTGAAACAGTAGCGCGAGCGACGGTGAATGCACTCGGAAAGAAAATGACCGTCACTCCCGGCGCGCTTTCAAAGTTTTTAACCTGGTCGCTGATGACCGCCCCACGCGGACTACGGGTCCGCGTCATGGGTAAAATCATGGGCGGCATGACCAAACATCTTTATGAAAAAATTTGAAAACAAAATTCCACCACCAGTCTTGATGCTACTCACGGCGGCGGCCATGTGGGGAGCATTAAAATTTCAATCTACGGTTTCAATTGAGCCACGTCTGCCTTTCGCACTGACGACGGCTTTGGGTGTAATCGCATTATCTTTTGGCGCGGGCGGAATCATCGCTTTTCGTCTCGCCAAAACGACGATCAATCCTGTGCAGATTGATCAAGCCTCGCGCGTCGTCACTGGCGGCATCTACCGCGTGACACGCAACCCGATGTATGTCGGACTCACCGCTCTGCTAGTGATGTGGGCGGTGCATCTCGCCGTGCCGCCGGCGCTGCTTGGCCCGGTGTTCTTCGCGTTATTTACGCATCGGTTTCAAATCATTCCCGAAGAACGCGTGATGAGTGCGAAGTTCGGCAAAGAATATGATGATTATCGGAAACGTGTACGCAGGTGGCTTTAGTAAGTATTCAATGCTGACTTCACCTGCTTGCGCAAATCCGGTAGCACCTCGCGGTCGAACCACGGATTCTTTTTTAGCCAGATGTTGTTGCGCGGGCTGGGATGCGGCAGCGGCCAGAGCTTTGGTGAAAATTCACGCCATGCCCGGACGGTTTCGGTAAGCGTCGGCTTCGCGTTTGTGCCGAGATACCAGGCCATAGCATATTGGCCGATCACCAAGGTGAGTTTCACGGCGGTAAGTTCGCGGAGAATTTTCTCACGCCACGCGGCCGCACATTCAGGTCGCGGCGGAAGGTCGCCAGACTTCCCCATGCCGGGATAACAAAAACCCATCGGCAGAATTGCCACGCGCTTAACGTCGTAAAAAGTGTCGCGATCTAGGCCTAGCCAGTCGCGCAAGCGGTCGCCGCTAGCGTCAGCGAAAGGAATGCCCGACGCGTGAACCTTGCTGCCCGGCGCTTGCCCAGCGATGAGGATGCGCGCGGTGCGGAAGATCTGTAAAACGGGACGAGGCCCGAGCGGCAAGTGCGCGGCGCAAAGCGTGCAGGCACGGACTTCCTGCTGCAATCTCGTGAATGCAGCCGCGGTCATCATATCGAATCGAACTGGTGAACTTGAAGCTGGCCGCGAGCGCAATGACAGGGTAATCCTTCAAAATAACTCATCGCAGTTTTGCGTGAGGAAACGCTGACCTCGGTGTAGCTCACCGTTGCGGCATCTTCGCGGTGCATACAGGTGGAGAACGGCCCGATGTTGGGCGCGTGCGAGCGATGCAGACGACGCAGCCATTCAAGACGGCCAACCGATTTCTGTTTCACGGAATTCTGGAATGTTGCGCCTCGAATTTTTTGTGCCTTGGCTTCGTCGAAGCCGGATGAAATCCATTGCTGCAAACGCCACGGATGTTGTTTGGCGAACAAGGTTTTCAAATCCCAGCGCCACTCAAAAATCTCATTCGTCTCAGGGAAAAAGCCGATGAGTCGAAATGGATTTATACGTGGGAGCGGTAGTTGCTCCAGCGTCCCTGCCGCCAAGAGTGCTGTGGTTGATGAGCTAACGGCTTTTACCACCTCGCCACGGCTAACGGATTTCGCTTTTACCTTTGAGCTGATTGCATACCAGTTGATTAGCGTGAATGTTATACCGCTGTCGTTCACCGCCATCCAGGTTCCGCCACTCGGTTCTGTGGGCGCGAGAACGTGGCGCTCATTAATCAAACTTTCAGCGGGTGGCAGACCAATTGATCTGGACAATTTTTCATCACGATTCATCGCCAACGCGTAGCCGCGTTTGCGTGGTGAAAAAGTAACGGTGCACATGACTCAATCGGCGGCAGGATAGGTTGCCGCGATTGCAGAATAATTGCGCAACGCACGCAAGCAATCGGAAATTGTCATCGGCACGCAGCCCCGTCGGCGGTTTTCTGCGCCGATGGCAAAGACTAAATCCCACTGTCGGAACAGCGTGCGATACGCGGACCATAATGAATTTCGCGCATCGTAGATGCTCGTGGCTTCCGCCGCGGCACCATTCAATTCGATGATTTGGAAATTCTTGCCGGCGCGCAGATCTTCCTCGCTCGCAAACCGAATGTCGTAGCGGCCGATGAAAAAGCCGCTGACCTTTTTTGAAATCTCGTCAATGCGTTCTTCCAGCGCAGGCGAATTCAGACGCATACCATCGCGAAAGATGCAGCCCTGCGCGTGGTTGCCGGCTTGGACAAGCGATTGCGTTTCGCCTTTCGCGAGCACATCGTCTTGGCGCGCACCAAGCCGTGGCAGATATTTTTCAGCCATGAAACGGGCGCGGTCATCGCCCCAGATAAGTTCGGCGACAGTGGATTTTCCGTCGCCGGTGACGGCCGGAAAAACTTTTTCCGTGATGGCAAAGATGTGGCCGCGCGATTCGTTTGGAAAACGATAATAAAAAATTCCGACTTCGTGCGGGCCTTCGGCAAAGCGCTGCACGAGCAACGGTGCGCTAGTTTCTTTCAAATAAGCCTCGGCCTGCGCTTCGCGGCGAATCAGCTTGATGCCCGCGCCGCGCTGCCCGAGATCGGGCTTCAAGATGAATGGATAGGCAATTTTTTTGCGCACACAAATTTCGCGCAACGAAATGAGCCGGGCTTGGGCGGAGTCGCCCGCAATCAATTCCGCTTCGGCAGTGAACTCCGGGCTGGTGTTCATCAGGTCGCGCAGCGTTTCCATTTTGGATTCGCCCACGAGGCCGCCGGAAAAAATTCCCGGGTTGGCCGCCGTCGGGAGCATCGCGCCGCGATATTTGACGACGAGCCATAGATAGTGAATCGCGACGGGCGGGTAAAAAAGCCACATCGGCCAGAATTCCCAACGCGTCCAGCGCGCGAGGGCGGTGGAGAATTTGCGCCAGTCAAAATTTACCCAAGCGCGACGAATCCATTGGAACGTGATGAGCAAGAACATTCCGCCGCCCATCAGCCATAGGCTGCCCAATTTGTAATGACCCAGCCATTTGAAAACTTGCGCGCCAAAAGTTTGGGCCAGAAACAAGATGATGAAGGTCCACACAAACGCCGCCGCGCCGGTGACGAGCAAAAATTTTGCGAACGGCACGCGTAAAAATCCGGCGGCGAGATAAGTGGGCAGCCGAGCGCCGGGGACGGCGCGGCTGAAGATCAAAATCAACGTGCCGCGCTCCTTGAACCATTCTTCACTGCGCGAAACTTTGGTCGAATGTTTTTTCAGTGAAGATTTTTCAAACCAATTGCGTCCGGCGGAACGCGCCAGCGCATAAAGCCCCACATCGCCCAACCAGATGCCCAGGAAACAAGAAATGAATGCGGCGGGCCAGGAAATGTGACCTGCTGCCAGTAACAGTCCCGCGCCAATTGCGGCGGCATCTTCCAGCACGAATGTGGCGCAGAAAAATCCAGCAGCTTTCCACACTGGCAGCCATTCCGCCACCGCGCCGGACGACATGGGCAAGGTTTCAATCATAGCGCTTAAGCCGCATTGGCGGTTTCCGCCTGATGCTTCAGCGTGGAAGGCGCGACTCCAAAACCGGCAGGCAGTTTCACGTCCATGATTCCCGCCATCACGCCGATGAGCGCGTAATGATGCACCGCGTGAGCCACGGCATACATGACTTCACGCCCGACGGTGGAAGGTGAAACTTGCGAGTCGCTGGTTGAAAAGCTCGTCTTGCAGGTGACGTTCAAATGCCGCGCGAGAAAATCAGGGTTTAGCTTTTCGTAAGCTTCGCGTAGTTCGCAGGTGGCGTTCAGCGCGGCGAACCGGTCTTTCTCAACCAGCGTTCCGCGTTCACGATGGTCATAATTTAAGTCACCAGCGGCGGTCGCTTCGAGCAAGGTGTTAAAGTGATCCAGGCAATGACGGTAATGCCCGCCGATGGAGGCGTTGAAAGCCACGACCACTTTGCGCACATAGGCTTCATCGGAAATTTCCGCGAGCAGCATTTCGCCTTGCCGCAGGGTCTCGATGACGGATTGGATCAGTTCGCGGTCGGTATTCATGAGTTTTTTGGAGTGAAAAATTTCGCGACAATTGGAATCTGGCGGCGATGCAACGCCAGCGTGATGAGACTACAAACGGCCACAGTGATAGCAAGCGCGAAGAGTAGTCCGCCATCATTCTGCACGACGATGCCGAGCTTCGTCAGGTGCGACATGATTGCGCCGCCCATCATGCCGAGCGCGAGCAGCGCGCCAAGCCAGCAATGGCAGGAAGACATCAGTAGAATGGCAGCAATCAATTCTACCACGCCCGAACCATAGCGTCCCCACGGCTCCAGGCCGACCTTGGTGAAAATATAAACCGACTCCGGCGCGCCGGTGAATTTGAAGAACAGAGTTTGCAACAAGATCACAGCCGCCGTCAGCCGGACAAGCCAACTGGCAATCTTCTGGGCTTTGGTCAGCGAATTCATAAATATCATGGGTTCGTCGTGGCGGCGCGAGCAGCCTTACAAATTATTTGCCTTTTTTGGCGACGAGTCCGGTCCAATTGGAATTCGCCTTGGCGAGGTTGCCCTTGGCATCTTCGTTGAAATCGTCGCGGACACCCTTGCTGTATTGCAGCAGTAATTTACCATCCACGATCTGAAACGCGTCCACGTCAATCTCCACCAGTTTGTTGCGCGAAACGCCGTAGGCGCAATAGCCGCCAAACTCGGGTGTGTATTTTGCGGGATCGGCCTTGAACAAATCCTTGTGCTCCTTCGACGCAAAAAAATAAATCGCGCCGTTGTGCTTGACTAGAAATTTCTGGTCGCCCTTCACGGGTTTGCCATCGGTAAAAAAAGCGACCGGATCGTAGCCTTGGATGGCCACGCCCGAGCTGTCCACGTTGACGAGGGTTTTGGTTGCGGTTTGAGCAAACACCGGCAGGGCCAGCGTTGCGACGACGAGTGAGAGAATTAATTTCTTCATGGAGGTTGGTCTTTCTTATCGAAGAATCCTTACACTTAATTTTTGTCAGGACTAATCAGCCAGCCGCCCGTGGCCTGAATGGGCTGAAGATCGTCCGCCTGCGTAACCCAGACCACGAGTGCGCGAGTCGTTCCTGCATTAGATTTTGCCGCGTTGATGATAAAACGCCCTTTGGCCACGCCGTTGCTGTTTGTCATGTCAATTTGCAACAATTCCACGACGGCAAAATCGTGTTGCAGTTGGCGTCCGCTGTTTTCACCGGCCTTCACGCCGGAAACAATTCCGCCCGCGAGCACCGCCGCGTGGATTTCGTAACGCGCGCCGGAATCTTTTGCCGGACTAAAACTCACCCGCCAGACTTTCGTGTCGCCCGACGCAACCGTGAGCACGCCAACTTTTTCACCATCGGACCTCGGCCCGTTTTTGCCGGTCAACCAGTTGTGCCATTCCTTGCCGTTCAAAACAAATTCCGGCGTGTAAATATTTTCGCTGTGCCAAAGCTGCGCGTAACTGCGCTGCCGTTCGGAAAATTCCGCGTCCGACCACGCGTCTTTCCAGCCGAGATAATTCCAGTAATCCACATGAAACGCGACCGGGGCAAAATCCTTCCACAAACGCGGCGAATCTTTCAACCCCGACAGCCACGCCTCGGCGGGCGGACAACTGCTGCAACCTTCCGAAGTGTAAAGCTCCAACAAAGCCGTGCGCCCCGGTGCGCTTTGGAATTGGATGACGTTGGTTTGTGCGCTTGCTGTGATCGTGGCCAGGAACGACGCGGCTAGAATTCTTGCGAAATAATTGTGGTGCATAAATCGCTTTGAAGTTGAGTGACGATCCAAATTTTCCACCCACCATCAGGCAGCGTCTCCGATCTTATTGAGCCAGCAGTTTGGTGACTTCCTTTTCAATTTCAGCCGGCGCGGTAAAACCCAGATGCTGCTTCACGATGCGGTCAGACCGGTCAATGATGAACGTCGTCGGCAGGCCATCAATGCCGCCATAAGCATCGGCAATTTTGTCGTCCACAAGCACGACGGAATAATTGATGCCGTTTTTCTGGGCAAACGACTTTACCGTCTTCAAATCCGCCTGGTCCACCGAGACGCCAACGACCGCCAATCCTTGCGCCGCATATTTTTTCTGCAATGCGATGAAGTCCGTGATTTCGGCTCGGCAAGGCGGACACCACGTCGCCCAAAAATTCAAAACGACCACCTTGCCTTTGAAATCGCTGGAGTGAACGGTCTTGCCGTCCAAATCTTTCAGTTCCCACGCGGGCGCGGGCTTGGCGGTTTCCATTTGATTCGTATCGCTCGCCGGCAAATTGCTTCCACACCCAACAAACAAATGGCGAATGAAATTGCCGCGAGCGAGAAATGATTGTTGATAAATATTCTTTTCATGTCCGTTGGTCGGCTGGCGGCGGCAATCCTTACACAAGATTGATTGTTGTAAGGAAATCGTGTCTAACGCGACGTATGGATATGAAAAAGCTTTGTTACGGACTGTGCGGCGCGGTGGTTTTAATGTTGATGCTGGCCGGTCGCCACCCGAGTTTGAGTGCCAGCACCCAATTAACCCCAACCGATTTTACCATGAATCATTTCGAACCAATTCCAACCGCCGAACGCAAACAAAAGCTCACGGGCATGCAGTATCGCGTCACGCAGGGAGCCGCCACGGAACCGGCGTTTGCGAATGAATATTGGGATAATCACGCGCCGGGGATTTACGTGGACGTGGTGTCCGGCAAACCGCTGTTCAGCTCGCTCGATAAATTTGATTCTGGCTGCGGCTGGCCGAGTTTCACCAAGCCGGTGGACGACAAAGAAATTGTCGCGAAGACCGACTCGTCGTTCGGCATGGAACGAACCGAGGTGCGTTCGGCGGATGCAAATTCGCACTTGGGCCATGTCTTTGACGACGGCCCCGGCCCGACGCACCAGCGGTATTGCATCAATTCCGCATCGCTAAAATTTATTCCGTTGGCGCAAATGGCCGCCGCCGGTTACAGCGACCAGCTTGCGCCGTTTGTAAAAGCTGGATTGATCAAACCGTTGCCAAAAACCGAAACCGCAATTTTGTCTGGCGGCTGTTTTTGGGGCATGCAGGAAATTCTTCGCCAAATTCCCGGTGTCATCAAAACCACCGTCGGCTACACCGGCGGCACGGTGCCGAACCCGACTTACGAAATGGTTTGTTCGCACACGACCGGCCATGCGGAATCGGTGGAGATTGTTTTTGATCCGGCCAAGTTGAGTTACGAACAATTGCTCGGCTACTTTTTCCGCATGCACGATCCGACCACGCGCGACCAGCAGGAAAATGACATCGGCGCGCAATATCGTTCCGCAATTTTCTACACCAGCGATGAGCAAAAACAGACTGCCGAGCGGGTGAAATTGCAGGTGGACAAATCCGGCAAGTGGAAAAATCCGGTAGTCACGCAAATCACCAAGGCCACGGTGTTTTATCCGGCGGAAGAATATCACCAGGATTATTTGGTGAAAAATCCGGGCGGCTACAACTGCCATTACCTGCGGAATTGAACGCATGAATTCACGACCTACCGCGCCCGAACCGGTGCTGCTCATCATTGCGGACATCAGCGGCTACACGCGTTACATGACCGCCAACGCCAAGACGCTCGCGCACAGCCAGACGCTGATTATCGAGTTGGTGGAATCCATCATCCATCAGGTTGAAGCGCCGCTGGAAGTAGCCAAGCTGGAGGGTGACGCCATTTTTCTTTTCTGCCGCAAACCCCAGGACGCCGAGCTCTGGGAGGAAATCCGCACTGACATCAGCCGCAAGCTGCTGGAATTTTTTCAGCGTTTCCGCGAAAAGCTCGCGCAGCTTGGTCGTTCCAACACCTGCACCTGCCACGCCTGCACGCATCTTGAAAAACTGCGTTTGAAAATCATCGTCCACAGCGGCACGGTGTTGTTTCACCGTGTCCTGCAATTTAATGAACTGGCGGGCACGGACGTCATCATTGTCCATCGGCTGTTGAAAAATCCCTCCAGGCCGATCAATATTTGCTCATCACCGAAGCCGCCCGCCGTGAATTGGTATTTCCCGAAACCATCTCATTCAAATCCGGTTCGGAAAAATACGAAGACATCGGCATGATCCGAACCGGGTTCCATGATTTTGATTCCAACACGCAAACACCAACGGCCCCGACGGCCAGAAATAATTTAGGCACGCGCTACCGCGAATCATTCCGGCTGTTTTTGAAACTGTGGTTTGCGCCGTTTGCGGGTAAAAAAGAATTTAATAATTTACCGGCCAGCTCCCGGCATCTACGCCAGGCGGGATTTGCCGTGCTCACCGCGCTGCTGACACCACTTTTTGTTCCGGTCTCGGCCGTGCTGCTCGTCTTCCACGCATTGAAGCCAGCCGGATAATGGAAAAAGCCGGGCATTGCCCGGCGGTGGATTTTGGAATCGAAACGGCTCACATCGGCTTTGCATTTTGGCGGCGGCCCTTCACTTCGCGCTCGGCCTCGAGCCAGTGGCGCAAGTCGTCGCCATGCTGACCGCCAGCGGCCTCCCAAAGCTCATAGGCACGGCGGTTGACTTCCTGGTCATAAGTCATTTGATTTTCCGGCGTCGGAATTTTCTCGGCCGGCGAATTTTTTTGAGCTGATTTTTTCATGTTTGATTTTTTTGTTAATAGTGAATACAAGGTTTTGTCGGCAACGCGGACGAATCCTTACAAAAATATGACCGGCGCAAATCAGCGCGCCGCCGGATTAGTCGCCGATCGGCCTGCTGCCATCTGGTCGAGCAAGCGCAGAGCACGTTCCACTTCGTCCGGATGTTCCCATGGAATGAAATGATTCACGCCCGGCAGAATAATTTTCGCAAACATATTGGTTTTCCCAGACGCGCCGAGTTGCTGCTCCAGCCACGCGACGTTTTCCACCGGCACGAGCGGATCGCGGTCGCCGTGCAGCATCACCACGGGCACGGCAAGCTGCGGCAACTGCTTTTGCATGGCGGCGAGGTCGGCGCGCACCGTGAGCATCTCGCGGTTGCACTGGCGCAACGCGCGCGGCAGCATCCAAGAGGTCGCGCGCCAGCCGAAAAAATATTGCACCCAAAATGGTTTTTCCTGCGCCGGATCCAAATCGCCCCCGATCAGCAGCGCGCCGCAAATTTTGTCAGGATGCTCCAGCGTCGCCAGCAGCGCGATGGGCGAACCGTAGCTGTGGCCGACCAGCAAAACCTGATTTGTGGTGGCGCACGCCAGCAACGACATCAGCGCGTCCACTTGCATCTGCAAATGCGGCTGCGGCAACACCGGCTGGGATTGGCCAAACCCCGGTCGGTCGTAGGCGAATAGATTTGCGTTGGTGGCGAGGGTTACAAACTGTGTCGCCCAGACACCCGCGCCGCCAGGCGAACCGTGGATAAAAACCAGGTCAAAGGCAGCCTGGTTGGTCAGCGCAACTTTTTCCGCCCAGCGCAGTGTAAAACCGTTCGTCGTCAGAATTTGAACCGTGGCTCCGAGCCGCGCGGGATCGTCAAACTTAGCGAACAAACCGGGAAACGCGTACAACGCCGTGAAAGCAAACAAAAATAAGAGGCCGGCAACGCCAAGGAAAATTTTCAAGCCGCGTTGGCGAATCAGACGTTGTGAGTAAAACGGATTCATTCGTCTAATTTTATTCAACACGACGATAGGTTGACGGATCGGCGCGCAAAATCAAAAGTTCACCTTGCCGCTCGACTTCGCCGGTGATTTGCACCGGCTCGGCCACGAGATCAAGAACTTGTTGATTCACCGGCTTGCCGTCGGCGGAAACGAGCAGCAGGTAAATCGCTGCGCCGTTCGTTTGCCGCACGAGCAGCACCGGCGGAATGCCGCCGCTGATACAGCGGATGGCGCACGCGCGATGCGGCAAAAGCTGGCCGGGATTCATCACACCGAGAAAACATTTGTTGTCCACGATTTCGCCAGTGAGCGTCTGGCGGCCGAGCGGAATCGTTTCCGTGCCCGTCAACATTGGCGATTGCTGGCTGGCAACTTTGATGGAATCCGGCAACGCCTCCACCATCGTCTGGTTGCCGCGATAAATCAGCGTGCCTTGCAACGAAACCGTTTTGCCGTCGAACGCAGAAAATTTTTCGCGATCGAGGCCAAATTTGAACGGAGCGACGAGATAGTAAGTCGAAAAATTATTTTGCGCGCCCGCCGCATCTGGTCGCGGCACGAGCAGATGCGGATACGGCTCCAGTTTCAAAACGCCGGAAAAATGTTTCACCGTGCCCCACTCAAAAACGCTCAACCCAATGGAGTGCTGCACCGACGCGAGTGCCAGCGCGAGTCCAATTGCGGCGACGAACAGCAGCACCACAACCACGCGCACAAATTGGCCTACGCGCGGCGCAGATTTGGCTTCCCAACCGATGTAAAATTCGTCGTTCATGTTTCGATCAGGGCCGGCTCGGCGCGCGATCCGGCGGGATTCGGTTTGGGATCAACAAATATGCGGCCATTTTTTATGCGGATATTAAACGTCGGCACTTTCTCCACGAACGGCGGCGGTGATGCGCCAGTTTCCGGCAAGTATTGATAGCCGTGCCACGGACAAGTGATGCAGCCCGCGACAATTTTCCCTTCGCCGAGCGGTCCGTTCTGATGCTGGCACACATTTGAGACGGCGGAAATTTTTCCGTCGTATTTGAAAACCGCCACGCGCTCACCGGACACGCAGACGATGCGGGCGCGGTTTTCGGGAATGTCCGCAACGGCGCAGGCGTGGATGAAACCATCGGGTTCGATTGCCGATTTTTCGGAATCTAGCGTGATTTCTTTGCGCGCAGCGAAGATATGCAAACCCAGAACTGTCACGAAGCCTGCAGCCATCACCGCGACGTAAAACCAGCTCGTTTCGCCTTGCAGCGTGCCAAAGGTGACGTGCAGCACCAGCAACGCATAAACAAAATAAACCGCCATGTGCAGCGCTTTCCAAACCGGCGCGGTCAAATTGGCGAGCCAAAAGTCGTGACTGGTCGCGGCCAGCAAAAATAAAATCACCAGCGCAAAAAATCCAAACGGCTGGAACGGCACGCCAGCGATAGAATCCGTGAGCCGGCTGGAAATGAAAATGCTCAAGATGGGATTGACGTCGCCGCCCGCATGATAGGTCGCCACGACCAGCACGGCATGGACGAGCGCGAGCAGAAAACAGGTGACACCCGCGTGGCGGCGGTTGTAGAGCAGCGGCAGAAATTTCGGGTTCAACCGGCATAGCGGCCCGATGCACAAAATGATGTGCAGCAGCAAGAACGCCGCCGTGCCAAAGGCGCGCATCAGCAAAATCTCCTCGGTGACGAACGGAAACAAAATTTCCGTGACCGCGCCAAACGCCAGCAGATACAAGGCGACGCCGCCAACCAAAACGAAATCATAAATTCGTTTCTGGCGGTTCCACTGGACGGCCTGGTAATTGACGCTCATGTGGTGATCAGATTTTCACTTGCTCAAACCATCGAGGTGAATTGGTTTTGATACGTCCACCATTTCGTTGTCGGCCAGGCTGTAGAGCACCAGCCGGCCGTCGGTTTTTTCGGCGGCGGCAGGCAATAGTAGTTGCGGCGCGTTGAACGCGCCCAGCAAAATCGCATTGTCCGGCAATGCGTTGGTCACGTTTGGATTTCCGTCCAACCAGTAAACCAGCAAGTCGGGTTTCACGAAATCTGTTGCACCCGAAAACGCCATGGCGAATTTTCCCGTTCCACTTTGTTCGCGGAGCAGCCGGACTTGCACGGGCGATTTCGGAAACGTATCTGCCCGGCTCCAAACTTCGAGAGTGAATAAGTTGATGGTTGGGCTGATTTCGTTTGGCAACCATTTGACTTCCGGCAGCGGCTTGCGCGCGGCAATGCCCACGGCAAATGCCACAGGCAGTAACACGCCGAGCACGATGACGATGTGACGATGACGTTGTCGGAGCGGGTGGATCATGGCGTGATTCCTTTGGCCGAGTCACGATGCGCGTTGCGTTCTTCCGGCGGCTCAGAAATTCCTTTCAACCAGCGGCGCAGCAGCAACGGCCAGAACGCCAGCGTGCCCGGAAAAATCAGCAGGCGAAATCCCCACGAGCCGTGCGCCGCGTGCGGGTCAATTTTTTTGACGCCGATGAAAACGAACGGAACGGCGAACAGAAATCCGCAGGCCAGATAAAGTCCAAGCAAAAATAAGAATGCTTCCGCGATCATGGACGTAGTTTTTTCCCGCGCAGGCTTTCCACGAAGCGCACAAAATCTTCCGCCTGATTGGCGAGACGTTTTTCCATGTCGGCATTTGCAAATTGACCGGCCTCATTGAACGACTTGCCGATGCCGGGCATGAAGACGCGTTCGGGAAAAATATGGCCGTTGCGATATCCGAAGATGGCCTGCAACTGTTCGATCGGTCGCAGCGCGCCCCAAATGCCCGCCGCCAGGCCGACAAAACAGACCGGGCGATGCTCAAAACTTTCCGGGAACGGCAGCATGTCGATGAAATATTTCAGGATGCCGGGAAAACCGCCGTTGTATTCGGGCGTGACGATGACCAGTCCGTCGGCAGCGAGAAGGGCGTCGGAGAATTTTTTAAAGGTTGCGGGTTTCTCTGCATAGGCGGCCGACGAAAAAATTTCCGGCGGCAGTTCCGCCAGATCGAGCAAATGCGTTTTCACACCGAGGGTTTGGTAGCTGGCCTCAATGCGCGCGGCCACTTTGCGCGTGTTGCTGTCGGGGCGATTCGTTCCGCTGATGATTGTAATCATTCGTGAGTTTAGTCGCGCGGCCGGATAAATCCTTACAAAAAATTGCCGCACCAACTGAATTGCGACGAAGTTTGCTTTTTTCAGACAAATCGCCAGTATTTTAGGATGGACAAGGATTCAAGTTTGACCCGGCCGGCAGACAGCTCGCCGGCCTCGCCCGGACTTTCCGACCCGGAACGCTGGGTGGATTTGCATGGTGATTATCTTTTCAAGTATGCCCTCATCCGCCTGCGCGACCCGGCCAAGGCGGAAGACGCGGTGCAGGAAACTTTTCTGGCCGCGCTCAAAGGCGGAAAATCCTTTCAAGGCAAGTCGGCGGAAAAGAGCTGGCTGGTGGGCGTTCTGAAAAACAAGATTTATGACTATTACCGCAAGTCCAGCCGCGAAACTTCGTTCACCGATTTGGAATTTTATTCTGACGAGGAAAGCGAGCGTTTCGTCCCCGACGGTTTGTTCAAAGACGGCTGGATTCACGAACTTGGTCCGCTGGAATGGTCGAGTCCCGGCGCGAGCCTCGACAGCGAGGTGTTTTGGAAAACGTTCCACGATTGCTCGAACAAGCTGCCGAAAAATGTCGCCGCGGTTTTCAACCTGCGCGAAGTGGACGGCATCGAGAGCAAGGAAATTTGCAGCCTTTTAAGTATTTCTGAAAACAATCTGTGGGTGATGCTGCATCGCGCACGCATGGCGCTGCGCCGCTGCCTGGAGACCAACTGGTTTGGCAAAGACAAGGAGGCGGAATGAAAATCATCGCCTCCATTAAAGAACGCTGGGAGGTCTGGGTCTGGCAGCATACGCGGCATTGCACTGAAATTTTGCGGCTGGCGTCGCAGTCTTTGGAGCAGCCGCTGTCATTCCGCACGCGGCTGAAAATGCGGCTGCATTTTCTGATCTGCGTCTGGTGCGAACGTTACGACAAACAATTAAAATTTCTTCACCGCGCTTGCTCCCATGCAAGCCACCAGGATGAAACCTTGCCCGGGCGCGGGCTGTCGGCAGAAGCCCGGCAGCGCATCGTTGAGCGCTTAAAAACCGCCGACAATAAAAATCTGTAAGGATTTCTTCGTTCAACCGACGAATTCATATCGCAAGACTGCCATCGTATCAGGCTGCGACCGCAGATTTGCGATTAATCATGATTTGCGTGGCAAAAAACAATGATTTGGCTTGCTAACATAGCGAGGAGGGTTGTGGGCAGCTTGGCGGAACTATCGCCAAGTTGCAAGACCGCGGCGCGCCTGCAATCCGAGGCACTTGACCACAAGTTGACTTTCCGTCAGCAGTTGGGCCTACGCATCCATCTCGTGCTTTGCAAATGGTGCAGTCGTTACGGGAGACAGATTGCTTTCGTCCACAATGCGGTTCATTCACATCCTGATTTAGTAACCACGGCTGTTTCAAAGAAGCTTTCAGATAAAGCCAGGGAACAGATCAAAAAGCGACTACACGATGCAAAACCGAACAGTTAAATCAGCCGCCTTGCACTCTCTGCCCGGCTTTAAGAATTTTCATCAGTGCCTCGTATTCCTCTCGGCATTCGGGGCAGAGCGCGAGGTGCTGCTCGACGCTGGCGATGACTTCGCCCACCGGCTTGTTCACCATCTGGCATTCGGCGAATTCACTGACGTGTTGCAAGCACTCGCTGCAGTTGAACTCGCGGTCGCGCGTCAGGCCGAGCATCTTCACGATGCCACCAACCTGTTCGCGCGTCAGCCGTTGTTCTTCCGGTTTCATAAATTAAAAGCGTTTTGAATGTCCCCGCCGGTGATGCCGGCCTCAACCAAGCGCTGCTTCAACGCGCGCCGCGCATCGTGTAACATCTTGTAGGCCGCGCTGCGACTTGTGCCCAGCAGCTCGACAATCTGGTCGAACGGCATCTCACGAAGTTCGCCCATAATTGCCGCGCGCTGATTTGGCGTTAAATCATTCTCAATCGCGTGGCGCAACGTCGTCACCAACCGCGTGCGATCTTCGTCCGCGCCGAGAACATCGTCCGCGATCATCGCGGGCTCGGTCAGCCGCCCGCCATTGGCCATGAGCGCGTCGAGCGAAACGTCCTGCCAGCGTTTGCGGCGCAGCTCGGTGAACGCCACGTTCAGCGCGATGGCCTGCGCCCACGTCGTGAACTTGCTGCGGCCTTGAAACTGGTCGAGCCGGTCCAGCACGCGCAGCAAACTTTCCTGCACAAAATCTTCCAGATGCGCCTCGCTCACATCGCTGCGACCGGTCAACGCGACGCGCAAACCAGCGTGCAAAAGGCCACGCAGTTCGCGCACGGCTGCGGCTTGCTCCGCACTGTCCGCGCCGCGCAACGCGGCAGGCCAGTTGATTTCGTTTTCGGTCACCACCGCACACTAGCGAAACTAAATTGACCCGCCAAGAACTCAATGCGCGGAAACCCTGCAAGTTGGATGCGGTGGCGGGGTAATTTCTTACCCCGCCACCATTGACGAAATTACTTGCCGTGTTTGACAACGAGGTCAGGCCAGTTTTTATCCGCCTTGGCGACATTGGCGTCGAAGTCGGCGTTGAACTTTTTCAGGATGGCCTTGTTCAAGTTGAGATACAATTTGCCATTGCGGATTTGCCAGGTGTTGATGTCCACCGGGAACAGCGCGCCGAGCGACACGCCGAAGGCACAGTAGCCGCCGCATTGCGGAACGTATTTTTCCGGCGCAGCTTCAAACAATTCCTTGTGTTCCTTGCTGGCGAAAATATACGTCGCGCCCTGATAGGTGGCGGTGATGAACGGATCGCCATTGACGGCCTTGTGATCCGTGAAAAAGGCCACGGTGTCGTAGCCGCCGACGGCGATGTTGCTGGCGCCGGCGACATTGACGAGGTCAGCCGCGTGGGCGGAGACGACCAAAGCAGCAGTGGTGAGGGTGACGGCTAGAAGGTTTATGATGTTTTTCATATTGCGATTTTTTTAATGGTTGTGTTGTTATTGTTCGCCGTTATTCCGGCTTACAGATTGGATGCGATGGGAAACGAAGTTCTTACCCCGAACCAACAATTAGGAAACAAACCAAGGAAGTCCCACCAACAAGCTAAATTAGGGCTTAGCGAGATTAAATTACTGCACTTTCACTGCGCACATTCATAAGTTGTTTATTATGATTGGAGCGGGTGAAGGGAATCGAACCCTCCGCCGAAAATGCAAAAGCTATTGATTCCATTTGTTTTTCGCAGGTTTCCAGTTCGGACTATACACAAATACGCGCACAAATTCTAGGCCAGCTTGGGCCTGAGCTGACGCGAATTGTCGCATCTTGGTCGAAACTTTCGTCCCCGCTTCAAGCAGCAATTCTTGCTATCGTCGGTTCAGTTGATTCAGCGCCGGAGGTGGAATCGTGAGCGAGCCGATTCGCACCTGGCAGACGGCGGAAGAATTCCAAGCCGAATTTGAAAAGCGCCGGGCCGAGGCCATCGCCCGCCGGCAATCGCCGCCGCCACCCGCACCGCCCAGCGATGACGGCCTTTACCAAACGGGTGGCTGGATTTGAAAAAACGGTCAAGCATCACCAAGGCGGGCCAGTCTATTGCCGGAGTGAAATCTTTTCAGCTATATTCCGCACCATCCGCCACTTGCTTCGCTGATTGAATTCCATAAACTCGAATCATGCAACCGCGCCACAGTGGAATCCGCAGTCGGCGGAAATAGAAGTGTTGAACCGTCTCCAACCATGAGCATCAGTCTTCATCGCCATCCTCGTTTCGCCGAGTTGCGTGACGATTTCCGCGCTCATCCTGAATGGTTCACACCGTGGACCGGCACCTTTTTCCGTTTTCAAACCTTTGATTTTCCTACTGCCAGGGACGTTCTCAGCGGTGACGGCGCACACAGCAATGGCGGTCGTTGGAATCCGCCCGGCATCGCCACTCTTTACGGCAGCACCACCGACACCACGGCGTTGGAGGAATCCAAGGCGAACGACCGGTATTATGGTGTTGAAACCCGAAGCCCGCGATTGGTGGTCGCCATCGAGGCGCGTTTGACCCGCGTGCTGGACCTGACCAATTCCGGTCTTCGCCGTGAACTGGATGTGACGTTGACCGAACTTGCGGCGGAAGACTGGCGCAAGCTGCTGGCTGCCGGAAAGGAAAGTTTCACCCAAGCCTTGGGTCGGGCCGTGGCGGCAGCCGGTGGCAGCGGCTTGCTCGCCCGTTCCGCCACCGTTCGGCGTGGCGACAACGTCGTGGTGTTTCCCGGTGCCTGTCGTGGCGACCGTCTGGTGGTCGTGGAAGCCAACAAGCTGGAAAAGCTGGGTGTGCGGATGAAGGCTTGACACCCGCAAAAGTGCAGGTTATTGTGCAGGCATAAAGTTATGCCAACCCTTGCTAAAAAGACCAAGACGGCGCATCCGGCGCTTACCGCTTTCCGGTTCAGTCACCGGGGCGCGAAGGATTATGCCGGTTTGCTCCAGCATTACCGCACCACGTTCAACATGCCGCAGCCTGTCGTCGTGCGCTTGACCGGTTTCTCGCCTCGTTCCGTGGCCAAGTGGAGCGAGGGCGTCCTGCCGTCGCCCAAGCAGGAGAAGGCGCTTGTGGAAATGGATCGGCTGCTCGATGGTCTTTCGCGCGTGATGCAGCCGGCCCAGATTGGCCGTTGGATCAAATCCCCCAATCCCGCCTTTGACGGCTCGACACCTTTGCAGCTCATGGAGCGTGGCGAACTGGATCGTGTCTGGCGGATGCTTTACGACTTGGAATCCGGCCAGCCCGGCTAGTCACCCGTGACACGAGCGCTAACCGGTATCAGGGCGGCGAAGTGACCGAATCATTGTTTCTTTCAGCAAGGGGTATATTCGCCGCAAATTATGCGGTGAATACGTCACCGATTCACCGCACCTTGACTGAAAACTTGACTCATACTGGACTTATCCAGTGCCACACACCGCGTTCAAGACTCGCTGTTTGCATCCAAACCGGCTGATTTAAGTTGGCGTGGGTAAATTCTGTGCTGCGGGATAAGGTCCGCCAAACGGAACGGTTGCCGGATCAAATGCACCATGTTTTAACGGATCCGGATAGGGCGAGAGATTTAGGAATCCGGCGCTAGGCTTCGATTTCAAAGTCTTCATTGGCGGAGGGATGCAACGGCTTCATGCGCGGTTTGATCCCGGCTGCGATTTTGCTCCAATAACGGCCTGTGGGTCGGGGGATTCGTCGATTGTTCGTGTGGTTTTTTACCGTCACCTCGGAGACACCGAAATCAGCGGGCACTTTGGCGACCGGTGTGGACCAGATCAAATCGTATAATTCTTGTCGTGAAAGATCCTTGAGTTTGCGTGAATCAGGCATGATAAAAATCTACGCCGCGCCGGAGTCGGCGCAATAAATCTGTTGCTCTATGGCTTGCGCCCACCGGCCTCCATAATTACTTCAGCCAACAACGTTTCGTCCGGCGTTGCCGTGGTGGCAGCCGTTCGTGTTCGCCTACCTGTCAGTCACCGGCTGGGCGTTGCGCCCACGCCGCGAGCGACCGGCGTGAGTTACGCCAGTCTTGAATTCCTTGTAACCAGTCCCGAAATCTTTTGCAAACGACGCGTCGTCGCGCTTCCGACGCTCGACATATTTTTCAACGTCGCCTTTCACAAATTCGTTGATCAATTTCGGTTTCATGCTGGAACCATCACTTTCACTTCCCGTTCCAAGCGGCGACCCAGACGATCCTCCATGATTTCCAGATCATGGTGCGATTGCAGGTTCAACCAGAATTGCGCGGACATTTTGAAGAAGCGACCCAGGCGCAACGCCGTGTCCGCCGTGATGGCACGCTCGCCTTTCACAATTTCATTGATGCGACGCGCCGGCACGCCAATGTCTTTGGCCAGCCGGTATTGGCTCAAGCCCATCGGTTTCAGAAAATCTTCATCCAGAATTTCGCCCGGCGTAATGTTGGCCAGCAATTTGTTTTTCATATTCGTTTAATGGTAATCCACGATTTCCACTTCATGTGCGCCCGATTCCCAGCGGAAACAGATCCGCCATTGGTCGTTGATGCGGATGCTGTGTTGTCCACTTCGTCCGCCTTTCAATGCCTCCAGCCGGTTGCCGGGTGGCACCGCCATGTCCGGCAGTTGCGTCGCGGCCTGTAACTGCAGCAGCTTCCGACGCGCCGTGCGTTGGATGTCCGGCGGCAATTCCCGCGATACCTGCGCGTGGAACACTTTTTCCGTCTCCGCACATGCGAAGCTTTCAATCATTCTGCAAAGCAGCATAACGCACCGTGTTATTAACGTCAAGCGTTACTGTTTACCATTATCCGCCGGTCATTTTTCAGTTTTGGTAATTCGTGTGACTTTGAAATTGCGACGCGTGCAACCAGGTGAAGTAGTGTGTCGTGGACAATGCGAATGCGTCTGGTAATTCGTGCGCGCTCGGAATGCAAAATTAGTTCGCGTTGCTCAACAGATAAATTGGTTCGCGCTCCGTTCCTGAATCACTGTGCGCTCAACAAATACGAACGCGCCAATCTTCACGGTTTCCATTTACGAACATCACCGGCGCGTGCGCGGATGCCTGACGCTCGCGCACGACGACGCTTTCGCCGCCGAACTGGCCAAGACGTTTCGTTACGGAAAATTCCAGCTTTACCTTCAGTTCGACGGGACTCAGGAGGCGGGACAGAAATTTCTTCGCGGCGCGGACTTGCGCGCCACCCGCGAGCGTTGTCTTGAACGCTGCCGGGAAATGAAACTGCCGGTCACGCTGGCCATGACCGTTACATCGGAAAACCTGCCGTGTCTATGGGAGGCAATTGACTTCGGTCTGCGCTGGCCCAACGTGCGCGGAATTTCTTTTCAACCGATGTTCACCAGTGGACGGATTCCAAATCACACTGGACTTAGGCTGCAGCTTGGAGTTCAAAGCGGAACGGCTCATCAGCGTAAGGGGTTGCGGTTTGGTGGATGAGGACTTGCGCGAAGTCGGCAAAAATACGCCAGTCGCGGTTTTCGTTGGCGTCGGCCAATGTGCTGCGGGCGGTGGGTTGGCGGATGCCGGCGTGGTAGAGTTTCGGGCCGAAGGAAGCCAGGCAGGTTTCGATGTCGCGCAGACTTTCGCGCCAAGTCAGTTGAGCGAAAGCCAGCACGAGAAACTGTTCATAAGCAGGGAGTTTGCGGACGCGGCGGTTGCCGTGATAACGAGCGACACACTTGTCGAATTCGTATTTGGGCAGGAAGTCGAGGAGTTGGGCGAAGACGGTGCGACCTTCGTTCATAAAGTGGCGAACCGCAGGAATGCGGGAAACCACCCTCAAGGAATGATCGCAGAATTGAAATCGAAAAAAGACAAAACAGCAAAAACACGTAGGTTTTACAAGGTCGGAATCGCTGTCAGTGAAAACTTAACCGGACAGTAGTGCATGCAGGATATTTTTTCAACGAGAACTACGCTCCTGAACTGAATTAAAAAATTGC
>Ga0302320_10008459_pt1 | contig 22380 bp, 24 predicted proteins | sample Bog_T0_3_FD_202130 | JGI IMG/M metagenome (GOLD analysis project Ga0302320, IMG submission 202130) | Peat permafrost microbial communities from Stordalen Mire near Abisko, Sweden - Bog_T0_3 | ecosystem: Environmental > Terrestrial > Soil > Wetlands > Peat | place: Sweden: Abisko, Stordalen Mire...
GATTGTGCTTTGCCAGCACCTTCGTGATCGCCGCCGTCAACGTCGTCTTGCCATGATCGATGTGCCCGATCGTCCCTACGTTCACGTGCGGCTTGCTGCGGTCAAATTTCTCTTTCGCCATTGCTTTCGAGCTCCGTCTTGATTTATCTCTGCTGGCCGCTGCCCGGCCGCTTCGGCCCATGACATCGAGCGCTGTGCGTCGCGCGGTAAAGCCACGCGGCGCGGTTAAACGTTATCTGGTCGACCTGCCCTGCGTTTTGGCCACAATCTCTTCGGCCACCGAACGTGGTGCTTCTTCATAGCGCGAGAAGTGCATCGAGAAAGTGGCGCGGCCTTGCGTGTTCGAGCGCATGTTAGTCGCGTATCCGAACATCTCAGCCAGCGGAACCATCGACTTAATAACCTGTGAACCGGCGCGATGCTCGATACCCTCGATGCGTCCACGGCGGCTGTTCAGATCCCCAATTACACTGCCCATGTACTCTTCCGGAACCACGACTTCGACCGACATCACCGGCTCCAGCAGAACGGGACTAGCCTTGCGCGCCGCTTCCTTGAAGGCCATCGACGCAGCAATCTTAAAAGCTAATTCGTTGGAATCCACTTCGTGATAGCTTCCGTCATACAGCGTCGCTTTGATATCCAACATTGGATAGCCGGCCAGTACGCCGCCTTCCATCGCTTCCTTGATACCCGCCTCGATTGGCTTGATATATTCCCTTGGAACCGAACCGCCGGTGGTCGCGTTCTCGAACTCGAAGCCCTTACCGGGCTCATTGGGCGCGAGGCGAATCTTGACGTGACCATACTGCCCATTGCCACCCGTCTGACGAATGTACTTACCTTCGGCTTCCGAGTTCTTGCGCAACGTCTCGCGATAGGCCACCTGGGGTTTGCCAACGTTGGCCTGCACGTTGAACTCACGCATCATGCGGTCAACGATGATCTCCAAGTGAAGTTCGCCCATGCCGCTGATGATCGTCTGTGAACTGTCCTCATCGGTATGCACGCGGAACGTCGGATCTTCCTGGGCCAGCTTATGCAGCGCCACGCCCATCTTTTCCTGGTCCGTCTTCGTCTTCGGCTCAACCGCAACGTGAATCACCGGCTCCGGAAATTCGATCGTTTCCAGCAGGATCGGCTTCTCTTCGTTGCAGATCGTGTCGCCCGTTGTCACGTTCTTCAGTCCCACGCAGGCGCAAATGTCGCCGGCGCGGATTTCCATGATCTCTTCGCGCTTGTTGGCGTGCATGCGAAGCAACCGGCCAATGCGCTCGTGCTTCTGGCGGTTGGCGTTGTACGCCATGTCGCCAGTCTTCAACACGCCCGAGTACGCTCGAATGAAGGTCAACTGCCCAACAAACGGATCGGTCATGATTTTGAAGGCCAGCGCCGAGAATGGCTCGTCGTCCTTCGCGTGACGAACTTCCTCTTTCCCGTTGTCGGGGTTCTTACCCACAACCGGAGGAACGTCCAGCGGCGAAGGCAGGAAATCGACCACGGCATCCAGCAGCGGCTGCACGCCCTTGTTCTTGAAGGCCGTGCCGAGCACCACTGGAAAAATCTTGATTGCGATGACCGACTTGCGCAGCGACGCTTTCAGTTCGTCTTCCGAGATCTCGTCGCCTTCAATCCACTTCGCCATCAGCTTGTCGCCATCGTCATTTTCCACGATGGTTTCCACCATCAACTGGCGCATAGCCTGGGCTTTTTTCTTTAACTCGGCCGGAATTTCATCGACCTCGTAATCGGCGCCCATGGTTTCGTCATGCCAGTAAATGGCTTTCATGGCAAGCAGATCGACGCAGCCTTTGAACTTCTCCGCCTGCCCAATCGGCATCTGGATCGGCACCGGCTTGGCGGCCAGGCGCTTGCGGATCGTATCGACGGCGCGATCGAAATCGGCGCCCATTTTGTCCATCTTGTTGATAAAGCAAATACGCGGCACTGCGTACTTATCGGCCTGACGCCACACGGTTTCCGATTGCGGCTCCACGCCATGCACTGCGTCAAACACTGCTACCGCGCCGTCGAGTACGCGCAGCGAGCGCTCTACTTCGGCGGTGAAATCGACGTGACCCGGCGTGTCGATAATGTTGATCGTGATGTCTTTCCACTCGCACGTCGTCGCAGCGGACGTGATCGTAATGCCACGCTCCTGCTCCTGCGCCATCCAGTCCATGGTCGCCGTGCCTTCATGCACTTCGCCAATGCGGTGCAACCGGCCGGTATAGAACAGAATGCGTTCGGTCGTAGTCGTCTTCCCGGCATCGATGTGAGCCATGATGCCGATGTTCCTGCAACGTTCTAATGGAACCTGTCGAGCCAAAGCTTCTACCTATTCCCTTTACTTTCATCGCACAGGCACTGGGGATGCCCGTACTGGTTTCTTGTCGATGGCGTCCGCTGAAAGCCCGCGGGAATTACCCGCGGGAATGTCCTACCAGCGATAATGCGCGAAGGCCTTGTTGGCCTCGGCCATGCGGTGTACGTCTTCCTTCTTCTTCATCGCCGCGCCCTTACCGTTAGCGGCGTCGAGCAACTCGTTCGCAAGCTTGTCGATCATGCCCTTTTCAGGACGGCTGCGCGAATACGAGATCAGCCAGCGAATCGCCAGCGACGTACGCCGCTCCGGATTCACTTCCACCGGAACCTGGTAGTTAGCGCCGCCCACCCGGCGGGTCTTTACTTCCAGCAGCGGCTTCACGTTCTCAACCGCCTTCTTGAACAGCTTCAGGGCCTCGTCGCCGCCCTTGGCTTCGAGCTGCGTCATAGCCTTGTAAAAGATGCTCTGCGCCGTGCTCTTCTTGCCGTCCCACATCAGGTTGTTGACAAATTTGTTGGCCAGCGTCGAGCCGTAAATCGGATCCGGCATCGGCTCCCGCTTTGCAATATGGCCTTTTCTAGGCATTCAGAAACTCCTCTTCCCTGCCAGTTCGGCGGTACTCCCGGGCGCTTCCCTATCGAGACGCCGGGTGGTTGCGGCGTCAGCGACCGGAGGGCCATCTTTTGGCCCGTACCCGTCGCCTAGCCAAGATCGTTAGGACTTCGGCCGCTTGGCTCCGTACTTGGAGCGGCTCTGTCTGCGGTTCGCAACGCCCACCGAGTCCAGCGTTCCACGAATCACGTGGTAGCGGACACCCGGAAGATCCTTCACGCGACCGCCGCGAATGAGCACAATCGAGTGCTCCTGCAGGTTGTGGCCAACGCCGGGAATGTAGGTCGTTACCTCGATCCCGTTCGTCAGGCGCACGCGGGCAACCTTACGAAGAGCCGAGTTCGGTTTCTTTGGCGTCTGGGTATAGACGCGGGTGCAGACTCCACGCTTTTGCGGGCATGCCTGCAGAGCAGGACTCGCCGTCTTGTAGCGGGGCGCCTTGCGGCCCTTACGCACCAACTGATTAAACGTAGGCACTCTTGCAGCTCCTTTATTCGGACGCACTCTGGCGTCACTTGCGGCCACACACGCAAAAAATGCGGGCACCGCCGCTCAGAACCCTTTTTCCTCAGGGCTGGTCAAGCAAAATCCGCTCACGCGGCGCCCAACCATACTCTCCGCAACCTAAACTGCGGGGAACTGTACGTTTCCTGGATAGAGGCAGCGACGGTGACGCTTGATTCCCGTGCAATCGCCAAAGCATTTCAGCTCAGGTTTCCGCCGGGAGCATTCCGTATCGCAACCTTGAATCTGCATACCCTGCAACAAAGCGCTGCAGGTAGCGCAGATCCGTTTCAGCGAGGGAGCCCTTACTTCAAGCACAGTGACGCGCCATCGGGCTGAGCAATAGTAAAAGCTCGACTAAAAGTACACAGACAAGCTAGACAGACTCGCAGAACCTCTAAACTATATCAACACGTCCGCCAACCGGTCAACCAAAGCACTGGCAATTTTTATACGGACTTTCTCTTGGCACCACTACCCATGCCTCACCAGCCTCCAAAAAGAGAATCGGCCAAACGCAATCTGGATAGATCCCTCTAGATGATGTCTGAAGCCCCATGCATTCGTAAGCTCTTAATCGGCTATTCATCTCAGTGTCACACGTTCTTGGTATTCAGAATTAAGTATTCCTAATGCTGTAAACGGACTGTCTGTCTCATCGTCGGCGCAGCACTCAATCACTGCTGCGTTTGGGATTGGTGAGCGTCTTGGGCCGCATCCCCAAAACACGCACCCGTCAACACGAATTGCAAATCTGGAACGGAGAGAAACTACATGTCGAAGAAGAACGACGCACAAGACGAATCAGAATCGAAGGCCGTGAACCGAAGACAGTTTCTAACCCGGACGGCACTCGGTGTCGGAGCCGTAGCCTTAACCACCGCCATAGAAGGATGCGGCACTTCATCATCCTCCAGTGCAACGCAGCCGATAACCTCCAATGCATGGAAATTTGGAGTCATGTCCGATACCCAATGGACAACTCCCCCCAACGACGACGGTTACGACCCCAACAGCTCCGCCGTAAGCATTGCCACCCAACTCCAGCAGCAGTTCATCAACAATGGCGTTAAGTTTGTCGTGCATGTCGGCGACCTTTGTGACAACAGCACCATCGCTGGCGAAGACACGCGCGCCCTCTACGCCCAATCGCTGTACAACGCTGGCATCGGCTTCTTCCCCCTACGCGGAAATCACGATGACAGCGCCGCTCTTGGCGCCGAATTCGCACGCCTCTATCCCCAGACCGGAAACGTAGCGGCCAATGCGGGGACTAACAACAACACGCCTTCGGACATCCTCACCACCTTTGCCACCAGCGATAAACAGGTTACCGGAGATAATCTGCCTGTACCCACTAAATCCGGATCGACATTCCCGTTGGGCTCGAATTTCAGCAGCCCCAACCCTTACGGCAATAGCAATCTCAACGGCTTGAGCTATTCATTTGACTTCAACAATGCCCGCTTCATTCTGCTCGATCAGTTCACGCCTCTCGCTGTGACCGCGCCATCGAACCAGACCTTCCTTGAGGCCACCAGCGGCACCCAGTTGGGCACCATCGCTCTCCAGCAGCCGTGGATATCCTCGCAGCTCTCGGGACGTCCGTCCGCCAGCCATGCCTTCGTCTTCGCCCACAAGGGTTTGATCACCTGCAATCACGCAGATATTCTTTTCGGCAATGATCCTTCTCAGGACCCGACTTCGACAGACGCCTTCATCAATAGTTTGGTTACGAACAAAGCGGGGTATTACATCAACGGCCACGACCACATGTGCGACCGTTCCCTCGTCTCCACCACTGACGGCAACATTGCCACCAGCGTAATGCAAATCCTCTGCGCCTCTGACAGCTCAAAGTTCTACGTTCCTGCCGGTCAGGGCACGAATACCCCCACCGTAAATGGCACCGTTCAAAAACAGTCCAATGATCTTTTTTACAATGTCTCGATAGCCGGCAAAAAGGCGCGCCGCACGCCTGTCACCCAGGAACTCTACACCGTTGGCTATTACATCTTCACCGTCGATGGCGCGAACGTAACCGTGGATTACTATTCAGCCGATGTCTACCCCTACTACTCGAGCGGCAGCGAGATGATCGTTAGCACCGCGCCTGGTCTCACTTTTACCAAGCAGGAAACCTTTGGATACAGCCTCGTCGGCCAGCGCTTTGTAGTACCGCAAGGACAGCCCTACAGCGTCGTGCAGGATACTTCTTCCACAGGCACAACCGCCAAGATCCTCAGCGGAACCAACAACAGCACTGCGAGAGATGCGAACGGCACGCCTTTCGCCAAGGTAGTCAACACCGGATGGATCAGCGCCGGAGGTGGTGCTAAAAGCGACATCCTGACCCTTTGGGGTCTGGACCCATACATAGGCAGCACTCAACCGGATACATACGTTCTGTCCATGACGAGCAAAACCGCCGTCACCGCTACGTCTCGTTTGGCCGTTCTCACTGCAGCCGGTACTTTTACCAACGCGGTAAACCAGAATAGCGGCGGAACTCCGGCTCCTGTGACCGGTCCGTGGAGCGCCAGCGGCAACTATCCACTCGGCACTTACGGAGTGGACACTACGTCAAACACGGTTTGGGCCGTTTTGAACTACAACGGTAGATTTGCAATCGTACCCAATGTTTAGCTTCCGCCTATAACAGTCATGTTCGGTATATAACGGTCCCTTCCAAGCTTCACCAGCCCGGTGCCCCACATCTGCTGTCAGCACTGTCAGCAGATGTGGTTTTTTTGTGCCCGCGGGTGGCCCGTTCAAGCCCCGTTGCTGGGCTTGAGTGGGGCTTTTGATCTTGCGTCTGTGTTTGCTTTTCTCTTTGCCCGTGCTCGTTGTCAAGCGAAAATTCTCGCGCATTCCTCCCAACGCTCTCATTCCAATCCAAATAGAGTTTCCCCTCGACTGAGGGGATTGCCCCCGCAACTTGCTATCCTGAAAGTAGAGGGAAGCGCGGACCGGAGTTCAATCTTGAAACCTTGAAACCCGGTCCTACCTAACTCTCCTGTTTTCTAATTTTTACCGGGATATATAGAGGGGGTAGGGGGCCGCTCTTGAGCTTCAACCTTGAAACTTCGCGCTTACCCACGAAACACCGTCATCACAATTCCGCCGAGCACAACGAGGCTTCCGCCCGCGATCACGCTGCGGTCGAGCCTTTCGCGGAAAACCAGCACTGCGACCGCCTGAGCCGTCAGGAAGAACAGGACGATGTAGAGTCCCATCAGGCGGCTGAAATCCAACTTCGTCAGATTGACCATGACGCCGTAAATCACCAGAGTGGCCGCGCCCGCCAATAACAGCAGGACTCCCCGGCGATGCAGTCCGCTGCGAATCAATGCGTCTCCACCAACTTCGAGCATGGCGGCGACGACGAGAAAAATTAAAGTGCGCAATGTCATCCGGTCCTCGTTATTTATTTTGATGTTCAGGATTGAGATCAGATTCGCTGCTCTAGCTTGCCTGCGCGCCGAGCGCGGCTACGGCATCGCGTCGCGCGCGTTCGAGCGCTTCCTGCATCTGGCGATGACAGTCGTTCATCTGCTCATCGCTGGCATCCGCCGGAACATGGATCAGTTTTGTCCAGCGCACATGCACCTTGGAGAACGGGCGAGGAATCATCATCGCGTCCCATGTGCCCAGAATCCAGGGATGATCGACGGCGAGATAAAAGCAAAGGATCGGCGCTCCGCTCATGCGCGCCAGCAGCACCGGACCGGGCTTGGCCTTGTAGCGCGGACCTCGCGGACCGTCGATGGTGAAGGCTGCGATCTGGCCGCTGGCCAGCGAGCGATTCATCGCCAGCAGCGCCGTGGAACCGCCGCGCGAACTGGAACCACGCACCGCTACGTATCCAAACCGCTCGATGATGCGCGCAATGTATTCGCCGTCAAAGCTGCGGCTGGTCATCACCGCCATGCCGTGCCCGCGAAAACACCATGTGGCCGGAATCACGCAGCGATGCCAGAAGGGACCAATCACAAACGACGGCGGGAAGCCGCCCTCGGGCACCCCTCCGGACTCCGATGAGAATTCAAAACGCAGGGTCGAACCAATTAGCGAAATCAGCAGATAGCCCAGCCAGGAAATCCACCACAACGCAATCCGCTGTCGCAGCGTATATGGCGTTTCCGTGCCGGACTCTCGAACTGGCGATACTGTGCTCACCTGCAAATTGTATCCTCTATCCTCCCCATAGGATGAGGCGCTGCCAGACTCAACGGTGCAACTCGGCCCAGGCCAGCGCAGCTCTCACGCGTCGGCCTGTGGCAGGATGCGAGTGGAAAAGAATTTCCACCATTCGCGAAGGCTCGCGCTCGGCGAGGTTCTGAACGGCAAGCGTTTCCATGGCAGAGCAGAAGGGGCCAACCGAACCTACGGACTCCCATGCATACACGTCAGCTTGGCGCTCATTGAAGCGCGAGTATGCATTCATCACCGGCATCAACACCACCGAGATCGCAGCCGAGACCAGGATCATCAGGGGAAGGTTGGCAAAGTCTATCTGGTCATAGTGGCGGCTCCAGTCATAGGCGGCCCAGCGAATCGCCAGTTTCAGGCACCAGAATCCAAAAAATGTAATCACGCTCTGAACCACGATCCCCTTTAACATGTGCCGGTGGACGTGGTGACCCAGTTCATGCGCCAGCACGGCCTCTATCTGGTCGTGATCGCAGGTGGCCAGCAAGGTGTCTGAGAGCACGATGCGGCGAGTGCGTCCGAGACCCATCAGAGCCGCGTTGGCCTTCCTCGTCTTTTCCGAAAGCATCCACTCGTACACGCCTCGCACCTTCGCTCCGGCCTTCTCGCTCATCCGCGTAAGCCGCTCAGTGAGGTCTTGATCGGCCAGGGCGTGGAAGTGGTAGAACAGCGGGAACAGGACTACCGGCGCAATATGCGCCAGCACCACGCTAAGCAGCATGAACAGCGCCCAGCCCGTTACCCACCACCACTGCGGCTGCAGACGGATCAGTAAATACACCATCTGGACCAACAGCTGGCTAATCAGGAAGCTGAGCGCAAAACCCTTGGCTTCATCCCATGCCCAAAGCGGGAGACGCTGGTTGCTGAGGTGGTAGCGATGTTCGACAAGGAAGCCATAGTAGTCGAGCCCGAGGCCGACCGCCTTGGTGAGCAGCAGCAGGATTGAGGTGTAGAGAAAGAGCGCGACGGCGTGGCGATCTCCGGCCACCCGCACTGCAAAATTGCGAAAGTCGCTGGTCCAGTCGGTGGCGAGAATCACTCCCATCAGGCCGAAGTCCAAGGCAAGGTCGGCAGCGCCGATGCGTCGAATCAGGCGATTGTAGCGGCGCGCCTCCACTGAATCCGCGGGCATGTTACGTTGGCCAGGGAAGCCGGGTTGCGGAATCATAGTTTCCATGCGTGTCCCAACTGCGAATGCTACTTCAGTGTCGTAATGGTCGCGCCCGGCGGCATTTCAAGCTGAAACTGTTCCGGTTTCAGAGGCTCGTTCAAAGTGAGTTTAATGATTTTGAGAGCAATGCTGTACTCTTCCTGCGGCCGCACGATTTCAATCAGGGAAGGAAACTCCACTCCGTTATAGTCCTGCCGTCCGGAGTAGGTGACATCGGTTGCCACTGCACCGTTATCGTCATAAATGGTCTGGCGATAGGGCTGAAGGTCGGCGCGATTGAAATAAATCTTGCGGTAAAGATGCCAGGTGTTTCCGGCATCTCGCCGAAGCACCACGATGTGGTAGTTCGGTTGGCTCACGGAGGTGTGGGCCTGCTCGTCCACCACTTGCTGCCTGCCCTGCTCAAGTACGGCGATTTCATTCCCGGTATCTATCTCCGGCATCAGGATGGCTTCGTAGATCACCTGTGGGCGCAGATTCTCAAGCGGATTGTCGCTGACTTTCGTGAGCTGGTTACTGCCGGTAATGAAGCGGTTCTTGGGCGGGATCGACAATTTGAAGCGGTTGCCGTCACTCACCATATCGAAGGCGCGATTGCGCACGATGGGCAGCAACCCGATCATGCGGAGCATCGTCGGTTTCTGGACCAGTATGTAGCCCCGGATCTGCTGGTATTCGATGACCTTGCCCTTTTTTTCGCCTCCTACAGTGGTATCGATGTCGACGGTCGCGTTCAAGGTTCGAACGCTAGCCGCCAACTCGGCGATCTTCGCCACCAGCTCTTCCTGTGTGGCGGCTTTTAGTGGCACTGGGGAGCGCTTTGCTTCCACCCGGTGCGAGCGGAACAAACAGCCGGTCGTAGATAGGCATAGGACCAGCAAGACAGCTATCAGGCGGAATCGTTCCATTGCAGACGAACTCTACTCCCGTTTAATCAAACTCCAGTATATAGGCAGGTGCGCCAATTAAGTGAGCGGCTGCGTGCAATCGCCAATGAACATGGCTTTGAATGGTCTTTATGCGGAATCAGCAGGATGGAATCAGTGAGACTCGCCGTCAGAACCTTTCGCAGAGGCTCGCTTGACGTTAGCTTTGCCCTGGGCTGGCACATCCGCCGGACGCCCAGGAAATTGCTCGTCTTTCTTATCCGCGATCGCGGTCTTCATGAATTCCACCCAAATGGGGAGCGCAGCCTGAGCCCCAGTCTCCTTACTGCCCAGCGTCTTTTTCTCGTCAAAGCCGACCCAAACGCCGCAGGTTATGGAAGGCGAGAAGCCCACAAACCACGCGTCCGTAAAGTCATTTGTGGTGCCCGTTTTTCCCGCCAGAGGATGATTCAATTTGCTGGCGGCATAGCCGGTGCCGTGCAACACCACGCCCTGCAGCAACTCGACCATCACGCGCGCCGAATGAGCGCTGATCACGTCGCGCACGTCCGGAAAATTCTGTTCCATGATGTGCCCGTCGTAATCGGTAACCTTGCGGATGGAATGCGGACTGAGCCGGACTCCATCGTTTGCAAACGTCGAATAGGCCGCCGTGTGTTCCATCAACGTAACTTCAGCGGAGCCCAGCGCCACGGGCAGGAATGGCTGGATCTCTGACGTGATGCCGAACTTGTGGGCGTACTCGATGACCGTCTTAATGCCTACGCGCTGCGCCAGTTTGATGGCCGGAATATTGCGCGAGTCCGCCAGGGCGTGGCGGAGCGAGATCGTTCCTTCGTACCTGCCGTCATAGTTATGCGGCGACCAAGTCCCGGCAACGCTTGGAAAACTGATGGGGGCGTCCACGATGGTGTCGTCGGGCATCGCGCCCTGCTCGACCGCTGCTGCGTACACGTAGGGCTTGAACGACGATCCCGTCTGCCGGAGGGCCTGGGTGGCACGATTGAACTTCGATTCATCGAAGTCGCGCCCGCCAACCATCGCTCGGATTTCACCGGTATTGTTGTCTATTGCGACGAGCGCGCCCTGGGCTCCCGAGTCCTGTTCGAGCGCCAGTTGCAGCTTGTGATCTGGTTCCACGGCCGTAACCCGGACATAGACGATGTCGCCGGTGGCAAGAATTTCAATCGGCGACTTGTGTTGCGTCCAAGCCATGTCGGCAGGACGAATCTGCCCGTGATACTTGCCAATTTTGATTTCGGCCTCGGACTGGCTCACAGCGGTTACCAAGGCATGAAAATAGCTGCCAGGCTCCGGCGTGTGATTCCAGTCGGGGTGCTCGTAGGTCGAAAGATCATCGCCTGCCGCAAACACGTTTCGGACGTGTCCCTTCCATCCGTGACGCCGCTCGTAGACAGCCAATCCGTCAAGCAAGGCCCGGTTCGCGGCCTTCTGCAACTCCATGTCGAGAGAGGTGTAAACCCGCAATCCGCCTTCGTGTACCTGATCGGTCCCATACTTTTTCTCGAGGTAACGCCGCGTCTCTTCGATGAAGTATGGCGCCACGCTGTTGGGATCGCTCTGGAGATGAAGACTAAGGGGCCGGCTTTTCGCCTCTTGCCCCTGCCGGACGGTGATGCGGCCATCCTCCATCATGCTGTTGATGACCAGGTTGCGGCGGCGCAATGCTCGTTCGGGATTGTTAATGGGCGAGTAGGCGGTGGGGCCTTTGGGCAAACCTGCAAGCAGAGCTGCTTCTTCAATCGTGAGATCTTTGGCGGGCTTGCTGAAGTAGAACTCGGAACCCCCTTCAAATCCATACACGCCATGCCCGAGAAAAATCTGGTTGGCATAGAGAGTGAATATCTGCGACTTGGTGAAGCGGCGCTCGATCTGGATCGCCATCATGATTTCCTGCACCTTGCGTCCAAACTTACGGTCTGGAGTGAGGAACAGGTTGCGCGAGAGTTGCATGGTAAGCGTAGATGCGCCCTGGGCGCGCGATCCGCTAACCAGGTCGCGGTAAGCCGCACCCAGAATGCGCCAGAAATCAATTCCCCAGTGCCGCTCAAAGTCCTTGTCTTCGATGGAGATGACGGCGTCGCGCAGAACTTTGGGATAGTCCTCGTACTTGGCGATTACGCGGCGTTGCAGGGCAAACGTTCCGATCACGCTGCCCTTCTGGTCGTAGAGTTCGGTGACCGAGCTGGGGCGATACCGCTCAAGGTCGTTGACCTGCGGCAGATCCGTTGAGTAGACAAACAGAAGGCCCGCCAGCGTGCCGAACAGAGCTGCCGCAACAATGGCCAGACCGAAGATTACGCGATGAACCATGCGCGTACGTTCCGCGCTAACAATCGGCGTCGCCTGCTTGTTGGAGATGGTGGTCATTTCAGGTGAGGATCAGGGTCAGCATAACACCAGTCATGGCCGTGTCATACATCAAAAGGACACAGCCTCATGGTTCCAGAGGATGATGGCGCGCCTCCATCCAATTCTGGAGAATGAGAACTGCGGCTAACTGATCAACCACGGCAGCGCGTTTCTTGATCGACATATCGGTTTCGCGCAAAACGCGGTTGGCTTCGACCGAGGTAAGCCGCTCGTCCCAGAGGTGAATCGGAAGATCGAAGCGTTGCTGGAGAACGGCCACGAATTCGCGCATTTTTTCCGACTGCCGGCCCTCCGCTCCGCTCATTCGCAGGGGCAGGCCCACCACTAATTCCACCACCCCATAGCTGCGGATCACCTCTTCAAGAGCAGCCAGGTCGGTGCGTTTGTTCTTACGGCGAATCGTCACCAGGCCCTGGGCGGTGAAGCCGAGCGGGTCCGTCACGGCCAAGCCGATGGTTCGGGAACCAACATCGAGGGCCATGATCCGTCCGGACGACTTTTCAGCTTCATCGGGTAACATAAGACAAGTATAGTTTGAATAGCCATGTTTCACAGTTAGAGCTCGATATGGCCAGAAGAGGGACTATGGAGGAAACGACGGGCACCATCAGCGACGAGACTCCAGAAATCACGGATTTGCGGGTACCGCTCCCTCCCGTCGCCGAGAGCACGGCCAAGCCAGCCCTGATGAGCGATGCCGAACGGCGCCGCCACGCCCGCATCCAGAGTAGCTCGGTAGCGGTGATCGCCATTGGCTGCGTACTCACGATGATGTACCTGGCCAAATCCGTGCTCATACTTACCCTTGTGTCCGTTCTGATTGCATTCATGCTTGCGCCCATCGTTGAACTTTGCCAGCGGATGCATCTTCCCAGATCCTTTGGTTCGCTGATCGCCGTGCTGGTGATGTGTTCGGTGCTGTATGGGGTCTTCTATGTGTCCTACAGCCAGGCAGATGAATTCGTCTCAAAGCTGCCCCGGTACTCCGAACGGATTCGCGACGTGCTCAACCAGGTTCGGCTGCGCGCTGAACGTGTCCGCCAGACAACGCAGAATGTGCTGCCGGAGGACAAGCCCGAGAAAGGCACGCTCACGGTTCGCCAATCCTCCAATTGGATGGATAACCTCACATCCGGAGCGCTGGGAGCATCGGAAGTCGTGCTGTTGGGAGCCTTCGTCCCATTTCTGGTCTTCTTCATGCTGAGCTGGCAGGAGCATGTTCGAGCGTCGACCGTGATGCTCTTCGCCATGGAAAACCGAAATACCGCGTACGTCACCCTAGGCCTGATTTCTCAGATGATCCGAGGATTTATCGTGGGCAACGTAGTCATTGGACTGATCCTGGGAGTTACCAGCACGATCGCATTCTGGATTCTCGGAGTGCCGTATTTCTATGTGATTGGCATGATCAGCGGCGTCGTCAGCCTGCTGCCCTATTTGGGCATAGTACTCGCGATAGTTCCCCCGGTTGTAGTCAGCATGAGGACGTTGACGCTCACGGGTTTCCTGGCAATTGTCGCCGTGGTCGCAATCAGTCACGTGATCGCATTGAACTTGCTTTATCCCAAGATCATTGGCCGCCGCGTGCAATTGAATCCCTTGGCCGTAACCTTGGCATTGCTGTTTTGGGGCTGGCTCTGGGGGGCAATGGGACTGATCTTGGCCGTGCCACTCACGGCAGCCGTTAAGATTATCTTTGACCACGTGAAGGGCCTGCGATCCTGGGGAAACTGGCTCGGCGAGTAGGCCGCCACAAATAAGTTCGCGCAGCCCTCAGGCTGCGCTTCCCATGAGACAAGTCATTCTCAGACTTCGATGGTTGCGGCCTCCGGCCAGCGCAGCTTGCACTTACATAACGCCTTGCGGAGTTCCTCTTCAACTTCTTCCTCGTCGCGGCCCCGTGCCATTGCCATTTCGCTGATAAGCAGGAAGCGCGCCCGTTCGAGCATCTTCTTCTCGCGGAAGCTAAGCGGCTTTTGAGCGGCCAGAATCAGCAAGCCCTTCAGTACGACGGCCACTTCCAACAACGAACCGGTCCGCATCTTGTCTGAGTTTTCTTTGAAGCGGTTCTTCCAATCCGAGCTGCTTTCGCACTTGCCGTCTGCCAGGTATTCGAGAATCGATTGAGCTTCCGAGTCTTTTACGATGCGGCGCAGCCCTACGGCTTCGGCATTGTGAAACGGAACCATAACCTTAAGGGAGCTAGAGCGGATGCGAAGCAGATAAAAACGCTCGACCGAGGTGCCAATCGTGCGGCTGGAAATCTGTTCAATAACTCCTACCCCGTGGTTGGGGTAGACGACCTTCTCGCCGACGCTAAATGGAGTTGAGTTCATTCATAGGCCCGGCAAACCGGGCAAGTTGTCTTTTGATTATACGTTGCGGCAGGAAACATGGTCAACGCATGAAAGCAGGATGTGCCTGCATTCGCTGGGCAGGTTATAATTGCAATCTGTATCTCCCACCCGTGCGCGGCTTGCCGCGCACAAAGGTTTTTAGGAAATGCCTGAACATATTAAGAAGAAGCTCCAGGAAGAAATCGATGTGCTCGAACATGAGCTGAATCATGAACTTCCGCTCGAGCTGAAGAAAGCCGTAGCAATGGGTGACCTGTCTGAAAATGCCGAGTACCACATGGCAAAGCAGCGTCAGGAGTTCGTCCGTGCCCGGCTGGGAATGATGAAGAAGCGCATGGCCGAGCTGTCGCTCATGAATCTCGCCAATATTCCGCGAGACCGGGCGGCACTGGGCTCCACCCTGGTTGTCTTTGATTCCACGAAGGACGAAGAGATCCACTACAAACTGGTGACCAGCGAGGAAAGCGACGTCACCAAGGGCATGGTTTCAACCACCTCGCCCATTGGCCGCTCGCTCATGGGCAAGAAGGTCGGAGACGTGACCACGGTCGTTACGCCCGGCGGCACCCGCGAGCTCGAAGTTCTGAAACTGATCACAATGCACGAGGCCGCGGAAAACGAAGCGGAATCAAAAGCATGACCTGGACCAGCGCCGTCGGAAAGTATTGCGGAGTTTTGCTCTACAAGATCGTGGACGGTCTTGCACTTACCCGCATATCCCCCAACATGCTGACCTTTGTCGGATTGGTCATCAATGTTGTGGCGGCGCTGTTTTTTGGTTTTGCCAGCGCGGACAATAATCAGCCGCGCAGGTTTATCTATGCCGGCTTGGTGATTATCGGCGCGGGAATCTTCGACATGGTAGATGGCAGAGTGGCGCGCGCCACCAACCAGGTCACGGTGTTTGGAGGATTCTTCGACTCTGTCATCGACCGGTACTCCGACGTGGCGATCTTCTTCGGACTGCTGGTGTACTACGCCCGCGCCAACCGCTTCTTCTATGTCGTGCTGGTCGCGTTCGTGATGACCACGTCCGTAATGGTTAGCTACACCCGTGCCCGCGCGGAATCGTTGATCCCGACCTGCAAGGTTGGCTTCATGGAGCGTCCCGAGCGAATCGTGCTGGTGATCATCGGCGCTCTCTTCAACCGCATGGGCCCCGTACTGTGGGTGCTAGCTGTGCTTTCAACTATCACGGTGATCCACCGCATCCGTTACACATACGTGCAGAGCACCGCGCGCGAAGCCGCCGCACGCCAAACCGCCTCCATCTCGTAGACCTATCTGCTCTGTAATCCGCCTACGCGGCATTCGTGCGGTGTGGGCGTGCGCCACGCAACTTGTTTACCTAATCGCCACCGTTGTGCCGGTGCTATCCTGTAACGTTCCATCTACTCAGTTGAGGTGATTTCTGCCGTCTCCAATCATCGTTGTGCAAGGTGGCGCGTGGGCCATTCCGGATGAAGCGTGCAATGCTCATCGAACGGGTGTCGAACGGGCCGCAACCGCCGGGTGGAAGGCGATTGAGCGCGGAGCGTCATCGCTGGACGCGGTAGAAGAAGCAGTCGCTACCCTCGAAAATGACGAGACCTTCGACGCTGGGCGGGGAGCTTTCCTGAATCGCGATGGCCGGGTACAGTTGGACGCACTCATCATGGACGGCGCGACCCTAAAGGCGGGAGGCGTCGGCTGTGTCGAGCGCCTGTTGAATCCCGTGCGCGCCGCCAGGATTGTGCTCGAAAAGAGTCCGCACATTTATTTTGTCGCCGAGGGTGCCGAGCGCTTCGCCCACGAGCATGGGATTCCGCTCATCGACAACAGTGAACTGGTTCTGCCGCGCGAAATCGAACGGTGGAAGAATGCCTCCGAGCAGCGCTACCTCAGCGTTCCCGCCGAATTCAGCGGCAAACTCGACTCACATGACACCGTGGGCGCGCTTGCGCTCGACCGCCACGGCAACATCGCGGCGGCTACTTCCACCGGAGGCACGCTGAACAAGGCTCCGGGGCGCGTGGGCGACTCCTCGCTGATTGGCTGCGGCTGCTATGCGGACAACCAGACCGCCGCGGCTTCCACCACCGGATGGGGCGAACCGATGATGAAGCTGGTCTTCGCCAAGTGGGCCACCGATCACGTAACCGCCGAAGTTGGACCGGCGCAGGTCGCGCCAGCGACAATTCAATACCTGCACCAGCGCCTCAACGGCCAGGGCGGAATTATTCTGCTCGACCGGCGCGGGCGCGTGGGGTTGGCGCACAATACGCCCCGCATGGCGTGGGCCTGGCGGAGCGAAGACGAAAGCCGAAGCGGCTTGCGCTCTGCCGAGAATGCATGACGGTGTTTATGCGATTGTCCACCGTAATATTTCTGCTGGCCGCCAGTCTGTTCGCCGCGCCTCCGCCTTGGACATCCGCCAACTTTCACGGGTTGCCCCTTGGGCACGCGCATCGCGAAGACGCGGTACGGACGCTGGGCTCTCCTGACGCTGCCCGAGCCACAGCAAGTGGCGAGGAGTTGAGCTACAGAGCGCGTGGCGATCACAAGGGCGACCTCTCGGTTCGGCTTGACCGCGCAGGCGTCATAACGGAAATTCAGGAGGCTCTCCCGGTCGCGATTCCGCGAACGCAAATCTACAAGGAGTTTGGCAAGGATGCGCTGACCGCTCATTTTTCACGGGCGAAGTGTGCCGCTGACGCTCTTTATCGAGATCCGCGCGGTGCCATCGAACTCACTCTGTATCCGGCGCGGGGAATTGCCCTCTGGCCCGACCAATACGGCTATGACTTAGCCGCCGTTCTTTACCTGGCGCGACCGCCCGGACTTGCACGGGTGCCGGCCTGTGCCGCAAAGCATTAGGGTCTAAAATATCGCGCGCTCACTGGCAGGCGTTTACACTGTTTGCGGAGGTGCAGCTTGCGCTTGCGTATTCTTCTATCTGCTCTATTGCTGCTGTGCGTCATCGGTTGCACGTCCCAAAAACCTGCCGCCGCCGAACGCCGTTTCCCAATCGAGGGACGCGTGGTCGCCGTCAACCAAGCTGAGCACACCATTACCCTCGATCATCACGAGGTAGTGGGATACATGAAGGCGATGACCATGAGCTTCGGCGTGCGCGATGCGTGGGTCTTCAAGGTTGTGCATCCCGGGGACACGATCCAGGCAACGCTGGTGGTCTCCGACGATGCGCGTCTTGAAAACGTCTCAGTGACCGAGGCTCGCGGCGCAGCCGATATGTCCGCCACGTCGCCCATGCACCTTCCGCAGAAGGGCGAGAAGGTCCCGGACTTCCATTTCGTCAACCAGGAAGGACGTCCGATTCATCTGGCACAGTTCCGCGGTCAACCGCTGCTGATCACCTTTATCTATTCACGCTGTCCCCTGCCGGACTACTGCATTCGCATGAGCAATAATTTTGCCGAGGTTGCCGAAACCTTGCAGAAGATGAATCCAGCGGCATTCGCCAAGCTGCAAATGCTCTCGATCAGCATCGACCCAGAATTCGACGACTCCAAAGTTCTGCACAGCTATGGCAAGAACTACGCCGCGGCGGTGGACCCGAACTTCAAACACTGGAGCTTCGCCACCGGCAAGCCCGGCGATATTCGCAAGTCTGCCGAATATTTTGGCCTCTCCTACGAGAAGCAAAACGGGCAGATCGTCCACGACCTTCGCACGACGCTGGTAGACGCCGATGGCAAAATCGCCGACTGCTATAGTGGCAACCAATGGCGGCCCTCCGAGGTAGCCCAGCAGATTACGGCACTGCAAAAGTAGCGGCCCGGATGCAACACGCCAACTTCGTCTACTTTCTCGGAGCTGCGGCTCACCGCGCGCTCGTCGATGTGAGTTCTTTTGTGCGGCGCGTGAATCTTCCGGGAACGATTCAGCATCTACGCCGCAATGGATATTGGCTTTCCAAACGCGGCGATCCGGGCAGTTGACGCAGCGGCAGGAAGCCGGTTGGGCATTGTTCTGCGTTTGCTGCTACCTCTCGCGCTGCTTGAGGCGGCACTGTGGACGCCCCTCCCGATGGCAATCCTCTGCGGCATCTGCGGCCTGAGTTACATGGTCTGGCATACGTTGCAGGGAGCAAAGGGCGTCGCTCACACGCTTGGACTGGAGCTAGGTGGACTGTTGCGCGAATCGTGGCTGCTTGGCGCGACCGTTGCGTTTGCAATGGCAGTACTGGCCACCGCCTATTTTTCCGGCTCGCTGCACCGTCTCTGGGGACTCCAGAATCCCTGGTACGCAATTGTGGGCTATGCCTGCTGGGCGCTCGTGCAGGAATTCATGTTGCAGTGTTTCTTTGTACGCGTTCTGAGTGCCCTGGCCTCGCGGGTTGGTTCGCTGTTGCTCTCGGGTGCGGTTTTCTCGATGGCTCACCTGCCCAATCCCAGCCTTACGGTGATCACTTTCTTCGCCGGAATCGTCTTCACCACAATCTATGCTCGCAAGCGGAATCTCTATGTGGTAGCTCTCATGCACGCCATCCTCGGACTCACCTTGGCCGTCAGTGCCCCCGATGCATGGTTCCACGGACTGCGCGTAGGACGCGATTTTCTGGAAGGCCCGACTGCCATCGCGGCTGACATTTCTCCGCAGCGCTGACTACTCTTCCTCCAGCCCAATCGGCTTCTTGTGCTTCCCGCCCCGCATCTCCGCTTTGGTCTTCGCATCGGGAATCGCGCGCGTCGATTTGGGAGTGCCGATATTCGCGCGGGCAGCACTCTTCACGGCTTTGACCTTACTAAATACCTCTTTCTTGCGCGCCATTCTCTTTCCCCTTTCTTTTGACCTGCAGTGCACCTCTTCAAGGCTTAGATAACGATAAGAATTCCTTAATAATAATTCTTCTTAAAGATGAACCATTCTGATTCATCTCACATCTAAATCGCTATGGGGCATTCCTTCGAAGCCGGTTTTCAACAGCTCTGTCGCGAAAAGCAACTAGCCGTGACCCACCAGAGGCTCGTTCTCTACCGCACGCTGATGAATATGCAGGATCACCCCAATCCGGAGCAGGTTTTCGAGCGCGTCCGTGTCGAGCTTCCCTCAATTTCACTCGCCACGGTTTACAAGACGCTGCACGTCTTTCTGCAAGTCGGAATCATCCGCGAAGTGAGTCCTCATCACGGTTCGCTTCGCATCGAACCCAATGCAACACCGCATCATCATTTCATCTGTTATCAGTGTCACACCATTACAGATCTCGCGCCGAGCGAAGTCGACGTGTCGCCACTGAAAGATTCCGTCCCCGATGGTTTCCAGACCGAGCATGTCTCGATGGAAGTCCGGGGTTTATGCGGGCGCTGTGCGGGAAACACGCTTGCCGCCGTGCCTGAACCGAAGCCGTCTCATTCAACCATATAGTTCGCTAAAGGAGATCGCATATCATGCTGGGTGTCGGAGAAAAGTTCCCTACTTATTCGCTAACCGCAGTCGTCAGCCTGGAAAAAGGCAAGGAATTCACCACCATTACCAATGAGAGCTACGAAGGCAAGTGGAAGGTTTACTTCTTCTGGCCCAAGGATTTCACGTTTGTCTGCCCTACTGAAATTGCCGGCTTCGGCAAGCACGACAAGGAATTCAAGGATCGTGACGCGCAGTTGCTCGGCGGTTCCATTGACTCGGAGTTTGTCCACCTTGCATGGCGGACCCATCACGCGGATCTTAAGAACCTGCCTTTCCCCATGCTCTCCGATCTCAAGCGCGACCTGACCAGCGAGCTTGGAATTCTCGACCCCGTCGCCGGAGTTGCGCAGCGCGCTGCCTTCATCGTCGATCCCCAGGGCATCATCCGCTTCGTCTATGTCACCGATCTCTCCGTTGGACGCGAGCCCAAGGAAGTCTTGCGCGTTCTCGATGCGCTGCAAACCGATGAACTCTGCCCTTGCGGATGGCAGAAGGGCGATGAAGTCCTGCACGTCTAAGTTTTCGTTCGCTTCATTTTTCAAACCGGGCGTGGCTGCCATGCCGCGCCCGGTCTTAGTTCCAAAAAAGAAAGCTGGGAAAATCACATGCCAACATCTGAAATCTTAACGATCGACGCCATCCTTGAAACGCTACCCGACTACGCCAAAGACCTCCGCCTCAATTGGTCTGCCTTGGCCAGCGCAACGGAGCTGACCGACAGCCAGAAGTGGGGCTCGTTCATCGCCGCCGCATACGGCGCGCGCAGTCCTAAACTGCTTGCCGCAGTCGAAGCCGAAGCTGCTGCCCATGTCTCGCCCGAGGTCATCACCGCAGCCAAGGGAGCAGCCGCCATCATGGGCATGAACAACATCTACTACCGCTTCCATCACCTCAGCAGCAACGAAAAGTACGCTACCATGCCCGCTCGTCTGCGCATGAACATCATGCGGACGCACGGCGCTGATCACACGGACTTCGAGTTCTGGGCGCTGGTAGTATCGGCCATCAATGGCTGCGGCAAGTGCATCAGCTCGCACGAAAAAGTATTGCTCGAAAAGGGCATCAGCGAAGAACTGATCCTGGCCGGGGTTCGCATCGCCGCCGTGGTGCATGGTACTGCCGCTGCCCTGGATGCGCTGCAAACTACGTAGTTTTATTTTGTTCAGCCGCGACCGACGAATGGCATCTTAGTCGCCATGATAGTCATGAACTGAACATTGGTTTCCAGAGGCAGGCTCGCCATATGCACAATTGCATTTGCGACCTGCCCGACATCCATCATCGCTTCGGGAGCGATTTCGCCGTTCGCCTGCTTCGTGCCTGTCGCCAGGCGCGCGGAGAATTCAGTCAGCGCGTTGCCGATGTCAATTTGTCCGCAGGCGATATCGTATTTGCGGCCATCGAGCGAAATGGATTTCGTCAGGCCGGTGATTGCGTGCTTCGTGGAAGAGTAGGGCGCGGAGTCAGGGCGTGGAGCGTGGGCCGATATTGACCCATTATTGATGATTCTTCCCCCACGCGGATTCTGCTCCTTCATAAGTCGAAACGCCCCTTGCGCACATAGAAACATCCCTGTGAGGTTGACGTCGACCACTGATGTCCATTGTTCGTACGTGAGATCCTCGAACAACACCCCTTTAACATTTGTTCCGGCATTGTTGAACAGAACGTCAAGCCTTCCGTACTTTTCCTTGATCCGGGCGAAAAGTGCGTTCACCGAATCCGGTTTGCTGACATCGGTCTGCACCGGCAACGCATCCTTGCCAGGCCCCATCGCGTTCGCTGTTTCCTGCAACCGCTCCAGACGGCGTCCGGCGAGTACAACACTGTATCCAGCATTCGACAGTGCGAGGGCCGCAGCTTTGCCAATACCACTACCCGCGCCGGTAACCAGGGCAACCTTACTTGAAATCGTCATTCTTTCCCTTCCGTGTCTATGAATCTCAATAAATCAATACCCCAGTATAAGCTCGGGTGCCCCACCTTCACGCCGCGCTGTTCGGCGTTAAGGTGGGAAGCGGTGCAGTCCATCCCGGCAGGGTTCCCGGTTTGCCTTTGCATGAATTAACTCTTGCCGTAAAGTGAATCTCATGACGCAAGGGTTGATACGGCTGCAGCACTCGGGGCAGTCTCATTTCGTAACCTTCAGTTGTTATCGAAGGCAGACAGGGTTGAATACCCCAGCGATTCGCACGCTGTTTCTGGAAGCTCTTGAGAGCTCCCGCGAACAATTTTCTCTGTTCGTCTACGGCTACGTTGTCATGCCCGAGCACATCATCTGCTCGTTAGCGAACCCGGCTTCGGCACGTTGGCCGATGCCATTCATTTCTTGAAACTGTCATCTGCCAAACAAAGACAATCCATTTCCGGGGGGCACGCTGACAGCGGACATTTCTGGCAGAAGCGCTACTATGACCGCAACGTTCGTAGCTACTCCGACTTCACGGAGAAGCCCCGCTACATTCATCGCAACCCGGTCAAACGAGGCCTCTGCGAAAAACC
>Ga0302320_10008461_pt1 | contig 22375 bp, 18 predicted proteins | sample Bog_T0_3_FD_202130 | JGI IMG/M metagenome (GOLD analysis project Ga0302320, IMG submission 202130) | Peat permafrost microbial communities from Stordalen Mire near Abisko, Sweden - Bog_T0_3 | ecosystem: Environmental > Terrestrial > Soil > Wetlands > Peat | place: Sweden: Abisko, Stordalen Mire...
CTAAACACGATGCGGAAGACGCTGCCGTCCCCGCTGCGCGGCGAATACAGCAGGATCGCGCGGTTCAACTGACACAACTCGCGGGCGATAAATAGTCCCAGGCCTGTGCCTCCTTTGCGGCCCGTGAAAAACGGCTCGAATATTCGATCGACGGCATTTAACTCGATCCCGGGGCCGCGGTCTGCCACTTCGAGGAACGGCCGGTTGCTCGGGCTCAGGCGCCCAAGCCGTAGATCGACGCTGATGCCGGCGCGTGCTTCGCCGTATTTGATGGCGTTGTCGCAGAGATTCCACACGACTTGATGTAAATGACTGGGATCGAAGCGCACTTCGAGCTCGACAGCCTCTTCGACCAAGGCGATCTGCTGCCGCGGAATTTGCATGGTTTCGCAGAACTCGGCGAGGAATTCGACGATCCAGTCGCCTAAGCTCAACCGCGTGGGCTTGGTGGCTTCGCGGCGCGAGAGCTGCAAGACGTTATTGATGATCGTGCTGACCCGCTCCGAGTTATTGCGGATGATGTCGGTCAGCCGGCGCTCGTCGGGCCCCATGAGCGGACTTTCGGCGAGCAACTGGCCTGCATGGCTCATTGCGCCGACGGGGTTGCGAATTTCGTGCGCAATGCTGGCGGACAGCCGGCCGAGCGCGGCGAGCTTTCCTTGCTGGACGCGCTCTGCCATGAGGCTGGTATCCTCCAGGAAAATGAGCGTCGGTCCCGGTGCAATATTACCGAGCGGCGCGAAATGCGGTTGAATGACCCGCGCGCCGTCCGCCGCTACGAATGTCGACGGCGCCACTTCGCCGCGTTCCACCTGGCGCCACGTCGTCAGAGAATAGAGAAGGCGCGGCGAAACCTCACCAACCAGAGCCCCCGGCACGGCATGTTCATCGCCCAATATCGCCGCCGCCGACTCGTTGATGAGTCGAATCTTGTCGGAGCCGTCAACCACCAGCAGACTTTCGCGTAAGTGCTGCACGATGTATTGCGACAGCTCGGCGAGATTCGCCAGGTCGACGTCTTTTTGCCGGACCAACGCTTCGCTCTCGCGCATGCGCAGCGCCACGAAGCTGGCAGCGGCGGCGGTCGTGAACAACACCAATCCCAAAAGGCCGGCGGTGGCGTACGACGTGATGTCCGTGTGATTCGAGAGCTGCTGCCAAATGGTGTCGGCGAGTACGGCAAGCGTGGCGATGGCCGCCAGAAAAAGCGCACTGCGCGGCGTCAACAGGAACGCAAGGCCTCCGACGGGGAGCAAAAATAGAAGCCCAAGACCGCTGCCCACACCACCCCAAACGTGCAGCAGCAGTATCGAGACGATGACGTCGACGGACGCCTGCAGCAGGGTTTGCACCGGGACGCTTGCCAGCCGTCGGCGCACCACAATGACGTTACCGAGCCCAAAACAGAGATAAAACACTGCCGCGCCAAAAAATACCTGTGGCGAGGTCACCCCAAATCCGCGCGCGCCACCCAGTGAATACAGGCCGAGCAGTACCAGGGGCACCAGGACTCGATACAAGTTGAGTAAACCCAGCACCCGCCAACTAAAAGTGGCATCCGAGCCGCCGCCGCCGTCTAACTGCTTATTCAACCGAAGTTCATCCCTTGGCTTTGCGCTGCCCGTGAGCTTAATTCAGAATAGCCCGCCTTACGTGACCGGATCGGCATTGCGGGACATTTCATGAATTTGCACGAGTTTCAGTCGAAGCAGCTATTCGCCCAGTACGGGATCCCAATCCCAAATGGGCAGGTGGCGGGATCTGCCGAGGCGGCGGTCGCCGCCGCGCAACGGCTGGGCGGCTCGCTATGGGTGGTTAAGGCGCAGGTGCATGCGGGCGGCCGCGGCAAGGCGGGCGGCGTCAAGGTGGCCAAGGATTTAGAGGCGGTTCGCGCCGCCGCCAAGGCGATGCTCGGGACCGTGTTGGTCACCCATCAAACGGGACCCGAAGGGCTTGCGGTGCATCAGGTGTACGTCGAGGTCGGATCGAAGATCGCGCGCGAGATCTACTTGAGCCTGGTGCTCAATCGGGAGGCGGGGCGTATCGCCTTCGTCGCGTCCGCGGCGGGCGGCATGGACATCGAAGAGGTCGCCGCCCACACCCCGGAGAGGATAATTCGCGTCAACGTCCACCCGACCGCTGGACTGCAGGATTTTCAAGCGCGGCAATTGGCATTCGGATTGGGATTCAGCGGCGCACAAATCGCACAATTCGGGAAAATCGCGCACGCCCTCTATGCCCTGTATTTAGAACGCGACGCGAGCTTGGTGGAAGTCAATCCGCTGATCGTAACCGGCGATGGCGATCTGTTGGCGCTCGATGCGAAAATCAACATCGAGGACAACGCGCTGTTCCGCCACAAGGACCTGGCGGCCATGCGCGATGATTCGCAAGAAGATCCGATGGAGCGCAAGGCAGCACAGCACGATCTTAACTACGTGTCGCTCGACGGCAATATTGCTTGCATGGTGAACGGCGCGGGGCTCGCCATGGCGACCATGGATCTGATCCAATTGCATGGCGGCGCGCCGGCCAACTTTTTGGACGTCGGTGGCGGTGCCACCAAGGAACGGGTCGCCGCCGCATTCAAGCTCATCTTATCCAACCCGCGCGTGACCGCGATATTGATCAACATTTTCGGCGGCATCGTTCGCTGCGACATGATTGCGGAGGGCATCATTGCGGCGGTGAAAGAGGTGGGCGTCAGCATTCCCGTGATCGTGCGCCTCGAAGGAACCAACGCGCCTCTAGCCCGGGAGATTCTCGCCAAGAGCGGCCTCGCCATCACGTCGGCCGGGGATCTCACCGATGCCGCGAAAAAAGCCGTGAGTCTCGCGGGAGCGCACTCATGAGCATTCTGGTGAATAAAAGCACGCGGGTGATTTGTCAGGGCTTCACCGGCAAACAGGGCACCTTCCATTCGGAACAATGCATCGCCTATGGCACCCAGGTGGTTGGCGGAGTCACGCCGGGCCGGGGTGGAGAGAAGCATCTGGGTCTGCCGGTGTTCGATACCGCCAAAGAAGCAGTGGCGCGCACCGGTGCCACGGTGAGCATGATTTACGTGCCGGCACCGTTCGCGGCCGACGCGATTCTCGAGGCGGCGGATGCGGGAGTGGAACTCATCGTGTGCATCACGGAAGGCATTCCGGTGAACGACATGGTGCGCGTGAAAATGACCCTTGCGAGTTACCAGACGAGGCTCATCGGCCCGAACTGCCCGGGCATCATCACGCCCGGAGAGTGCAAGATCGGCATCATGCCGGGATTCATCCACCAGAAGGGCCGAGTCGGCATCGTTTCGCGTTCCGGAACGTTGACTTATGAGGCCGTGTTCCAGACCACCAACAATCATTTGGGTCAGAGCACCTGCGTCGGCATCGGCGGCGATCCAGTGCGCGGCATGAATTTCATCGACGTGCTCGAGCTATTCGAGAAAGACCCGCAAACCGAGGGCATCGTGATGGTGGGCGAAATCGGCGGCAGCGACGAGGAATCGGCAGCCGCATACATTCGCAAAAATGTCAGCAAGCCGGTGGTCGGGTACATCGCCGGCATGGCGGCGCCTCCGGGCAAGCGCATGGGCCATGCCGGAGCCATCGTTGCCGGTGGCATGGGTACCGCCGCCGCGAAATTCGCGGCGCTCGAAGCCGCGGGCATTACCACGGTGCGCTCGCCGGCGGAATTGGGGAGTGCCATCGCTCGGCGCCTGAAGAGCAAGCGAGGCACAGTGGCCGGCAAGACTGCGAAGAAGACGGTGAAGAAGGTTCTGAAGAGAGCGGCCAAGCGGCCGGTGAACTCACGGCGCCGGAAATAGGGGAAGCGAATTGACAGAGATACGGCAGTTGCGTTGCGTGTTGGCGCAGCTCAATTTGGTCGTCGGAGATGTGGACGGCAACACCTCGCGAATCGTCGCGGCGGCCATCGAGGCCCGCGATCAACATCGCGCGGACGTATTGTTGGTGCCCGAACTCGCCGTGTCGGGTTATCCGCCGGAGGATTTGCTATTTCATTCCGGCATGCGTCTGCAGGTGGGGCGTTCGCTCGAGCGTTTGCGTCAGGAGGTCAGCGGCATCACCTTGATTGCCGGCTACCCGGAATACGACGGCACGCAGATTTTCAATTCCGCCATCGTCATCCGCGATGGAGCGGTTCTCGCGAATCATCGCAAGGCCTGTCTGCCGAATTATCGGGTGTTCGATGAAAAGCGCTATTTCACGCCGGGGACCGAGCCCACGGTCGTCGAACTCAACGGTTTGCGAGCCGGCGTGCTGGTGTGCGAGGACGTCTGGGATGCGGAGCCCGCGCGCCGCGCGCGCCAGGCGGGCGCCGAAGTATTGCTGGTCATCAACGCATCGCCCTATGAAGTCGACAAACAGTCCCAGCGCGAACAGGAGGTAGTCCGGGCGCGCTGCAGCGAATCGGGGATACCGCTGCTGTTCGTCAATCTGGTCGGCGGCCAGGATGAACTCGTGTTCGATGGCAATTCCTTCGTGATGGACGGGCAGGGCAACGTGACCATGCGTGCGCCGGCATTTACCGAAGGCATGTATGTGGTGGATTTGGTCGCCGATGCGGCCGGGCGGGTGAGGCCGCTGCCGGGGGATATCGTGCCGCTGCAGGGCCAGGAAGAAAGCGTGTTCGGCGCGCTGGTGCAGGGCACCCGCGACTATGTGGACAAGCATCGCTTCCCCGGCGTGGTTTTGGGCTTGTCCGGCGGCGTGGATTCGGCGTTGACTTTGGTGATTGCAGTCGACGCGCTGGGGGCGGACCGGGTGCACTCGGTGGCCATGCCGTCGCGCTATACCTCGCAGATGAGCAAGGACGATGCGGCGCTGCAAGCGAAGTGGCTCGGCGTCAAGCACAGCGAGATCTCGATCGAAGCGATGTTCGAATCGACGCTGGCCGCTCTCAAGGACGAGTTTGCCGGGCGCGCGCCCGATACCGCCGAGGAGAACATCCAGTCGCGTTGCCGCGGCGTATTGCTGATGGGCATTTCCAACAAGACCGGTAGGATGCTTTTGACCACGGGTAACAAGAGCGAGATGGCGGTGGGCTATGCCACGCTGTACGGCGACATGGCCGGGGGCTTTGCGCCCATCAAGGATTGCAGCAAGCTCTTGGTCTATCGGCTGTGCGCCTGGCGCAATGCGCGCTCCGAGGTGATTCCGCAGCGGGTGATCGAACGGGCACCGTCGGCGGAGCTGCGTTACGAGCAAAAGGATACCGACAGCTTGCCACCCTATGAGATTCTCGACCCCATTCTCGAGGCTTTCATCGAGGAAGACCTATCGGTCGATCAAATCACGGCGCGCGGCTTCGATCGGGCGACAGTGGGGCGCATCTTGGATCTCGTCAAACGCAACGAATATAAGCGGCGGCAGGCGCCGCCGGGTGTGCGTGTGAGCAGTCGCGCCTTCGGACGGGATTGGCGTTATCCGATCACCAGCGGCTATAAGACGCGCTGATCACGCTTACAGCAGGCTCCACCAGTGCTTCTTCGGCAAGATATCCTTAGTATCGGCCGGGAAGTTGTCGGCATACACGCGCTCGGCATTGGCGGCTAGATCCATCATGTTCAGATCGCGATACGCATCGACCAGCACCTTCATCGAGCCCTTCACGGCCGGCGCGCCGTCGAAGTTTTCGACGCAGTACTTGGCGCGATTGATGGCGCCCACGTAGGCGCCGCGCCGCATGTAGTAAAGCGCCACGTGCAGTTCGAAATCGGCCAGGCGATTGCGCAGGAACACCATGCGCTGGCGGGAGTCGCTGACGTATTCGCTATGCGGGAATTTCTCGATCAACTGTTGGAAGGCCTCGAACGACTTGCGGGCGTTGATCGGCGGACGCTGCGATAGATCGACGTTGAATTTACGTTCCAGCCAATTACTCTGGCGCTCGAAATACACCAGGCCCTTCATGTAGTAGGCATAATCCACCCGGGAATTGGTGGGGTTCTCGCGAATAAAGGTATCGGCGGCGTCGATCGCGGGATCGGTCTGGCGGGCCTTGTAGTAGGCGTAGATGAGATCGAGCTGCGATTGGCGCGCGGGCTCGGAGAAGGGAAACCGCGATTGCAGCGCTTCCAGCTGCTTGATCGCCTCGCCATAGTTGGAACTCCGTATGGCTTTCTGTGCGCGCGCATAAATGACTTCGGGGCCTGATTTGGCGTCCTCGCCGCGATGGCTGCGGCAGCCGGTCGCGAGCAGCGCGAGGCCAAGGACCACCAGCAGCATTCGGCTCGGACGGACAAGATCACGCAGTCTCACAGGCGATTCCTTACAATGGTCGTTCTTCTAAAGCGCGGCAGTATACCCGATGACCCGCCGCTAGCTTCGAGTGCCCTATGCCCGCAGAGTTCCAACTGGTCGAGCTCACGATTCCGCCCGAATTAGCCGGCCTTCGGCTGGACAGCGCGCTCGCGCGCTTGATGCCCGAGCACTCGCGCACGAGGATCAAAGGTTGGATCGACGCCGGCGCGGTCAAGATCGATCGCGTCGCCCGCAAGCCCCGCGACATCGTCGAGGCGGGATCTCGCGTGCGCGTGCAGATGAGCGTCCAGGCAGTCGCAGAACCTCAAGTATTACCGGAGTCGATCGCGCTGCGGGTCATTCACCAAGATCGTGATGTCCTGGTGATCGACAAACCGGCCGGCCTCGTGGTCCATCCGGGAGCTGGGAATCCGCGGCACACCCTGCAGAACGCCTTGTTGGGGCTTGATCCGACTTTGGCGGCGCTGCCGCGCGCCGGCCTGATCCATCGCTTGGACAAGGACACCAGCGGCCTGCTCGTGATCGCGCGCACGCCGCCGGCGCAAACCTCGCTCAGCCGGCAACTCGAGGCGCGGACCATGTCGCGCGAGTACCTGGCCGCCTGCGTCGGCGTCATGACCGGCGGCGGCACGGTGGATGAACCCATTGGGCGGCATCGCGGCGACCGGCTGCGCATGGCGGTTCGCGCCGCCGGGCGCCCGGCCGTGACGCACTATCGGGTATTGGAGCGCTTTCGTGGTCACACCTACTTGAGCGTGAAATTGGAGACCGGCCGTACCCATCAGATTCGACTGCATCTGTCGCACATCAAGTATCCGATCGTCGGCGATCCGGTGTATGGCGGACGGCTCGCCCTGCCGCGCGGCGCGACGCCCGGTTTAATCGAGACATTGCGCGGCTTCAAACGACAGGCCTTGCACGCGGCGGCGCTCGGATTCGTTCATCCGCGTACCGGCAAAGCGCTCAGTTTGCAAAGTTCGGTGCCGGCGGATTTTGCGCATTTGTTGGCTGTCTTGCGCGAGGACGCGCGGTGAGCCCGGCCTGGATCGTCCCGGCTTGGCCGGCTCCAGCCGGCGTTCGCGCGCTCTCGACGTATCGAAGCGGCGGGTCGAGTTCGGCTCCTTACGCCTCGCTCAACTTGGGCGCGCACGTGGACGATGCGCCCGCAGCGGTGGCCGCCAACCGGCGCCGCTTGGCCTCGGCAGCCGGCCTGCCGGCCGAACCCCGATGGCTCGCGCAAGTGCATGGAGCGAATGTCGCCGACTTGGATGCCGCCGGCGCGTCGGCCGATCCCGCGACCGCCGATGCGTGTTTTTCCCGCCGGCGCGGCCTGGTGTGCGCAATTCTGACGGCTGATTGCCTGCCCATCGTGCTCACCGCGGATGGCGGCGAGCTGGTGGCGGCGCTGCATGCCGGCTGGCGAGGACTCGCCGCGGGCGTGGTCGAGTCCTTGGTCGAGGCCCTGGCGGTGCCTCCGGCAACGCTCCTGGCATGGCTCGGCCCCGCGATCGGGCCGGGACACTTCGAGGTCGGGGCTGAGGTCCGCGAGGCGTTGTTGCGCGGCGATGCGGGCGGGCAGGCGGCGTTTACCCCCAATCCGCGCGGCCGATTCATGGCCGATCTTGGCTTGCTGGCGCGCCGCCGCCTGGCGGCCCTCGGGATCGAGCGTGTCTACGGCGGCGGCGAGTGCACCTATGCGGACGGGGCGCGCTATTTCTCGCATCGGCGCGACGGCAAGACAGGCCGGCAGGCGACATTGATTTGGCGAGAGTGACCCCCACCTAGTGATCATTCGGAGCGTTATCTCAAGGGTTTTTCTATGCGAATGGACAAGCTGACAACCAAATTCCAGGCGGCATTGGCGGATGCCCAATCGCTCGCCGTGGGCCGCGATAATCAATACATTGAGCCGGTCCATCTGATGGCCGCGTTGCTCGACCAGCAGGGCGGAACGGCGCGGCCGTTGCTCGAGAAAGCCGGCGCGCAAGTGCCCAAGTTGCGTTCGGATCTTGCCGGTGCGCTCGATCGCATCGCCAAGGTCGAGGGATCCCAAGGCGAGGTATTGCTCGGCAACGACCTCAACAAGCTGCTGAATGTGACCGACAAGCTCGCCCAGCAGCGCGGCGACCAGTTCATTTCGAGCGAGTTGTTCGTGCTCGCCGCCTGCGACGATCGCGGCGAATTAGGCCGGCTGCTGAAAGCCAATGGGGCCGCGCGCGCCGCGGTCGAGAAGGCTATCGACGAGGTTCGCGGCGGCGCCAAGGTGGAAGACGCGGGCGCCGAGGAGAATCGTCAGGCGCTCGAGAAATACAGCATCGATCTTACCGAGCGCGCGACCGCCGGCAAGCTCGATCCGGTGATCGGACGCGATGATGAGATTCGGCGCACGATTCAAGTTCTGCAACGGCGCACCAAGAATAATCCCGTATTGATCGGCGAGCCCGGCGTCGGCAAAACTGCCATCGTCGAGGGCTTGGCGCTGCGCATCGTCAACGGCGAAGTGCCGGAGGGCCTGCGCAACAAACGCATCCTGTCGCTCGACCTGGGGGCACTCATCGCGGGCGCGAAATTTCGCGGCGAATTCGAGGAGCGCCTCAAGGCCGTGCTCAATGATCTGGCCAAGCAGGAAGGGCAGGTCATCCTGTTCATCGATGAGTTGCACACCATGGTGGGCGCCGGCAAGGCCGATGGCGCGATGGACGCGGGCAACATGCTGAAGCCGGCGCTGGCGCGCGGCGAATTGCATTGCGTCGGCGCCACCACCCTCGATGAGTATCGCAAGTACATCGAGAAGGATGCCGCGCTCGAGCGCCGCTTCCAGAAGGTGCTGGTGAATGAACCGTCGGTCGAGGACACGATCGCGATTTTGCGCGGCCTGAAGGAGCGCTACGAAGTGCACCATGGCGTCGAGATCACCGATCCCGCGATCGTCGCGGCCGCGACGTTGTCGCACCGCTACATCTCGGATCGGCAGCTGCCGGACAAGGCCATCGATTTGATCGACGAGGCGGGTTCGCTGATTCGCATGGAAATCGACTCGAAGCCCGAAGCGCTCGACAAGCTCGACCGGCGCATCATTCAACTGAAAATCGAGCGCGAGGCCCTCAAGAAAGAAGCCGACGAGGCTTCGCGAAAGCGCTTGAGCACCTTAGAGGACGCGCTCAAGGCGTTGGAAAAGGAGTATTCGGATCTCGAGGAAGTGTGGAAGGCGGAGAAAGCCTCGGTGCAGGGGGCTGCGCACATCAAAGAGGAATTGGAGCGGGCGCGGCAGGACGTCGACACGGCGCGTCGTGCACAGGATTTGGCGCGCATGTCCGAGCTGCAATACGGACGCATTCCGGCGCTCGAGCAGCGGCTCGCCAAGGCGCTGGAAGTCGAGCAGAAACCGAATCAACTGTTGCGCAACTCGGTGACCGAAGTCGAGGTGGCGGAGATAGTCTCGAAGTGGACCGGTATTCCGGTATCGCGGATGCTCGAAGGCGAGCGCGACAAACTGCTGCGCATGGAAGAAGTGCTCGGCCGGCGCGTCGTCGGCCAGGGCGAAGCGGTCAAAGCAGTGGCGGATGCGATTCGCAGAACCCGCGCGGGGCTTTCTGATCCGCATCGGCCAAGCGGCTCATTCATGTTCTTAGGACCCACCGGAGTGGGCAAGACGGAGCTCTGCAAGGCACTGGCGGAGTTCATGTTCGACACCGAAGACGCCTTGGTGCGAATCGACATGTCGGAGTTCATGGAGAAGCATTCGGTGGCCCGCCTGATTGGCGCGCCGCCGGGATACGTCGGCTACGAAGAGGGCGGCTATTTGACCGAGGCGGTGCGGCGGCGGCCGTACTGCGTCATCCTGTTGGATGAGATCGAGAAGGCGCATCCCGACGTGTTCAACGTATTGCTGCAGGTCCTCGACGATGGTCGACTGACCGACGGTCAGGGCCGCACCGTGGATTTTCGCAATTGCGTGGTCATCATGACCTCGAACTTAGGATCGCAGGTGATTCAGGAGCTGTCGGGTGAAGCGAATTACGCCAAGATGAAGGAAGCCGTCATGCAGGTGGTGAGCCAGCATTTCCGGCCGGAATTCATCAATCGCGTCGATGAGATCGTGGTGTTCCACTCGCTGGGGCGAGAGCAGATTCGCTCGATCGTCGACATCCAGCTCGGGCGCTTACGGCAGCGGCTGGCGGAGCGCGATATCACGCTGCGCTTGGACGACGCTGCGCGCGACAAAATTGGCGAAGCGGGCTTCGACACCGTGTACGGCGCGCGGCCGTTGAAGCGCGCCATTCAAGCGCAAATCGAGAACCCCTTGGCGCAGAAGATTCTGAGCGGCGATTTTGCGGCCGGCGACCGAGTGATCGCGAAACTCAAAAAGGACGCGCTGGTGTTCGAGAAGGAACGCTTGCACTAAAGCGTGCAGGGTGTGGCGCAGGCCCGCCGTTCGCTATACTTGCGGCGCGGGTAGGGACTGACAACAGGAAAAACATGCCTTTTTACGAGTACCAGTGCAAGAACTGCGGCCACGACCTTGAGGCCATGCAGAAGATCAGCGAGCCGCCGTTGAAGAAATGCCCGCATTGCGGCAAGCAGCAGCTGCAGCGCTTGATGTCGGCGCCGGTGTTTCGGCTGAAGGGCGCCGGCTGGTACGAGACCGACTTCAAGGGCGACAAGGACAATCAGCGAAACCTGGCCGATCGACCGGAGGCCGCCGTGCCGGCGGAGGTTGCCAAGGACCTCGCCAAAGACACGGCTAAGGAAGGCACTGCCGATGCCAAGGCGGGTGCTAACGACAAGGACGCCAAGGACGCCAAAGACGCCAAGCCGGAAAAAGCCGCCGACAAAACGCTGGAGAAGGCCGCGAAAGAGCCGGCGAAAAAGCCGACTCCCCGGCGCGGCAAACCCGCGGCGAGAAAGCCGCTGAAGAAGCCGGCGCAGGCCAGGCGGCGGCGCTAGCATGCGCACTCACTACTGCGGGCACGTCAACGAGTCGTTGACCGGGCAAGTCGTGAGCGTCGCCGGCTGGGCGCAGCGCCGCCGCGACCATGGCGGCGTGATATTCGTCGATCTACGCGATCGCGAAGGCCTGCTGCAGGTGGTGTTCGATCCGGACAAGCCAGAAATGTTTGCGCTCGCCGAGCGCGTGCGCAATGAATTCGTGCTCAAGGTCACTGGCCTGGTACGCGCGCGGCCGCCGGGCACCGCGAATGCCAACCTCAAGTCGGGGCAGGTCGAGCTCTTGTGTCAGGAACTCACGATTCTCAATCGCTCCGAGCCGCTGCCGTTTCAGCTCGACGAGCACGTCAGCGAGGAGGTGCGGCTGCGCTATCGGTACATCGATTTGCGGCGTGAAGAAATGCGCGAGCGCCTGCTGCTGCGGCATCGAATTACGCGCGCCATGCGGCACTATTTGGATGAGGCCGGCTTCATCGACATCGAGACGCCGATGCTCTCCAAGGCGACGCCGGAGGGCGCGCGCGACTACTTGGTGCCGAGCCGCACGCATGCCGGTAAATTCTTCGCGCTGCCTCAGTCACCGCAAATCTACAAGCAATTGCTGATGATCGCGGGCTTCGACCGTTATTATCAAATCGTGCGCTGCTTCCGCGACGAGGACTTGCGCGCCGACCGGCAACCGGAATTCACGCAGCTCGATATCGAAACCTCGTTTCTCGATCAGGCGGACATCCAGGTGTTGATGGAAGGTCTGGTGCGGCATTTGTTCAAGCAGGTGCTCAACGTCGAATTGCCGAACCCGGTGCCGCGGATGAGCTATGCCGAAGCGCTGCGCCGCTTCGGCTCGGACAAGCCGGACCTGCGCGTGCCGCTGGAATTGGTCGATGTTGCGGATCTCGTGAAGGGATGCGATTTCAAAGTGTTTGCAGGGCCCGCTGCCGATCCCAACGGACGCGTCGCCGCCCTGTGCGTGCCGCAAGGTGGACGGCTGTCGCGCAAGGAGATCGACGACTACACCGCCTATGTGGCGCGCTACGGCGCGAAGGGCCTCGCCTACGTCAAGGTCAATGAGGTGGCGAAGGGTCGCGAAGGGTTGCAGTCGCCGATTTTGAAATTCTTGAGCGATGCGGCGGTCGGCGGCATTCTCGCGCGCACTCGCGCGGCCGACGGCGACTTGATTTTCTTCGGCGCCGACAGCGGCAAAGTGGTGAGCGACGCCCTGGGCGCGTTGCGGCTGAAGGTCGGGCAGGATCTTAAACTCGTGGCTCCGGGATGGCGGCCGCTCTGGGTGGTGGACTTCCCGATGTTCGAGTGGGACGCGGATGCGAAGCGCTGGCAGGCCATGCATCATCCATTCACCAGTCCCGCCAACTTGGATTATGCGGCGTTGGCCGCAAGTCCCGGCGAGGCGACCGCCAAAGCCTATGACCTGGTTTTGAACGGTTCGGAAATCGGCGGCGGTTCGGTGCGTATTCATTCGCAGGAACTGCAATCGGTGGTGTTCGACCTGCTGGGGATTTCGCCCGAGGAAGCGCGGATCAAATTCGGCTTTCTGTTGGATGCGCTCAAGTTCGGCGCGCCGCCGCATGGCGGCATTGCATTCGGACTCGACCGCTTGGCCATGTTGATGGCCGGAGCGGACAGTATTCGCGACGTCATTGCCTTTCCGAAAACCCAAACCGCGGCAGACCTCCTGATGGATGCGCCGACGGAAGTCAGCGAGGCGCAGCTGCGCGAGCTGCATATTCGCGTGCGCGTCCCGCCGAAAACCGAGTGAACGCGGGGACTTTTCGACGCCCGGAATCGGTTCTGATCGTGATCTACACCGACGGCGGTGAATTCTTGCTGTTGGAACGGCGCCGGCCGCCCGGCTTTTGGCAGTCGGTCACGGGAAGTCTCGAATGGGGTGAGTTCGCCGACGGCGCGGCGCGGCGCGAAGTCAGCGAAGAAACCGGCATCACGCAGGGCGTCCTCGTCAATTTGCAGTGGACCCAGGTGTACGACATCTTGCCGGCGTTCGGCAAGGTGTACGCGCCCGGCATTACGCGCAACCTCGAACACGCTTTTTCATTGCGCCTGGCGCAACGCGCGCCGGTGACCTTGAGCGCGGCCGAACATGTGGGCTACCGGTGGGTGTCGGGCGGCGAGGCGGTCGCAACGGTGTCCTCGAGCACCAACCGGGCGGTCATTGAGGATCTCAAGTTGGGAGCCGGACGGTGAACACGGGCACCGTGATTGTGTACGTACATGGATTGTGGCAGCGCGGCGCCGAATCCCTGTGGCTGCGGCGCCGCTTGGCGCACGATCTGGACGCGGATACGCGGACCTTTTCCTATCCATCGGTTGCCGCCGACACCACCACCAATTCACGGGCGCTCGCCGAACACCTCGGCGCCATCAGTGCCGATGCGCTGCACTTGGTCGGGCACAGCTTAGGAGGCCTCGTGATACTGAAGCTGTTCGAGGAAATGCAGGCGCGGACCCAGTGGCCGCCCGGTCGAATCGTGTTGCTGGGTGCGCCGTTGCGTGGCAGCCGTACCGCGCAAAATCTGGCGCGCATCCCGTTCGGCAAAAAGATCATGGGTTTGGGAGTGAGCGAGGAATTGCTGGTGCCGCGCGAGCGTACCTGGGCGGGCTCGCGGGACTTAGGCGTGGTGGTGGGCGATTTGGGCGTGGGGCTCGGGCGTTTGGCGGGGCCCTTACCCGGTCCGAGCGATGGCACCGTCTTGGTCGAAGAGACAGAGCTTGCCGGCGCCAACGATCGAGTGGTGCTGCGTGTGAGCCACACGGGGATGCTGTTTTCGGCGGCCGTCGCTCGGCAAACCGGCACCTTCCTGCGCACCGGCCGATTCGCGCACTGAGCGCCGCGGGCTAGTGTTCGTCTCGGCCGCCGCGGTCGAGGGTTTGCAACCGATACAAAAGGTCGAGCGCTTCGCGAGGGCTCAAGGCGTTCGGATCGATGGCCCGCAGTGCCTCGAGCGCCGCGGACTCGAGAGCTGCCGCAGCCGGGGCAGGCGCGAATAGCGGCAACTCGGCTTGCGGCGACGCCTTGGTGCGCAGCGCGTCGCGCTCCCGTTCGAGTTCGCTCAAGTAGCGTCGCGCCTGCGCAGTGACCGACTTGGGGATGCCGGCAAGCGCCGCGACTTGCAAGCCATAGCTCTGGTTGGCCGGCCCCTCCTTGACGCTGTGTAAGAAGACCAGCGTGTCGCCATGTTCCACGGCTTCGACGTGAACATTGACCACTCCTGGCGCCTCGCCGGCGAGACTGGTGAGTTCGAAGTAGTGCGTGGCGAACAAGGTGAAGGCGCGGATTTTTTTCGCGATGAATGCTGCGCAAGCCCAGGCGAGAGACAGGCCGTCGAAGGTACTGGTGCCGCGTCCGACCTCGTCCATTAGCACGAGACTTTGCGCGGTGGCATTGTGCAAAATGTTCGCCGTCTCGGTCATCTCGAGCATGAAGGTGGAGCGCCCGCCGGCAAGATCGTCCGACGCGCCGATGCGCGTGAAGATCCGATCGAGGGGCCCGAGCACTGCCCGACGCGCCGGCACATAGCAACCGATATGCGCCAGAATCACGATCAGCGCCGTTTGCCGCATGTAGGTGCTCTTACCGCCCATATTCGGCCCGGTGATGATGAGCATGCGGCGCGAATCATCGCAGTGCAGATCATTGGGCACGAACGGCTCGCGGCCGGCGCGTTCCACGACCGGGTGTCGGCCGGCTTCGATCAGCAGCATCGGTTCATCGACGAGCGTGGGCTCGGCGCAGTCAAGCGCGGCGGCGCGTTCTGCAAAACACGTCAGCACGTCGATTTGCGCGACCGCGGCGGTGCTCGCCTGCAGCGCCGGCAGGCGTGAAGTCAAATGGTCCAGCAAGCCCTCGTACAGCGCCTTCTCACGGGCCAAGGCCCGGTCGCGCGCGCCGAGCACCTTATCCTCGAAGGACTTGAGTTCAGGCGTGATGAAGCGTTCGGCGGACTTTACCGTCTGCCGGCGCAGATACTCCGCAGGCACCGCTGCCGCCTGACTGCGATTGATCTCGATGTAAAAACCCTGTACGCGGTTGAAACCCAGCTTGAGGCTGGACAACCCGGTGCGCTCGCGCTCGCGCTGCTCGAGATCGAGCAGGAATTGTTCGGTGTTGCTGCCGAGCATCCGCAGCTCGTCGAGCTCCGCGTCGAAACCCGGCGCGATCACGCCTCCGTCACGTAAATAATGGGGCGGCGCGTCGACGATCGCTTTCGACAATAGGGCATGGTCCGCCGCGTGATTGTCGTTGTGCGAACTGAGTTCGCCGACGAGCTCAAGCAACAGCGGAGACGATGCGCCACCCAAGGCTGCCTGCAGCTGCGGCAGGACGCCGAGCGCGGCTCGCAGCTGGGTGAGGTCGCGGGGTCTGGCAGAGCGCAGCGCAATTCTTGCGAGGATTCTTTCCAGATCGCCGATCGCCTTGAGGGGTACCGCCACAGCTGCGTGCGCCGCGCCCTCGATAAGTGTCGCGACGGCATGGTAGCGCGAACGCAATAGCCGATGATCGCGCAGCGGACGATGCAGCCAGCGGCGCAGCATGCGGCCGCCCATGGGAGTTGCCGTCCGGTCGAAGACACCGGCCAGCGTCAAATCCGCTTTTCCGGCAAGGCTCTCATCCAGTTCGAGATTGCGCCGCGTCGCCGGGTCCATGATGAGCGCGGCGTCGCGCTCTTCCGCCGCGATCGACAGCAAATGAGGCAGCGCGGATTTTTGAGTTTCGCGCACATAAGCGAGCAGCGCGCCGGCGGCGGCAATCGCCAAGGGCTTGTCGGCGCAGCCGAACCCCGCAAGGTCGCGGGTGCGAAATTGCTCGGTTAACGCGCGCGTCGCGGATTCGGTGTCGAAATGCCACGGCGGCCGTAGCCGCATCGGCCGCTCGGATACTTGCCGGGCGTCCTCCGGCGCCAACAATTCGGCGGGGCGCAGCCGTTCGATTTCCGCCTCCAGAGCTGCCGCTCCCGGCAGTTCCATGACGGTGAAGCGGCCGGCCGCGAGATCGAGCCACGCGAGACCGTAGCGCCCGTTGGCGCCGAACACGCTGGCGAGCAGGGTGTCGCGCCGTTCTTCCAAAAGGGCTTCGTCGGTGATCGTTCCCGGCGTCACGATGCGCACGACCTCGCGCTCCATCGGCCCCTTGATTTTACCGGGCTCGCCGCGTTGCTCGCAGATCGCGACCGACTCGCCCTTACGTACCAACCGCGCGAGGTAAGTATCGAGCGTCACCGCCGGCACCCCGGCCATCGGGATGGGCGCGCCGGCCGACGCGCCGCGCTGGGTGAGCGCGATGTCGAGCAGCTGCGCGCCACGGCGGGCATCGTCGTAGAACATCTCGTAGAAATCGCCCATGCGATAGAACAACAGAGCGTCCGGATACTGCGCCTTGATGCGCAGGTACTGCTGCATCATGGGGGTGTGGGCGCTTGTATCTTCGGCCATCATTTGCGTGTCAAAAACATATATAAATCATTGGCTTATCAAAGAAAATATTCAGTGCCAAAAGAGAAGGTGTTGCCTCTAGTATCCGGTATTTTGACTTCGCCCTCGGTTTTCCGCCCAAGAGACCGCCGAAAATCGTTGTGGCGATTCAGTCAGCAGTTTTGGGCGGGCCGACCATGGACAAATCGACATCCTTTTCCACCGAAGCCGACGCGCTACGGATCGCTCCACCGGTGAGGAAAACCCACATGGAGCACTGGCACGCGGTGGATACCTATTTTGGCGTGCGCATTATGCGGCCACGCGCCCGGGACGGAAAGGTTACGCGGCGATGGCTGGTGCGGTTTTATGAGGGGGGCAAAGACTACCGCATGACGTTGGGTGGCGTCGGGCGCGTGAGTTGGGACAAGGCGCGGCTTGATGCACTCACGAGACGCCTTGACGTACAGGCGAGACGGGACCGGGGAGTTGTGCCACCGACGTTTGCCGAAGCCTATCGCCGCTACGTCACAGTGCGCAGTCCTGGCTGGGCAGCCGATACCCTGCACACTATGAGAAGGCCTATAAGCTGCTAGAACGATGGCTTGGGAAGAAGCGCATAGACCAGATTACCCCCGAAGACGTGGGGCGCGCTTATGAGGGCATCAAACGAGCCATCGTCTCCTCCGAGACCACCGAGCAAAAGGACGGCAGGCGTCGGCGCAGGCCCTCGACGCACAAAGGTGATGCGACAGCCGTCGCCGCCCTTCGACTGGCCAAGTCCATTTTCAATGCCGAGTCGTTGACACAGCAAAACCCATGCAAGGAGTTGCTACAGCAGGGCGTCTTCCGACGCAGGACGCCGCGCCTGAGCCAAGTGACGCGAGAGCAGCTTCCGGCGTTTTGGCATTGGTTGCATCATCGCGCCGCCATACCTGTGCGCGACCACATACTTTGCACGTTGTTCATGGCTTTGAGGTCTAGCGTCGTTGGCTCGCTCAAGTGGAAAAATCTGGTCGAAGACCAGGGGCGATTTGCCTACAAGCTTTTGCCTGATCAGCGTGGCAACAAAACACGCGAGCTCATCGCGATTCCCGTGCCTACGTACATTGCCGAAATGGTAATCAAGCCGCGGAAGACCTCTCCGTACCGGCACGAGACTTGGATTATTGAAAGCCCCAAGAAGCCTGGAAATCCGTTGAAATCCATTCGCGGCTCGCTGACGGCGCTGAAGAAGGATACGGGCATTGCTATTTCGCTGCACGACCTTCGTCGAACATTTACCAGCGCGGTAGTGCGCACCAGTGACCTCACCACTGCCAAGCGAGTTTTGACCCACTCCCTTACCGCAGCGGAGGACCGCGGAGCAACGTCAGCGGGTTATTTTGTGAGTGAGTATGACGACATGCGTCGCGCGATGAATCGCGCAGTGACGTACATACGAAAGAAAGCGGGAGACCTCGACAAGTCAGCGACAACGGAGCCCGGCGTTCCAAAGCCGGATCTGGCGACGGAGAGCCAGCTGGTTGACGCGAGTACCGAGCGCGAGCTCATCGAAGAGCTCGCAAATATTGACGAAGGCGATTGAACGTAGTTCGATGTCCATCGAAGATTTCCCGCGGAGTGTTAGGGGCCACGGCATGGCATCATTTTTGATCGAGTCCGCTCAAGACGAGGCTGCCCTGGAGCTTTCGTCATCTGATGTCGTGTACTTTCTGGCGACTCTGCGAAGTCGAGGGGTGAGTGGGACCGCAAGAGTTGGAACTTTCATGTCGCAAGGTCTCGCGGAGCTCTTCGAGCATTTCGCGAATAACTGGAAGGGGTGGGGGGGCTCAAAGGAATGGGCTTCACTTGAAGTCGAGCTATCCGTTTCGGCTCGATCTGATAGCTTGGGCCACGTGTTCATGAACGTGCGGCTACGCGACGGTGCTCCTGCCAAGTGGACGTTGCAGGCCGAGCTGATTTTGGAGGCAGGCGCTTTGCCAATGCTTGCGAACCGCGCGCGAACATTCGAATCGGCCGTAGTCCGGGTTGAGTAATGCATGAGTGCGCCCGACTACGTGGAAGTATCTAGAACTGCCCACCAACTCGCCGCGGATCATGGCCGCAATGCGTACCTCTACGCAGCCAGATTGTCTCGCGAGGCAAGTGCGGAAGGAAAACCGGACGAGGCAGAGTTTTGGAAAGCAGTGTCATCGGCGTTTACGCCGCGCAGTGGCTGAGAAGGGTTTCCTCCCGAAGGCTCCGACACCACACGGTTCGATCTGCTCACGGTAAAGCGGAGCTTCAGCGATTGCATTATCATCAAGGTCAAGCCAGTTAGTCGGAGCCCGAATGTCGTTCGAAATCGATGATGGCACGCGACCCGGTCTCGGGGTGGTTGTGTCGTTGCTAGACCGAGGTGACGGTCAGAGCCGGCTCATAATGGACGACGTTCGTTCCCAAAGCCGAGTCCGAGCAACAGCATGGGATTTCGACGCGTTCTACACGCACAAGTCACACGACAATGCGGTACTCGATGACATGGCGCTCACCGATGACGATTATCGTGGTATCGGCATTGCCTTGGTTGCGCGCCTTCTTGCGCTGAATGGTCGAACGAAGTCGTGATGATTCCGGTCGGTTACATGGCGAAGCGGGTTGTTGCCAAACCCGACTGGATCAAGGCACCGCAAGTAACTGACGTGTATTCCGTGAGTGGGCATGTCTCTGACAATTTTGCGGAATACATCAACTTTTGGAAGCACAACGGCTACTGGCTGTTCGATTCGCCCGAAATCATTCGGACAGTTGCATCGGACAATGCAATAGATCTGAGCGGCACAAAGCTATTTTTTTACGAAGTATTCGAGAGCGAATACGATGACGAGGTGCAGGAGTGGAAACCTTTTGCGTTCGAGCCCTCGTTCACAACACAGGTGGTACCGCCCACAGAGAAGTCGCTCGAAGGATTCGACGTTGTCACTTTTTCGGTGCACACAAGCCCAGAATGTTCGCCGCTTTCCTGCAACTCGTTCGCCGCGAAGTTAACGACCAATGAGCACTGTCTGCTTGTCTCCTTCGATAGTGCGCGGACTTTGGTTGAGACGGGAGCCTTCGATCATTCGGAACCAGGTCCCTTTCGTATATTTGCGGTGTACTCGACAGAATGGCCGCCACTGTAATGCGGAAGTTCACGACTGGGGCAGAGCCGTGACGACATGAATGAGCGAAGTATGCAATCGAGAGCTACCGATGAACCACCGATGTCATTGCGGGGCGGTGCTGCCGTTGATGACGGTCGCACGGCAACTGATTTTGATGCCGCACTGGACCGCCCTACCTCCGAGTATTTGGAGGAATACTACTGGGGTGTCCCGCATCTTGATGCTGTGTCTTGGCGCTACTATCTGCCAATATTCATAGAGCACGCGCTGCGCAACGTCGCCGCCGCTCGGTCCAACGCGGTCGATGCATTCTTGGCATCTCTCCGACCACCGGATCGAGACCCGCCTCGCTTCGCGTCACTTTCCGCCGAACAAGAGGAGGCGGTGGTAGCGATGTTGGAGCGGCTTGCCTTTGACGAGGCATCGACGTGGAAATCTCAAGCGATACTCGCACTTGAGGAATATTGGGGTCCGGGCGCCTTGTATAGGGGTCCTCGTGACCACCTTCATGAGCCATAGCTGAAAGTGCGATGCGCGGGTGGTGAGGTTATCCGAACCGCTGCCCGTGGCGCTCTCTTGACGCGCGGAATGAAGGCCTGCGCGGGCGCGCACCTCGCGCGTTTAGAAGGCCTTGACCGGGAAAATGCCCTTCGGAGTGGTCTAGCCCTGCCCCAGCCATTTAAACGGCTTTTAAAAAAGCCGGTGGGACGTGGGAGACGGCACCAAGCGGTGCGTGGTCTACTACTAGCGCTGGCAGGCGCGTTCGCGGTGACGAGCTGTTAAGCGTGCGCGTCGTGTTGACGACTCCGAGCATTCTGCCGCGCACTCAAGTCCGGGTTCCCGTTCTATCCACCAACCTTGCCTTGGACTTCCCCGCAATAGGCGAAACCTCGTTCGAGAGGGCTCGAACGCGTCAGAGCAGCGGTGTATCTAGCCGTCGCTCCACCGGATAACTAGCCGAGTCCGATACCGAGAAGTACATGACTGACATCCTTTCGGAAGTTGTACCCTGGGCGGGTGGCTCTCCACCCCGTACTTGGCGGACCGATGCGCCCATGCTTTCCGACATGGTGGTCTCTGATCCGTAGCATAGCGGATGCATTTTATCTGCTTGTAAAGCAGTGAGCATGCCGGTTTGCTTAAGCAGCCGGGTCGGGATCGCTGCGTGCCGCCGTGTGCAAAGCTCTCGCCGCTAAAAACCTGAGCGCTGCAAGCTCGAACGCCTCGTCGTTCGACAGCACGCCGGAGGGGACGGCTTCGTTTACTTTCGTGAGCGCTTGCAACAGCGCGTCGGTCGCTTCGATGTGCATCAGCGGAAGGGACGAAGCATGCATTGGGGGGGGTCCAGGTGTTGGGTTCTTGCCAGAGACCGGATCCAACACCTGGAGGGACCCCCCCAGCCGCACGAAGCCCGTGCGCCCCAGCGCAACGGCTCTGACCCTTGGGCCCGCAGCGACCAGCCCTAGCTGGTCCGGAGAGCCCTAGGGGGCGCCATCTACTGGCCGAAGGTCAGATGGAACTGCCGCTCTGATGGCGTCACACGGCATGGGCCCATTCGAGACCAAATGGCAGTGCCGCCGGACCATAAAGGTAATGCAAGACTCGACGCGAGCCCGGACCGGTGGCCTTGGAGGACGCGTGCAACAGCAATGGCTTCATGAGCACCACGCCGCCCCGCTGGGCGTAGCACTCAACCTCGCCGAGTTCCGCGCGCATCGTGGCTTGCGCTTCACTAGGTAGTCGTCCGAGTCGATGAGAGCCCGGGACGACGCGCAGTGGCCCGTTGTCCGGTCCGTTGTCGTCGAGATGGAGACGAACCGCGACCATCCGCTCCAAGACGTCCGTCGGAGCCTGAACAAAGCAGCCGCCTTCTTTGATGCTCCACACTTTGAGACTGGCGCAATCGACTCGTGCCCTCACGGGAATGCTCAAGTCCTGATGCAGGGGGACAAGCCAGTTGACGGCAGGGCTCTTGTCAAAGTAGGTGCATTGCACCGCCACGCTGCCGTTGAGTAGTCCGTCAAGCGCCGAGGACGTTCGAATCCGTGTCTCCAGTGCAGCGCACCAGTCGCTGTCCATCAGATTACGGGAGCCCGCACTATCGAGCGGTTTTTGCGCGAGAGCTTCTTCAATCTCGCGACATTCGACCGGCGAAATGACAGGTGCGACGATGGCGAAACCGTCTTCGGTGAGACGCTGGCTGGCGGATATGCTCATGGCGGCATCGGTCGCGACCGAGGTTTGGGGGACGCATATCGAGTCACTCGTCACGACCCTTCTCCCAGATGACGAAGCTGTTCTTGCTCGTGGATCCCATTGCTTCGATTACCTTGTGGTCATCGATTCCCGCGAGCCTCGCCTGCATTTCCTCCAGCAGCTTGGTCCGCACCGCCGCAGCGTGAGGGATAATGCAGCCCTTGCCCTCGGCGGTGTCGAGTACGAAGTACACGTCCTCGGCCCATGGGCCGTCGCTGGTCGTGATGATTCGGGCGCGCGTGACGTCTGCCCACCGTGCCTCGTCCCGGCCCTTATCGGTGATAACGACGACTCCGGTATCGTTGA
>Ga0302320_10008463_pt1 | contig 22368 bp, 23 predicted proteins | sample Bog_T0_3_FD_202130 | JGI IMG/M metagenome (GOLD analysis project Ga0302320, IMG submission 202130) | Peat permafrost microbial communities from Stordalen Mire near Abisko, Sweden - Bog_T0_3 | ecosystem: Environmental > Terrestrial > Soil > Wetlands > Peat | place: Sweden: Abisko, Stordalen Mire...
TCAGCCGCTCCTCGATCAGGATGCAGCGGCCGTCGCTCAGGGTTTGCTCGTGGCGTTCGCCGGGCTGGTAGAGTTTCTTCAGCCGCTCGGCGATCCACTCTTCCTCGCGGCCGATCGCTTCCGGATAGTCGCCGCGCTCGACGCCGACGCGGATGGTGTCCTGCAGCCGCGCGCCGTGCTCGAACAGGTCGGAGCTGCGGTTGTAGATCTCGGCGTATTTCTTGTTCCAGAGAATGTAGCGCCCTTCGGCGTCGAGAAACACGATGCCCTGCGGCAGGATCTCGATCGCCTCGCGCAACCGTTCATGGGATTTCCGCGCTTCCGCAATCGCGGCTTCCGCTTCCGCGCGCATTCGCACCGTCTCGGCGATCTCAGCCGACAGGCGACGGCCTCCGCCCGCGAGTTTCGGACTGGGTTTGGCGGGCCGGCCGGGTTTGCGGACGATCGCCGCACGCTTCGGCTTCTTGGGAATTCTCGGCCGGATTTTCGGCATTTCTTACGCCCCGCTCGCATTCTGCGGATCCTGTTCTCCGATAAGTGTCTGAAAAATTGGTATCTATTGCCAACATGGCGTGCGGACAGCCGGTTCAAGCGCAATGCGACCCCGGTTCCGTTTGCCTTTTTAACGGGCTAAACCACAAATACTGGAGTACCGGAGCGTGCATCATGCCGTTCTCGTTGGCGGCGCGCGGCAACACCGCCTGCAACCGCCTGCAAAATCGCGACTCTGTTGATGAATGAATTCCAAATGGCGCCGCAATGCGCACGTTTTCCGCAAGTCCGCCCGAATTTTTATCAATGGTCGACAGGGTTATCGAACGGTTAAGCCTGCCTGGTTCGAGATTCCGATCCGCCTATGGCGCGGCTGTTGCGTTCGACCAGCGCAAACAGCACCGTGGCGTGCGAAGGAGCTGACGCAACCCTGCGACGGCGGTCCGCCGAGCCGCGAAAATTCAAGGTGCCATGAATCGCAAAGCCGCCATGGGAGCGGATCACATGCGGCATCGGCGCTTGCGAAGGCGACGAGCAGATCAAGCAATTGCGATTGGCGCGCCTTGCTCCCGGTGGCGGAATCCGTGCTAGTAGCTTGGGAGACAGAGTGAACCGATGAACCCGCGCGCCTTTCTCCTCCTCCTGATCTCCGCCGCTGTCGTCAGCGCCACCGCGGCGCCGGCGCAGGACAGGGGCAGCGTCGATCCCAAGCCGCTGCCGCCGCTGGCCAATCCCAACGATCCGAAAATCGGCGCCAGGGAATTGTTCGCCCGCAAGCTGCTGCCGGCGGCGATGCCGACGCGGGTGATCGGCTCATATGTCAGGGGTTGCATCGCGGGCGCCGAGCAAATGCCGATCAACGGCGACGCCTGGCAGGTGATGCGGCTGTCGCGCAATCGCAATTGGGGACATCCCGACATGATCGCGCTCTTGAAGCGGCTGTCGGCCAAGGCGCACAAGGATGCCGGCTGGCCCGGGATACTGGTCGGCGACATCGGGCAACCGCGCGGCGGCCCGGCGTTGAGCGGCCATGCCAGCCATCAACTCGGGCTCGATGCCGACATCTGGCTGACGCCGATGCCGGATCACATGCTGTCGCGCCAGGATCGCGAGGAAATGTCGGCGGTCATGACGGTGCGCCCCGACCGGCTCGACGTCGATCCGCACGTTTTCACCCCGGGTCATCTCGCCGTCATCCGCGACGCCGCGCAGGAGCCCGCCGTGCAGCGCATTTTCGTCAACGCCGCGATCAAAAAGGCGCTGTGCCGGGAGGCCAAAGGCGACCGCAGCTGGCTTTCCAAGGTCCGGCCATGGTGGGGCCACGACTATCACTTTCATATCCGGATCAAATGCCCTGCCGGCAGCACCGAATGCGAGGGCCAGCCCGAACCCGGGGCCAGCGAAGGCTGCAGCGCCGGCGATCTGGCCTACTGGTTCAAGGATTCGGTGCTCCACCCCGCGCCGCCGAAAGAGCCGCCCAAGCCGCGGCCGCCGATGACGCTGGCGCAACTGCCGGCCGCCTGCCGCCAGGTGCTGGCCGCGCCGGACGCCAAACCGTAGCGATCCGCGGCGATTTCATTCGGCCGGATAATGCGCTAGGATGCAACATCCTCGCGCCGCAAGTGCGAGCGATTTTTTGGGACGGCGGTCCCGGCTTCTGAATTCTTACCCATAGCCAGCAGGTGCGCGGCAACCCCGCGCGGCTGGCGCCATTCCGTGAGGACCGCCATGCGCATCAGTGCACGCAACCAGATCAAGGGCACCGTCGTCGAAGTCACCAAGGGCGCCACCACCTCGCATGTCCGCGTCGACATCGGCGGCGGAAATATCGTGACCGCCTCGATCACCAACGAGGCGGTCGATGAATTGGGCATCAAGGCCAAGGGCGCCGTGACGGTCATCGTAAAGGCTTCCGACATGATGATTGGAGTCGACTGACCATGCGTGCACCTCTCCTGATCGCGTTGACATTGCTCGCGGCCGCGCCCGCATTGGCGGCGGAAGAGCCGAGCGGCTGCGACAAGTTCAAATGGAACATCGATCGGGAGAGGGCCGCGCTGACCGCGCCCGACCGCGTCAAGCTGGCGTCGACCGGCATGACGCTGGCCCTGCTTGCGCCCGCTGAGGCAAAGCTGCCCTCGCCGCCCGAGCGCGCGCCCAAGGACGGCACCTTTGCCGGATTTGCCAGTATCAAGAGCGCCCCGAAGGCCGGCATCTATACCGTCAGCCTGTCCGCCGGCGGCTGGGTCGACCTGGTGCAGGACGGGCATTTCCTGAAACCAAAAGCCTTCAGCGGCGCCACCGATTGCGACGGCATCCGCAAGACCATGAAGTACGAGATCGCGGCAAGCCCGCTGGTGTTGCAGGTCTCCGGCACCAGGGAGGACGCCGTGTCGGTGGCGATCCTGCCGTCGGAATAGGCCAAGCAAGACTTTACCCCGCCTGCCAGCCTGTTATGGTTTTGCCGTGCGAACTCCCGGTCCACCGTAAGTGGCCGGGATGGCCGGAACGGCGCTTCCGCCTGTCGCATTCCACCCCTGCCAACGCCTGATTCGCGCGCGCGATGCGCCGCGAACGTGCACGGAGCGCCACGATGCATCGTCTTGCCCGATTTCTTGCCGGATTTCTTGCCGCTGTCGCCGTCTTGTGCGGCGTGGTCTTGTCGCCCGCGCTGGCGCAGGACAAGAGCCTGGTCGTGTTCGCCGCGGCCTCGATGAAAAACGCGCTCGACGACATCGATACCGCCTTCACCGCCAGGACCGGCGTCAAGGTCGCCGCCAGCTATGCCGCCAGCTCGACCCTTGCAAAGCAGATCGAACAGGGCGCGCCGGCGGATATTTTCCTGTCCGCCGATACCGACTGGATGGATTATGCGACGTCCCGGAAGGACATCGACGAGCCGACCCGGATCAACCTGCTCGGCAACAGCATCGTGCTGATCGCGCCGAAGGATTCCAAAACCGACAACGTGGCGATCGGACCCGGCTTCGATCTCGCAAAACTCGCCGGCGACGGCAGGATCGCCACCGGCGACGTCAAGTCGGTGCCAGCAGGCAAATACGCCCAGGCGGCGCTGGAGAAGCTCGGTGCGTGGCAGGCCGCCGAACCGAAATTCGCGATGGCCGAGAGCGTGCGCGCCGCGCTGACACTGGTGGCGCGCGGCGAAGCGGCGCTGGGGATCGTCTATTCGACCGACGCCAGGGTCGAGCCCGGCGTCAAGATCGTCGGCACCTTCCCGGCGGATTCCCATCCCGCCATCATCTATCCCGTCGCGGCGACGGCGACCGCGAAGACCGAAGCGAGCGACTATCTCGCCTTCCTGCGCTCGGCTGCGGCCAAGGCCATCCTCGAGAAATACGGATTCACCTATCTGATCCGCCCGACTTCTTGATCCCAGAGTGTTCGAACTCTCGCCCACGGAATGGACGGCGATCCAGCTTTCGCTGCGGGTCGCCACGGTCGCGACGCTGGTGGCGGCCCCGCTCGGCATCGCGGTGGCGTGGCTGCTGGCGCGGCGCGACTTCTGGGGCAAGTCGCTGCTGGACGCGCTCATCCATCTGCCGCTGGTGCTGCCGCCGGTCGTCACCGGCTATCTGCTGCTGCTGACATTCGGGCGACGCGGCCTGGTCGGCGCCTGGCTCGCCGACCATCTCGGCATCGTATTCGCCTTCCGCTGGACCGGCGCGGCGCTGGCCTGCGGCGTGATGTCGTTTCCGCTTCTGGTGCGGCCGATCCGGCTGTCGATCGAAGCGGTGGACCAGCGGCTGGAGCAGGCGGCTGGGACGCTGGGAGCGACCCCTTTGCGGGTGTTCCTCACCGTCACCCTGCCGCTGGCGCTGCCGGGCGTGCTGGCCGGGATGGTGCTCGGCTTTGCCAAGGCGATCGGCGAGTTCGGCGCCACCATCACCTTCGTCTCCAACATTCCCGGCGAGACCCAGACCATCTCGTCGGCGATCTATTCGCTGATCCAGACGCCGGATGGCGACAGCGCCGCGCTGCGGCTGGTAGTCGTTTCCGTCGTCATCGCGGTTGCCGCCCTGATCGGCTCCGAATGGTTCGCGCGGCGCGCGACCAAACGCCTGCACGGGAATTGACCATGCTGCGCGTCGACGTCGCAAAACAGCTCGGCGAATTCCATATCGAGGCCCGTTTCGCCAGCGAGGGCCGCGTCACCGGCCTGTTCGGCGCCTCGGGCGCCGGCAAGACTTCGCTGATCAACATGATCGCGGGCCTGCTGCGGCCCGATCGCGGCACCATCGCCATCAATGGCGAGACGCTGGACGACACCGCCGCGGGCCTGCACGTGCCCGTGCATCGCCGCCGCATCGGCTATGTGTTCCAGGATGCACGGCTGTTCCCGCATCTCGACGTACGCCAGAATCTCGATTACGGCCGTCGCATGAACCGGCTGGCCGACGATGCCGCGGCCCGCGCGCGGATCACCGACCTTCTGGATATCGGCCATCTGCTCGAACGCCGGCCCGGCCACCTCTCCGGCGGCGAGCGCCAGCGCGTCGCGCTCGGCCGTGCGCTGCTGGCGCAGCCGCGGTTGTTGCTGCTGGACGAGCCGCTGGGCTCGCTCGACGAACAGCGCCGGGTGGAGATCCTGCCCTATCTGGAGCGGCTGCGCGACGAGGCCGGCATCCCCATGATCTATGTCAGCCACGACCCCGACGAGATGCGGCAACTGGCGACCGATATCGTGCTGCTCAAACGCGGCCGCGTCGCCGCCTTCGGCGGCGTTGAGGTGCTGCCGGCGATTGCGTCGCTGGTGCGATGAGATTGGGTTAAGCTGCTCGAACGGCGCCGGAGGTATCCACCTCTCCCATCGGGAGAGGTCGATTTGCGCCAGCAAATCGGGTGAGGGGTTACAGTCCATGATGGGAGCTGCGGCCCCTCACCCGGATGGCTGCGCCATCCGACCTCTCCCCAACGGGGAGAGGTAAGCGGAGCAATAGCGCTCAAACAATTTCTCGCGCGCGCAGATCGGCGATCGCCGCGGCGTCATAGCCGAGCGAGGCCAGCACCTCGTCGGTGTGGGCGCTGAGTTCGGGCGCCATCGAATCGAGCCGGCCGCCGCCATGGGCGAGCCGGAAGCCGCTGCCGGCGAAGCGCAGGCGGCCATAGGGCGTATCGATCTCCTGGATGGCGCCGCGCGCCGCGATCTGCGGATGGTCGATCACTTCCTCGATTTTCCAGATGCTGGCGCAGGGCGCGCCGGCCGCCTCGAGGATCTTCTCCCACTCGCGCGGATCTTTCTGCGCCAGCGCCTGCTCGATGATGGCGCGCAGCGCCGGCTCGTTCTGCTGCCGCGCGAACCAGTCGACGAAGCGCGGATCTTCCAGCGCGTCGGCAAGGCCCAGCGCCGTCATCAGCGCGCGATATTGCTTCTCGCTGTTGACGGCCAGCAGCAGATAGCCTTCGCCCGCCTTGAACAGATTGGCGGTCGGCCGGCGGCTCACGGCCTGATTGCCGGACGGTTGCTGGCGATGGCCGGCCACGGTGAAATCCGCCACCTGGCCCGACAGGAACGCCAGCGTCGCCTCCAGCATGGAGACGTCGACCAGTTGCCCCTTGCCGGTGTGGGTGCGCTGGAACAGCGCGCTGGAGACGCCGAAGGCCGCGGTGGCGCCGGACAGCACGTCGCAGACCGCAAAGCCGGCGCGGGTCGGCCCGCTCTCCGCGTGGCCGGTGATCGCCATGATGCCCGACATCGCCTGGATCTTGCCGTCATAGCCGGCGCCGGAGCGTTCCGGGCCGGTCTGGCCGAAACCCGAGATGGCGCAATAAATCAGCCGCGGGTTGATCTCCGAGAGCGCGGCATAGCCGATACCGAGCCTGTCCATCACGCCGGGCCGAAAATTTTCCATTACCACATCGGCCTCGGCGGCGAGCTTCTTGACGATGGCGATCGCCTCGGGCTTTTGCAGATCGATCGTCATGCTGCGCTTGTTGCCGTTGGTGGCCTGCCAGCCCGGGGCGAGGCCGCGCTCGGCCCATTCGCGGCTCAGCGGCGTGCGCCGCATGTCCTCGCCCTCGCGCCGCTCCAGCTTGATGACGTCGGCGCCGAGCAGCGCGAGCTGATAGCTCGCATAGGGGCCGGCCAGCACCTGCGTGAAGTCGAGAATCTTCACGCCTTCGAACGGTCGGGTCAATGGGACGTCCTCCTGGTTCTTCCCCTCTCCCCTTGTGGGAGAGGGTGGACGCGACGCTTAAGCGTCGCGGACGGGTGAGGGGTATGCTTCAGCGAACACCGAATGCGCGGTGAGAACCCCTCATCCGATCCTCGCTTCGCGAGGATCACCTTCTCCCACAAGGGGAGAAGGGAGGCGCCCGCGTTCTTCTCCCCTCCCCCCGCGTAGCAGCGTGGAGGGAGGGGAGACGCCGGCCTCAGCGTCATTGCGAGGAGCGAAGCGACGAAGCAATCCAGTCTTTCTTTGTGCCGCACGATGGATTGCTTCGCTGCGCCCGCAATGACGGCTTGAGGGCGCAGCCCGCCTCACGCCGCGCGGTTGCCGCGCGCGATTTCCTTTTGCTTGTCGAACTCGGCGCGGCGGCGCGCCAGTTCTTCCGCGCTCATCTGGGCGATGTTGTTGTAGTCGAGCTTCCAGGAGGCATCCTCGCTCCAGCGCAGCGGCGACTGCATGGTGGTGCGGGCGCCGGGGGCCTGCTCCAGAAGGCGCAGCGCCAGCTCAAAGGTCAGCGCCTGCGATTCGATGTCCTGCGGCTTGCCGGCGGAATTGCCGAGCGGGAAGTCCGAGAACAAGAAGCGCGGCACCGCGGCGTGCTCGATGATGTCCTTGGCGCAGCCCATCACCACGGTCGGAATACCGCCGGCTTCGAGGTGACGGGCGACCAGCGCGGAAGTCTGGTGGCAGACCGGGCAGTTCGGCACCAGCACGGCGGCATCGACCGCATCGGCGAGGCAGCGGGCGAGAATTTCGGGGGCGTCGACGTCGATAGTGACCCGATGGCTGCGATTGGTCGGCGCGCCGAAAAAGCGCGGTGACACCTCGCCGATCCGCCCCGAGCTTGCGGCCTTCAGCAGTTGCGGCAGCGGAAACCAAGTGCCGCTGTCGGTCGCGGTTGTATGCTTGCGGTCGTAGCCGATATGCGAGATGCGCAGATCGTGCGGCTTCGAGGTGTCGCCGTCATAGACCTGATAGAACTTGGCGCCGCCATTATAGGCCGCGCCCGGGCCCTGATCGCCCTTGGCGGGGTCGTAGGGTGCGGCTGTCGTGATGATGGTCACCCGCGATTGCGCCAGCGGCTTCTTCAAGGGCTGGAACGGCGCATCGACATAATGCGCCCAGCGATAGGGCGTGGTGTAGCCGATCGCGGTGTAGTAGTCGCGGGTCCGCTGCATGTAGGGGACCGGCGAATCATAATCCGGCGCGAAGCCGAGCTGGTCGTCAGCGGGGGCGGACATTGTTGTGTCTCTCCTGCGTTTCCATCGTGAGGCCGCGTGCGACCTTCGGCCAGACTAGAGGGTGTCGGCGGGTACCTCAACTGCCGAAATCGCGACCCATCCCCCTGCGACCGGCCCCAGGCCAGCCTCAAACAGCAAAACCGTCATTGCGAGCGGAGCGAAGCAATCCACTCTTTCTTTGCTGGGAACGATGGATTGCTACGCGCTAGCTTCACCTCTCCCGCTTGCGGGGGAGGTCGTATCGCATCGATAGATGCGATACGGGTGGGGGAAGCTCTCTCCACGCGGGCAGTGTGACTAGCGGCGGCACCCCCACCCCGGCCCTCCCCCGCAAGCGGGAGAGGGAGCGCGGCTTTGTCGTGGATGCAGATCGATCCAGGCTCATCCGCCCTAAACCCCCGCCACCTGCGCCCAGATCTCCGACAGCCTGCGCCTGAATTTCTGCATGCGCGTCATCGGCAGCGTCTCTTCTTCCTCTTCCGGCAGCCGCAGGCCGACGACGCTGACTCGGCCGCCGGAGATGCTGCGCGCCACCAGCACGATCGAGTCCAGCTCCAGCGTCGCACCCTCCTTCGGGGCGCGGTCGAGATGGACGTCGAAATAATCGGCCAGGGTCAGCGCGGCGAATTCCTCGCTGGTGGCGATGCCGTAGATCTGCGCCAGTTCGCCGAGGGTGTGTTCGCTGGAGACCATGAAGTCGCCGAGCAGATGCGGATCAGGCGCCGGGCTCGGCTGCATGTCGACGAAGAAGCGATCCAGCGCTTCGGCCTTTTCCGGCGGCGCCAGCAGATAGATGTAGTCGCCGGGGCGGACCGGATCGGCCTCGACGGGCGAGAGTATGCGCTGGTCGCGGATCACCAGGGTCGGCTTCGACCAGGACGGGATCAGCCCGCGCCGGAAATACAGGCTTTTCGAACGCACGGGATAGCCGACCAGCTGCTGCTCGAGCTGGCCGGGCAGGTCCAACTCCACACGCCGCGGCCCGCGATCGGCGCGCGGCAGCGCCACATGCAGCCGCCGCGCGGCGGCCGCCAGGGTCCAGCCCTGCAGCAGCAGCGAGATGATGACGACGACGAAGGCGACGTCGAAATAGAGATACGCCTTCGACAACCCGACCAGCATCGGGATCGACGCCAGGAAGATCGCGACCGCGCCGCGCAGGCCGGTCCAGGCGATGAAGGTCTTTTCGCGCCAGTTGAAGCGAAACGGCGCGAGGCACAAAAACACCGCGACCGGACGCGCCACCAGCATCAGCACCAGCGCCACGATCACCGCAGGAATGATGCTGACCACCAGCCGCTGCGGCGAGACCAGCAGCCCGAGCATCACGAACATCACGATCTGCGCCAGCCAGGTCGCGGCGTCGAGAAACGTCACCACCGAATTATGCGCCCGCGTCGGCCGGTTGCCGATGATGATGCCGGCGAGATAGACGGCCAGAAAGCCCGACGCATGCGCGATCTGCGCGGCGCCGAAGATCACCAGCGCCGCGGTGCAGACAAAGGGCGCGTGCAGGCCCTGCGGCAGCGCCACGCGGTTGAGCGCCAGCACCACCAGACGGCCGCCGATCACGCCGACGAGGGCGCCGAGCATCGCCTCGCGGCCGAATTCCAGCGCCACATGGAGCGCCGAGCCTTCGCCGACCGAAATGAATTCGACCAGCATCAGGGTGAGAAACACCGCGAAGGGATCGTTGGTGCCGGATTCGACCTCCAGGGTGGCGCCGACGCGCGGGCGCAGCCGCAGGCCCTGCGCATGCACCAGCAGGAACACCGCCGCCGCATCGGTCGAGGCCACCACGGCGCCGACCAAGAGCGACTCGGTCCAGTTGAGGTCGAGCACGTAGCGGGCGACGGGGGCGGTGATCAGCGCGGTCAGCAGCACGCCGATGGTGGCCAGCGCCACCGATGGCGCCAGCACCGCGCGAATGCTCTGAAACCGCGTGCGCAGGCCGCCGTCGAACAGGATCAGCGCCAGCGCCACCGAGCCCACCAGATAGGTGGTTCGGATATCGTCGAAGCGCAGCTGGCCGGGGCCGGAATCGCCGGCCAGCATGCCGACCACGAGAAACACCAGCAGCAAAGGCGCGCCGAAGCGCAGCGCGAGCAGGCTCGACAGAATGCCCGCCATCACCAAAGCGGCGCCGAGAAGAATGGCTATGCTGACCGAGTCCAGAGACGCCATGGGCCTTCGCAAATCACCGCAAATAGCTGGTTTTGCATCCTTATCGTCGCCACACTTCAACGCCAACCCATTTCTGCCGAAAGTCGCGATGTGCGCGGTTTTACTGGCTTTCCCGCTGTCGTGGCGATGGCGCGGGAACCGCGGTTATGGGAATCTGCCGGCGTTTCGAATCAGGTTTTCGCGACGAAGCGCCTTGAAATGAGATTTTGACGATGGACCTCAGTGACGTCTTTGATTTTCTGCACGCCGCGGCACGCTCGGTCGGCGCCGAGGTCACCTCGCCCTGGTTCTATCTGCAGCTCGGGCTGCTGATGGCGGCGGCGGGGATCGCCTTCGCGGCCGACACGGCGATTCGCGCGCGTGTCGACATGAAATCGTTCGCGATGGGCTGGCCGCTGCCGTTGCGGCACTTTTCCCGGGTGATGGTCCGCAGCGCCTCCACCGCCGTGTTCGCGGTCCTGGTGATCGCCGCGCGAGTGGCGATGTACCATGCGACCTGGCCGAGCCGGAGCTACCTGCTGGCGATGGCGGCCAAGCTCGCGCTGGCCTGGCTGGTGATCCGGCTGGTGACCTCGGTGATCCGTAACGCCTTCATCGTCCGCCTGGTGTCGGTGTCGGCCTGGGTGGTGGCGGCGCTGAGCATCATCGGCCAGCTCGACGCGGCGATCGATGCGCTGGATTCGGTCTCGGTAGTGCTGGGCGGATTGCGGCTGACGCCGCTGCTGCTGATCAAGCTCGGGGCGCTCTTGATCGCCGCCCTCTGGCTGACCAATATCGCCAGCAATTTCGCCGAAAGCCGGATCACCCGCGCCACCGACCTGACGCCCTCGATCCAGGTGCTGCTGATCAAGATGATCCGCATGGGGCTGATGGTGCTGGCGATCACCATCGCCATGGGCGAGGTCGGCATCAACCTGTCGGCGCTGGCGGTGTTTTCCGGCGCGGTCGGCGTCGGCATCGGCATCGGCCTGCAGAAGATCGTCGCCAACTTTATCTCAGGCATCATCCTGCTGGCGGACAAATCGGTAAAGCCCGGCGATCTCGTCACCATCGGCGACAACACCGGGCGCATCAGCGCCATGAAGACGCGCTATATTTCGGTCGCCGCCGGCGACGGCCGCGAATACCTGATCCCGAACGAGGACCTGGTGACGCAGAAGGTCACCAACTGGACCTATACCGACAACAACACCCTGGTGAAGGTCAATTTCGGCACCAATTACGACGCCGATCCGCGACTGGTCTGCAAGCTGGCGATCGACGTGGCGGCGGCGGCCAAGCGCGCCAGCAAGGACAAGCCGCCGAACTGCATCCTGACCGAATTCGCCGAGGCCGGGATGAAGTTTTCCCTGACCTTCTGGATCGCCAATCCCGACGGCATGGACAACGTCAAGAGCGAGGTGATGCTGGCGCTGTGGGACGGCTTCAAGCGCGAGGACATCAAGGTGCCCTACCCGGTGCGCGAAATCCGCATCCGCGGCGGCGCGCTGCCGGTGGAGACGACCGTGGAGGTTTCAAACTGAGGCAGATACAACCCATTAAGCCCGGGGGTTCCTGGGAGATGGCCGCCATGCGCCGACCCAACCTTGCCTTGCTACTGCCGGCCCCGACCATTAAATTGGGCTGCAAATCACCCCTTTCCCGCCAAAGCATGATCCGCCCATGAGCTACATTGAAGCATCAGATACCTCCATGCGCAAAACCGGGCAGATCAAGCTGCACGGGCCGGGCGCCTTCGCCGGCATGCGCAAGGCGGGCGCGCTGGTCGCCAAGTGCCTCGATGAATTGACCGATCTCGTCAGGCCGGGGCTGCCGACCTCCGATCTCGACGATTTCGTCCGCAACTTCGCCTTCAGCCATGGCGCCTTCCCGGCGACGCTGATGTACCGCGGCTATCGCTATTCGACCTGCACCTCCATCAACCACGTGGTGTGCCACGGCATGCCCGGCGACCGGGCGCTGAAGGAGGGCGACATCGTCAACATCGACGTCACCTTCATCGTCGACGGCTGGTACGGCGATTCCAGCCGGATGTACGCGGTCGGCCCGATCGCCCGCAAGGCCGAGCGGCTGATCGAGGTGACCTATGAGGCGATGATGCGCGGCATCGCCGCCGTCAAGCCCGGCGCCACCACCGGCGACATCGGCCATGCGATCCAGAGTTTCGTGGAGCCGCAGGGCATGAGCGTGGTGCGCGACTTCTGCGGCCATGGCCTGGGGCGCATGTTCCACGACGAACCCAACATCATCCATGTCGGCCGGCCCGGCGAAGGCGTGGTGCTGAAGCCCGGCATGTTCTTCACCATCGAGCCGATGATCAATCTCGGCAAGCCGCACGTCAAGATCCTGTCCGACGGCTGGACCGCGGTGACCCGCGACCGCTCGCTGTCGGCGCAGTTCGAGCATTCGGTCGGCGTGACCTCAACCGGCGTCGAGATCTTCACGCTGTCGCAGCGCCACAACGAGAAGCCGCCGGTGGTGGCTTAACAGGTCGTCATCACCGGGCTCGACCCGGTGATCCATCACCTTATAAAAATGTTCTGGCGAAGATTGATAGATGCCCGGATCAAGTCCGGGCATGACGAGTGTGCGAGGTCGTCCCGTCGGTCGCATCTTGCATCCTGGCCGGATCAATCCCCTATTCCGGCGCGGCGGGCGAGTTCGCGGGCGTCATAGTTTTCACCCACCGACAAGGCGCAGATGCGCGAGAGCTGGACATAGGGCAGCCCGGTCTCCGTGGCCCAGGCATTGAACTGCGCCTGCACCCGGGCAAGATCCTTCTTCGATTTGACCTCCTCGGCGATGTCGAGGCCCGCTTCGCGCAGGCAGGCGGCGACGTCCTTCGACGTGACAAAACCATCCCAGCCGAGGAAACGCAGCAGCATCTGCCCGGTATTGCCGCCGAGCCGGCTGCCACGTTTGGCCAGCAGCTCCAGTAGTCCGATCTCGTCGGCGGACGGCCAGTTCGCCAGGAAGCGGCCGAAGCCGCCATGTTCGGCCGCGATCTCCTGCACGAAGCGGGCGTTGTCGCGCACCGACATGATCTTGGCGCCGTTGCGCACGATCCTGATATCGCCGACCAGCGCTTCCCAGAACTCGTCGGGCTCGAATGCGAGGGTCGCCGGCTGAAAGCCGCGGAACGCCACTTCGAAGCCGGGCCATTTCGCCTCGATCACGCTCCACGCAAAACCGGCGCAGAACACCCGTCGCGCCATCTCGGCGAGAATGCGGTCGTCGCCGAGCTTGATCAGGGATTTTGGGTCCGGAATTTTCGGCAGCAGCTTTTTCAGCGCCGCCGGCCCGCCCTTGCGTTTCTCGGCGCGGGCACGGATGACCTTGAACGACGTCACGCGGCAAGGACCTTTCTGGTGTTCTGGCGCAAGCGGGTGGCGCCCGCGGCGATCCTAGCGCCACCGCGCCTGCGATGACAATGCGGCCGGGGCGGCGACGGGACCTTGCGGATTTCCGGCAATTCCCAGTTGCAAAACCCGGCCGGCGCGGCGAGGTTAAGGCCGATGCCCGCGAAGACCCGCGATAGCAAGGACCAACCTGCCGAGACGCCGCATTATCACGGCCACCGGACGCGGCTGCGCGAGCGCTTTCATGGCGCCGGCCCCGACGCCCTGAGCGATTATGAGCTGCTGGAGATGGTGCTGTTCACCGTGCGGCCGCAGGGCGACGTCAAGCCACTGGCGAAAGCCTTGATCAAGACATTCGGCTCGTTCGCCGAGGCGATCAACGCGCCCGAAGCGCGGTTGCGCGAAGTCGACGGCGTCGGCGACAGGACCGTCACCGAATTCAAGCTGATCGCCGCCGCCGCCAGCCGGATCGCGAAGGGGCAGCTGAAGAGCCGCACCCTGCTGTCGTCCTGGAACGACGTCATCGATTATTGCCGCACCTCGATGGCGTTCGCCGACAAGGAGCAGTTCCGCGTGCTGTTCCTCGACAAGCGCAACCAGCTGATCGCGGACGAGGTGCAGCAGACCGGCACCGTCGACCACACCCCGGTCTATCCGCGCGAAGTGATCAAGCGGGCGCTGGAATTGTCCGCGACCGCGGTCCTCCTGGTGCACAACCACCCCTCCGGCGATCCCTCGCCGTCGCAGGCCGACATTCACATGACACGCGCGATCGTCGACATCGCCACCCCGCTCGGCATCGCCGTGCACGATCACATCATCGTCGGCAAGAACGGGCACGCGAGCTTGAGGGGGATGAAGCTGATATGACAACAAGGGGATAGGCCGAGCAGCAACTTCCGATTGTTTTTTGCCGCAGAACGTTTACGTTATTCCGGACGCATGCGGCAATATCACTCCGACTGGGACTTCTGACGGCCACGAGGGGCAGCGCATGACTATCGCAGTCACGCCCGTCCACGATCCACTGACGGGCAGCAAGGTAGACATCGAGGGGACGTACGACGGGGCCCGCAAGCCGCCGCCGATCAGCTTCCATGTCTTCTCCAAGTTGGCGGCGGGCCTCGTCGGGTTGGTGCAGGGAGGCACCGATGCCGAACGGCAGCCACCGGGCTTCAAGGTCCGGATCGATCGCGGCAATGCCTCGCTGCCCAAGGACGACAAGGCCCTCTCGGATCCCAGCAATTATGTCGTCTATTGGGACTTCGCGACCGAACCAAAGTGGGAGCCAGGACCGCTGCCCAACACGCCGGCGCCTCCGCCCCGGCCGGATCCCTTCGGCGACCCATGGTGGGTCCGCCTGATTGCGCCCGCCATCCGTCTGTTCTTCTTGATCACGCTGCCGGTATGGGCGCTCATCGTCCTCGCCGGGTTGAGCGTGCGAGCGTTCCGCGCGATCCGGCGGCTCTTCAAGCGTCTCTTTTTTTCTTGAGGGAAAAATGCCCTGTCATGCGCCCTTTCCTGTAGACCTGCCACGCTTCTGGGTCCAATTCGACCCGCCCGGACCGCCCTGCAAGTACAGGTTCTACAATCCCGGTTCGCAGGCATACTCGTCCTGGTACATCGATGGTGTCCAACAGCCTTCCGGGCTGTTCAGCAGCGAGTTTCTGGAGGACCTCAAGCTGCAGCTGAAGCAGGAATTCGACAAGATCAACTGGCGGGAGATCATCTGGGGAGTGTTCAAGCGGCTGGCGAGCGACCTGTTCGACTGGGCGGCGGGCGTTCCAGAGCAGAAGAGGCCCGTCTTCGACGACGACTGAAACTCTCGGGAGGGACGCAATGGCAAAGGCACAGGGCTGGGCGGCGCAGCGGGCGCGTTTCAAGGAGCTGGGGCGAGCGAACAGGCATTGGACAAGATCCATGCGGCGGCGGGCAGGCTTGCCGAGGGCCGCGGGCATCTCCCGGCGGACCACGCGCATATCTTCTCGCTGGAGCAGGACGGGTCGGATGCGTTCTCGCTGCGGCTGGCCGCGGCAAAGCGCGCGCTCGAGGTGGTGGCGCGCCTCGACCCCTACGTCCGGCCCGTCGCTGCCGAGGGCGGACTGCGGCTGAGCCTCTTCGTCCCCGGCGGACCCGAGGCGATCGGGCTGAGCGCCGCCGAGTACCGGGCCGCCACGCTTGCGCTGGGCGCCACCAACGGCCTGATCGCGCGCGGCGAACTCACCCTGGATTCGCTCGGCCGGCTCAGCGCCCCGGGCGCGGGCGCGAACCCCGCCATCCTCGCCTCGGTCACCACCGTGCACTGGTGGGGCATCTGCAACTGCCTCACCGAGGATGAGGTGAACCTCATCACCATGGTCGCGTTCGCCATCGGCATCGGCCTGATGATCGCGTCGGCGATCGACTTTCTGACCACCATGATACCGGGCATAGCCGTGGTCGGGGGCGGCACGCTGCTGGAGATCATCAGCATGACGGGCAAGCTCCTCGGCCACGGCGGCGTGTGCATCTACACGACGCCGTTCGGCCAGTACATCGTGCCCTGGATCTGAACGTCGCCGACCGAGGCCGCATCAGCTCGGCCTCGCCCGTCCCGGCGCGCCGGCGGGCGGCACGGTTGCGGCAAAACTCGGCCGCGCCGCGTGCCGGTCGTAATAGGGGGCAAGATGGCTGGTCGCGGCGAGCGTCGCGGCGCCTTCGGGCGCCAGCCGGATCCGCCCGAGAATCGGCAACAGGTTGATGTCGGCGAAGGTAAACTGATCGTCGACCAGATAGCCGGTGCTGGCGACCGCGCGATCGAGAATTCCCAACTGCTCGCTCACCGCCGGCATCACGGCTTCGATCGTCTCGCGGTCGGGCGTGCCGCTGGCTTTGATATAGGCGAAGAGGTAGGTGCGGATCAGTGTGCGGTCGATCACCGTATTGACCAGCGAGACCCACTGCTCGGTGAGCGCGGCGAGCCGGGGATCGGATGGCAGCAGCTGCGGACCCGGGAAACTGCGATCGAGATAGGTGGCGATGGCCTTGGATTCGAACAGCCTTACGTCGCCGTGGCGCAGCACCGGCATCTTGCCGAGCGGATGGATGGCGCGAAGCTCCGGCGCGCCGAGCGTCGTCTCGGTCAACAGATAGTCGATCCCCTTTTCCTCGCAGACCATGCGCACGACGCGCGTATAGGTCGACCGCGCAGAGCCGATGATTTCCGGTTTGGCCATGGCCCGTCTCCCGCGGGGCATCCCTGCGACTGCTGCCGCAAATGGCGCCGCCCATTAGTTAACTTATTGGTTAAGTATTGGTGTGGCGAGGTTTTGTCAAGCCAGCGGCGCTGTCCGAAACGCACCGCCTGCGCAGGCCAGCAAACTAAGAGGAGGCAATCCTCAGGTCTGATCGCCAAATCTTTCCAGGACGGCTGCGGCGACGAATTTCTTGCGTCCCGCGCTGCCCGGGGTCGTTCCGTGAGCGGCGCACCACTCCGGAAATGTCCTGGGGTCGATGTGAACCCGCAAGACGACGTGGCCGTACGCCGTGAGTCCTCGCTCCATTTCCTCGGCGATTTTGAGCCACTCCTTCCAGCTCAGTGGCATCTTGTTGCCATCGTCGAAGATCTCCAGCAGCGCCGGATAGTCTTCCTCCCGGATCCAGTAGGCTCCGACCGCCGGAGGGGGCCGGTCCTCGAAATTCGTCATGGCTGTCGTCCCACAAATCGTTACTGCGTGAATCGGGTCGTTGCCGAACGGCCTCGAATAGCCGAAGCCGCATCGTAGTTCGAATGGGATTGCCTATTCTACTGCCGCAGCATGATCAGGGGGTCGGCGGTGTCGGGCACCAGCCGCCACTGCGCGTTGTCGTCGGCCTCGAAGTGCCAGGCCTCGCCGCTCCTCGACATCAGGAGCATCTGGCCGTGATCGAGTCGCCACTGGGTCGGCCCGAAGGCGGCGACCGCCGTGTCGCATTTCGGCTTGAGAAAGACCTGAAAATTATCCTGGCCGGCTTCAGTGTTGGTCAGCGTCAGGCCGCAGACGATCTGGCCATTGCCGCGCACCATCGCCCAGTCGCCGATCATCTGGTCCATCGATTTGGCCAGCGAACGCGCCGCGGCGAGGTTCTGCAGGATATAGATGCCCTCGCCCTGCCGCAGGCCTTCCAGAATGCCGCTCTCGACCTCGGTGAAGTCGATCACCGACTCGCCCGTGGCGTCCTGCAGCCGCACGATGTCGAGGCCCTTGACGCTCCAGGCGGTGATGTCCCTGGTGAAGGGCAAGGCCGCCGCGCAGCCGGGCTCGAGTTCGAGCTTCATCCCTTGCGGCCCCGCATCGCTCTTCAGCGTGACGACGCAGGTCTTGCTGCGCTCGGTGGTGGAGAGCTCCCACTGCCCGACCATGTCTTTTTTCAGCGTCGAGGCATCCTGCGCGCGCGCCGCCGAACCGCCGGCGACCAGCGCCAGCAGCGCCGCAAGCGCGATGCCCCGCCGGCCGATCATCAGCGGCTCTTCACCGGGGTTTCCGCCACCGGCGTCAACGGCGGCTTGCCCGCGAACCAGGTTTTGAGGTTGTCGACGACGAGCTGATCCATGGCGTTACGCGTTACCACCGAAGCCGAGCCGATGTGTGGCAACAGCACGACATTCTGCATCGCGCGCAACTCGTCCGGCACCGCCGGCTCGTTGGCGAACACGTCGAGCCCGGCGGCCAGGATCGTCCCCGATTTCAGCGCCGCGATCAGAGCCGGCTCATCGACCACCGAGCCGCGCGCCACGTTGACGATCACCCCGCGCGGGCCGAGCGCCTTCATGACGTCGGCATTGATCATTTTCGCCGTCGCGGCGCCGCCGGGGACGATGACGACGAGGGTGTCGACCGCCTTCGCCATCTCGATCAGGTCTGGGTAATGCTTGTAGGACACGCCCTCGGCGGGCTTGCGCGAATGATAGACCACCGGAACGCGCGAGGCTTCCAGCCGGCGACCGATCGCCTGGCCGATCCGCCCCATGCCGACGATGCCGACCTTGCGGTCGCGCAGCGAGCCGACGCTGAGCGGATAATTCTGCGTGGTCCACAACCCCGAGCGCAGATAGCGGTCTGCCTTGACGAATTCACGCAAGGTGGAGATCAGAAGCCCCATCGCGACGTCGGCGACCTCCTCGGTCAGCACGTCCGGCGTATTGGTGACCACGATGTTGTGATCGCGGGCGTAGGCGGAATCGACGTGATCGTAGCCGACGCCGAAGCTGGCGACGATTTCGAGCTTCGGAAACAGCGCCAGCGTCGTCTTGTCGGCATGGACCGTATGGTAGGTCACCGCGATGCCGCGGATCTTCTTCAGCATGGCCGGCGTCAACCGCTCGAGGTCGTGCCTGGTTTCGGCGGCATGCAGCACGTACTGGTCGGAAAATCCGTTTTCGAGAATCGGCCGACTCGGCCCGTAGATCAGCAAGTCGATCTTTTCCGAAGAAATAGTCCCGCCAGCCATCAGTTTTCCTTTCCAAGCGCGCTCTCGTGCCAGCGCCGCAATACCAGATGCGAGGTTAGCGCCAGCAGCCCATAAATGACAATCCCGGCGGCGGAGAGCAACAGCAGTGCGGCGAACATCCGGGGTATGTTGAGCCGGTAGCCGGATTCGGCGATACGGTAGGCGAGGCCGGAACCGGCTCCCGCCGCGCCGGCCGCGATCTCGGCGACCACGGCGCCGATCAGCGACAGGCCGCCGGCGATCCGCAATCCGCCGAGGATAAAGGGCAGCGCCGACGGCAATTTGAGATAGCGCAGCGTCTGCATCCGGGATGCGCCGTAGAGCTGAAACAGGCCGGCGAGGTTGCGGTCCACCGAATTCAGTCCGAGCGTGGTGTTGGACAACACCGGAAAGAAGGCGACGATCCAGGCGCAGACGATGACCGCGGTCTGCTGCGGCAGGTAGATCAACAGCAGCGGCGCGATCGCGATCACCGGGGTGACCTGCAGGATGACCGCGTAGGGAAACAGCGAATATTCCAGCCATTTCGACTGATTGAACAGAAGCGCGAGCGCGACGCCGCCGAAGCCGGCGGCAACGAAGCCTTCGAGCGTGGTCTGCAGCGTGGTCAGCAGCGATTGCGACAGCACCGGCCAGTCGCCGACCAGCGTTGCGAACACCGCTGATGGTCCCGGCAGCACATAGGGCGGAATATCGTAGAGCCGCACCACCGCTTCCCACAGCGCGACGCCGGCCGCGAGCACGACCGCCGGAAGCAGGATGCGGACGAGGCGCAGGCGGCCGCTGTCGGGCGTGGCCTGGCGCGCGGCGAGATGCGGGGGCTGCAGCGAACTCATGCGCCGCCCTGCCCGGAATAGGACGGCGCCAGCGCCTCCGAGACCCTGCGGCAATAGCCGGCATAGTCGGCGGAGGTGCGGAATTCCTCGCCGCGCGGCTCGCTCGAATCGATCGGGATTTCGGCGCTGAGGCGGCCGGGCCGCGCCGTCATCACCACCACCCGCTGCGACAGGTACACCGACTCGAACACCGAATGGGTGACGAAGATGACGGTCTTGCGCAGGTTGCGCCACAGCGCCAGCAGATCGTTGTTGAGCCGGAAGCGGGTGATCTCGTCGAGCGCGGCAAACGGCTCGTCCATCAACAGAATATCCGGATCGGTGACCAGCGCGCGCGCCAGCGACACCCGCATCTTCATGCCGCCGGACAATTCGCGCGGAAAACTGTCGGCGAATTCCGCCAGCCCGACCTGGGTCAGCGCCTGGTGGATCAGCGCGTCCGCTTCGGCGACGGGGGCGTGCGCGAGTTTCAGCGGCAATCCGACATTTTCCCGCACGCTGGTCCACGGCATCAGCGTCGGTTCCTGGAACACGAAACCGATCGAAGGGCGGGCGCGGGCGGCGTCGCTGCGATGGGCAACTCCGACGGAGCCGGAGGTCGGGGCACTGAGGCCCGCGATCAGCCGCAAGGCGGTGGATTTTCCGCAGCCCGACGGCCCGAGCAGCGAGACGAACTCGCCGCTGCGCACCTCGAGGTCCAGCGGCCCCAGCGCCGCAACGCCGCTGTCATAGACCTTGGAGACCCCGCGCAGGCTCACCGCGAGGCCGGCCGGGCCGGGCCGGGTGGGGAGCGAAGCTGCGGGCTCTGCCATTGGCCTACATCCTAGTTCTTCGGCCGCAGGTCGAGGCCGACGCCCTTGTTGACGAAGCGAAGCGTGTAGGCCTTGCGGAAGTCGACGTCGGAGCGGACCACCCCGGCCCGCACCATCTTGTCGAAGAAGCTCGCGGCCCGCTCGTCGCTCATGGCGCCGATGCCGTCGCGCAAGGTGTCGCCGGAATCGACGATGCCGTATTCCTTCATCTTGCCGACCGAATAGGCCAGCAGCTCGTCGGTCATTTCCGGATTGAGCTGCTTGATCAGCGCGTTGCCCGGCGCGTTGTCGCCGTAGAGGTAGTTGTACCAGCCGATCGCGGAAGCATCGACGAAGCGCTGCACCAGATCCGGCTTCTTGTCGATCAGGTCGCGGCGGGTCTCGATCAGGGTCGAATAGGTGTTGAAACCGTAATCCGCCAGCAGGATGATTCCCGGCTTGAACTTGGCGGCCTTTTCGATCGCGAACGGCTCGGAGGTGACGTAGCCCTGCATCGCGCTCTTGGCGTTGGTGAGGAACGGCTGCGGATTGAAGGTGTAGGGCCTGACATTGGCCTCGTTGAAACCGTATTCGGATTTCAGCCACTGGAAATAGCCGGAAATGCCTTCCTTGGAGACGAACAGCGTCAGCGGCTTGAGCTGTTCGAGCTTGGTTATTTTCGACTCCGGATGGGTCAGGAAGACCTGCGGATCCTTCTGGAAGATGGCGGCCACCGTGACCACCGGCACCTTGTTGGCGACCGCATCGAGCGACATCAGGGTGTTGGCGGCCATGAAGAAGTCGAGCTTGCCGGCGATCAGCAGCATGCGGTTGTTGTCGTTGGGGCCGCCCGGCACGATGGTGACGTCGAGCCCGTATCGCTTGTAGGTGCCGTCCGCCACCGCCTGGAAAAATCCGCCATGCTCGGCCTCGGGCACCCAGTTGGTTCCGAACGAGACCTTGTCCAGCGTGGTTTCGGCGCGCGCGGGCAACCCGGCCAACACCAGGGCCGCAAGGCCGGCTATTAACGCTCGCGGCAAAAGAGCCGGGTTCATGATTGGACTCCGTCGATCGTTCTGGCCCATGATGGGAAGCTCCGGACGTAGGCGTAACGCCCGTTCGAGGCAAGACAAACTACCCTGCAAACCCGCTGAAAGAAACATTTCGCTCGATGGCCTCTCCGCTTCCGCCCCGCGACTGGACCGACCTGCACTGGCCCGACATTTCCGGGGCCGACCCTGCGCGATGGATCGCGGTGCTGCCGCTGGCGGCGACTGAGCAGCACGGCCCGCATCTTCCCCTCGGCACCGACGTGATGATCGCGCAGGCCTATCTGGCGCGGGTGCGCGAGCTGTTGCCCGAGCCTGTTCCGGCGACCTTCCTCCCGATCCAGCCGGTCGGGATTTCCACCGAGCACATCGGCTACCCCGGCACGCTGACATTGCCGACGGACGTAGCGCTCAAGAGCTGGATGGCGCTGGGCGAGAGCGTCGCGCGCGCCGGAATCCGGAAGCTGGTGATGGTCACCAGCCATGGCGGCAACAGCGCGGCGATGACGCTGGTCGCGCAGGATTTGCGCGCGCAGCATGGGATGCTGGTCGTCACCACCGGATGGTCCCGCTTCGGCGCACCCGAGGGACTGCTTGCGGCGGAGGAAGTGCGCCACGGCATCCATGGCGGCGCGGTCGAAACATCGATCATGCTGGCGCGATATCCGCAGACCGTGCGCGGCGAGAACATCGCCGATTTCCGCTCCGCCGGCATCGCCGTGGAAAAAGAATATCGTTGGCTTTCGACGCAGCGGCCGG
>Ga0302320_10008465_pt1 | contig 22367 bp, 23 predicted proteins | sample Bog_T0_3_FD_202130 | JGI IMG/M metagenome (GOLD analysis project Ga0302320, IMG submission 202130) | Peat permafrost microbial communities from Stordalen Mire near Abisko, Sweden - Bog_T0_3 | ecosystem: Environmental > Terrestrial > Soil > Wetlands > Peat | place: Sweden: Abisko, Stordalen Mire...
AGAAACAACCCAGCCGCAAAGCGGCGGCATGGGAAAGCCCGGCACTTCAGCCCAACGATAGCAACAAAAGTGGAAGCGTGGGGCTTCAGCCCCACGATAAGCCAGAAAAAGCCCCGCGCTTTAGCGCCCGTGGCAAAGACTCTACGGCAAGACCCGAAACGGCACATTGCTACTCAACGTCCCACCAGCGAAAGCGCAGAGAGGACGATTGTGAGTATCTGCAAATTCCCCATCGGAAAGTTTCTCCTTCACGGTTCCCGGGCGACGCAACGATGAGATTGACCTAGAACCGATGAGAAGAACGCCATCAAACTCGTTGGTCGCCGCGACCGGCGATTTCGCCGATCCCAAGAATCGTACAACGGGGCTGTTCGCTGGACAACTTCCTCGGAAAGCTAAGCTAGTCGGCGGTTTTGCGGTTATACTTGTCGGGTCTCAGTGCTCAGCCGATCGCATCAAACATCGTTTACAGCCTCGCTTTGAGGGCTGGCTCTGCTTTTGGCTAGCCCTAGCGTGCCGGATGAGATCGAGCCGCCAATTGACGAGACTTGAAGGGGTTGTCGTATGGGAATGAGCGACCCAGAGGTCCGAAAAAAGTTTTCTGAAGCCAGATTTCTTCACTATAAGCATGAGGCTGACAAACAGAGCTGGCCGTATTGGAAGCGAATGATCCACTTCTTCCAGCGCTGCCCGATTTGCAGGCCGAAGAAGCTGCAACAAATAAAAACATCGCTATAAAACTCTATCACTCACTCCGGGGTGCCCCAGCCTTTCGCGTTCTCTGCGAAGGCTGGGGCCTTTTGACTTGCTTAACACAAATTCCCAAAATGGGCCAAAGCCTCATTTTTATTGGACTTTTTCCACTATTTCCTTGACACGATTGCTACAACATAGGGGGAGGGGGGTTACACTCTCCAAATTTTTCGCCGACAGCCGCTAAAAGCCGTAGCTACTTGTTCTTCGGCGCCTCGAACGGTTTCTGCAAATACGCCCGCGCCTCATCCAACGCACCTTGCGTATTGTCATTCGTCTGCAAAGCCTGGCGATACTCGTTCGTAGCCCGCTCGCGCTGGCCGGTCGTATCGAAAATTTTTCCCAGCTGGACGTGGCTCCAAACTTCCGTCCATCGCGGATCGCCATCGCCATTCAAAGCCTCGCGATACGCATTAGCCGACGCCTGATAATTTTTTTGCTGGAAAAATACTTCTGCAATCCGATAGTGCGCCAACGAACTGTTCTTGTTCACCTCAAGCGCTTTGTTGAACTCGCTCAAAGCGCCCGCAAAATCGCCTTGTTGCACCAAAGCCTGTCCGCGCATGATCGACGCCCGCAACTTCACGTCCACAGAATTTTTCAAAACATGATTGTCAGGATCAACCGAAATGCGCCGCGGCTTGCCGAACGTCTCCACCGTAAACGCCGAATCGGTTCCGACAACATCAATCTTTTTCTCTTCAGTTTTGCCGTCCGTGTCAATGCGCAACTCAACCGGCATCCGGAAAAGATCGAGATCCTGATTGATCTGTCCCACCACACGAAATCCTTTGTTATTGCCCAACCGATACACCGTGTACTTCGTCTTGAATTCCGGAGCTCCCGTCGAGTCGATCCATTGCGAGAAGAACCAGGTCAGCTTGTCTCCGTAATTCTTCTCCGCAATCGCTTCGAAGTCATCAGTGCTCGCGGACTTGCCCGCATATTGCGCCGCGAACTCGCGCATCGTCGCATCATATTTTTCATTCCCAATGATCCAGCGCAGCATGTGCAGAATCATCGCTCCCTTGTCCGTCATGAGCGACTGAAACTCAGGCGAATAAGGATCCAGCTTGCCCGCGCTCGCCATCGGCACCGCATCATAAGCCAGCGCTCCGACCGACATATCTTTGACGACTTCCTCCAACCCCGCCGCTCCCGCAGCCTGCTCCACATACCGCGCCTCGGAGTAGCGCGCAAAGCCGTCGCTGATCCACCAATCATTCAGCGACGCCGGACTCACCGACGCGCCCCACCACTGGTGCGCAATCGTATTGGCCAACAACCGGTAATTCACTTTCTGCGTGAACGCCCGACCAGCCATGGCCGCCAACCCCGGAGCCCACGCCGAGGGCACAGTATCATCCGGCAACTCGACCACCCGCAAAGTCGTCGAAGGCGCAGGCCCATACAGCGTGATGTAGTAAGTGAATTCCTTCACCGCAGTCTCGGCATAAAGCGAAGCCAAATCCTGATGCGTGGGCTTGAGATACACATGGAGATCGAGTCCCGCATCATCGCTCTTGAATTCCTGAAACGCCCCAACCACAATCGTTCCCGGAAAGCTCGGCTTCGTCCAGACAAACGTATAAGTCTTAGTCGCTTCGGCGGGCGCCGGCAACTTCTTGTTCACCGGCGTCGGAGCCTCGCTCTCGTCGCCACTCCCAATCGCCGTCATGTGCAAAGGCACGGTGATGTTCATGGTCGCCGTAAAGCGATTGATGCCGTAAGCATTCACCGGAAACCAGCGCCCCGCATAGAGAAGATAGCTCGTGTCCTCGCTGACATAAGCCAACTTCAATCCCTGCACCGGACTGTCGTCGCCAGAACTCAACTCGCCTTCATATTCGAAAGTCAGAGTCATCGACGAGTCTTTAGGCAGATCGTTGGCCAATGAAACGCGAATAGAAGAATCCTGGGGAAGGCGCTCGGCGGAAAGAAGATTGCCCTTATCATCCGTCACCTTGGTGACGCGAAGATCGTTGTGCAGCTCGAAGGTCGCGACGTTCAGACTTTCCAGCGCGATGAACTTCACCCGCGCCCGCGCCGCAAGCCTGTGCGTAGAAGGCGTCACCACCGCATCAATCTGATAATCACTGACCTGCAAATGCATGCGTTCGGCGGCGAAAAGCGGCGTCGGCCGCCCCCCGAAAGCGAATGCAATTAACAGAAAAAAAGAAAATAATGCGACCCGTCGGACGTACTGCGGGCGAAATGACATTCCCAACGTTCTCCTCGACAATGCCTTCGGTATGATGAAGATTGTCCCTTAAAAGATGCTGAGGCCACAACAGTTAGCAAGAAGTTGATGGTCGTGCCGCCAGACTGAACGCCATTTCCGCAGCTCGCTCCGCCGCGGAGCGCCCTTGTTTCCCGCTGCGCAAGAGTCTGCGAACGCGATCCAAACCCGCAATCTGACGCTCGCGCGCCACTCCATCCGCAATGATTTCGCGCAGATGCTGCACCACTTTTGCAACCGTAAAGTCCTGCTGGATTAACTCGGGCACAACCTCTTCGCCAGCAATCAAATTGACCATGGCGAAAAACGGAACCTTCACCTGCGATTTGCCCAGAAAATAAGTCAGCGGCGAAACCCGATAGACCATAACGAACGGCATCCCGATCAAAGCCGCCTCGACCGTCGCCGTTCCGCTCGCCACGATCCCGGCCCGCGCGTGTAGCAAAGCCGGCAACGCTTCCGGAACTAAGTGAATGCCGCTCCGTCCCACAATCCCTGACAGAAACTCCCGATTCAGCGTCGGCGCGACCGGCAACAAGTATTCGTAATCCGCCCCCAGCACCCGTGCCGACTCCAGCATCTCCGGCAGATTCATCTGCACTTCTTTCCTGCGGCTACCCGGCATCAAGACAATCCAATGCTTCGCCGGATCAAGCCCATGCTCCGCGGCATAACCGTCACGGCTAATCGTAGGCTTCGCTAGATCCGCCAGAGGATGCCCCACAAACTCCGCATCCACTCCGCGATCCCGATAAAACTTTTCTTCGAACGGAAAAATAACCAGAGCCTTATCCACATACCGCCGCAGCAGGCGAACCCGACCCTGCCGCCACGCCCAAAACTGCGGACAAACGTAATACACCACAGGAACGCCCCGCCGCTTCATCGCACGCGCCACTCTCCAATTAAACGCGGGAGAATCGATCACCACGGCAACATCGGGCTTCCGTTTCGCAGCCTCACCGATGAGCCGCCGATACAACCCCCAAATTTTCGGCAAGTGGCCAAGAATTTCCGTGATGCCCACAACGGCCAAATCCCTGCTATCAACAACGATGTCGCAACCCGCCGCCCGCATGCGCTCCCCGCCCGCGCCCAAACACACCACGCCGGGATCGAGTCTCCGCAGCGCCGCAATCAACTGCGCCCCATACATCTCTCCCGAAGCCTCGCCCGCAGAAATCAGAATCCGCACAAAGCATTCTTGCATACGGGAACATGGACCAACCCGGCAACACATGGCCTCATGATTGGAATTCTAGAAAGACGTCCTCTGTGGATTTCCCCCTGTGATCCCCTGTTTCCTCTGTGGTAAGGCACCTAGCCCGACAATTGCGGAACCGCGATGAACCGCTGAAACACTTCATTGGACAACAACTTCCCGCGCTCCGTAAGCCGCAGCCAGCCATCTCGCTGGTCAAACAATCCAAGCTCAGTCAACTCTCCGGCAACCCGCAAATACTCTCCCAGGTCATCCTCAAACTTAACCTCGATCTCTGCCAAACAAACCCCGCGCATCAATCGCAGACCCAGGAAAAAAGTCTCCTCCAATGCTTCCCGCCGCGAGACCGAATGACGCTCGACCGCTTGATTCGCCATATACCCTTCCAGTGAATCGGGATTGCAGAATCGCACCCCGTCTCCGCCCTCGCGAAGCATGGAGTGAGCATCCACACCAAATCCGAGATAAGGCTGCCGCGTCCAATACTTCAAATTGTGCCGAGACATAAAGCCCTCGCGCGCAAAATTCGAAATTTCGTATTGCGCAACGCCGGCCTCCGACAATCGCTCCCAAGCCGCCTCATACATGCTCGCAGTCAAATCCTCATCGGGAACGTGATGCGCGTGATAGCGCGTCCCGCCCGCAATCAATTCGCGACCCAAGCGCGAGTCATCGTCAACTTCGAGCATATACACGCTGACATGCGGCGCTCCCGAAGCAATCGCCTCGTCCAGCGAAAACTGCCAACTCTCGGCCGTCTGATGAGGAAGTCCCGCGATCAAATCAATGCTGATGTTGGAAATTCCAGCGTCACGAAAACGTGCAATGTCTTCCAGCACGATCGCCCGCGTATGCAAACGTCCCACCGACGACGACTCCCGATCAACAAACGACTGCACGCCAAGACTGACGCGATTGACCTCACACCTCACCAACGTCTCGACCCAGATTTGCGAAAGCGTGCCCGGCGCACACTCCACTGTTATTTCCGTTTCGGGCAAAATTTCAAAATTGTCACGAATTGCCCCGAATATCTGCTCCAGTTGTGTAGTATCCAGAACAGTGGGTGTGCCTCCGCCGAAATAAATGGAGTCCGCGACAGGCTCGGCTGTCAGTTCCCGACCGCGCGCAATCTCACCGCACACGCGTTCCGTGTACTCTTGATAACGAGCCCGCGAGAACACGCCGGATGCAAAATTGCAAAAGCTGCACTTAGTGCGGCAGAACGGAATGGACACGTAAAGACCGAGGGGCATACTGCTTCATTATCCCACCGGGCATCGCAAACCTAGCTATGACACCTCGCGTCGTGATCACCGGTATCGGAGTCGTAAGTCCCAACGGAATAGGTACAGCCGCATTCAGCGACGCAATTTTCGCCGGCAAATCGGGTGTCAAGCGCATCCAGCGTTTCGATCCATCGTCCCTTCCCGTGCAAATCGCTGGCGAGATCCCAGAATTCGACGAACTGGCCTACGTCGACGCCCGCGAACGCAAACATGTCTCCCGCGTCGTGCCGCTGGCAGTGGCAGCTTCAGGACAGGCCATCAAAGACGCCGGCTTAAATCCCGAAGCAATGTCGATGGACGAAAAGCGCGAGATCGGAATCATTCTCGGCACCGGCGGCGGCGCGCAGGAATTCTCCGAGGAGCAATACCGCCTCTGGCACTCCGGCCACATCAAGCAGGTCAGCCTGTTCTGCATTCCCAGCGGAACCATGGGTACCATCCCCAGCGAAGTCAGCATGCGGTTTGGCTTTCGTGGCTATAGTCACGTAGTCACCGCAGGCTGCACCAGTTCGACAGACGCCATCGGCTATGCCTTTCAGCACATTCAAGCTGGAGTGCAACCGATGTTCCTCGCCGGAGGCGTTGACGCTCCCATTACTCCAGGAATTATCAAAGGTTATTCCCTGTTGCGAGCGCTCACCCAACGCTGGAACAATGAGCCTGAACGCGCCTCGCGTCCGTTTTCCGCCGACCGCGACGGCTTCGTCCTCGCCGAAGGCTCATGGATGTTCCTCCTCGAAGATTATGAACATGCAAAAGCACGCGGCGCGAAAATCTACGCCGAGATCGCCGGTTACGGATCCACCTGCGAAGCCTTCCACCGCGTCCGCATGAGCGACTCGCCCGACGAACCTGCCCGCGCCATCACGCTCGCCCTGGACGAAGCCGCCATCGCGCCCTCAGCCGTCGACTATGTGAGTCTGCACGGGACTTCCACGGAAATGAACGACCGCGTCGAGACCATGGCGGTAAAGCAGGCCCTCGGCAAGCGCGCCACAGAAATCCCCATGTCAGGATTGAAATCGCAGATCGGACACGCCCAGGGCGCTTGCGGATCGGCCAGCGTTGCTGCAACCCTCCTAGCAATGGAGCACGGCAAAATTCCGCCGACTATAAATCTAGACAAATCGGACCCGGAATGTGATCTGGACTACGTTCCCGAAGCAGGACGCAAAGCCGCCATCGAATACGCTCTCTGCAACTGCGTAGGCTTCGGCTCCAAGAACTCGGCGCTTGTTCTATGCAAAGTTGCCTAAATGTAGGCGCGAGCGTCCCCACTCGTGCAGCACCACGATAATGCTAAGCCCCTGTCATTCTGAGCGAAGCACGTCCTTCGCGAAGCGAAGAACGCGCGTAGTCGAAGAATCCCTACTCCACTCGCGACGCTGTATTGCTAGATCGCCTGCGCTGCATACCCCGAGATCTCCCTCTCAGTCTCATAATCCCCAACCACCTGGCGATGGTCATTGATCCCATGGGCGCTCGTAAGCTCATTCTTGCGGTTGTCATAGCTGAAGAAATAATATTTTCCCTGGCTCAATACCCCACCGTACTCGACTTCCTCGCCAGACTTATCCACCGTGATCGAGACATCGCCCAAATTGTTAATCCCACTCGCGTAGGTATCGGTGTAACCCGGCGCATCGATCTTGGTATAGTTCGTCCCGTCGTAAACATAACCGCTATAAATCGCATTTTCATTGGCCGCCGTGATCGAAATCGTTCCTGCATTATTAACTCCGGTCGCCGCAGTAAAGGTCGAACCCGGCACATTCAAGGTGGTATAGGTTGTTCCATCGAACACAAAACCGAGCTGCGCGCACAACCCGCACTTCAAATATCCGCCAACAATTTCACCCTTGTCGTTGATGTCGGACGCGCCCGAAATCACACCAATTCCGACATCGGTAAGCGTCCCGTTGTCATACAGGAAACCATGATTGTTGCCGTCGGGCTGGGTGTACTCGCCGACAATTTGCCCGCTCGAATTAATCCCGTTGCAAAGCGTCGCGGTACCCTTAGGATCGTCGATGGTCGTTACGGTCCCACTCGCGATCGAGAATCCGTGAAACACGCCGCTGCTATCGGAATACCATCCCACCACCACACCGGAGTTGTTGATGCCCGTAGCCACCGTCGCTATCGCCCCGGGGATGACAATGTTCTTGAACTTGATATTCACGCTCGGCGACTGCGCCGCACTCAAAATGGTAAGCCCAAGAATTGCGCTCGACACCTTCAATATCCTGCACATAGCGTTCCTGTCCTCTCCCAACCGATCTTTTTTCGCCGACTGATATTCTCATGAAACCGCCCGTCCGGCCAGCAAATTGCCGACTTTTGACAATAATTTGACAACGGCTTCGCATTGCCCTTCCGAACCTTTCTCCATCGCGCGGGACTTCCCGCTCATCTATGCTTTGGTATCGTTAGGAAAGCATCGCCGCACACCCGCCATGGCCCAGGAAGAAGAAGTATTAGGCAAAGCCTACGACAGCCGCCTCATGAAGCGACTGCTCGGCTACTTGCGTCCCTACAAATGGCAAACCAGCGTCGCCCTGGTCTCAATCATCCTGAAGGCCGCAGCCGACGTCCTCGGTCCTTACCTCACCAAGCTCGCCGTGGACAAATACCTGGTCAGGGCGCCCGGCACTCATTCACCTTTCGACCGCTTCCTGAGTAATGAGCCGTTAGTCGGGATCGCACAAGTGGCCGCGATGTACGTCGCCGCGCTCGTTCTTAGTTTCCTGTTGGAATTTCTGCAAACCTACTTCATGCAATGGGTCGGGCAGAAAGCCATGTTCGACCTGCGCGCCCAGATCTTCCGCCACCTGCAGCAGATGCACATCGGCTTCTATGACAAGAATCCGGTCGGACGACTCGTAACGCGCGTCACCACTGACGTCGACGCCGTCAACGAAATGTTCACCTCCGGCGTGGTCTCGATCTTCGAAGACATTTTCGTTCTCGCCGGAATCGTCGGAATCATGCTCACCATGAATAAGCGGCTCGCACTGATCACCTTTGCCGTGCTGCCGCTCATCATGTTCGCCACCAAAATATTCCGCGATAAGGTGCGCGATTCCTATCGCCGCATTCGCACCGCCATCGCACGCATCAACGCCCATTTACAGGAACACGTGAGCGGCATGATGGTTTTGCAGTTGTTCAACCGCGAAGAACGCGCCTACAAAAAGTTTTCCGACGTGAACGCCGTCCACATGGATGCCTACAAAGACGCGATCATGGCCCACGCCGTCTACTATCCAATCGTCGAAGTCTTATCGGCGACGGCCATTGCGTCAGTAATCTGGTTCGGCGGAAATGATGTCATTCGTGCTACCACCAGTCTCGGAGTGCTCGTTGCCTTCATGCAATACGCCCAACGTTTCTTCCGCCCCATTCAGGACCTGAGCGAAAAATACAACATCCTGCAATCGGCCATGGCGTCAAGCGAACGGATATTTAAGCTGCTCGACACTCCGGTAGAAGTTACTTCGCCAGCGACTATCAAAAGAGCCGACGGCCCGGGACGCATCGAATTCGATCACGTCTGGTTTGCCTATAACGCGCCGTCCGATCGCAGCCATGATGCCGAGCCCGACTGGATTCTGCGCGACGTCAGCTTCACCATCGAACCGGGCGAGACTGTCGCAATCGTCGGCCACACCGGCGCCGGAAAGACCACGATCATCTCGTTACTCATGCGCTTCTACGACGTGCAAAAAGGCGCGGTAAGAATCGATGGCGTCGACGTCAAAGAAATGGACCTCGCCGACCTCCGCCGCCGCTTCGGCATCGTGTTGCAAGATCCATTCCTGTTCACCGGCACGATCGACAGCAACATTCGCCTCGGCACTTCGCGCATCACCGACGCCGAAGTTGAACAAGCCGCCGAAGACGTAAATCTAAGCGAATTTATTCACGGCTTGCCCGGCCGCTTTCAAGAAGAAGTCCGCGAACGCGGCAGCACTCTATCCACAGGACAAAAACAGCTCATCTCTTTTGCCCGCGCGCTGGCGCATAATCCGAAAATCTTAATTCTTGACGAAGCTACTTCCAGCGTGGACACCGAAACCGAGTTCCGCGTCCGCGAAGCCCTCAACCGCATGGTCAAGGGCCGCACCTCGGTCGTCATAGCCCATCGCCTCTCCACCATTCAGCAGGCCGACAAAATTATCGTCATGCACAAAGGCCAGGTCCGCGAAATGGGATCGCACCAGGAACTGCTCGCCCGTCGGGGCATCTACTACAAGCTCTACGAGCTGCAATATAAAGATCAGGAGATCGCCCTGGCCCCACTCGCTGGCAAAGCCTAATCATCTCAGGCCACAGAGCAGAAAATTGGTCATCAGGATCGCGCCGTTCGCGGCGCCGATCGGGAGCCGCGCCGTAGACCCATTTCAATTTCGCACCAGGCTGATCGCTGCCTCGGGACACGCCACCACACACAGTCCGCACGCCTGACATGAATCCGCCAGTGGCGTATATGCGGTCTGTCCACCATGCACTCGGCTCTTCAGTTTGCCGACTAGCGACAGACGGGCGAAATCGGCGGGGTCAATCTTTCTCACCTCAAACACTCCAAAAGGGCACACCTCTACGCAATCATGCTTACCCTCGCAAGCGTTCCGATTCACCACTGGTCGATAGGCTCCAGCTTTTGCCGCGCATTTCTCCCCCGGCCTGTCGGGATCATGCGCCGCCCGACGCGCCTTCTCGGAATTTAGCCCCGGCTTCTCTCCAGAATTTTCCATCGCCATAGCTATTTGCTCCGGATCTCTTCAATAGCCCGCCGCAAAATTGCGAACACTCTTTTCCGTTCCTCGGGCGAGGCATCAACTTTCTCATAGAGCGCCGTCTTCAGATCGTTACGCAACTCGCGAAACTCCTGCTTGGCCTCGCGCCAATCTGAGCGGATTCCTCTTCGGGAACCACGGCCCGAGTCCTCGCTCTCTTCGTTTTCTTCGGCAAACTGCTTCTGAAATTCAGCCACCTTCCGCCCAAATCGCGCCATCTGATCAAGTGTCTCCTCAACTCCGGCGCGATTTTCGTTCAGATAGGCTGTGCCTGTTTCCGTGATCCGGTAAAGCTTCTTGGTGCCCTCCGACTCCGAAGCCGCATAGCCCATCTCTTCAAGGTATGTCAGCGCCGGATAAACCATCCCCGGACTCGGCGAGTACATTCCACTTGAATGTTCCTCCACTTGCTTGATGATCTCGTATCCATGGCTGGGCTTCTGACTCAGCAGCACGAGAATGATTAGCTGCAGATCGCTCGAGGCCAGCATTTTGCCGCCTCGCACCATCCCCGGGCCGCCCATAAATCCTGCGCCAAAGCGCCCAAAAAAGCCTCCACGACCAAAGTGGCCGTGCCGTTCGCGGCTCTCGAAAGAGCCAAATTCACAATGTCGATGCATGTAATCTCCTTTGTCGTATAACATATCAAAGTATATATCATATGATATGTCTAGAGTCAACATGAAGAAACGCGCTTTGGTCAGGAAAGCTCCCTGCAAATTCTCAGAGGAGCGGAAGAGCTTATTCAAGGCCCCTGCAAAGCTTGACCCAACAAGCGCAAACCAAAGTCCCACCGCCGAGCCACTTTTTACATTTCCCGGAGAGTCCTGTGTTGTAATGAAGAGTTTGGCCGGACCGTTCACCGGCTTCACTGGAGGAACACCTTGGACTTCGCACTCAACGACGAGCAGCTTCAACTCAAGAAAAGCGTACGCGACTTCGCCGCCCGCGAAATCCAGCCTCACGTCATGGAATGGGATGAAGCCAGCGAGTTCCCTCTCGCCACCGTCAAAGAACTCGGCCGCCTCGGCCTCATGGGCACGATTTTCCCGCCCGAATATGGCGGCGCGGGCATGGGATATATTGAATACGTCACCGCCATCGAAGAACTCTCCCGCGTGGACGGATCCGTCGGCATCATCGTCGCAGCCCACACGTCACTCTGTTCGAATCACATTTTCCTCGCGGGGAACGAAGCTCAGAAAAAGAAGTACGTCAGCAAACTCGCCACCGGAGAATTCATCGGTGCCTGGGGATTGACCGAACCCTCAAGCGGTTCCGACGCCGGCAGCGCTCGACTAACCGCCATCCGCAAAGGCAAAGAATGGGTCCTCAACGGCACCAAAACATTCTGCACTAACGGCCACTACGCCGACGTGATTGTAGTCATCGCAGTCACCGATCGCTCCGCTCATACACACGGTCTCTCTGCATTCATCGTCGAGAAAGACACCAAGGGATTCCGCCCCGGCAAGAAAGAAAATAAACTTGGCCTGCGCGCCAGCGACACCGCTGAACTCATCTTCGAAGACTGCGCGATCCCCGCCGAGAACCTTCTGGGTGCGGAGGGCCAGGGATTCGTAGACTCCATGCGTGTTCTCGACGGCGGCCGCATCTCCATCGCCGCGCTGTCGCTTGGCATTGCTGAGGGCGCTTATGACGCGGCGCTGAAGTATTCCAAAGAACGCAAGCAGTTCGGCAAAGCTATCAGCGAATTCCAAGCCATCCAATGGAAGCTCGCGGATATGGCCACCGAAATCGAAGCCGCGAAACTGCTTACTTTCCGCGCCGCCGCCATGAAAGACGCCGGATCGAAAAGCACAATGGAATCTTCCATGGCAAAGCTCTACGCCAGTGAAGTCGCTGTGCGCTGCGCCAACGAAGGCGTCCAAATTCATGGCGGATACGGTTTCATCAAAGACTATCCCGCGGAAAAATTCTACCGCGACGTAAAGCTCTGCACCATCGGCGAAGGCACCAGCGAGATTCAAAGGCTAGTAATCGCTCGGCAGTTGCTCAAGGACTAGAACATCACGCTAGCCTCTACTCCTTTACCCTGGTGTACAAAAGATTCACGATTGAGTGCCGCGTCAGCTCCGTGGAAGCGTGGCCATGGATTGCCGCGAATAGAACGCCAAGCCAACGGCTTCGGCTACTGTGTGTTCCCAATCTTATTATTTAGTTGAGAGAAAGAAACTTACCTACTTTGCCGGACATCCCATAGCGATTCGCACCGCATCCGCAATTTGGCACACTCGAGTGTTGCTCAGAGTTCGCAGCGGAGATTTCGGTTCAACCAAAAGCTCTTTGTTTACGACGGTAATATCCTCGCACCGAATGCTGGAAGGATGAAGCCCAGTCTCGCCTGCTGAAAGACGGATGTGGGTGTCGAAATCCTTCTCGACCGAGCCGGTCAAGGGCGCAACTAACACCGTTGTGGCGCCGGGGTGGCGATTTCTGACATCCAGCGACACAATAATTACAGGCCGGGCGGCTTTGCCGAGCGGGTCGGTGGGTAACTTGACGTACCAGATTTCCCCGCGCAACGGAGTTCGCTTCATTCCTACTCCTCCCTACTCCTCGCTGGGAAATTGAGTTGCCGCAAAGTCACCCCATGCGCGATCTTCAGCAATCTCGCTCGCGGTGAGAGAGTCGTAATATCGGGTCGCTGAAGCGGCGATGCGCTGCACCTCTTTTTCCTGCTGCTGCTGACCAATGATTTCCTCTAAGACCGCGGAGATGGACCGACTGCGTCGCTCTTTACGGAGAGCTTCCAAATACTGCACAGACTGCCGTGAAAGGGAGAATGTTTTTTTCGCCTTGCGCGTTGAATGAAATTTGGGCATAGAAGACCGAACTCCGCTTGATTAAGAATAGCACCTCCCTTTGGTACGGGCAATAGTATGAACTTTGGTATGAACGACGACTATCCAGCGCTATCCTGCCTTTCTTTAATTCTCATGAACGACCTGTGAGTTCTTGCTTTACACTGACAGTTTGAGCCCCACGACGCCATCCTGGCTAACCCAGCTTCGCTCCGGCGATCCGCGCGCTCTTGCCCGCGCCATCTCCGTCGTCGAGAATCGCGCTCCAGGCTGCTCTGACCTGCTTAAGGCCGTTTTCCCTTACTCCGGACACGCCCGCACCCTTGGCCTCACCGGCGCACCCGGCGCAGGCAAGAGCACTCTGGTCGACCAACTCGCGAAGCACTACCGTAAACAGGAAAAGACCGTCGGAATCATCGCCGTCGATCCCAGCAGCCCTTATACCGGCGGCGCAATTCTCGGTGATCGCATCCGCATGCAAGACCATCACGCCGACCCCGGAATTTTCATCCGCAGCATGGCCACGCGCGGCTCGCTCGGCGGACTCGCCCGTACCACCGCCGACGTAGCCACGGTGCTGGACGCTTCCGGCCGCGATCTTGTGTTGATCGAAACTGTCGGCGTCGGCCAGGACGAAATTGATATCGTACGCCTCGCCGATATCACCATTGTGATTCTGGTCCCCGGCATGGGCGACGATGTGCAAACCATCAAGGCCGGCATCATGGAAATCGCCGACATCTTCGTCATCAATAAGAGCGACCGTGAAGGTGCAGACCGAGTCGAAAAAGAAATCCGCGCCCTGCAATCGCTGGCGATCCGCGGCGATGCCTGGACTCCGCCCATCGTCAAGACCGTCGCCAGCACCGGCCAGGGCATAGACGATCTCGCGACAGCAATCAGCAACTACGAAGCGTATCTCCAGAACAACAATCTCGCGCAGAAGCGTGCCGTCGAGAATTGGCAGGAGCGTCTGGTTGAAATGCTACGCGACCACCTACTCGATCAAGTTCGCACCAAGATCGGCGACCAACGCCTCGCCGAATACGCCATCGAAATCGCCGCCCACAAGCGCGATCCTTACACGCTGGTCGAGCAGCTCACGGCCGACGCCACCGTCGCGGTATGACATACTTATGAACGGCATGAAAATCGATCACTTGGGCATTGCCGTCAAGTCGCTGACCGCCTCCAAAGCCATTTATGAGACGCTAGGCTGCGACATCCTTCCCGATGAAATCGTGGAAAGCGAGCAAGTGAAAGTCGCCATGATTCCCTTCGGAGAAAGTCGCCTCGAATTGCTGGAAGCGACTTCCGAGTCGTCCGCAATCGCGAAGTTCATTGCCAAGCGAGGCGAAGGACTGCATCATGTCTCACTCCGCGTTCCAGATTTACCCGCAGCAGTCGATCGGCTGAAGCGCAGCGGAGTGCGGCTCGTGAGCAACGAAATCAAGACCGGAGCCGGAGGCCATCAATACATCTTCATTCATCCTTCGAGTGCGGGCGGAGTCTTGCTCGAACTTGTAGAATCGGCGCACTCTCAGGAGAATCACTAACATTGCGATCTCACTTCATCGAGCGGCTCGCGCTCTGCATGATTCTCAGCATGACTGCGGCTAGCGCTGCTGAAAAGCGCTTGTCCACTGACGCTCTGACTTGCAGCCAGCTCAACAACGGCGCATCGCGCACCAGCAAGACAGACATGATATCCAATCCACGCAAGTCGATGGACGCTTACGCCTCGATCACTCTTTCCTCTTCCGCGACTGCCGTCTGCACTGCCAGCTATAACCTGGTCGTCAGCGAGCGTTCCGGCGGATTCAAACCAGTCAAAACGCTCTCCGTAGAATTGCACGACAACGCCGGAATCGACCTGCTCGGATTCTCTCCCGATGGCTCAAAACTCGCAGCCGACTTCTGGTGGTCGGTCGGTGACTATCGTCGCCATCGCCCGGTAGTGTATGAGGTCAAGTCCCACATCGCCCGCATCACCGAGTTGGGCGATCAAGTTACATCTCAGCTTCCGGCCTGCGGATATATAGAAAATCTGACGGGAATCACCAACGCCGGCGAGATCGAACTGCACGTCCCCGGCAACGCCACCGGAACCGACTGCCCCGATCAAGGCAACTGGCTCTTCGATCCGAAATCCGGTGAAGCCAGCCGGGCTAAATAGCATCCTCCTATGTGGCTCCTCGCCCTTGAAACTTCCGGCAAGTCAGGAACGCTGAGCCTTTCGCGAACCGATGCCTCCTCGAGCTGCGAACTCATAGAAGAGGTCTCACTCAGCGGGGGAACATTCTCTTCAGAAATCATCCCTCGCATCTCTGCTCTTCTCGGCGCCCACAAGCTGAACAAGAACGACCTCGCCGGATTCGCCGTCGCCTCTGGACCAGGTTCCTTCACCGGACTCCGCGTCGGCCTCGCCGCCATAAAGGGACTAGCCGAGATTTTGCTCAAGCCGATCGCCGCCGTATCGCTCCTGGAATCAATGGCATTCGAAGCAGCCGGTGCGCCCGCTCAAATCACTTCAGCCCTCGACGCCGGACGCAACGAAATTTTCGTCGCAAAGTACGACTGCGCCTCCAACCTGCCTCGCTTGCTGGCGGAAGACCTGATCTCCGCGGAATCGCTCTCAGCTTTCGCGAATGGATCGCACTTACTCACGCCCGATGATCGCATCCTCCAGATCGCAACCGCAGGGGGCATCGGCGTAGAGAAAGTACCCCGTCCCACCAGCGCCGCCATCGCCCGATTGGGATGGGAAAAAATTAGATCCGGCGACACAACTTCGCCGGAAAGACTCGACGCCCTATACCTGCGCCGTTCCGACGCCGAAATTGCGTTGAAGTAGTCTCATGTCCGAAAACTGGAAGATTCGCCAAGCCACAGCTGCTGACTTGCCGCAACTGTTAGCACTCGATCAGAAGTCGGATAACGCCGCCCACTGGTCCCCAGATTCCTATCGCGCAATATTCTCCACCGATTCGCCGAAGCGCCTTGCCCTCATCGCACAGAAAAATGACGTTGTCTACGCGTTCGTCATTGCGCTCACCGCGACCTGCGAGTGGGAAATCGAAAATATCGTCACCGAACACGAACACAGGCGGCGCGGTCTCGCCACAAAATTGATCGCTGAAATTTTGCGACGAGCCAGAGCGTCCAGCGCCGAAAAAATATTCCTCGAAGTCCGTAAATCAAACTCCATCGCTCGATCTTTCTACGAGAAAATGGGTTTTACTCAAACCGGGCTGCGCCCGGCGTACTACCACGCTCCGGACGAAGACGCTGTCCTGTATAACCTTTTATTGCAATAATTTACGGTTTTCCACAGGAGTGCTCGCATTGAGGAAAACCGGAGAGAAATAGGGTCGCTTTGGCATTGAACCCTGCTTCCACCCTATGGTAGGGTGAAGTCATGGTTCGGTAATAAAAATCCCGGTAGGAGGTCTGTTGGATGTTGATTCCTAGAGACCAGCTCCTGACGAATCACGAGGAGTTTCGCAAATTGGCCCACGAACATAACCTGTATTCGCAACGACTAGAGTTGCTCACCGAAAAGCGCTACCTCACAGACGACGAAAAGATCGAGGAAGTCCGGCTCAAGAAACTTAAACTCCGTCTGAAAGATCAGATGGAGAGCATCGAAAAGCAATATCGGCAGGCGATCGAGCAAGGTCAAGTCGCTTAGCCGATTTTTTATGTCGGTCTCCGGCAGCTCTGCCATCGCCGTCTGCGGCAAAAGGCGCTTCTCTAGCGCCTTTTTTGTTGTCCGCCGACGGCGCGCTAATCTTCATCATCCTGCTCTATAATCGTCGTACTTCATGGTTCGAGATGGCTATCTCTATGCCGCGTTCCTAATCGTGGCAGGCGGCGTGGTGGGCTGGCTCGCCAGTCCGCTATGGGCAATTCCTGCGCTCCTCCTCGCTGCATTCTTCTTGTGGTTCTTTCGGGATCCTGAAAGGACGATTACAACCAAGTTGGGCGCATTAGTCTCCCCCGCGGACGGAAAAGTTACATCCATCTCCACAGTGAAGCTCGATGATCGCGATGTCACCCGCATCAGCGTTTTCCTGAACGTCTTCAACGTGCACGTCAATCGTTCCCCGATCGCTGGAGTTATCAGAGAGGTTCGATACAGCAAAGGCAAATTCCTCAACGCGATGAATCCCGCTTCCGCCGACGACAACGAACAAAACCTGGTCACCGTAGAAGGCCGCTCCGGAGAAATCGTTCACTTCAAGCAAATTGCCGGATTGCTTGCCCGCCGCATCGTGTTCAACAAACATGTCGGCGATTCCGTCGGACGCGGCGAGCGTGTCGGCCTGATTAAGTTCGGCTCGCGCGTCGACATTTTCTTCGACACTTCCGCAACTCTGAGCATCGCGGTCGGCGATCACGTCAAAGGCGGAGCCAGCATCCTCGGATTCTTCCCTGACGCTAACGGATCTTTGCCAACGCCAATCGTCGCATCCTCCCGCCAAGGAGGCCACTGATGGACGAAGACGCGCCGAAAAGACGAAGAGAAGACCGCTCCCAAGGCACGCGCCGCAAGGGTCTCTACATTCTGCCGTCGCTCTTTACGACCGGAAACATCGCGGCCGGCTACTACGCGATTCTGCAAACCGTTCACGGCTCGCCAACCGAATTTTGGCACTTCGACAACGCTGCCAAGGCGATTGGTTTCGCCGTGCTCTTCGACGGCCTTGACGGACGCATCGCCCGCATGACCAACACGACAAGCGATTTCGGCCGTGAGCTCGATTCCCTCGCCGACGTCATCACCTTCGGCGTCGCTCCCGCGCTCCTCGCTTGGATGTGGGGCTTCCGCCAGTTGCCGGTCGTGCTCGCTTCGACCGAGATCGTGAACAAACTCGCGCAGGCCGGCGCCATCGCAAGTTTTCTTTTCCTCGTCGCCGGAGCCAGTCGCCTCGCCCGTTTCAACATCGCCAAAAATCCTCAGCCCTCGAATCCCGGACGCCCCGGCAAGAAATATTTTGTCGGAATGCCCATCCCAGCTGGTGCCGGAGTCCTCGCGGCAGTCGTGCATTTTTCCGGCGGCGACCCGCTCGTCTGGTGGGGCAGCGCCATCACCTGGGCCTGCATCGTAGTGGTCACCGGCTATCTCATGGTCAGCACTTGGCGTTTCTACAGCTTCAAGGATATCGACTTCCGCTCCCGGCAACCGTTTCAGTTGATCGTCTTATTCGGCGCACTCTTCGCCGGAATCTGGTTTTTCTCCAAGCCGTTGCTCTTCGTGATTGCTCTGACTTACATGTTTTCCGGAATTTTCTGGCGCTTACAGTGGATCGTCCGCCGCCGGCCCTCCGCCCCCACTACTCCTTACACGGAGCCATCGCAGGCCTCATGAGTAGCAATCCCAAAATCATTCCGGCGTTCCGTGCCGACACCAACCGCGGCATCAGTGCCTACCGCATCGCCATCGTCGGCGCCGGCGGACTGCGCGGCAAAGAAGTCGCCGAAGTCTTGCGCGACCGCAACTTCCCAACCTTGGACATCAGACTGCTCGACGAGGACGACTCACTCGGCCGACTGGAGTCCGCTGGTGACGAAGTCACTTTTATTCAAAGCCTGCGTTCGGAAAATTTTGAAAAGCTCGACTTCACTTTCTTCACGTCCGACGCCGAAACTACGCGGAAGAATTGGATCAAACCCCGCAACGCGGGCAGCACCATCATCGATCTTTCGTCTGCTCTCGAAAACGAACCTGACGCCGTCGTGCGCTCCCCGTGGGTCGAACGCGAACTCGGCAAGATCTATACACCGCAATTGCAGCCCGGTCCAGCCATCACCGCGCATCCCACAGCAACAGCGCTGGCATTGATCCTCGCCAGACTGCAGAAACTCGGCGAATTTAAGAGTATCGTGACAAACGTCTTTCTACCTGCCTCCGAATTCGGACAAAAAGGCATGGACGAGCTCCACGAGCAAACCGTCAACCTGCTCTCATTTCAGCCGTTGCCCAAGAAGATTTTCGATACTCAAGTCGCATTCAATTTGGTCACACGCTACGGTGAGAGCGCCGTGAATTCGCTCTCCAAAACGCGAGACTTAATTCTGCGCCATTATCGCTTGATCGCAGGTGAAAACGCTGCGAAGACATCCCTGCTCGTAGTCCAAGCCCCAACCTTCCACGGCCACGCCATGTCGCTCCACGTCACGTTATCGCAGGACGCCGACACTCATAACATCGCCAAGCTGCTCGAAGGCGAACACCTCACGCTGACGCCTCCAAATGAAGAGCCACCCAACAACGTTGCCGTAGCAGGCCAAGAAGAAATCCTTATCTCGATCGACAAAGACGATAACGACGCGAACAGTTTCTGGCTCTGGGCCGCCTCTGACAACCTGAGAATCTCCGCCTGCACCGCAGTCGAGTGCGCGGAAACCATGGCCGCAACCCGCCCCAGAGGCCAAGTCCAATGACGGAAGGAAAAAGAATGCCGGGTTCCCCATCCTTTCGCGCCCTTTGCGAAAGGGTGGAAAACGCAAACGCCGGCACCATAACTCTTGGAGCATCGATAATCCTGATCGCACTCAACCTCACAGCCTGCGGTTACCACACCGCCGGGCACAACGTCACTCTTCCAGAAAACGTAAAGACCATCGCCATTCCGACCTTCCGGAACGAGACGCAGACCTACAAGATCGAGCAGCGCCTCACCGCCGCTGTCGTCAAGGAAATGAACACCCGCACGCACTATCACGTCGTCGCTAGCGACTCCGCCGACGCCGACGCCACGCTGAAAGGCGCGGTGCTCGCCATGTACACCACCCCGCTCACCTACGACTCTCAAACCGGACGCGCCGCCAGCGTCCTCGTCGTCGTCAACGTCAGCGTGACTTTGACCAGTAAGGATGGCAAGGTGCTCTACACCAATCCGTCATACCTGCTGCGCGAGCAATACCAAGTGTCGACCGAGCTTACGAGTTTCTTCGAAGAAGACACCCCCGCGATGCAACGCCTCTCCAACGACTTCGCGCAAACGCTAGTCTCGAATATCCTGGAGGGATTCTAATTCCGTAATGCGCGCCTTCGCCCAGGCCGACCGCTTCGTCTCCGAAGTGCAAGCGCACAATCTGCGCGCCGCTTACGTCTTCGTTGGCGACGAAGTCTTCTTCCGCAAGCGCTGCCGCGAAGCCATCCTCGAACACCTCGTCCCCGCGGATATGCGCGACTTTAGCCTCTTCGATTTCGATCTCGCCGACACCGATCTCGCCGAAATTCTCGATCGTGCCCGCACTCCTTCGCTGATGGCGCCGTTCCAGGTCTTCTTCGTCCGCGGCGTGAAGAGCCTCTTCGGACGCGGCTCCAACGACGACAAGCTCTCCGCCATCGCCGCCTACTGTAAAGATCCCAATCCCGACGCGGTGCTGATTTTCATCGCCGACCACATCAGCATTCCCGCCGACGCCCGCCGCATGGACATGACCGACAAAGAGCGCTACGAGCGCATCCGCGAAACTCTCGGCCAATATTGCGGCATCGTCGAGCTCTCACGTGTCGAAGAAGGCGAGGCCGTGCGCTGGATCGGCGAATACGGCGCACTGCGCGACGTGAAGATTGACGCCGACGCTTCCCGCGAACTGGTCGACGCTCTCGGCGGCGACATGATGATGGTGTCGAACGAACTGGAAAAACTCATCCTCTACGTCGGAGAAAAAAAACGCATCACCCTCGGCGACGTCGAAACCATGGTGCTCGCCGCCAAGCAACGCTCGCTGTATGAGCTGACCGACGCCATCTCCGCCCGCGACCGCGTCCGCGCTCTCGCCATGCTGGACGCCATCCTCAGCGTCGGCGAGGGCGAAGAAGCCGCCATCGGCCACCTCTACATGCTGGCCAAAACTTTCCGCCAAATGCTGGTCATCATGGAGCGCAATGTCCGCGACCAGCGCATGTTGTGGGCCGCGCTCTGGCAAGGCTTCCGCGTCCCACCCTTCGCCGCCGACGACATCATCAAGCAAGCCCGCCGCTACAAATCGCGCCGCGACCTAACCCGTGCCATCCGCCTGATCGCAAAGACCGACCTGGCCCTGCGCTCCAACCCGCCCAGCAAACGGCTAGTCCTGGAAAAGTTAGTCCTGGACCTAACGGCCGAACCCCGCCCAGAAATCGAGTGGATGCAGGAGCAGTTGCCGGTGTAGGAAGTCGAAAGTACTGTTGTGCGCGTTAGTCGGCATGAAGTAGGCTAAAGCATTCCATGGAAGTCTCAATCACACAGTTTCGCCGGAAGATGTTAGTGCTGGTCGACCGAGCGATGGCAGGCGAAGAGATTTGGGTGACTTGCAAAGGACGCCGCTTTCGGATGATGCCCGAAGGTCCGCCCATCAACCGCCTCAGCCGGATTAAGCCAATGGACATCATCAATTCGGAAGCGCAGGAAACTGTCGACGAATCCCTACAAACGGAGATGATTCGGGCTTGGGAGCGCGACTGGTCCGCGCTGTAACGATTTTGATAGGGATGGAGGGCCTGCCGCCTGCCCACCATACGCGCCCTTAAACCGCACTCTCACCAGCCAGTAAATCATCAGCACCAGCGGCAGAAACGCCGGAACAAACAGAATGTTTGTGCCGCGCAGAAATGCGGGGAGAACTTGTTGCTGCCCCAGAAACAACGAGCCAGACGCGAAGAACAACGCAAACAACATGCGCCACAGATGGCGCACGATGCGATGCACTCCGAAGATGCCGCCGCGCACTAACATGCGAGCGTCGCCCGCAGCGGCCAGCAGAGCGAGGCCGCCAAAGATAAAGTAGAGCGGCGGAGGATATCCAAACTTCAATCCGGTCGCGCTCCGCATCGCGTCCACACCAAACACGACTTCAGTGGCTCCGACTATGACAGCGAAAAGTAGCGCGCCGTAATCCAAACTGCCCAGTCGCCCATTCGGACGCTTCGCCGTCGCCCACGCCGTTCCCACGAGATAAAACGTAAGAACGCCTCCGATTACATTGGTGACCTGCGATTTCATCAGCGCCAACCAGGTCGCGCTCACCGCCAGGGTCAGCATAGATACGACGAATACATTTCCAGCCACTCGATGTCCGCGCGAACCTTTCCGGTAAAACATCGCCACCACGCCAGCGAGTAAAGCGATCGTGCCAGCGCAAATATGAAAAACCAACAGTGGCAGTCGCATCACTACAATCCTGACCCAACAACGCCGGAAGCCGGCTGCGCGCTCGGCACTTCGCGAAGCGCAGCTCCGCAGT